>Ga0196964_10001566_pt1 | contig 11557 bp, 14 predicted proteins | sample S1_10metaG_FD_148615 | JGI IMG/M metagenome (GOLD analysis project Ga0196964, IMG submission 148615) | Soil microbial communities from Anza Borrego desert, Southern California, United States - S1_10 | ecosystem: Environmental > Terrestrial > Soil > Desert | place: USA: California | collected... | reverse complement strand
GGTACGTGCCGCTTCCGGCGACGGCGTACACGGCCGTGCGTGAGCGCGTCGCGCAGAACCAGACCGGCACCGCGTTTGGCGGCGAGAACGTGGTGGGGCTGTCCATCAGCGAACTGATGGCGCGCCCTTTGTCGACAACGGCGGCGGCGCCTTGACCTAGCGGCAGACCGCGCGGCGACCCACATAAGGGGTATGGAAGCGATCGGCCTGATTGCCGTCGCGGTCGGTGTTGTGTGTTTTGTGGCGATCGCGGTGATCTCGCTGCGGCGGCCGTAAAGGCCCCCGCGGGGAGAGGAAATTCGCTCGCGCGGCGGGCGCGCCCGGCTGGCGCGGGGCAGTTTTCGCGCTAGCATCGCCCCATGGGGGACTTCACTGATCTTGTAATCTGGGCGCTTGCGGCCGCGGGCGTGCTGATCGCCGCCGCTGGCGCGGTCTATTTCGCGCCGGCGAAAACTTCGATCCTGGTCGACACCGCAGGCTCGACGGCGCGCGCCGAAATGCTGACGCTGTGGGGGCTCGGCCCGAAATTCACCGGACGCGCGCTGCCGCCGGAACGCGCGGGCGAGCCGATGGCGCAGTTCAACGATCCGGTGCGCATCGGCCACGCGCTGATGACGCCGGGGATCGCCGAGACAGCGTACGCCGCGCTGCGCGAGCTCTACGAGTTGAAGCCGCGCGTCGTGCGCGTCGCCATCCGCATCAACCTTGCCGACACCGCGCAAAGCCGCGTCGTGGAGACGGCCGTGCAAGCCGCGCTTGCAGCGGCGCCCGCGGCGTTGCGTGAGCGAGTGCAGCTGGAGAGATGCGAAGCGCCAGGCGCGGAAATCGCCGCGGCCTTCGAACTCTTTGCATCGCCCGCACAGATCAATTCGATCTGGAGCGGCTTCAAGAAATCGCGCTCCGTGCGCGAGTTCGCCAAGCGCCTCAAGCGCAAACCCAAGCCCCAGAAAAAAGCGCCGAAGGAAGTGCGGGCGACGTAAAGCAAGGAGCGCGCGATGGCGAGCGGTGGATGTCTGTGCGGGAAGGTCCGCTATGAGCTGACGGGGCCGCAATTGTTCGGCGGCTTTTGTTATTGCCTCGATTGCCGCAAGCAATCGGGTTCGCATTCGGCTTCGATGGCCGTGCCCGAGAGCGCGCTCGCGATCAGCGGCGAGACGCGTGAGTATTCGACCATGGGCGACAGCGGCAATCCGGTGACGCGCGTGTTCTGTCCCAATTGCGGATCGGCGATTGTGTCGAGGGGCGCACGTGCGGGCATTGTTATGCTGAAAGCCGGGACGCTCGACGATCCGGAGAGCTTCAAGCCGATGGCGTCGATCTATACCAGCCGCGCGCCGAGCTGGGATCCGCCGAGGCCGGGGCTGCCCTCATTCCCGGAAATGCCGCCGCAAGGGTGACGTCCGCTCCTGCCCAATTCAGCCTTTCGAGTTAGGCTATCCCTCGGTGGGAGGTTTCCGATTTTCATTGTGTCCGAAACAACGATCTTACGCAGACACCAACGGAGATTCCTGCTCCCCTTGATCGCCGTCCTGGTGCTCTGCGTTGACGCAAGTGCGCAAGAAGTCAGCCACGCGCCGTGCGACGATGTTGGTGTGTCAGGTTGGGAGGCGGACTGGTGCGATCCGAGCGACGTGGCAAGCTACCAACGAGTGTTCGGATTGCCAGCGATTGATCAGTTGGCGGGTGATTACAGGTATGCGATCCGCGTTACTGTTACCGGTGCGTGGGATGCGCCCTTGTTAGTCATTGATGTTTGGGGCGACGGGCCGCGCAGGCCGCGAATTCGTGTCCATCGGCCGGGCGGAGCGAGCGGCGGAGAAGCCGAGTTTCGTCTCTCTCGTAGATCTTGGTCAAGGATATCGCGCGCTGCGGAGAGAGTGTCGATCCTGCCATCGCTAGTTCACGAATCTCCGTTGTCGGAGGATGATGCAATAGTTCTCTGTCACGGCGGCACCAAGATTGTTGAGCTTCGTGGGTACGGCGAGCCGAGAACTCTGCTGCGGTTTGCCTGCCGAGCGGGTGATGCCGCAAACGAACTCGTTTCCTTACTCGTCGAGATCGCCGCTGACGGTCACCCAAATTGCCGCGCGAACTCCGCGTCGGAATTAGCTGATTGTCGAGGTGACGCTCATTTGGGACCGATTGCGGAAGATCAGGCCCAGCGGGCCGACCGGTAACGGCAAGGCGAGGCGGGGATGAAGAGGCCTGACTGTTCCCGGCGAAAAGCGGCCCGTGCGCGGTCTCTAACTGCGCTTCAGCGCCGACGAGGTCGCCGTAGCGTACGCTCTAGCGCGCTCGTCGCTACGAGTGCGTGGTCGGGGCGGACTTCGAACACGGTGCAGAGGCCGGGCCCCGCCGGGAAGTCGACATTGCCGCGGATCATTTCGCCGGCTGCATCTTCGCGCGGGAGTGAGCCTCTTAGGCCAACGGTTTCATAGCCGTCAGGCCGCTCAATCCAGTCGCCGGCCATGAGCACGACGTCGTCTGTGTCGTTCGCGTGATGGCCGTGCATCGTGAACGCGCTGGATGGCACGCCCGGATTGTGCGGCAGCGCATAGAAGGAAAAGCGCGCCTCGACGCGATGCATGGGTGAGTACGCGTCGTCGCCGGTGACGGTGAGCATAAGGCCCGTCATGCCTTGCGAGCAGATGTACCAGCCGACCCAACGTCCGTTGAGGCCTTCGGCGGATGGGGGCGGGGCGAAAAAGGAACACAGAAGCGAGCGCCAGCGCTGCGCCGCGCCACATTAGCGCGCGATCTCGACGCGGTAGCTTTCGATGACCGTGTTGGCGAGGAGCTTCTCGCACATCTCCCTGACCTGTGCTTCGGCAGTTGCGGGATCGAGATCGCCGTCGAGTTCTATTTCGATGCGCTTGCCAACGCGCGCATCGTGCACCGCGCCGAAGCCAAGCTCCTTCAGCGCGCCGGCGACCGCCTTGCCCTGCACGTCAAGCACGCCGGGTCTGAGGCCGACGGTTACGATCGCTTTCAAACTGTCCCCCTTGGAGTCTAGTGCACTGCATCGCCGCCGGGCGCGGCCGACTTGACGACGCCGAGGCGGCGCGCGACTTCCACGTAGGCTTCGGTGACGTTGCCGAGATCGCGGCGGAAGCGGTCCTTGTCCATCTTCTCGTTGGTCTGCACGTCCCACAGGCGGCAGCTGTCGGGGCTGATTTCGTCAGCGACGACGGTGCGCACCATATCGCCTTCGTAGAGGCGGCCGAACTCGATTTTGAAATCGATCAGCTTGATGCCGACGGCGCCGAACATGCCGAAGAGGTAGTCGTTGATGCGCAGCGTCAGCGCCATGATGTCGTCGATCTCTTGGGTCGACGCCCAATTGAACGCGGTGATGTGCTCTTCAGCGACCATCGGGTCCTGGAGCTCATCTTTCTTGTAGTAGAACTCTATTATCGAGCGCGGGAGCGGTGTGCCTTCCTCGATGCCGAGGCGCGTCGAGAGCGAGCCGGCGGCCACGTTGCGGCAGACGACTTCGAGCGGGATGATCTCGACTTCGCGAACCAACTGCTCGCGCATGTTCATCGTCTTTATGTAATGCGTGGGCACGCCGATCGCGTTCAGGTTCTGCATGATGAACCCGGAGATCTGGTTGTTGATGACGCCCTTGCCTTCGAGGATCGCCTTCTTCTGCGCGTTGAACGCAGTGGCGTCGTCCTTGAAGTACTGGATGATCGTGCCGGGCTCGGGACCCTCGTACAGGATCTTGGCCTTGCCTTCGTAGATCTTCTTGCGGCGGGTCGTCATAGCCCCTCCTTGGGGGTGGCTCCTGTAGGGGGCCCGGTCGTGCGAGGCGCCACGGAATCGGTGCGGCGCGGAATTAAGAACTTAGGGGAGGACGGGGGCGCCCACAATTGTTGCCGGCCGCTTAGGTGCGGTTCGGGGTGCGGTTGATAAGCAGCCAGGGCGCCCATATGGAAGAGGCCAGCCAGGAGAAGCCTAAAAGATGAGCGACTTTGACGACCGCCGGCGCGGCCAGGAAACAAAATTCCAGCTTGATCAGGAGCTTGAGTTCAAGGCCCAGGCGCGGCGAGCCAAGCTAGTCGGGCTCTGGGCGGCCGGCCTCATGGGGCTCTCGGGCGAAGAGGCGGACGCCTACGCCAAGTCCGTTGTGATCGCTGACCTGGAAGAGGCCGGAACCGAGGACCTTTTCCGCAAGATCCGCGCGGACCTGGACGGCGCCGCCGTCAGTCTTTCGGACCACCAGATCCGGTCCAAGATGGAAGAGGCGCTGGAGGAAGCGCGCGAGAGCGTGCGGAAGGGCTAAGCCGCGCTAGGGCGTGAGATCGCCCAGGACGTAATTGACGATGCGATCGGCGTCGCGGAAGACGGCGGCGAGGTCGGGCGGGCCCTTGGCGAGGTGGGCCATCATCGACTGCTCGAGCCCGAAGCGGCGCAGCTCGATCATCGTTTCTTCGTCCCAGGATTCGTCGGTCGTTATTTCGGACATGCGATCCTCCCTGGGCGGACGCTGGGCTGCTTCGGCCTGCAACGCAATCAGCGCTGCGGGTGGGCGCTGATTGCGTTGCGTCTGTCCGGAAGATCAGTCGATGCGTCGCAGGTTAAGATCGACCGTGCGCGTCCACGTGGCGCCGCTGTCCATTGAGATTTCGCCAAGCTCGCGCCACGCCGTCTGATCGAATGTGATGGTGAAGCGAACTTGCACCGGCCCGCCCGGCGTGAAGCTCCAACGGAAGCTCCCGTCGTCGAGGAAGGCGCCAGTCGCCGTCGTCGCGTGGCCTTCGTGCGTGTACGCGCGTACTTCGTACTGGTTGCGGCGCGTGTCATAGGAAATCACGGCGAATGCGCGGAAGACAGGATCGCCCGTGCGCTCGGCCGTAGCGTGGCCCGTGCCATTGATGATGAGCACAAGGCCGTTGAGGCCGCGTTCGACCTCTTCCGTTTGATGCACAGTTCTTTCGCTCGGCTGAAAGACCTGCGCTTCGCCCTGCCAGCGGCCGGCGAGCGGCGCGAGCCGTTCGATCGCGGCGCGCTGGGCCGCTGTGTCCGGGCCGCGCTGATGTTGGGCGGCGGCGGGTGCTGGGCCGAACAGCATGATGCTGGCGACGACGGCCGCGGCGAGTGAAGCGAAGCGCATTGGATCCTCCAACAAAGCACTTTGTCAAACAAAGCAAACGGACGGGCCGCGGTCAAGGGGCAAGCTTTCGGCAAAACCTGCGAACCGGAATTAACCGCGCCGGCGAACGCTTCCTGCACCACGCCGGGGCGATCCTGGGCCCGGAGTTAGGGTCATGCTGCGAGTGATAGCGCTCGCCGCCGGGGTCTTGGCGTGCGCGTCCTGCGCGCCCGCGCCTCAGCCAATGGCGGCCAGCGAGGCAAGCGAGCACTTGGAACGGTTTGCCGCCGGCGCGTCAGCTGGCGAGGTGTGTACGCCGCAGGGCCGCGCGACGCTGCGCGGCGCCGTGCGCGCATACGGCGCTGAGCTGGCGCGTGCGGGCGTGGCCTGGCCAGCTTTGCCGCAAGGCGATGGCGAAGCGTTGCGCAGCATGGATACGGCGGTGGTGCTGGCGTTTGCAGGCGGCTTTGTTGAAGCATCCGATCTGCAGCGCGCCTCGCGCGGCATGGTGAGCCGGTTCGCGTTCGCGCACTGGCCGAAGATGCGCGAGTTGCGCGGCGCGGGGCGCCTGGCGTGCGCGCAAATGGTCGAGCTGCAGGCGGCGGCAGCGCGGCTCACCGTCGAGATGGAGCGCTTCGAGCGTATGAGCCTGCGCGGCGATCCCGCGCGCTTGCGCCGCCAGCAGGAACGGCTCGCGAACGCACAGGCCGATCTGGAAGCGCTGGCCGCGTTGGTTGAGCGCGAAATCGCCGAAGCGCGGCGGGGAAGCTAGTTTCATGAACCGCCGGCGTTCCCGCCGGCATGCGCCATACTTTTGAAGCACGGCGCCGGCCGGCGGGACGCCGGCGGTCGCATTACCCGAACACGCGGCCGAAAATCTCATTCACGCGGGCGAAGTGGTGGGCGTCGTCGAAGCAGGCTTCCAGCGTCGCGGCGTCGAGCTTGGACGTGATGTCCTTGTCGGCTTTGAGGCGGTCGATGAGCGCGGTGGCGGGGCGCGGCGGCGGGCTTTGCCACACCTGCATCGCGCTCTTTTGCACCAGGCGATAGGCGTCCTCGCGCGTGACGCCGGCTTGGGTGAGTGCGAGCATGACGCGCTGGCTGTTATGCAGTCCGCCGAGCAGCGCCAGATTGCGCGCCATGTTTTCCGGATAGACGACGAGCTTTTCGATCACTGTCGCCATGCGGTGGAGGGCGAAATCGAGATGGATTGTGGCGTCGGGGCCGATGCCGCGTTCGACGGATGAATGGCTGATGTCGCGTTCGTGCCAGAGGGCGACGTTTTCCAACGCGGGCGTGACGGCGCTGCGCACGAGGCGGGCGAGGCCGCAGAGATTTTCGGTGAGCACCGGGTTGCGCTTGTGCGGCATGGCCGACGAGCCCTTCTGGCCGGGCTCGAAGAATTCTTCTGCCTCGAGGACTTCAGTGCGCTGGAGATGGCGCACTTCGGTGGCGAGGCGTTCGATGCCGGAGGCGACGACGCCGAGTGCGGCGAAGAAAGCGGCGTGGCGGTCGCGCGGGATGACCTGAGTGGAGACGGGCTCGACCTCTAGGCCGAGCCGATCGGCAACGTATCGCTCAACGCGCGGATCGATTTGCGCGAAAGTGCCGACGGCGCCGGAGATCGCACAGGTCGCGATCTCTTTGCGTGCCGCCATCAAGCGATAAAGATTGCGCTCGAATTCAGCGTAGTGGCCGGCGAGCTTTAGGCCGAACGTCGTGGGTTCGGCGTGAATTCCGTGACTGCGGCCGATGGTAGGCGTGAGCTTATGTTCGATGGCGCGCTTCTTCAGCGCCGCCATAACGCGCTCGCAGCCGGCGATCAGCAGATCAGCGGCGCGCGCGAGCTGGACGGCGAGGCAGGTGTCGAGCACGTCGCTCGAGGTCATGCCCTGGTGGGCGAAGCGCGCTTCCGGGCCGACATGTTCGGCGACATTGGTGAGGAAGGCGATGACGTCGTGTTTTACTTCGCGCTCGATCTCATCGACGCGCGCGACGTCGAATTTGCCTTTGGCGCGGTATTCGCCGGCGGCGGACTTCGGGATCGTGCCGAGTTCGGCCATGGCCTCCATGGCCAAAGTCTCGATCTCGAGCCAAATGCCATACCGGCTTTCGGCGGACCAAATCGCCACCATTTCGGGGCGTGCATAACGCGGAATCATGGGCGCTTTATGGACCGCCGGCCTCTCGCCGGCCAGCACCAGAGCATGCCGGCGGGACGCTGGCGGTCCATATTCAAGCCTCCCAATCGCGCCGCAGCGTGCGGGCCGAGATGAGGAAGTGCAGGCCTGCCCAGAGATAGATGCAGACGCCGATCATCATGGCCCAGCGCAAGCCTGTCTCCAGCCCGCCGGCGCAGCGTGCATCGACGTCGGCGCCTCGGCAAACCTCGGTGCTGAGGCCGAGCGGCTGAAGCTGCGTGTTGGCCAGAAAATCGCTCAAGGCGCCGATGACTGGCGGGCCCATGCCGTAGCCGACCAGATTGACCACGAAGAGCAGGACGGCGACTGCAGTTGCGCGCATGCGCGGCGCGGCGACGCCTTGCGTGACGGCGTACATCGGGCCCAGGTAAAAATAGTGTGTGATGGCCGCGATCATCAAAGCAGGCATCGCCAGCCAGATGTTCGGCAGCACGAAGGCCAATAGATAGAGCGGCGTTGCGATGGCGAAGCCGAGCGCGGGCAGCCACGAGAGCGCGTTCGGATGGCGGCGTGAAATGCGGTCGGCGAGGAAGCCGGAGCTGAAGGTGCCTATGGCGGCGCAGAGGCCGAGGACGACGCCGATGACGACCGCGGCGTTGAACAGTGTGAAGCCGTGCGTGCGGATCATGAAGTTGGTCAGGAACTGACCGACGCCGTAGCCGACGAAACTTGCGAGCGCAGAACCAAAAGCGACGTGCCAGAAGGTCGGCTTCTTGGCCAGCGCGGCGAAGGTGGACGTGAAGCTCGGCGCGTGCGTTTGCGTTGCGCTGCGCGGGGGCTCCTTCACGGTGAGCTTGACGATGAGCGCCAGCACGACGCCGGGGACGCCGAGCCAGATGAAGGCTTCGCGCCACCCGACCTCGGTGGCGATCCAGCCCCCGCCCACGGCCGCGATCATCGAGCCGATCGGGATGCCGAGCGCGTAGATCGAGAGGGCCGTGGCGCGGCGGTCGGAGGGGAAATAGTCGGAGATGATCGAATTGGCCGGCGGCGTGCAGCCGGCCTCGCCGATCGACACGCCGACGCGCGCCGCGAACAAGGTCGCGTAGTTGATGGCGAAACCGCAGGCGGCGGTCATCGCGCTCCAGATGGCGACGCAGACGGAAAGGATCGTCACCCGGTTCATGCGCTCGGCTATGTAGGCGATGGGAATGCCGAGGAAGGTGTAGAGAAGCGCGAACGCCGTGCCGCCGAGGAGGCCCAGCTGCAGGTCAGTCAGGCCGAACTCGATCTTGATCGGTTCGCCGATGATGCCGATCACTACGCGGTCGATGAAGTTGAAGGTGTAGACGACCAGGAGGGCGCCGAGGACATAGGCGCGGTAGCTCTTTGAACCAAAGCCCTGAAAGGCCGGCGCGGCTGCGTCGGTCATGTGTTGGCGTCCTCCCGCTTCATCATTGCCTCACCTTGTGGCGGGGCGGGTCGGGTTGGTCAAACGGAGAGCGTCTTTTTTGGTCTGGCTACCGCCGAGGCCCCACCTTCTCAACTTTAGAGCAGGCCCAGCGTCTTGAAACTTGAGGCGCCGTCGCGGCCGATGACGAGGTGGTCGTGCACCTTGACGCTAACGGCGTTGGCGGCGGCGACGATCTCGCGGGTGATGGCGACGTCGGCGGCGCTGGGCTTGGGATCGCCGGAGGGATGGTTGTGCACCAGGATGACGGCGGCCGCGGAGACCTCGAGCGCGCGGCGGGCGATCTCCCGCGGATAGACGGGCGCGTGATCGACGGTGCCCTCATTCATGACTTCGTCGGCGATGAGCTGGTTCTTGGCGTCGAGGAAGAGGACGCGAAATTGTTCGCGTGGCTCATGCGCCATGGCCATGCGGCAGTAATTCACCAGCGCCGACCAGGACGAGATGACGGTCCGCTGTTTCAACTCACCCTTCGAGGCGCGCTCAAGCATCGCCTGCACTGTCTTGAGGTCCTGCGCGACGGCGGCGCCGGCGCCTTTCACTTCGGCGATGCGCTGTGCGGGTGCGCCGAGGACGCCGGCAAGCGAGCCGAATTTTTCCAGCAGTGCTTTGGCGAGTGGCTTGGTGTCGATGCGCGGAACCGTGCGGAAGAGAAAGAGCTCGAGGAGCTCATATTCGGCGAGCGCGCTCGCGCCAGCTTCATCGAAACGCTGGCGCAGGCGGGCGCGGTGATCGTGATAGTGCGGCTTTTCCTTTTGGGCCGCCGACATCTTGCCCGCAGCAGTCCGCCGCTGCCGGCTCGAAGCCGGCGGTACGATGTCGAGGCCATCGACCTGGAACGGGAAGGTTTCCGAGTCTTGGACGCGCGCGCTCGGCGTCGATGCGGTGCGCGATTTTCCAGAGCGCCCCGCCATCGCCGCTTCTATCCTTGCAATGCGTGCGGCTGATCGAGGCCGGCGGGAGATTTGGTGAAAATCTCCACGCCCGTTTCGGTGACGCCGACCGAGTGCTCGTATTGCGCCGACAGCGACTTGTCTTTCGTCACCGCGGTCCAGCCATCGGCCAACACCTTCACGGACGGGCTGCCGAGATTGAGCATGGGCTCGACGGTGAAGATCATGCCCGGTTTCAGTTTCTCGCCTTGGCCGGGCTTGCCGAAGTGGAGGATGTTGGGCGCGTCGTGGAAAACGCGGCCAAGGCCATGGCCGCAGAACTCGCGCACGACCGAGCACCGCTCGCCTTCCGCGTAAGATTGGATGGCGTGGCCGAGATCACCGAGCGTCGCGCCTGGCTTGATGGCGGCGATGCCGCGCATCATGGCTTCGTACGTGACGTCCATGAGGCGTTCGGCTTTGCGTGGGACCTCGCCGATGCCGTACATGCGGCTCGTATCGCCGTGCCAGCCGCCGAGGATGACGGTCACGTCGATGTTGACGATGTCGCCGCTGCGCAGAACACGGTCCCCGGGGATGCCGTGACACACGGTGTGATTGAGCGAAGTGCAGACCGTGTGGCGGTAGCCGCGATAGAACACGCAGGCCGGCAGCGCGCCGTGGTCGAACACGAACTGGCGTGCGAGATCGTCGATGCGGCCGGTGGTGACGCCCTCCTTGGCTTCCGCCACCAGCATATCAAGGCAGGCCGCGGCCAGCCCGCCGGCGGCGCGCATCCCCGCGAAGGCGACTTCTGGCTCGTGCAGCTTGATTTGGCCGATATTGCGCTCGGGCGCCTCGACGGCCTGGACGTAACTCATACGCTCTCCTGGGACCCTCATAACATAGGCGACCCGGGTTAACAGCCGAAGCGCGGCCGTTTGACGGCCCCGATGGGGTGATGTTTCAGTGTTCCCCGAGGGACTGGTGGGAGATGGACATGTCTCTGAGATTTGTGTTGGCGGCCGCCTTGTTGAGCCTGGCTGTGGGCGCGCCGGCGCCGGCGCTGGCGCAAAAAGCGCCGAGCGAACAAGGCGAGATCGTTTTCCGGGTCTGCAACAACACGAATGATCCCACGCGCGTTGCGGTGTCGTACCAGCCGGTCGGCAGCGGCCAGTTCTACAATGAAGGCTGGTACGGCGTGCCGTCGCGCTCGTGCCAGGACCTCGTGCGCACCGGCAACGCGTACATCTATGGCTATGCCGAAGTGGAGAATGACGGCTCGCGCTATTGGGCCGGCGATCATCCGCTGTGCGTGCAGTATCCCGGACCTTACGCTTTCTGGTCAACGGGTTCGCAGTACTGCGAGGCCGGGCAGGACCTGCGCAACTTCGTGGTGATGCACGCCGATGCGTTCGGCGTCTACACCTGGACGCTCGATCCGTAACAGGCGCGGAACTTCACGCATGGACTGATGGTTAGCCCGTACAGCACGGAGTGATCAGCCATGGCCAAAACGGCGAAGCGCAAAACAGGGAAAAAGACAACAAAAGCCAAGACGGCGAAGTCGGCGTCCGGCCGAGGTAACGGCGCGGCGCGGAAGACCAGCGCGAGACGCGATCCGGCCGCGATTCAATTGCTGAAGCAGGATCACCGTACGGTAGAGGACCTATTCGAAGAGTTCGAAGAGGCCAAGAAGCCGACGGACAAGCGCGCCATCGCCAAGGAAATCTGCATGGAGCTCACGATCCACGCGATGATCGAGGAAGAGATTTTCTATCCGGGCGTGAAGGATGCGATCGACGAGGAGATCTATGGCGAGGCGCATGTCGAGCATGACGGCGCCAAGGTCCTGATCGCCGAGATCATGGCGGCCGATCCCGGCGACGAATTCTACGACGCGCGCGTCAAGGTGCTGTCGGAAATGATCAAGCACCACGTGAAGGAAGAAGAGCAGCCCGACGGCATGTTCGCGCAA
>Ga0196964_10001565_pt1 | contig 11563 bp, 9 predicted proteins | sample S1_10metaG_FD_148615 | JGI IMG/M metagenome (GOLD analysis project Ga0196964, IMG submission 148615) | Soil microbial communities from Anza Borrego desert, Southern California, United States - S1_10 | ecosystem: Environmental > Terrestrial > Soil > Desert | place: USA: California | collected... | reverse complement strand
TTGAACCGCAGAGACGCAGAGAACGCAGAGAAAGGAACAGCTATTGTTATTCATTCAATCCCTCTCTGCGGCCTCTGCGTCTCTGCGGTTCAATGGCCGTAAACCGCGTCAAGGCTTGCATCCCGCAGCAAGTCCCCTTAAATAGTAGGCCGCCGTCCAAGAATTAGGGATACGAAAAGGCAGCCCAAAGGCTTGCCATTCAGGGGTTTGCGTTTGGAAATCGTCAAAGGCTTTCTGGGTACGCTGGGCCGCAAAGGCGCCGTCTGGGCTGAAGAATTCGGCCAGATGGGTTTTCTGGTCCAGAAGACGTTGAAACTCCTGCCGCGCATGCGGCCGGAACCGGTCGCCGTGCAGATGATCCGGTTCGGCATCCGCGCCATCCCGATCATCGCGCTGGTCAACCTCTTTGTCGGCATGATCGTGGCCGTCTCAATGTCCGAGATGCTGATTTCGATCAACGCCGTCAATCGTACCGCGCAGATCGTGGCTGTCGCCGTGACACGCGAACTCGGGCCGCTGATGACCGGCCTCGTAATGGCTGGTTTCGCCGGAGCCGCCATCGCCGCTGAAATCGCAACCATGAGCGTCAACGAAGAGATTCTGGCGCTCGAAGCCGGAGCGTTGTCTCCGATCCGTTTCCTCGTGCTGCCGCGCCTGATCGGCGTGATGATCATGATGATGTGCCTGACGCTCATTGCCGACGTGGTCGGCATGTTCGGCGGCTACCTCGTCGGCGTGTTCATGCTCGACATCCCACCGCTTCAGTACATCCAGATCAACAACGAATCGGTCGAATGGGGCGATGTGCCGAAGGGCCTGATCAAGGCCGCCGCTTTCGGCATGATTATCACCGTCGTTGCCTGCCGCCAGGGCTTGAAAGCCACCGGCGGCGCACTGGGCGTTGGCCAGGCCACCACGACCGCCGTCGTGAATTCCATCGTGATCATCATCGCTGCCGCGCTGTGCTTCGCTGTGCTCTTTAACTGGACCCTGTCTGGAGTCTAAGTCTTGAGCAACGAAGCAGCACAGACACTTTATAAGATGAGGGCCGTGCCGGCGGACGGCTTGCCGGTGATCGAGATCACCAATCTGGTGAAGTCGTTCGGCGGCCGGCGCGTGCTCGACGGCATCAACCTGAAGGTCTGGCGCGGCGAGACGCTCGTGATCATGGGCGCTTCCGGCTGCGGCAAGTCCACGCTGCTGCGCTGCCTGATCGGCGCACACCGACCTGACAGCGGTTCGATCAAACTGTTTGGCAAAGATATCTGGGACCTGCCAACGAAGGAACTCGACGCTGTACGCAAGCGCTTCGGCATTCTGTTTCAGTCCGGCGCGCTGTTCAGCTCGATGACCGTGGGTGAGAACGTGGCCCTGCCGCTGCAGGAGCACACCGATCTGACGCCCGAGATGATCGATCTGATGGTGAAGGTCAAACTCGAACTCGTGGGCTTGCGCGAAGCCGAGCACCTTCTGCCTTCGCAGATTTCCGGCGGCATGGCCAAGCGCGCCGGCCTGGCGCGCGCGATCGCGCTTGATCCTGAACTTCTGTTCTACGACGAACCGACGTCGGGGCTCGATCCGATCATGACCGGCATCATTGACGGACTGATCGTCGATCTCTCGCGCACGATGAACGTGACATCCGTTGTCGTCACGCACGACCTGAAGAGCGCCTTCCGCGTCGCCGACCGCATGGTCGTCCTCAATAACGGCCGCATCGTCACCGAGGGCAAGCCGCACGAGATTCGCACCTGCCCGGACCCGTTCGTGCGGAAGTTTATCCAGGGCCCCGTCGAGGCCAAAACCGCCGTGTTCCCCAAGAGTTCGATGGACAAGGGGCTCGGGATGCCAGACACCGGGATCATCGAACTGCAGGAGAAGATCGCGCGCGCCGAGCGCGAGGGCAAATCGACGGACGTGATCCGCTTGAGAGCCGAGCTTGATGCGCGCGAACAAGGCGGGGAGAGCTGACCGCCCGTGGCCGAGCCGCGCAAGCCTCACCGCATCAGACACGCCGAGATCAAGGCGGGAGTGTTCCTGACCTTCTGCCTTGCGCTGTTCGTGGCGATGCTGTTCGTGCTGGGGAAGTTCGGCCGCACGTGGCGCGAGAAGCAGATCGTCAACGTGGCGTTCACTCAGGCCAACGCGCTGCGGCCAGATGCGCCGGTTCATCTCAACGGCATGGAAGTGGGCCGCGTGAAGCAGATCAAAATTCTGCGCGTGACGCCAGAGATACTTTCGAAGCTTCCTCCGCTGCAGAAAAAGGATCTGAACAGCCTCGCGCTGAACGAAGCGGAGCGCGAGAAGCTGAAAGAAAAGACGGATGCCGAAATCGACACCGCCGCGAGGGAACTCCTGAACGATCGCTGCATGGTGCTTTTAACGCTCGAGCTGCTCAAAGAAGCCGACACGCAGCGCTACCGCCTCGACGATGATTACCGTATCAACGGAAGTGTCATGGGAGACTCTTCGGTCGAGATCAATTCGGGCGCGGGGCCGGCGGTGCCGCCGAACTACGACAAGTACCTGCTCGGCACAGGCGGCGACATGTACACGGACCTGGGTAAGAGCATCGAACAGGTCAAAGACATCCTCGGTTCCATGGCGGAGATGGTCGGCGGCGATTCGAACAAGAAGAGCATCCAGGAGCAGCTTGCCAGTTTCGAGAACTTCACAGGCAAGATGGAGAGCGCTTCCGATTCGATGCTGGCGAAGCTTCCCGGCATGTGGGACGACGTCGACAAGCGCTTCGTCAGCGCCGGCGAGATGATGGCCGATGTCGAGAAGAAGGTGGACAAGCTCAAGCCGGAGCTGCTCGAGAACCTCAACAGTGCCGAGAAATCCATCGCGGAACTGAAAGAACGCACCGCCGCGTCCGTGACGGACGTTCACAAGCGCATCTCAGACTATCGCAAAGAGCTCAACGACGGCCTCGCCGAATGGAAGAAGCTCGCCGCGGATTATCGTGAGACAATTCCCGAGCAGGTCCACCAGGCGCGGGAATGGTCCGATCGCTTTGCGCCGACGGTGGACAAGATCGACATGTTCTTCACGCGCGCCGACGAGAGCCTCAACAAGGGCAGCGCGAGCACCCTTTCCGGGTTGCGCGACATTGGCGAAAAGGCCGGAGACATCGAAGAAGCCACTTATCGTTTAAAACGCTGGCCGTGGGCGATGGGCGGGAGCAAGGACGAGAACATCGCGCGCGCGGAGCAGGTCGAATACCAGCAGGATCTGGGAAAGCGCCACTACGAAGAGCTGCGCGCAGAACTGGAACGTGTGCGCCAGAACCTCGCCGGTGTCGATTCAGGCGACCGTGCGCGAGCCAGCCGCATCGAACAGTTGATCCGCGAGTCGGACATCTTTTTTGAAGTAAGTCCGCGCGCTACGACTCCAGCATCACCCGCCGCACCCACGCCGGCGACGCCGAAGAAGGGGAGGAACTAAAACGATGTCCTCCCATTATTCGAGTGTTGAGATCAAGGTCGGGCTCTTCCTGGCATTTTCCCTGGCGCTCTTCGTCGGCATGACGATCAACTTTGGGAGGTTCTGGACGGCGCTCGGGCGCGAACGCGTCGAGATCAACGTGGCTTTCGAAGATGTCAGCGGCCTGAAGATCGACGCACCGGTGCGATATAACGGACTCGAAGTCGGGCGCGTGAAGTGGATGCGCGTGCTGCACCTCGACGATACCGCCATCGAACGCCTGCCGGCATTGTCGCGAAGGGACCTGCACAATCTTCCCATGCGCCCGGATTCTGTTCTGAAGACGTTGCGCGCGAGCAGCGATGCAGACTTTCCATCACTGCTGAAGCAGACGCTCAAGGACCGCTCGATGATCGAGCTGTGCCTTGAGGTCCTTCAGGAGGGCGACGCGCGGCGTTATCGTGTCGACGACCAGGTGCGAGTGGTGACGACCGTCTTCGGCGACACCGCAGTCGAAATCATCTCCGGCAATGGCCCGATCAATAAGGATAAGAACCGCCTGCTGCTGGGTATGTCGGGAGATTTCTTTACGAACCTGGCACGCAGCATGGGTGACGTGAAGGACATTCTGTCGAGCGTCACGGACGTGGTGGGCACCGATGAGCGCAAGAGTTTCGAACGCTCGCAAGAGCGCTTCGCGCCGATGAGCGAGAAGCTCGACGCGATGGCAGCGATGGCAAACAGGCGCTCGGCCGAAACCGCGAAGAAACTCGAGAAGATCGGCGACGATGTGAACGCCACGCTGACGCGGACGCAGGAAATCCTGCAGAAGATGCAGCCTCAAGCGAAGGAAACGTCCGAGCGCGTCCGAGAGGGCTTCGCGAAAATTCAGGAACGCATCGACGACGTTCAGACTTCAGCGAACAAGGCCTTCGAAGAGATTTCCGCCGACAAGAATGCGATCAAGAAGGACGTGGATGCTGCGATCGAGCAGAGCAAGCCGAACTTCGAGCAGATGCGGAGCAACATTCGCGGCGTCTACGACGTCCTCGGCGGCTTGTCACTGCGCCTGGACGGCATGCGCAACACCGGCGGGCAACTGCTGGCGCAAAGCGAGCCTGAGATGGCCCGCACCGGCGTGTCATTGAAACGTTCGCTACTGAACCTGCGCCTGACTGGCCAGGCAGCGAACGAAAACAAGGATCTGATGATCAGCCTGAAGGACATGGGCGAGCACGAATTCAACACCGCGGTGCTGATCTATCGCGATCTGTTGATGTCCACGCGCCGCGCGCGCGAAGCGTACGCGGCGCTACAGGACGCGACGACGGATCTGGCGGACGCAAAGGCTGAGGCGCCGTTGAAACGCGCTGACATGGCGATGAAGTCACTGTCACAGATGCGCAGTCCGCTCGAAAAGGTCCGTGATACTGTCGAAGACAGCATGCTGCCGCTGTACGAACGCAAGAAGAGTGCGTGGACGGACGACGTCCCCGCTGCGAAATGAAGGCTTGAAAGACGAGGAGCAACCGTGGCGACAACGACAGGTTATTCAAACGCGGAGGTCAAGGCCGGCGTCTTCCTGACGGTGTGCCTGGCGCTGTTCGTTGGCATGCTGTTCTTCTTCGGCAAGCTGGGCCGCGTGCTCAAGGGGCGGCAGGAAATCTCCGTCGTCTTCACCTCAGTCACTTCGCTGCGGCCCGATGCGCCAGTCCGCTACAACGGCGTTGAAGTCGGCCGCGTCAAGGACATCAAGATCTTCCATCTTACGCGCGAGAACATCGGCAAATTGCCGGCGTTCAAGACGGCGGACCTCGACAACCTTCCGTTGACTGAGAAGGAACAGAAGACGCTGCGGAACGCGAAGGAAACTCCGCCCGACGTGTTTCAACAGGAGGTCGCCAACCGCCTCGAAAATCGCACGATGATCAAGCTGCTGCTGGAAGTCATCAGCGAGGGAGATGAGAAGCGTTACCGCCAGGACGACCAGGTCCACATCAGCACGACACTGATGGGCGACACGTCGGTGGAGATCACCTCCGGCAGTGGCGAGGCGCTAAATCCGAAGGATGGACGGCTGATGCTGGGCCGTTCAGGCGACTTCTTCACGAATCTGGCGAAGTCGGTCGAGCAGGTAAAAGAGATCCTGGGCTCGGTCAGCGATGTCGTGGGCCAGGAAGAACGCGAAAGCGTGCGCCGCGCCCTGCGCAGGTTCGACACGATTACCGATCGCATAGAACGGATCGTGACGCTCGCCGACCAGCGCCTGCCGCAGACGTGGGACAAGGTCGATGGACTTGCCGACAGCGCGAAGAAGAATTTTGACCGCATCGGCGACACCGTGGCCGGCGTCCAACCACAGGTGACGAAGACGCTGAACACGGCAGACGAAGCCGTGAAAGACCTGCAGGACAAGATCGGCAAGCTCGCTGACGAAGCCAAACAGGCTGTCGTGGAAGTAAAGAGCCAGGTCAAGCCGATCCTCGCGGACGTTCAGCACATCACCTCGAAGTCGAAGGACGACTTCCCGGTCATGATTCGCAATGCAAAAGACCTGGCCGCACGTCTTCAGGACAGCGCCGGAAAACTCGATGGTGTGCTGGGCACGGGACATAAGCTCCTGAATGACAGCTACCCGGATCTGCGGCGCCTGGTGCTCGCCTTCCGCATGGGCGCGGAGAACTTCGAGGAGGCCACGAACCTGCTCAAGCGCAAGCCGTGGCTGATCTACAATCCGGCGAAAGAAGACGCGACTTATAATGCGGCGCAGAAGACAACGCGCGACCTTGAAGTAGCGACGCGCCGGTTCGCGGAACTCAGCACCGAGCTGCAGGCGATCCGCCGCAACATGGATCCGAACTCGAAGGAGCGCATTGAGCGCATCGATTTTATGATCCAGGAGCTGAACGTGCTGAGCGATACACTAAAGTTTGCTGGCGATGTGACGAGAAAAGAGGTATTGCCGGTGTACGAAAGAAAGAAAGGTGGCTTCATCCCCGTCGCGGAGGAGTTCGACACGACGCTGGGACGCAAGAAGCCCGGAGAACAGTAAACTACGATGCGCGCGCGGCCACTAAACAGCGCCTGCATCCAGAGAGGTCACAACGATGAGCATCTCCACTGCATTGAACTTTTCGCACACCTTCCGGGACGGCGTCCTGATCCTGGAGTTGAAAGGCGCAGTGGATTCCGCCCTGGCGCTCGAGCCCGTCATTGAACTCAGCGTGAAGTCTCCAGCGACCGACGTGGTCGTCGTCATCAGCGACGTGGATTACATTAATAGCGCCGGTTTCAGCGCTCTGATCCGCATGGCCGAGGCGCTCGACGAACAGCAGAAGAACATCTATCTCGTGGGCCTGCAGTCGAAGGTCCACCTCGTCTTCGATTCGATCGGCGCGCACAGCGTCTTCAATGTTCTCCCCACGCTGGACGCAGCGTTCGCGGCCATCAAGGCCAAACCGTAGGCGAACGTAGCGGATGTCGCCATCTTCGCCGGCGAACCTTTCTGATCTTTCGCACGTATACTGCGTGTTGTGGCAAGTGACACGTGACAAGTGACAAGTGACGGGTACTCGCCCCAGAGTTGTCACTTGCCACCTGTCACTTGTCACAAACGCACTTTTCATAATAGACTCTCAAGCGGCTGGGGATTTTTCCGCGAGCACGCATGTTCCGTACGATAAACCGCATCTGGGCCGTGGCGCTCCTGACTGCGACAGAGGGGCTGCGCCAGCCCTCTTTTTTCTTTCTGCTCTTCGCCGCCAACGCGCTGATTGCGCTTTCGCCCAGCTTCGCACTCTTCCATCTCGGGGAAGAAGTGAAGATGGTGGCGGACCTCGGGCTTTCGACCATCCTGATGGTCTCGACACTGATGGCGCTGCTGACCGCCAGCGCCACAGTCAGCGACGAAATCGAAGGACGCACTGCGCTGACGATGCTGTCGAAGCCGCTCCGCCGCGAAGAGTTCCTCATCGGCAAGTTCCTGGGCGTCGCGGCGACGGCGGCAGCGCTGGTGTTATTGAGCGTTCCCGTGCTTCTGCTCACGGTCCGTGGCCAGAAGTTCGGCGATTCGGACGATCCTGTGACGCAGTTCTGGCTGAAGGTGCTGATCTCCGCCGGCGCGGGGTTGCTGCTCTTCGGAGTGTGTTTCGTGCTGCGGCTGGCGCTCAGCCGCGGCCTCTCGCTCGTCACGGCCTTTTGGGCGGCGTTCGCGGTCGCCACGGCGCTGGTCTTTCTGCTGCTTCCCGCGCGGACACGAGCCGGTGTTCCGCTCTGGGAGTGGCGCATGGTGGTCGGGATGTTGTTCATCGCTCTTCACGCTTGGGTTGTGTCGGCAATGGCGGTAGCGCTGGCCACTCGGCTGACATTGGTGCAGTCGGCCGTGGGAACGGCGGTCTTCTTTGTTGTGGGGCACGCGTCAGGCGGATTGCTGGCGCCATTCCGTGAAGATGACGGCCGCTGGTCGATGATCGGATCGATTCTGCGAGCTATCCTTCCCGACCTCGATCAATTCAACATTACCGACGCGCTCGCGACCGGCTTCATCGACCGGCCTGTGCAAATCCCCTGGGACGTGGTCGGCAGCTCGACGCTGTACGCGCTCCTTTATGGTGCGGCGTTACTGGCGATTGGGGCGAGCCTTTTCTCAAAGCGAGAACTCGCCTAACTCTTTGTACTACATTCGGTTGACTTCAGTCAGTCCGCTCATATTCTGTGCGCAGTCTATCTTTGCACGTGCGCCGCAGGGCGGACGTGCGGGTCTGTTTTTCTCCTGAAGATTGGAAGACTGCATCACCATGGCCACACCGTCTGTGACCCGACCTCTGGCAAGCGTTGAGCCTGAGGAAAAGCAGAATACCTTCGTCAACGACGTCGTTCCGTATGTGAAATGGATCGTTGTTGCAGCGGTCGTCCTCGGTGTCGGCGCGCTCGTGGTTGTCGGTGCTGTGACACTGGGTGAGAAATCCCGCAAAGCGGACGCACGCAAGAAGTGGGATATCGTCTACACGGCGCAGAAGGACAAGACGAAGCCTGAGGAGCGCATCGCGGCGCTCGAAGGCATTGCCGAGCAGGTGAAGAATTCCTCGGCGCACGCCTACGTGCTCTCAACGCTCGGCCAGTTGCATCTCGAGCAGGGGCTCAAGGCCGAGCGCGCGCCTGAAGAGCGTGCCGCATCGGTGAAGAAAGCGATCGCGCTCTTCGAAGTAGTCGCCACGAACGAACCGTACAAGTCGAATGCCGCTTTCGGACCACAGGCGCTGCAGAGCCTCGCGCTGGCTCAGGAACAGGCCGGGGACTACGACAGTGCGATCAAGACGCTGACCGGCGCGTCGGAACGGACGGATCTCGAGTCGCACTTCCTGTACAACAAGCTGGTCGCCGAGCTTGGGCGTATGCATTACATGCGTTCGCTGAAGAAGCCCGCCGACAGCCCCGAAGCGCAGAAGGACCGCGAGGAAGCGCGCAAACGTCTCGACACCGCCCTGAAGGCCATGGGCGCAAAGGCCGACGATGAAAACCGGCGTCGCGAGGACGCGGAGTACATCTCGTTCCTGACCTATATCAAGTCGCTCGTCGATAAGCCTGGCAGGGCGCTCCCGGACGGCAAGGCTCCGCCGGAAAAGACGCCGCCCGCTCCAGCAGGCGACGCGGCGAAGAAGGACGCTCCGGCAGAACCAAAGAAAGATGACGGCGCGAAGAAGGAAGAGCCGGCGAAGGCAGAACCTGCGAAAGAACAGCCTAAGAAGCCCGAGGGCGAGAAGAAAGCCGAGGAGAAGAAGTCCAGCCTCGAGCGGCAGCCTTCCGACGAACCTGGCGTGGCCAGCCGCCACGCCTCTTTCGCGCAACTCAAGGACATGCTCAAGAACGGCAACACGAGCTTCTGCGAGTGCCTGCGCTGCGTCGCCTCCCCGGTTCCTGCCTCAGCGAAAATGATCGAGTAGCACGTGTCCGACCCCGAACTTTCTCCGCCAGACCCTGCCTCAGAAGACTCCACTCCCGACATCGAATTTTCACTCGCGCCCGATGATGCCGGCTCGCGGCTGGATGTCGCAATCACGAAGACGCAGCCGCAGTTTTCACGCAACTTCATCCGTCACCTGCTCAATGACGGCGCCATTTTAATCAACGGCAAGAGCGCCAAGCCCAGCTACAAAGTCCGCGGCGGAGAGCGCGTTTCGATCGAAGTGCCCGAACCGGAGATCATCGAGGCGCGGCCGGAAGACATTCCGCTCAACATTCTGTACGAAGACAGCGACATCATCGCGATCAACAAGCCGCCGGGCATGGTGGCGCATCCGAGTTCCGGACATACGTCCGGCTCACTCGTCAACGGACTCCTCTTCCATTGCAAAGATCTGTCGAGCATCAACGGCCGGCTGCGTCCCGGCATCGTTCATCGCCTCGATAAAGACACCTCTGGTGTCATCGTGGCCGCGAAGAACGACGCTGCGCATCGCGGCCTTGCGGAGCAGTTCTCCGGCCGAACGGTGTGCAAGGAGTACGTCGCGATCGCGTACGGGAAGCCGCAGAAGGACAAGTTCTTCAACGATGGACGCATCGGGCGGCATCCGATTCGACGCACGGAGATGGCCGTCCTGCGCGGCCCGGATGAAGGGCGGGAGGCCTATACCGACTTCGAGGTGCTCGAGCGTTTCCCGAAAGCAGACGCGTTTCTCGTCCGCGCGATGCCGAAGACCGGCCGCACGCACCAAATCCGCGTGCACCTGGCTCGGTTGGGGCACCCTATCCTCTGCGACGAGCTCTACGGACGCGAAAGCGCGCGGCCGGACCTGAGCCTCTCGCGCCATGCTTTACATGCGCAGCGCCTGACCATCGAACATCCGATAATGCGGAAAAGCCTCACATTCGAAGCGCCAATTCCCGATGATATGAATACAGCGCTTGCCGCGCTGCGGGGTTCGTAGGCTCGATACTCTGCTTGTGTGCCACTGCTGGCTCGTTCAGCAGTGCTATGGAGATCGACGCCGACGCCAGCAAGCCAGCAGTGGCACACGGTGAGGCATTCATAATGGACCATCCCGATCTTGTGATTGAAAACGCCACCGTCATTGACGGCACTGGCGCGCCGGCACGCAGGCTCGAAGTCGCAATCAAGGGTGAACGGATCGCGGCGGTGGCCGAGCGGCTTTCCGAGAACTGGAAGAATGGCGCACCGCGCATCAATGCGGCGGGAAAGATGCTCGCGCCGGGGTTTATCGACGTTCACGCGCATGGAGAACTGGAACCGTTGGCGGACAACAGCGCCGCCGGCAAAGTCACCGAGGGCGTGACGACTGAGATTTCCGGTAACTGCGGTCATAGCCCGTTTCCGCTGCTAGGACCGCTGCGCGAACGTTTTGAAAAAGAGGCTCGCGACGAGTACGGCTGGCCACGCTGGAAACTAAACTGGAGCAGCGCGACCGAGTACTTCGACAAACTGCAGGAGACTCGCTGCACCATCAACCGCGGCTTTCTAGTCGGGCATGGGTCGTTGCGCGCCGCCGTCAATGGCTATTCGGACGCGGCCGTCGGAGCCGATGGCCGCGAGCGAATGCTGGAGCTGCTCGATGATTCGCTGCAGGCCGGGTGTTTCGGACTTTCTACCGGGCTGTGTTATCCGCCGGGCTGCTACGCGCCGCGCGAGGAAGTCGTCGATCTGGCGAAAGTCTGCAGCAGACGCGGCGCGCTGTACACCAGCCATATGCGTTGCGAGGGCGACAAACTCGAAGAAGCCATCGACGAGACGCTGGATATCTGCCGCACGGCGCGCGTGCGCACGCAGATTTCGCACCTGAAGACTTCACACCCGCGCAACTGGCACAAGATCTCGTTCCTGGAGAAGCGCTTACTCGAAGCCCGGCGCGAAGGTCTCGACTTTAATGCCGATCGCTATCCGTACGTGGCGAGTTCCACGAGCCTCGACGCCGTGCTCCCACGCTGGGCGTATGCGGGAGGCAACGCCGAGGAACTCAAACGTCTGCACGACCGCGCCACGTGCGAAAAGCTGGAGGCCGAAATTCTGGCGAAGAATCCAAAGCCGGATTACTGGGAACGCATCCAAATCGCCGGCGTGATCAATCCGTCTCTGCGAGGCCAGATTGCCGGCCGGACCGTCGCCGATATCGCAAAAGAGTGG
>Ga0196964_10001564_pt1 | contig 11586 bp, 14 predicted proteins | sample S1_10metaG_FD_148615 | JGI IMG/M metagenome (GOLD analysis project Ga0196964, IMG submission 148615) | Soil microbial communities from Anza Borrego desert, Southern California, United States - S1_10 | ecosystem: Environmental > Terrestrial > Soil > Desert | place: USA: California | collected... | reverse complement strand
GTTTTAATAATTGTATAAGTAAGGTATAGTCGTTTAGCTTAAGGAGGGCTTAACCATGATCTTGTTTGCGTTCTGGCTGGCAGGGGATTGTGGCAAATGTTGGCACTGTCCATCAACTCGCACACATCGAATGTGTCACCGCGAGGGGTGCAGAGGGAAAGGCAGATTCGAATGTAGAGTCTGCGCCAAAATAGTCCATGACTAAGCAATTTTGAAAGAGGCATCCCCCAGGGACGCCTTTTTTGTTGTGCTACAATAACCTCATCTGATTGGAGAATGGAGGTGAAATGGAAAGTTGTGCAAGATGTACCAGAAGGGTGCGGAAACCAAGATCATGCGACTATGATGGTTGTGGTGTAAAATTTTGCGACCAATGTAAATGCAACGAAGCGTACTGTTATGCGCATCAATTTCCTGAAGTTAGAGCTGAGGGAGTTGACTACACAGGGGAATTTGGGAAATTCGGTTTTAGATTTGACTTATACAATGTGCGCATGAGCGCAAGATTTTACAACTCAATAATAGGGAATTAACAACTAAAATGAAAAGATCAGACACGCGTCAGCGCATCTGCTCTTTTGTTTTGTACCAGTTATTTGGCCGCGACCGTGAATCCGGCGCCGGTTAATACCTGGAGGTCCTTCGCAGCTCCGTGTCCAGCCAGAGTAATTGGCCCATGCTTCTCCACATGCTCAATCAGAGCATCAAAGCCCTGAAGTCGAGCGAGTAAGCCGGGGTAGACAGTTTCAGCTGCGCCGAGGTAGATGCACTGCCAGTCGTCGGTCCACTTGATGGCAAACCACGTTTTTCCTCCGTCGAATGACTCTAGGTTATAGGAGCCATAACCCACGGTTCCACCGCATCTGCGTTTATAGTTTTGCTCGTAAAACTCGATGGGTAAGTTTACGAACAGCCGGTTCTGCAATGCACGGGCAAGCAGTCCTGGGTAGATCTGCTCTGCGTACCCGAGCACAGTTACCGTCTGATCTTCGCTGGTTTGAACAGCGAGCCATGTCTGACCTTGGTCTAGTGAACGGAGGTCAAACTTTCCATAGAACTGATCATGTCCCATGAGAATTGGCAAGCGTTTGTGGTAGCGAGCGAGGGTGTTTAGCCGACGCTTTTCTTTGCGAATGGCTAGGTATCCAATCGCAAGCATCAGTAGTGCGATAAACAAAAATACTGGATAGTATTTCTCCATTCAAAATCTCCTTTACTTAGTTGTTCTACAGATCTAATATTTAACAATATTAATGAATTTTTGGCAATTGACATAGTAGAATATTTTAGGTTACATTGCATTATTCTCATCTTGCACAATCAAAGTGTTAAACCAGCGAAACTAACATTTTACGGCAGATGAGACTAGTCGAAACAATAAGCTAGTTTATGATATGATGGGTAGAAATACCCATTAATTTAGGAGGAAAAATGAATCTACTTGAAGCGTCATCGAAACTAAATGACAAGGCATTTAGCAATAGGATTGCCCTTGAGTTTAGGCAAGACATGCAAGGCTTTATGGATCGTGCAACCCAAGCATACTCTGCTTCAGAATTACGAGTTTTTATGGATGTGCTAGGCTCGCAACATTTTGTTATCGAAGACGGCGCACGATGGTTACTGGGCATATTTTTTCAAATAGGCGAGAAGGAAGTGTTGGTTAGGGAGTGGATAAAAACAACTCTTACTTCAATGACCCCAAGCTTTGTCCAGGGGATTATACACGCTTATGCACAAGAAGAAGATTTCACCATAGCAGCTGCAATGCTACTGCAAACCAGGGTAAAGGGATTGGGAGACGCAATGGTAGGCATGAGCGTTTTTGCAGGGGATGAATTTCTGTACGGCGCTGCAATTATGTTTGAGGTTCTTCGGCGGTGGGATCTTCAAGACAGTAAAACGTAAGAGCAAAAGAACCAGTATCGTTCCGATAATTGGTTCTTTTTTTGTTATTGACAGAAACTATTTTTTATGATATGGTACTTTATTCTCATCTTGCTAAAAGCGGGGCTTCAAGCCAGCGAAGTTTGCACTTGTTGCAGCCGCAAGTTCAATATTGCCTAGCCGGTAAGGCCGAAAGGCCCCACGTTCTAGGCGTAACGGGAAGACCGAGGACCGGCTTCTCAAAGAAAAGAAACCAAGATGGAGAATTTGAAACCCTTTTTAAGAGAGAATCAAGAAGCCCTAGAGGTTACAGTTGACCGCAAGCTGGTCAGCTGGGCACGCAGAGTTTCCCGCGGCAGGATGAAAATGCTTGACGCTTATGCAAGGACAAAAAAAGATTTTGTTCCGTGCGAAGAGTGTTGCAAGCCCCTGCACGTAGGCGATACTGCGCTGCTCTTGAAGTTCAACAAGAAAGGGATGGGAGACAGAGTATTTTGCTCTGTTGATTGCCAACGGAAAAACTACTTTGAAACCCTAGCAAACTGGAGGATGGCCCGTAAGGGCTAAATCCGAACAAGGGACGCACAGATTTGTGCGTCCTATTTTTTTATAGTATCGCCCAAAAATAGTATTCCCTAGCTCAGCTTGTCTCGGACGCGGGTCTGGTCGTTGATCCTGAAAATAAGGAAGCTTCATGGACCAAGCTAACCTCAGGTGGGTGTACGAAATCTACTGACGTGCCGACTATCTTTTTCGCTTATTTGCGGGATAAAATAGCATTCAATGACGCATAAGGGAGGACCAGGCTGCCAGTTGGACTTTTGACTAAACAACTCAGGTTATTATGCGAGACTTAAAAGCGTGCCCGTTACCGAGCATGCTTTTTTACAGAAGTATTTCCTAGACAGGATGATTAGGTTATACTTTTGCCAAAGGAGGAGGATATGAAAAGCACAATTTTTGCGGCTTTTGCGTTAATAGCAAATATACTGTATATACTTTGGGTTCTAGAAATGCCCTTCGCAGTGTATGCAGTAGGATTGGTGATTTCGGGATACTTTAGCCTAGCTGGGTACTTTCGGGCGTATCGGTACGTCCTAAATACCTCCGAGCTTTTAACAGATAGCTGTTCAGATAGGACGTTTGAACTGCGAGTAAGTGAAACAGGCCGCACATGTGGTATACCGGGAATATGGGGTCGTTCTGATTTGATTATGATCAATCGCTTGACTTTGGAAACTTTCCCCAGTCTCGTAGACTCGTTAGTAGACCACGAACTTGGTCACATTCGGTTAAGGCATGTGTGGGTGTTTAATCTGGTACGATGCATCTCTTTAAGCATCTTGCTTGAGGTGTTGACCTGGAATGTCATCTTTCCAGTTATAGATCGAGGCAAGCGATTGCCAAGCAAAACTAAAGCATTCGCATTTCTGATTTTTTGTGTTTTAGTGAGCATTGTTTCATTTAGCTTTGGCGCGAAAGAGTTGGGATTCTATGCAGCATGGTTTGTTCTGTTGAAATATTTCGATGCAGGAATACGCTATCTGCAGGAGTGTGATGCGGATGACTACTGTGCGAGCAAGAGTGAGGAAAACCTGAAGAATTTAAGATCCTACCTGACAATCCAGAATTTCTTTGCAAGCCCCTATACATTTCTGGGAATACCCCTGAGGTTCCCTGTTACAAGTCACCCATCCTATGAGAAACGGATAAGTCGACTGACTAAAGGTCTTCGAAGCTGAGGCTGAGAAGATCTTTTTTTACCTTAGTTTAGGTCCTAAAATTAGGCTATGCTTTTGCACCAAGCCCAACAACGGCGGCCTTTGTAAAAGCTTGAAGTATGTTGTAATTAATGTATTATATTTGGATGCAATATAGAGATTATAAAAACTATTTTAGAACACATTCGCCATGAAAACAAAGGCCGCCGTCGTTATCGTGTCTAACAACACCACAAATAATATTTTCATTTCTCTATAATGTGGTGTTTTCATTAAAAAAAGCACTAAAATATATATAGTTAAAACTTGTCTTGTGCATAACAAAAACACTAGCATTACCCTAGTGTTTTTGTGTGGGGTGCCCGAGGAGAATCGAACTCCCGCGACAGCTTTCACAGAGCTGCGTTCTACCATTAAACTACGGGCACCATATCGTATGAAATACTCTACAGATTATACCTTAAAATGTAGTTTGGGTCAACATTTATAATTTTTTAAAATAATTTTATACTCCTCTTTAGAGGAGGTGTGATGAAAACATTAGTATTGCAAGCGGCAGTTTTGATAATTTGCACGTTAGTTGGGGGTATGGCAGGCGCTGTTATTTCTCGGTTTATCTTTTTGGAGTACTACCAAAAGAATGAAGAGGCCAAGCGGCATGAGGTGGAGATGGTAGGCCATCCGCACGAGGTACCTGCTCGATTGGTTTACTATGGTGGCATAGCCGCAGGGGTCTGGATTGGCCTTTATATAGCCCTCAGCACGCAGTGGCCGTGAAACTAAAAAAGGCGCATTGAAGAAGTAATCTTCATCGCGCTTTTTCTATTTTTGCTTTTTCCCAAAACTCATATAAAGGACCAAGAAACAGTCCAGCGAAAAAATACCACAGAATGTCATCTAGGGGAACAGCTCCAAGGACTATCCGTGGTGTGTTTTTAAAATGCCAGAAAGTGTGTATCCAACCTGGGGTCAGTAGTTCTGTGAAAAAATATGAGAGCATTATAAGTGGAATCAAAAGAAGTCCGCTAGCAACACCCACTGTAATCAGGTCCTTCCTAAAACAGAAAATTATCACCGCTGGAACAGCACAAGCAGCAACATTAGCCCAGAGACTGTTGAAACCTAAGACAAAGTAAGTACCAAAGTATATAACAATCGAAAACATAAGCAAGTAGAAAACGTGCAAGGTCCTTGCTCGTTTTGCAACTCTGGAAATTTTATGAAGTTTAAGTTTCCTCCTGAAGACTTCCAGGTAAATTACACTTGCAATCCCGCCTATACTCGCTGCTGTAAGTAAGTCTTCAATAGTAAGCGGTAAATTAAAAACAAACTGAGGTGACCACCAGTCCCGCAACATAAGTACCTCTGCGATAGGCCCTCCCAGGGCAAATATTCCGGACATGACTAGCATCTGCTTCCTGGTGTCAGGTCTCCACCAATACAATATAAGCCACGCTATAAGCATGAATACCGTACTAATTAAGTATGAGTATGTGTAATTTTCCACTTTTGACTTTTTTTATAATTATTTTATAGTATATCAAACGCAATTTTCAGAATCTTTTTTAGTTACTTGCAGATAAGGAGGCTTATGATTTCAACTACAAGTTATGATAAGCAGATTGCAAAGGCAATGGGCTTTTATACCACATTCTCTCGTCAACAGATTGACTCTGCGAGTGGTAATGGTAGTAGCCTTGTCAGGATTGTCGCTGTTCTTCTGGCGATTAGTATGGTCTACTTTTCGCCTACGTTTCTAGGGCTCGCCGGAGCGGTTGCTATATTTATTGTCTGCCTGCTGATCGCGCATATGCTGTACAAGTTAAGTGCTCGTAAGCGACTGCGTGACCATGTTGCGGAAACTAAGGAGCGCTACCGCAAGTTCGAGTTGAGCTTTAAAAGCAACGACTGTCATCTTATATTGGGCGAGAATAGGGAAAGTAAGGTTGTTGCTTGGCAAATTTCACTTGAGAGTCACTGGAAAGATGAAGGTGGGCCTTCGCTTGAGCTTGATCTTCAGAAATACCCCCACCAGATTGAGTTTGCCCCAAGTAAAGAGGTAGATTGGCCAACCATCTCGTTTCCCTTTCTGAAGTTCGATTCGGATGGGAATGTGGTCCCAGGGCCAATCGTTGTGCGGTGGCCGCGATGGATGAGGTCTTCTAAATTCGTCACATACCCCACCATGCCCTACACGCGAGATGTAGGAACTACAATCTACTCAGCCGATTATTTTCAATATTTCGGTTAAGCATTACTCTGAAACTCCTGACTGTGTCTTGCACGCGGTCAGGAGATTTACTTTACCATGGTGCGGCGTAGGTGGGCAGGGATGCGTACTAAAACTTCTCGTTGTATAGTGCCTAGTAGTGAAGCTGTGTTAACAACTGAATTAGGGTCTTTTGACTTTCCACTTATCACTGTGGCAATTTCTTCTATCGCCACTTCTGGAACATCGGTTACGTCTACGCTAATCATGTTCATTGACACACGGCCGATTATGGGACAGAGGTAGTCGCGAATTTTTACAAATCCATTGTTAGAAGCTCTACGGTCCACACCTTCATTATACCCGAGCGGAAGCGTTGCAACTTTGGTTAAGCGTTCAGCTTTAAAGGTGATGTTATAACCTACAAACTCGCCAGGCTGAAGATCGCGTAGCGAAGTTATAAAAGTTTTTAGTTCAAGTGCAGGTTTTAGCCCAAGTGTACTGCCTTCAGCGGGGTCGTCTATCCCATACAAACCAATTCCAAGCCGCAGCGTATTTGCATTAATTCCAGAGTAGTGTGAGCCGGCGGTTGCAGCAAGGTGAGTGTATGTGAGCTTTCCAAAGTGGGCTTCCAGTTCAGCAAGGCCCGAGTTCCATTCTTCGATTTGTTTTTTTGCATGCACCGAATCTTCACTGTCCGCGTCTGCTAAGTGAGAAAATGCACCTTCGATCTGAATTTTAGGATTCATGTCTATTATCTTAAATGCGGTTGGGAGTTCGTTGCGAAGCAGACCCTGGCGGTGCAAACCAGTGTCAAGTTTAATTTGAAATGTTTGGGTGTGTTTAAGGAGTGAGGCTATTTCTCGTAGCTGGTCCAGTCCAGTTATGGCAATACTCACATCTTTTAATTTATAATTGTTTATGTTTTCTATATTCACAAATCCCATGACCAAAACCTTGGTTTTTATCCCAGCACCACGCAGCAATAGTGCTTCACGCAAACTATCTATAGCAAAAAAAGATGGTAATTCGGGCTCTAAGAGTGCCGCAATGTTCGTTAGGCCATGGCCATAGGCATTACTTTTAATAACCGGGGCAAGCCCAGCTGGTTCAGCAAGATTTTTGAAAACTTTGTAGTTATGTATAATAGCGCTTTTTGAAACCTCAACCCATACCAAAGGTTTGTAGGGCGAGAGTGCTTGTTGTACTTTGCGAATTTTACTAATGAGTGTCATGTTTCTTTATGTGGGCCGTCTTAACGGTACGTTGTGTGCGTTCAATCACCGTAATACTAAAACCTCCATGGGTTACCGTTTCTTCCAAAACAGGGAAACGGCCAAGCGTGTGGGATATAAAACCACTCAAAGTAGTATACTGTTCGTCTTCAGGAATGTCAGAGCCAAAGTGCTTGTTGAAGTCTACTATAGATATACTTCCAGAGACTAGAGACTTACCATCTTGCTCCCAGACTTGGGCCTGCGTTCCTTCGTCAGTTTCGTCTGCAATATCTCCTACCAGTTCTTCCAGGATGTCTTCCAGTGTAACCAGACCCTCAACTTCCCCATGTTCGTCAGTTACCATTGCTACGTGGAGTTTTTTGCGCTGCAGTCTACGGAGCACATCTACTGCTTTCATGCTGCTGGGCACAAAATAGGGTGGAACCAGGAACTCGTTTAGGTCCTGTATCTCGCCTTTGTTAAGCTTCCCTAGAAGTTTTTTTGTATAGAGTATTCCTACTGTGTTGTTGAGCGACTCTTTGAAAACTGGTACGCGGGAATAGCCAGACTCTATAGCCAATCGAATATTGTTTTCAGCAGGCTCGTCAACGTCCAGTGCGGTTATTCTTGTACGCGGCACCATAATTTTTTTAACAAGCAGGTCAGACACCTGAAATACGTTTTCTATTATTTCATGTTCGTGGGGGGTTATGGTTCCTGCTTGGTTTGCTTCTTCTAGTATGGATCGTATTTCTTCCTGGGAAAGTCTCGACTCTGTAAAGCTCGTAGCATCTTTAAATGGTTTGAGTAATAAGTTTGAAGACGTATTTATAAACTTCACTGCTCCTTTGCTTATTTTTGCAATCCAGTATATTGGGCGTGCGGCATAGAGCGCGAGCGTGTTTGCGTAACGTAAGCCAAGTGATTTAGGTACAAGCTCGCCAAGTATTAGGTTTAAGTATGCCACACTAAGTACTACTAATATAAAACTTACTGTATATGAAACAGAATGATTAAGTCCAAGCGAGGAAAGCCCATAAGAAACTTGTCCAGCAATATTTGCTCCAGCAAACGCTGAAGCTAGGATGGTAATAAAAGAAATGCCTATTTGTATGGTGGCAAAGAGGCTTTCTGGGTCTGAGCGCAGTTGTTTTACTATTTTAGCCCGCGAATTACCCGCATTGGCTAAAGACTCGTATTTACTTTTTCGTATAGATATGAGTGCAATTTCCGCGCAGCTGAACAGGCCATTACAAATGGTAAGAAAAAGCACTATGAGTATTTGAAACAGTATATCAACCATGTTTTCAATAATAATAGCATTTTTGCGGTATTATTGTAATAACTATCTCTTGCCTAATATATATATAAAATATTAAGATAACATTCTTGTAAGATCACTCAACAACTCAATAAAGGAGATCAGATGAAAAAGTTATCTGTTAGTTTGCTGGCAGTCGGTGTCCTCTTACTCTGTGCGTGTCCTGTGAAGGACAAGCCCGACAAGACTGGCGTGGTCACGACAAAGTCTTTTCAGAAAGACTTAGAAATTCACTGGAAGCAGACGATGGCATCGCTTTCGGGGAGCAAGGGAAAGGCTATAGATCCAAAGAAAAGGACAAAGCTGATGATGAGTGCTATCAAGCAGTATGAGATCAAAGTCGTGCCCGAGTCAAGGTCGGGGATTTACGGAGGGATCTCACTTCTTCTATTCATGAATGAGGTGGTGAAGGGACTTGCAAATGCCAAGGAGCCGGCACTGTTGGTTCCACAGTATTACACAACGCTCAAGCCAGGACAGAAGGAATTGTTTCTTGAAATCTACAGCTTGGGCGTCAGGATTTGGGCCGAAAGCAACAAAACGGACAAGGATATCCTGGCCCGCAGCGAGTTGTTCAATATTTTTATGGGGAACAACAAGTTGCCAGACGTAGCTCCCGAGGCTTACGTACGTTTACTCGAACGGTCTGAAGCTGAAACGATCGACGCCATTCCTATCGTAATGTCTTCTTTCACAAAACCGGGTGTGGCAGAGAGTGTGGGCTTTCAGCGACCGCAGAACGAAGAGCAGACCCTGGAGATGGCTGGCAAAGCCGCAATCAAAGTGTCGTCCTTTTTCAGAAGCGCGCGAGAGCGGTACAGGTAAAAATTTGAGGCATTCCAGTCCCTTGTTTACTGGAATGCCTCTTTAATATAGTATCTAAGTAACTTAGTTACACAAAAGGAGTAAGCATGTTCAAGCTCGTAGGGATTGTAGTTGTTGTTTTAATAGTACTGGCAGGTCCGGGTCTAGCACAAACAGTGCTTCCTCCTGTATCTAGTCAGACTGGTCCTCACAAGGCAATAGATCAGTCCAAGCCACTTTCAAAGGACGTACGTGAAGTCCGGAGTGTTCCTGGGTTTGTCTTAGATACTGTTTCCACAACTGCTGGAGAGCAGCGAAGTGGGGTACAGAAGTTTAAGACCAAGCCCTGGTTTGGCGGTCGGCTGCGTGAGGGCGAGAAGGTAGACACCTTCCTCACCGTTCAACCGGTGAGTAGACAAGCCCCATCCATGCCGAGTGTTCCTCGTGTCCCAGACAGAGGAATTCAGGCTGGAATTACATTCCAGTGGAAGACTGCAAAGGAGAAACAGAAAACGAAATGTAAACGTTTTCCTAATCTTTGTTTTTGACCGCATCAAGTTTTATGGCGTGAGCTTTTACAAGCTCACGCCTGTATTTTTTTACCTGATTTTTATGGCTTGAAAAAATCACTGCATAAATATATTATCTGTCATTAAGGAGGTATCAGATGCGAAAGTACTTTTGTGTAGTGATTGTCTTGCTGGCTCTGGCCCCGATTGTTGTTGCCAAGCAGGATGGAAAAGCACAGGAGAAACCAAACCGAACAGTTAAATTTTCACTCCCTGTTGAGAAGCACGTAAAAGTTGCTGAATCAGACGGGAAGGAAGTAATTGTTGGGTTCGGCATCAAGGACAACCGTGTCGGTGCTGTCTGGGGAGATGGAGGTAAAAGTCCAACTCCATTCTGGAAGGTAATCCTGCGTTGGAAGAGCGGCCAGAGAGATAAGTAACTCGGCCGTAAGATAAAATGCTAATTTTAAGGAGCTAGGTTAATGAAACAGCTGTTGTTAGTTGTACTGATGCTATGCGCGCTGCTTACACTGCATGGTCTTTCTCAAGACATCTTGAAGGAAAAGCAGAACCCTTCTTCAAGGATGTTCAAGAGCGAAATTCAGGCGCTGCAGAAGTCAAAGAAGCCGTCGCTCGGGTGGCTTCTCAGGGAGCTTGCAAAGGAAAAAGATGGCCTAAGCCCCAAGGCTGACCCTATTGTAGAGATGTCAACCGCGCTTGATCTCGGGTTGCTGTTTGAGCGGTTGGTAGTCTGCAGCGTGCGTGATAAGATTGTGTACATCAACAAGGGAATTGTTGAGGGAGACCGGAAGCAGCAAGTCATTGAAATATATGACATGGCTGCAGACATTGTTAAGCGCTCCCTTAAGCTTCCACCTTCGCCAGACGGCACCCGACCTGTTCAAACCCTCGGAGAGCAAGGACTGGTGCAAATTATCTTTAACCCGGGAGCGAAGTATCCTGGGCAGGCGGAGTTGCTTGAAACTATACGGGATGTAGTCCTAGACCATATACCGCATGTAGCGGAATGGGTTGGGAAAGAACCTCAATTGCTGAAGCTTCTGTACATGACAGAAGTGAATACACTTGAGCAGAAGGTTCAATTCGCGGATGAGGCAACTCTCAGAATCACGAATTTTTTTAAGCCGCGCGTTGAGGAGGCGAGGATTACAGCCAGTAAATAACTTTAGCGACTCGGAACCTATGAAGTTTCCGGGTCGCTTTCATTTTTGTTTAGGAAATTAAATGATATTATTAAGATATAAATTAATTTAGCTCACATGTTAACCATAAGAAAATTTCTATTTAGTAGTGTGCTGCTGGGTTTGTCAGTGGCTGCCTTTTTCTATTTTCATCCAAGCCAGGCTGTAACGCCTAATGAGGTGCAGCAGGGACCTCGGATCTTCATTAGCGGAGGAGAGTACCAGGCTTCGTCTGAAATCATCCCTATGTCCGCAGCCGCTGCGCCTGAGGTTCAGTTAATGTACAATGGCGACTACGGGTACAGTGAACCTAAGAGTCCTCTGGTTAAACTTTCCCTGTACGAAGTTACAAAAGAAGACTTGTTTAAGTATTTGATTTACGACGGCAAAGACAATAGTAAACGAAAGTTTCCGAAACCTGACTACAGCCGTTCAGTGAAGGTATTTGAGAATACCGTAGATCTAAAAAAGAACGAAGGCAAAATAACGCTTCCACTGAAAGAAAGCGCGGTGTATATAGTTGAAACGGTTACTGACGGTGCAATAGACCGTGCTTTTATTGTCCGTTCCAGAAACGCAGCTGTCATGACGGAAACAAAGGATGACTATATGTTCTGGGTGCAGGACCTTAAGACAGGTACTACGGTAAAAGATTATACCGTAACCGCTTATACCTTTGAAGATGCAGCGAAGGAAACAGGTAAGGCTACAGTCTC
>Ga0196964_10001563_pt1 | contig 11589 bp, 13 predicted proteins | sample S1_10metaG_FD_148615 | JGI IMG/M metagenome (GOLD analysis project Ga0196964, IMG submission 148615) | Soil microbial communities from Anza Borrego desert, Southern California, United States - S1_10 | ecosystem: Environmental > Terrestrial > Soil > Desert | place: USA: California | collected... | reverse complement strand
ATCCGCGCCGGCGTCACTCGGCGCTGCAGTACCTCAGCCCTGCAAGGTTCGAGGCGCTACGAGCGACTGCTTCGTAGCAAACCCGAGTGTCCGGAGAATCGGGGGCAGCCCATAGAGAGGCTCCAAGACTGCACCTGGCTCGGGCCGTCCATAGCCACCGCGAGAATCGCCGCAGTTCGAGAGCTCGCGCGCCGCGGCCTGGAACAGCAGCTTCGAACCTCAGACACCTTTGGATCACCTGACGCAGTAAAGCAGTTCCTCATGATCCAGCTCGCTCACTTCCAGCGAGAAGTCTTTGCCATGCTGCTCCTAGACTCGCAAAACCGGATGATCGACTTCGACATCCTCTTCTATGGCACCTTGTCACAGAGTTCCGTATACCCCCGGGAGATCGTCAGCCGCGCCTTGCGCTATAACGCTGCTGCGGTCATCCTGTCGCATAACCACCCCAGTGGCGTGGTGCAACCATCTAGGGCAGACGAGTGTCTCACCCAGACGTTGAAGAGCGCACTGGCGTTGATCGATGTGCGCGTCCTCGACCACGTCATCGTGGCGCAAGGTGCTGCACTTTCGATGGCTGAAAGAGGACTGCTGTAGCTCGCCCACAAGCGCTGTTGTATGTTGTTGGACTGCATTTTCCGGCTCGCTCTCGGCTGTGCACTTAGCGTCTCGCTACTGGTGATAGCAGTACGCGTGAAGAATGGACTTCCCTTCGGCCTCATGGAGGTTGCCCTTGGAGCGGCCGGCCTCGTACTTGCTGCGGGACTTGGTCTCAGGTATCTGCAAAGACGACGCTGTCAAAAGCTCGACGATCTCCGCGATTCGGCGCTTTGGTAGAGCGACCCGACTTCGCCTCGCATCGGACATGTACCGTCAAGCAGTCCAAGTAGCGCTAATGTTGCTTATCGCGAGCTTGACCCGCTGGAGTTATTCCGAGGTGATCCGCCTTCGATGTCGCGGAGGCGGTCAGTTGTTCGTGATGCCTGCGGCTTTCACTACCGGGCGCCACTTGTCCATTTCCGCCTGAAGCTCGGTCCTCACGGCCGCCGGGGTGGTTTGCGGCTCGACCTCCATGCCGAGCTCCTGCAGGCGCGTCCTGTACCGTGGATCAGCAAGGACCGCATTCAGCGACGCGTTCAGCTTGTCGACGATCGGCCCCGGAGTTCCCTTGGGCGCCGCAAGGAACCACCAGGGACCCGCTTCCACGCCAGGCAGCCCGGCTTCAGCCATCGTGGGAACGTTCGGGAGTAGGCTGGAGCGCTTCTTCGCGGTCACCGCAACGGCTCTGAGGACTCCCTCCTGGACCAGGCGGGCGCATGAGGACGGTGTGCACAGCTGGAAAGTCGTCTGGCCCCCGATCAGATCGGCGACCGCAACGCTTTCGCCCCTGTACGGGATGTGCAGAGCGGAGGTGCCGGTCTTGTGTTTCAGCAGCTCGCCCCCCAAGTGGCCCGAGGAGCCGACTCCGGCGGACCCGAACTGCACCTTGTCCCGTTGCGTTCGCATCAGATCCAGCAGTCCGCGCAGGTTGGTCACACCGGTTTTCGAACTGGTCACCACGATCAGGTCGGAGCGGGCGATCTCGCCGATGAATTCGAAATCCTTCAGCAGGTCGAAGTTCATGGTGGATCCAGGCACGACGGCATTGCTGGCGAGCGTGGAACTGCCGACGAGGATGTTGTAGCCGTTCGGCGCAGCGCGTGCGACCGACGTGGCAGCCACACTGGCGCTTGCCCCGGGTCGGTTCTCCACGACCACGGGTTGACCCAGCATCGGCGTGAGCTTCTCCGCGAGGAGGCGAGCCGCCACGTCCGTGGCTCCGCCCGCGGTGAACGGAACGATCAGTTTCACGGGTTGATCGGGAAATGCCTGCGCGCTGGCCTGTGCGCCTGTCAGCGCCACAGTTCCTGCGGCAGCGACGCATAGGCCCACGCCGGTCCGCTTCAGTGACCGCAGGACCGCTGCAAACCGCGTTGCCCAGCGTTGTTCGTTCTGGCTGCTCATGACCGCGTCCTTCAAGGAAACTGAGTGTTTGATGGGACCGGCACTTTGCAGTCCTCCGGGACGAGCGTCCAGACAGCTTTTCTGACGCGGAGGTAAGTCGATGCAATCGCGCGTGGGTCAGCAAGCACAGGGGGCAGCGCGCAGCAGTCAACGCGCGCGCCGGCAGAAGCCGCCTACTTCTTCTCCCGGAACGCGGAGTACAGGTCCACGTAGCCGTGCTCGATGCGCTTCTTCGCGCGTTTGGCAGCCATGTCCGGGTCCATCGGCGTGAACCCCATGCCTTGCGTCAGCCGCTGCATGAAGGCGGCGCGGCCGGTGATGGCGATGGCGTCATGCACGGCCTGTTCATCCCACCCGGCATCCAGTACCGCGTCGACGTCGCTTTGGGTGATCTCCGGCGGGGACAGCATCAGCTTGCGCACGTAGCCCAGTAGCGCCTTCAGTCGACTGTCCACTCCCGGGCTGTCCGGGTCTTTCAGCAGCCGCTCCACCAAGCCGCGTTCAATGCCCCACTGGTAGGCCACCTCGGCGTGTGCGACATGGACGAAGTCACAGCCGGCAACGGCGGCGGCATAGGCCAGGACCAGTTCCCGCTCGCCCTGGCTCAGCGGCGAAGGTCCATTCATCATGGCCTGGCTCATCGTGGCCCATGGACCGTAGATCTCCGGGTACTTGACAAAGATGGCCGGCGGTCCGGCATCGAGTGGGAGCGACTTCAGATAGGGCATGGCGGTGGGTTTCTCTGGAGGCGGGGAAGAAGTTTCACGGCAGCATACGATGTCCATGTCAGCCGACACGGGCCCGGCCGGCGTCTGCGACGGCGTCACTGGGGGCTCGTCGCTGCGGTGATGCGGTAGACGCGGGCTGCAGTTCCGGCGAAGAGCTGCTCCCGCTCGCTGACCGAATACCCGGCGGTGATCCGCTTGAAGGCGTTCCACGCAGCGGCGTAGCTGCAGGAAGCCTTGTCGGGTGGGAAATTGCTCTCGAACATGCAGCGGCCGGGGCCGAAAGCGTCGATGCACGTCTCGAAGTATGGCCGCCACGACTCCGCCAGCACCCGGGACGGCGGCTTGTCCGCCGTCGCATCGTGGCCGAAGCCCATGACTTCCATGCCCAGGCCACCCAGTTTCATGAACACGTTGGGGCACCTTGACACTCGCTGGATGCGTCGCCGCCAGTGCGCGAATGCTTCCGGCCTCTGCGAGAGGGGCGTTCCGTGGCTCACCGGCCCGCCGCAGTGACCGACGATGATGGTCGCGGTCTGGAACGCGCTGGCGAGTTTCACCAGGTCCTCGAGCTGCTCGTCGTACACCCATGCGTCGTAGCTGAGATCCAGTGCTGCGAGGTGGGCGAAGCCGGCCAGAAAGCGCGGGTCGAGGACGGCATGTTCCGCGACTTCTGCTCGCGCATACCTGAACCGTTGATCGGCGTGCCACGCAGCTGGTGTGCGAACCCCGCGGAATCTGCGCTGCCCGGCCTCTATGTGCGCTTCCAGCACAGGCCGGGCGCCATCGCCGAGGCGCAGGTCCGCATGGCCCACGATGGCGGCGGCAATCCTGGTCGCACCCGCGCGCAAGTCGATCGGGACCGAGCCGACCTGGGCGAGGAAACGGGTTTCGCCCGTCGGCGCCAGCTCGACAGCAAGCCGGTGGTCGTATGCGTAGGCGGTCTCTACGGCCACGGTGGCGACGACGCGGTGCCCGCTCAGGGAGATGTCGTCCGCCAGCTCGCGCGCCAGGTACGCCGGGCCGCGCACGTCCCTCAGGTGGTGGTGCGCGTCCACTATCGGCAGCCCCGGATCCAAAGGCGCTTCGTTCTCCAGTGGTCCGCGGTCTCCAGTCATTCGTACCGGGTGGGTCACATGTGGCGGTTCCAGCCGCCATCCACATAGATGCGCTGGCCGGTGATGTAGGACGCACGCGGGGAGCAGAGGAACGTGATCAGTTCGGCGGCGTCTCGCGGGTCGCCGAACCGGCCAGCGGGCAGCTCCTGCTGCAGGAACCGCTCTCGCTCTTCGGCCGTCGGAAGGAAGCGCGGAATGTGGTGGTTGCGGATCTGCTCGGTCATCAGCAGCCCCGGGGAGACGCAGTTCACCGTGATGCCGTGCCGCGCCACTACCCGCGACAGGCCCTTAGACCAGGCCTGCACCGCGGCCTTGGCCGTCAGCGATCCGCTCACATGCGAAGGCTCCAACGTGGCCGTCAGGCTGATGATCCGGCCGAAGCCCCGCTCCTTCATGCCGGGGATGAAAGCGGATGCGAGCTTGCGCGCAGGCGTGAAGTTCAACCCGAACGCCTCGTCCCAATCACTGTCGGGCGTTTCGTAGGTGAAGGGCCTCGCCTGCCCCAGGTTGTTGATCAGGATGTCGACCTTTCCGAACTTCGAAAGGACCTGCTCTCGAATGCGGTCGAACGAAGACCGATCATTCAGGTCTTCCTGAATGGCCAGGGGCAGGAGATGGCCGCTCGTGGCGATCTCATCGGCCAGCTTCAGGAGTTCGGCCTTCCGCCTGCCGATGATGATCGTCTGGACTCCTTCTTCTGCCAGCAATTGGGTCGTCTCCCGACCGATGCCCGCGCTGGCGCCGCTCACCAGCGCGATCTTTCCACTCAGCTTCAAATCCATGTCCTGGTTTCCTCGTCGACCTCGGCGGCCAAAGTGGCGGGATGCTAGAAGCCCGCCCGGGGTCTGGCCGCGAAACGGCATTGAAGGTCTTTCAAGCCTGGCTTGATACCGGGACTGCCGGCGCGCCGACACGACGAATACCATCCGCCGCACCCAATCCAGACAGAGACACTGCCATGCATCTTTCGCGCCGCTCCGCGCTTGCCGCCGGCCTGGCCTTCGCCGCCAGCTCCGCTTTCTCGCAGGGCGCATGGCCTGGTGGCCGGCCGATCCGGATCGTCGTTCCGTTCCCGGCCGGCGGGCAGGCAGACGTCGTGGCGCGCATCGTCGGCCAGGCTCGGTGAGGCACTGAAAACATCGGTCATCGTGGACAACAAGCCAGGAGGCCACGGATTCATCGGCGGCCTGCAGGTGGCGCGTGCGCAGCCGGATGGCCTGACGCTGCTGGTGGGAAGCACCGGGTCGACGGCGATCAATCCCAAGCTGCACGCGAACATGCCCTATCACGCGACCAGGGACTTCGCGCCCATCTCGCTCATGATCGCGGTCCCCATCGTCCTGAGCATCAATCCGCAGCTGCCGGTCAGAAGCGTCGCGGAACTCGTCACCTATGCCAAGAACAACCCCGGCAAGGTCAACTACGCCTCCGCGGGCAACGGCGCTTCATCCCACCTCACGGCCGAGTACTTCAAGCACGTGACGGGGGTGTCCATGACGCACATCCCGTACAAGGGGCAGGCGCCGGCGATTGCCGACGTCGTGGCCGGCCACGCGCACGTCATGTTCGACACGCTGGTCAGCAGCACGCCGCACCTGCGCAGCGGCAAGCTGGTCGCCCTGGGTGTCACGTCCCGCACGCGGCTGCCCGACTATGCAGACCTGCCCACGGTGGCCGAGGCGCTCAACGTCCGCGACTTCGAGGCGTCCTCCTGGTCTGCAATGCATGCACCGGCCGGAACACCGAAGGAGGTCGTGACGAGGCTGTCCACCGAGGTTGCCGCGCTGCTGAGAACGCCTGCGGTCGCGAAGCGGATCGCGGACCTGGGCGGAGTGCCTGTCGGCAGCACGCCGGAACAGCTGGCGGAGTTCCAGCGAGCTGAAGAAGAGAAGTGGGGCAAGGTCATCCAGCTGGCGAAGATCAAGGCGGATTGAGGCTTTGGGTCGCCAGGCGTGAGCCTGGCCATGACGCCGGCGACAAGCGCAAGCGCAATCCAGAAGGGCTTGTCCAATGCGAGAAGCAGGCGACTCACTCCGGGAGCTTGATGTGCTTGCCTACCTCCATGGCGCGCGAGAGTTCCTTCTGCGTCAGTTCGCGGAAGGACGCCGGCGTGCTGGTGGAGGGCTCCGTGAAGAACGACTCCCGCATCCGGGATCTGACATCGGGCATTTCGGCCACCTTGTTCAAAGCGGCATTGAGTGTTGCGACGACGGCCGCGGGGGTGCCGGCCGGGGCCACGATGCCGAAGTAGCTGTAGGGCTCCAGCGCCTCCAGGCCCTTGATCCCGGATGCGTTCGTGCCGGGCACCCCCGGCAGGTTGGGCATCGGCTCCGGAGACGTCACGGCCAGCGCCCGGAGCTTGCCGGCCTGGATCAGCGGCTGTGCGGCCTGCAGTGTCGTGAGGCCCATGTGGATGTTGCCGGCGGCCGTCTCTCGCAGGATGTCGGTGTCCGACTTGAAAGGGATGTGCGTAGCCCTCAATGCCGACAGGCTCTTGAGGTACTCGATCTTCAGGTGGTTGCTGGTGCCCGCTCCGGCGGACCCGTAGTTGATCTTGTCCGGGTTGGCGGCCGAGTACGTGATGAGTTCGCTCATCGAGCGTACCGGCAGATCAGGGTGGACCGTGAACACAGCTGACGAGATGCCGATAAGCGCGACGAATGTGAAGTCCTTCATCGGGTCGTAGCCGACGTCCTTGCGTACGCCGGGCGCGAGCGATAGCGAACTGCCATTTCCCAGGAACAGCGTATAGCCGTCCGGGGCCGCGCCCGTCAATGCGCGGATGGCGGGCAACTGGAAGGCGCCCGGACGGTTGTCGACCACGACGGGAGTGTTCAGCAGTTCGGAGATCTTCTGTCCGTACAGGCGGCCGATGGCATCGGTGATGCCGCCGGCGCCGATGCCGATCAGGATGCGGATCGGCCTGGAAGGATAGGCCTGCGCCATGGCGGGAAACGAGAGCAGCGAAGCGGAAGCCGCAACACCAGCGGTCAGGACATGTCGGCGGTGGATCTGGTTCAAGTGGGTCTCCATGGCACATCCCTTGCAAAGATCAGGCCATGGCACCCCTCCCCGACTTCCGCGTCGCACTCGTCACCGGGGCAACGCGCGGTATCGGCGCCGCGACTTCCGTTGCCTTGAAGAAGGCGGGCCATACCGTGGCTGCTTCGTATGCCGGCAACGAGGAACCCGCCTCGGCGTTTCCGCGCGACAGTTGCATCCCGGTGTTCCGCTGGAACGCGATCGCGCCAGGACACGTCACACCGAGATCCTGCAATCGGGAGGCAAGGACCTCGTCGACGTGCTGGTGGCCGAGAATCCCGTCGGCCGCCTGGGCACGCCGCAGGAAATCGCCCGCTGCGTCGTCTTCCTGGCCTCGGATGCCGCAGGTTTCATCACGGGCTCGACGCTCACCGTCAATGGTGGCGCCCACATGACATGACCATCAACGCAACGACACTCCCCCTCGCCGGCATCCGCGTGATCGACTTCAGCACGCTGCTGCCGGGCCCGATGTGCACCCTGCTGCTCGCGCGAGCGGGCGCCGATGTGATCAAGGTCGAGCGGCCCGGCCGCGGTGACGAGATGCGCAGCTACACCCCCAGGTTCGGGGTGGACAGCGTCAACTTCGCCTTGCTCAACCAGGGCAAGCGGTCGGTCGCGCTGGACCTCAAGGATCCCGCTGCGCGCGCGAAGGCCGTCGAATGGATCCGGGGCGCGGACGTGGTGGTGGAGCAGTTCCGCCCCGGCGTGATGGACCGGCTAGGGCTGGGCTACGCGCAGATGCGCGAGGTCAACCCTCGGCTGGTCTACTGTTCCATCACGGGCTGGGGCCAGTCGGGGCCTTTCGCCGACGTCGCGGCGCACGACCTCAACTACCAGGCCGAGAGCGGCATGCTTGGCGTGACCGCGGGTGCCGATGGCGCGCCCGGCGTGCCGAGCGCCCTGGTCGCGGATATCGGCGGCGGCGCCTATCCCGCGGTGATGAACATCCTTCTTGCGCTGCGCGCGCGCGACGGCTCGGGCGAGGGCTGCCACATCGATGTTTCGATGGCTGACAACCTGCTCACCTTCCTCTACTGGGGCCTGGGCAACGGGTTCGTGGCCGGGGAGTGGCCGACGCCGGGCGGGGACCTGGTGACCGGCGGCACGCCCCGCTACAACATCTACCGCACCCGTGATGGTCGCTACCTGGCGGCGGCGCCCCTGGAACAGAAGTTCTGGGAGAACTTTGTGGGAGTGCTCGGCGCGCCGCAGCTGCTGGATGACGGGAAGGATCCGGCCGGCACGCGTCGCGCCGTCCAGGACATCATCTCGAGCGCCGATGCACAGGAGTGGCTGCGCCGTTTCGAGGGCATCGATGCCTGCGTGACGATCGTCAAGACGATGCAAGAGGCCGTGCGCAGCCCGCAGTTCGTCGCCCGCGGTCTCTTCTCAGAGGAGCTGGACGATGGCAAGGGTCAGCGGATCCCCGCCTTGCCCGTGCCGATCGCGCCGGGCCTGAGGGACGGCGCTTCGCGCGCCGCGCCCCCGCTGGGCGACACCGATCCTTCGTCTATTCGGTGAGAGTGACGGTCTTGCCGATCTCGCGCCAGACCACGAGCTGCTTCTCGACGAACTCGCGGAACGATGCGGGCGTGGTCGTCACCGGTTCCGCGTAGAGCGTGTCGGTGACGGTCTTCACCACGTCAGGCATCGCCGACACCTTGTTCATCGCTTCGTTCAGGCGCGCCACCACCGCGGGCGGCATCCCCGCCGGGCCCACCAGGCTGATGAAGGTGTGGGGCTCCAGCGAATCCGCCCCCTTGATCCGGGTCTCTGACAGGCCCGGCACGTCCGGCAGGTAGGGCAACCGGTTCGCGGTGGTGACTGCGATCGCGCGGATCCGTCCAGCCTTCACGGCTTGCACGGTGTTGAGCGTAGTCATCACCGACAGCTGGACCGTGCCCGCCATCACCTCCCGGATCACGTCGGCATCGGACTTGTACGGTACGTGCGTCATCTTCACGCCCGTGGATGCCATCAGTGCCTCGATCCCCAGGTGTCCCGCGGTTCCGACTCCGGCCGAGCCGTAGTTCAGCTTTCCCGGGTTGGCCTTCGCGTACGCCACCAGCTCGGAGAGCGTGCGCACGGGCAGCGAAGGGCTGACGAAGACCACCCCGGGGTTCGTCACGGCGATGCCGATCAGGCTGAAATCCTTCAGCGGGTCATAGGGCAGGTCCTTGCGCAGCGCGGGCAGTTGGGCCATGGCGCTGCCGCCGGGAGCCAGCAGCGTGTAGCCGTCGGCCGGCGCGGCCAGGACGGTGCGGATCGCCAGCAGCTGCGCGGCGCCAGGCCTGTTCTCCACGATCACTGGCTGGCCCAGGAGTTCGCCCATCTTCTGGCCCCAGAGGCGTGCAACGGTATCGCCGGTGCCACCGGCACCGAACGGCACGACGATCCGGATCGGACGCGAGGGAAAGGCCTGGGCAGATGCGAAGGAAGTCGCCAGGGTGGCGGCAACGCCGGCGAGTGCGGTGCGCCGCGTGATATTCGTGCTGGACACGTTGTCTCCTGTTGATGACTGGACGTCGCGGAGCAGCACCAACCGTGCCACGGCCCCCCAGCCTCGCCGGTGCCGCGGTCGGGGCGTCTCGAAGACAGTGTGTGTGCGGCAAGGACACCAGTGTCGGCGCAGCCGACACTGGAACTCAGCCCTGGGCGGCTCCCGCCAGCTGCGCCAGCCGTTTGTAGAGATAGGACCGCGAGATGCCCAGCTCCTCCGCCACCCGCTTCTTGTTTCCGTGGCAGCGCACCATCGCTTCGCGGATCAGCCGTTCCTCCACCTGCCCGACCGCCTGGCTCACGCGGGTGGATGCAGCCTCCACCTCCACCGCCGCCGCCGTGGGCGCTTCGGTACCGGCCACGGCATCGGGTGCGAAGTCCGAAGGCTCGATCACCTCCGACTCGCTGAAGATGGCGGCGCGCTCCACGGCGTGCATCAACTGCCGAACGTTGCCCGGCCACCGTTGGGAGCGAAGGAAGTCCAGGGCCTCGGGCGACAGCCGCCTCGGCTTCTGCCCATGGCGCTGTGCGAACTGGTGCAACGCCAGGCTTGCGAGCAGCGGCACGTCTTCCAGCCGCTCGCGAAGGGCAGGCATGCGGATGGTGACCGCGCCTATGCGGTAGAAGAGGTCCAGACGGAAGCTGCCGTCAGCGATCATCGCCTCGAAGTTCCGATTGCTGGCGCTGATCAGGCGGAAGCTCGAATGCCGCAGCTCACTGCCGCCGACCCGCTGAAAGTTGCCGTCCTGCAGCACACGAAGCAGTTTCACCTGCACCTCCGCGGGCATGTCGCCCACCTCATCGAAGAACAGGGTGCCTCGGTCCGCCTGCTCGATCTTTCCCTTGCGACCCTTGCGCTCCGCGCCAGTGAAGGAGCCGGCCTCGTAGCCGAAGAGCTCGCTTTCCACCAGCGTCGCCGGCAGCGCCGCGGCGTTGACCATCACCAACGTCTCGTCACGCCTCGCGCTGAGCTTGTGGATGGCATGTGCAGCGAGCTCCTTGCCGGTGCCGCTCTCGCCGGTCAGCAGCACTGGAACGTCGAGGTGCGCCACCTTGACCAGCTGCTGCTTCAGGCGCGCGATGGCGGCGCTCTCGCCGACGATCTGGTCGAGCCCGTAGCTGCGGTTGCGCAGGTCGGCCAGTTCGCGCTGGTAGAACGCCACCTCGGAGCGCAATTGAGCCACTTCGGCCGACAGCGACTGCAGCTGTTCGGGTCCCTTGAACATCACCTGGCCGACCGCTCCAACCACTTCACCACGGCTGTTGCGGATGGCGTGCCGCGTCACCACGCGTGTCACACCCCGCATCTCCTGCAGGGTGCCGATCTCCGACTTCCCGCTTTCGGCCACCAGGTGCAGGCGGCTGTTCTCGATGACCTCCGTGCAGTGGCGGCCGGCCGCGGCTCCGGCGCTCAGGCCGAAGAAGCGCTCGTGCACCGGGCTCATGTAGCGCATGGTCCCCTCCCGGTCGACGACCGTGAGCGCTTCGAAGGGATTCGTGAGGAAGTGCGAGAGGATGTCGCGAGCGAAATCCACCGAGCCGACGAACTCGAAAAGCGTGTCGCGCCCCGCCCGCCGCAAGGCCACCAGCACGGTCGCGTCCGGCGTCGGCAGTGCGACCACCACGATGCCGTCGCGGTCCGGGCTCTCCACGGTGAACATGCGGTGTCCGCGCTTGCGGGCCTCGTGCCAGGCAGAGACGATGCGCGAAGCGATCTCCTGCTGCGCGGCGATGCCTGCCGACACGAGGCTCTTGCCGTCGGTTCCGAGCACGAGAACGCCACGGTCATCCATCGAACCATGATACTGATGCGCGCCCGGTAAGCAGGCCTTAAGCGTGGGAAACGAAACCCGACGCTCGCGCGCGTGGCATGTCCCTTGCTCGATGTGGAGGAGCAGGAGACTACCCGCCATGCACCTTCCCGAACTTTTCGTGTTTGCAATTGCGTGCGTTGGCAACGCCGCCGCACAGCAGTCCTCCTACCCCAACCGGCCGATCCGCGTCGTCGTGTCGTCCAAGGAGTGACATGGAAGACCGTCTGCCGTTCGAGCAACTTCCCGCGCGCAAGGCGCCAGCGCTGGACCTGCTCGCCGGCGTGAAGGTCCTGGACCTCACGACGTCGATTGCCGGGCCGTATGCGGGCCAGTTGCTCGCCGACATGGGTGCAACCGTCGTCAAGGTGGAGAAGCCGGGTGTCA
>Ga0196964_10001562_pt1 | contig 11596 bp, 5 predicted proteins | sample S1_10metaG_FD_148615 | JGI IMG/M metagenome (GOLD analysis project Ga0196964, IMG submission 148615) | Soil microbial communities from Anza Borrego desert, Southern California, United States - S1_10 | ecosystem: Environmental > Terrestrial > Soil > Desert | place: USA: California | collected... | reverse complement strand
TCGCATATTATTATCAGTAGCGGCGCAATCATCCATATTGAATCGGGTGGTACAATCGAAATAGGCAGTTCGGCTACCGGAGCAACTACGTATGCCAGTACTTCAGGAAGTTTTGACTGGGATGATGGCGCTATTTTCGCCTGGGCCACAACGTCAGTCCCTGATATTGAAAGAACATTCTTTCCCGCTGCATTGGCTTCTGAAGCACCGATCTTTCGATTTACTTTCCCGATTAGTTCCATGGGCGGCAGTTCGGTGACAAGAATCAATGGAAGGTTAGAGTCATCGGTGAACCTGGGTCTTACAGGAACGGGGTTGAAATATTTTCGCAATGGGATTCGGTTTCTTTCACCTAATCTTACCATCGATGGCTCTGCTTCGGGTAAATTCATCATCGATGGGATTACCGCTGAGCTGGGCGGTCTTGCCGGTAATATTATTGCTCCTTCAGCGGGAATCGACATTGGAGATGGCTCTGGTACCACTGTAACTATGACCTCAACGCTTTTCACAATTACCGGAAATATAAACCTTATAGGAGCTAATTCTATCATCGTGTTGCTTGACTACGGTCTTACGGTTACAGGCATTTTCCAGCTTACACAAAAGACAAGCTATGTCAAAACAAATGGTACGGGGAAACTGACTATGACAGGTGTAAGTTCAGGTTCCTCTGGAAAGCTTTTTCCTATAGGTCTTAGTACCATTAATCCTCTTTATGTTAATACTACCGGGAGCCATACTTATTCTGCCAGGGTGGTCGAGCCGATCACACCCCCGATCTATAATGATCAGCAAGCTGTGCTGAGAACCTGGTATATTTCATCTTCCACCGCTCCCACGGGCACCGATGTCAGCTTTGGCTATTCCTATCCGGGTGATACAGGACCATTTTACTCAAATGCAGGGCCTGTCCAGATCGGCGTATATATCAGCACATGGAACATACACGAATCGAACCTTACACCCGGTACATTTATTCTTGTGCCTGGTACCTTTATCGTTACCTCCACGGTGAGTATGTCCTATTTCGCAACCTCAGGTGAGTTTCCATTTGTGATTGCGAACAACGGCGCCATTCTTTCCAATGATTGCATCATCCATGCACGCGCACAAAAAATTTCAGGGAGATCAATGATTTCCTGGAATATCAATAGCTGCGCACAGGTAACAAGCTTCAGTGTAGAACGTTCAGTGAACAACGGCCGTTTTGAAACGGCCGCAACCATTCTTCCCGGAACAGCGCTTCATTATGAGTGGATGGACCCAATGACAGCCTTTGGGATAAACACCTATCGAGTTCGCGTGAATCGAATCAGCGGTGGCGTAAAATATTCTAATATCGTTGCCGTGATCCATGATTCAAAAGGATTGCTAATAACTTCAGTTTCTCCAAACCCCCTTGAAGACAGGAGCGTCATCAGGCTGACTACAGCCCGGAAGGGTGTGGTAAAGTTTAGACTCGTGAAAAATACCGGCGCTATAGTTCGCCAATGGTCGGCAGAGGTAGCGGAAGGTTCAAATGCGATATCTTTTTCGCCTGGCTCCCTGGCGGGAGGGGTATATTATTTACAGGTATCCGGATTGGATGGATACCATCAATACAGATTAATAAAATAATATTGCTTACGAACCTGTCTGGAAATCTTGCAGCCGGGAAATGATAAAGATCATCGGACGATCATTTCACTATAACCCCGTTATCCCTGGAGTCTTCCGGGGGAGACTCTGGAAGAAATAAAAAAGGAGGCCGTTCCCGGTCTCCTTTGATCCATTTTCAAAAAACAGCTATTCTATTAATAGATGATCTTGATCTCGATACGATTGTTTTTCGCACGTCCCGCAGCTGTATTATTATCAGCTATCGGCATGGTTTCACCATAACCTTCTTTTTCGACCCTGGATTCATCAATCCCTTTGCTCACAATATAATCCTTAACTGCTTTTGCTCTTTCTGAACTCAGATCTTCATTATCGTCTTCATTACCTACATTGTCAGTATGGCCTTCCACGCGGATACGCAGACCCGGATGTTCTTTCATCAGGGCAACGATCTCGTCAAGAGCTGCAGTCGATGTGTTACGTAAAGTCAACGTTCTGCCAGTGAAACTGATGCGTGAAGCAGCATTGCCCAGTGATTTGCTAACATTAGCTGGTACTTCAGGGCAGCCGTTATTGGCTGCTATGCCAGCTACGTCAGGACAACGATCTTCCGCATCGGGGATACCGTCACTATCCCTGTCAGAAACCGGGCAGCCGTCGTTAGATGCCGGACCTGCCTGGTTTGGACATTTATCCATTTCATCATTGACGCCATCTCCATCACTGTCTGGAATTGGACAGCCGTCATACTTGGCAACACCAGCCACGTTTGGACATTTATCCAGCTCGTCATTGATGCCATCTCCATCACTATCCGGGATCGGGCAGCCTTCATATTTAGCTAAGCCAAATTGATTTGGACATTTGTCTTTATCATCTGTGATGCCATCTCCATCCGAATCAGGAAGCGTGGTCACTGCTGTAGCTTCATAAGTTGTTGTTTTCTTTCCAAACAAACGGAATTTCAGACCAAGCTGCACGTTCCGATTTTGAAGTTCAGGCCTGGTAGCATGATCCGGCCGGTTATCCATGTTAGAAAATCCATGTACGTAACGACCAAAAATGGTTACTACGCTGCGTGGGAACAGCTCGATCCCCCCGGAAAGAGAAAAGCTTGCCTTTTTCACATCTTCCTCCGTGGTGATATTGTCGAAATCCTTGACGTTAACTGCAAAATCAACCTGTGGACCCACGGTGAACGCGAACTTATCACCAGCATGCAGCTTCAGTAAAAGGGGAACAGACACGTACCGTATCCTGCCATTATTCAACAGCATCGACGTCGTGTCATCAGTCAGGTAAGAATAGGTATTGTACTGCAATTGCGGTTCAATGGAAATGGCTTTCCCAACAGGTAAGTTTAACCACGCACCCAGCGCCCAGCCTGTCTTTGACCGGTATTCAACGTTGGAAACATCATCTGAAACGTTGAACTTAGATAGGTTCACTGCACCGAGCAAACCTCCTGAAACGCTATAGCGTTCCTGTCTATCCTGAGCCTGGATCACTGTTATCATCATCCCACTCAGGAGCAATAAAAATATTCTTTTCATAAAGTTGAGTTTAGTAAAAAAATTGTTTTCTCGTTGCAACCAATATGACAGAGTTTCAAAATTTATACCAAGCGGCGACTACATTATGTGCAAAAAATTCCACTAATGAGCACAACGTAAAGTTTAAACCGATCAATTAGAGTGGGTTTGGTACATAAAACTCTGGCACGTTTTTCCAAAATAAATGGGGACTAACAAATCATTACTCAATTATTATGTACCCAAAAAGCCTGTTGATTTTTTTTACTATGTTTTTTTTCGTGCAATACAATCCTGTTATTGCACAAACGGGCAATTCTGCCACACAGGGTTACAGGAAGGAACTGAAAATATTCATGGAAAAATTGAAAACAGTGCCGCTTGATCCGGCAATTCTGTATCCACTTACAAAGCATACTGAGTCTTCTATTCATGGTATTTATACTAGTTTGGATGACAACAATCATTTACGCTCTTTAGAGAGGGAAAAAGCCATTCGTAGCTTATTTTTCCTGCTGAAGGAATTCAACAGGAATATCGAGCAGGGAAAACTCAACGTCTATGATGTGCCGGGAACAATTCAAACCTACAGCGCTATTTTATTTGCTTTACTTGGCAGAAAACCATTTACCCAGTTCCTGGAACCGATCAGCCATCAGCGAGGTCAAATTATTGCGGAAGCACTCAGTCAGTACAAGGAATTTTCCTTATTGGATGATTTGGTGGTTTACAAACGCGTAGCTTCTTCCCCAGATTACATTTTACAATTCATTGAAAACAAACCTTCCTTTCGCTTTAATGATTCATTGTTAATGGAAGCTGCTTCACATGACCCGATGAAGATTGTGTATTATTTGAATAAACCCTATGGAGTGCAGGATAGGATCCGGCAGCATAAAAATCCCTATGTGCAGCAGCTCAACCAGCTTTCGGGAGATAAACACGTTTCTGAACTTCTTCCTTTTTTAAAGCTTATTGCTGAAAACAAACTGACAGCTGAAGAGATCATTCAAAGCCGGACAGAGGTGACGAAATACTTCCAGCTGTTGGTGAATACGTTGCAGCATTCAATCAGTGAGGGTGAAACCAGCTCTCCTTTCCTGAAGCCTTTACGCAGCGGCATCAGGCAAAGAGCAATGATCTTCTACGTTAATGAGATCAATGCATTGCATGATTCACCCGACGCAAAACGCTTTGTTTCTGTGAATGGACTGCGTCCGCAGGACCTTTATTATATTATCACCAGCAGCGGCGATGAATTATATACTTCCAGTTACCTCGGACTTTATAAGCGACTGAAATCACATTTTTCTCCGCAGGGCATTGATTCATTGTTTGATATCGTACAATACGATAACCTGAGGACCTTTATCCGGCTGGCCGCAAATTATAATGTGCTGGGTGATTTTTTGCATAGCATGCCACCCGAAAAAATGAAACGGGTCATGCAGTTATTCATGTCGGGTATTGAGACCGATGAAAATACGGCGCTTGAACGAGCGATGGATATCGCCGATTCCTTTACGCCCGCAGCCACGGATGATGAAGTAAGTGAGTTGATACAATTTGAACTGAATTCAGGTTTGAATCGTTCAGCATCAAGAAAACACTACCTGGGATTAAGACTTTACAATATCCTCTCGGATGTATTTAGCCTGGTCAGGGAAAAGGAGGGAGAGGGACAGGTTTGGTCGAAACTGGGAGATTATAAAAAATTGAAACGGGAAGTATTGGAAAATGGAAATGAGGAGGTCACTGAAATCGTGTTGTTTTACGGCGATGAGGATGGAAAATCATCCTTTAATAATTTTCTAAAATTATTCGGCGATAAAAGCAAATGGGAGCTCACAAAAAATGCAAATTGGGTTTCGATCCGATCCACCTCTGAAAAGTCTTTGCAGATCTTCGCTAACCTTCCGCTGGAAATTGAGGAAGAAATGGACCTGAAAGCCCAGGATAGCCTGTTCGCATACCTGGAGCAGCAAAGCATTCAACCGGGCGTGATCGTACACCGGGGACATAGTTATCATCTTGACAAGACACTGGCAAGATTAAAACCTTCGATGAAGCTGGCTATCCTTGGTTCCTGCGGCAGTTACAATAAAGCCATTAGCATTGCCAATATCAATCCGGATGTACAGGTGATTGGTTCAAAGAAAACAGGGGCGATGTCTATTAACGATCCGATCCTGGACGTGATCAATGCAACATTAGTAAAGGATGACGAGCTCAAATGGCCGGAAATATGGGAAAAACTAACTGAGCGATTCAGCAAGGATCCCAACGTGCTGGAATTATTTAATGAATATTTTCCCCCCAGTAAGAACTTAAGCTTGTTTGTCCTAAAGTTGTTTAGGAGTAATAGATAGAAGGTGGAAAGCTCGAGGCTCACAGCACGCAGCTTGCAGCTTGTAGTTTAAGATATTTTCTCAAACATGTCCCGACGCCAGCATCGCATCAGCCACTCTTACAAAACCAGCCAGGTTAGCTCCTTTTATATAATCAACTTTTCCATCTTCAGACTTACCAAATTGTAAGCATTGCTGGTGAATGTTCTGCATGATCACTCTTAACCTGTTTTCAACTTCTTCCTTCGTCCAGTACATGCGAATAGAGTTTTGCGACATTTCTAACCCTGAAACGGCTACACCGCCAGCATTAGATGCTTTACCGGGTGCATAAAGAATATCATTTTCCTGGAAAACATTGATCGCTCCTATTGTGCACGGCATATTGGCACCTTCAGCAACCAGCATACATCCATTATGCACCAGTTCTTTCGCATCTCCTTCATCGATCTCATTTTGTATGGCACAGGGCAGTGCCACATCTGCGGGGATGTTCCATGGTTTCTCTCCCTCATAATATTCACAGCCAAACTGATCGGCATATTCCCGGATCCGTCCTCTTTGTTTGTTCTTCAGCTCCATCAGCCAATTCAATTTTTCCCGGTCAATGCCATTCGGATCGTAAATAAATCCATTACTATCGGACGCTGTAATGGGGATACCTCCAAAAGTTAAGGTCTTTTCGATGGCATATTGAGCTACATTCCCGCTTCCTGAAACGATCACGCGCTTGCCTTTGATACTTTCTGAACGCTTATTCAACATTTCTTCCACGAAGAACAACAGACCATATCCAGTTGCTTCAGGCCTGATAAGACTACCTCCATAAGCAAAACCTTTTCCAGTCAGCACTCCATTGAATTCATTTCGCAAGCGTTTGAATTGTCCAAATAGATAACCGATTTCTCGGCTTCCTACCCCAATATCACCCGCGGGTATATCCGTATCCTTGCCAATATGATGAAACAGTTCACTCATAAAACTTTGACAGAAACGCATCACTTCATTGTCCGATTTTCCTTTTGGATCGAAATCAGCCCCTCCTTTTCCACCCCCCATCGGCAAACTTGTCAGCGAATTTTTCAATACCTGTTCAAACGCCAGGAATTTCAACGTATCGAGTGTAACATCCGCATGAAACCTGAGTCCACCCTTATAGGGTCCGATGGCACTATTCATTTGAACCCGGTATCCCCGGTTGACGCGGTAATTTCCCTTGTCATCGATCCAGGGTACGCGGAAGATGATAATACGTTCTGCTTCTATCATCCGTTCCAGGATAGCTGCCCTTTTGTACTCAGGATTTTCCTCAATGTATGGTATCACGGACTGTGCTACTTCAAACACCGCTTGTTGGAACTCCTTATGGTGAGGATGACGTCGCTCGACAAGTTGCATGAACTTGTCAACTGCTGTTCGTTTGGTCACTAACATAAAAAAAGATTGTTCATTAGCATTTTACAAGGTTGCGGAGCATATAAATATAATAACATCCTTTTTTAAAAACCAATGAGTTTTTATAAATGAAGGTTAAAGTGGTTCAGGGAGAAGAGATTAGGTACTCGCTGGCACGCCGTAGCATTGGCGAAGGAGCAATGCGCAATACTGGATGCGGGATACGCGATACAGGATCAGGATACGGGTTACCGATCCGTTCGGGTTAGAATCGTAGATGCTGGCTTATGCCTCGATTCCGGGTTTACGGGCTTCTTTCAGCACACGCCCAGGTATTCTCAATCGCTTCATATTTTTTAAAATGGAAACCATCATGAACATGAGCAGTACAAGGAAAAGGAGTATCATTTCCTGTGGCAGGGATTCCAGCCACAGAACTTCTATCAGAACAAATGCATGGAAAAAACAGATCAGCCGGGCTGCAAAGCTGTGGCTGAATCCTGAATTAGTGAGCAGGTGATGAATGTGAATTTTGTCTGCCACAAATGGAGATTGTCCTTTCCAGATTCTTAATACAAATACCCGAATCGTATCAAATACAGGGATCAATACAATGCCAGCGATAAATACCGGGGCATTGGGCAGGATCGGCTTCACGCTAAAAAGATTAACCTGGAGTAGTCTGATACATAATACGGCGATGACAAAACCGAGTATTAATGAACCGGTGTCGCCCATAAAGATCCTGGCGGGGTTCAGGTTAAAATATAAAAAAGCGAATACCGCACCGGCAAGCGCAAAAGCAATAAGCGCTGTATTAGGATCACCGCTCATGGTTAGCAGCAGTCCTAATGTTACCAGGCTCATGAACGACAAACCACCGGCAAGTCCATCAATACCGTCAATAAGATTAAATGCGTTGGTGATGACCACGATCACCAGCATGCTGAGCGTGTATTGCGCAGAAATGGAAAGATCATATATTCCAAACAAACCTTCGAGCGATTGGATCCGGATGTCAGACAAGGTGATGAGGAAGGCAAGGCTGAATTGAATAGCAAGTTTATATTTTGCCGAAAGATCATTCAGATCATCCATAATACCTACCGCAAACAGTACAGCAATGGAAAGAAAAAAACTGACCTGGGCTATTTCATGGTTAAAGGGAAGCCAGCAGAACAGGGCTATCATCATGCCGGCCAGGATGGCAATCCCTCCCATGGTTGGGATGGGAGCAGCATGTTCTTTGCGCACATTTGGCAAATCATAAAGTCGGTATCTTTTGATCAGGATTATGATAGGGGGAATGCAGACCAGGGTGATGACAAAGGCTGTAGTGAAAGAAAGCAAGGCGAATTTGTACTTACCAAGCAGTTCAATTTGCAGTAAATGGAGGCTTTTCATGAGATACCCGTTTATAGCATCACAGGGTTCGGATATTGGTGGGCTTAAAAATAGATTGACTAAGTCGTTTATACAAGGTTTTTTTCGTTGCGGTGCCATTCGATTTATTATTTACGGTCTTGTTCTTGGGATATTTGCGGTATCAAACCGTAATTTTCACAACCTGAGATGAGTTTTCCGGTAATCTTATTCTGGATCTCGCTGGGGGTCCTGTTTTATTGCTATATGGGGTATGGCTTGTTGCTGGTCCTGATCAACCCAATTAAAAATTTTTTTCGCAAAAAAATTCCAGCAATAATGGACCTGCAGCCAGTGACCCTCATCATTCCGGCTTATAATGAATCTCCTGTCTTATTGGAAAAGATCCAAAATACCCTGGACCTGGATTATCCCAGACAACTGCTTACTGTGATCGTTGTGACCGATGGTTCGGATGATGGTTCCGAGCGATCGATCGGACAATTCCAGGGATTCATTCATTTGCACGACCCGGTAAGAAAAGGAAAATTCGCGGCCATTAAGCGAGCCATGTCCAAAGTGAACACGCCCATCGTGATCTTCAGTGATGCGAATGCCCTGCTAAACCGGGAAAGTATAGACAGGATCGTTAAACATTATGCTGATCCCGGTGTTGGTGCAGTGGCGGGGGAAAAAAAGATCGTTGATGTATATCATCGTTCGGGGGTTGGAGAAGCGGAGGGATTTTACTGGAAATATGAATCCTTCATGAAAAGGCTGGACGCGGGATTTAATACCGTGGTGGGAGCAGCGGGAGAATTATTTTCGATCAGGACCGCGTTATTTAAAGAATGGAATGATGAGATCATCCTGGATGATTTTTGGCTTTCGATGAATTGCAGTTTGAGTGGCTACCGCATAGCTTATGAAGCTGGGGCTTATGCTGTTGAAATGCCTTCGGCCTCGCTGCAGGAGGAAGAAAAAAGAAAAGTACGGATTGCAGCCGGTTCATATCAGGCGATCGCCCTGTTGAAAGAATGCCTGAATTTTTTTAAACATCCGCAGCTTGCATTCCAGTATTTTTCCAGGCGTTTATTGCGTTGGGTCTTTTGTCCCTGGTTCATTCTCGGCTTATTCATCTCCAATTTTTTAATAGCCATCGAAGATGAATGGATGACTGTTTATGATTGGTTATTTTATGGCCAGGTATTATTCTATGCTCTTGCCATCATCGGTTGGTTGATCGTTCAGCAGGGGAAGAAAGCAGGGATTCTCAGTATACCGTTTTATTTTTTATTCATGAATTACTGTCTGGTGAAAGGGTTTTTTCGATTCCTTCATGGAAGTCAGACTGCACTTTGGGAAAAATCAGTAAGAATCGGAAAAAGTCAGCAAGGAATGCTGAACCACTAATTCGCAAAGGACACGAAGGCTCCCTAAAATTCGTTTTATCCGACATAAATGAATCTTTGTGTCCTGAGCGAAGGCAAGGGATCGGTGTCTTTGTTGTTCAATCAGGGAAAATCGAAATAGAAAGAAAGAAATATTATTTTACTGATCGGGTAATTTTACAAAAAGAGATAGAAATCACGGCCACCTCTACTATATTATCCAATCCCATTGAATACCTGAAGGGCGTGGGCCCACAGCGTGCTGAGCTTTTGAAAAAAGAACTCGGCATCTTCAAATTTGAAGACCTGCTGAATCATTTTCCTTATCGCCATGTTGACAAAACCCGGGTCAGCCCGATCAACGAGATTTCACCAGCAACTGATTACATACAGGTAGCGGGGGTAATACAGGAAATTGAATCGATCGGTATCGGCAGAGGAAAACGTCTTGTTGCACAAATGAAAGACAAGACAGGAAGCCTGGAACTGGCCTGGTTCCAGGGCATTAATTGGATCCAGAAAATGCTTAAAGAGGGTGAAATTTATTTAGTGTATGGCCGGGTAAGTTTTTTCCAGGGCCGGCCACAGATCGTGCATCCTGAAATCGAATTATTAACCCCGGATAAGACGGCCGGAAAGAGTTTTCTTGAACCGGTATATCCTACCACAGAAAAATTAAAAGCAAAAGCGCTTGGAGGAAGAATGATCGGGAAGCTTACACAGAATTTATTTACGCTGCTAAAACCAACTGATCTTCCTGAAAATCTGCCAGCATCTATTTTAGGTTCATTAAAATTGGCCGACCGCTTTTCAGCTTATCGCCAGATCCATTTCCCTCAATCATTCACAGAATTCGATGCTGCAGTAAAACGCTTGAAGTTTGAAGAACTATTCATGGCGCAATTACGTATGTTGTTGATACGGTCAGGCAGGCATCGCTTTTCAAAAGGTTTCATTTTCGACAAGGTCGGCGATTTGTTTAATGAATTTTATAAAGAGCACCTTCCTTTTCCGCTTACCAATGCGCAGAAACGAGTGATCCGCGAGATCCGGGCAGACACTGCAAAGGGAAAACAAATGAACCGCCTGTTGCAGGGAGATGTTGGGAGCGGGAAAACAATCGTTGCGATCCTCATTATGCTATTGGCGGTGGACAATGGTTACCAGGCCTGCCTGATGGCACCTACCGAAGTACTGGCCCAGCAACATTTTAATACATTCAACAGGTTATTGAAAAATATCCCGATCAGTATTGAATTGTTAACGGGTACCACAAAGACGGCTGTAAGAAAGAAAATATTGAGCGATCTCTCAGATGGTTCACTAAAAATTATCATCGGCACGCACGCGGTGATTGAAGAAACTGTTCAATTCAATAAGCTGGGCTTAGTTGTGATTGACGAACAGCATCGCTTTGGCGTAGAACAGCGGGCCCGTCTATGGAGAAAATCGGCGGTCACACCTCATATCCTGGTCATGACGGCCACACCTATACCTCGCACCCTGGCGATGACCGCATATGGCGACCTGGATTACAGTATTATCGATGAAATGCCTCCCGGCCGTCAACCAATTACCACCGTTCATCGATATGAGAACAGGCGAAGCAGCGTTATGTCATTTATTAGGTCTGAAATTGAAAAAGGCCGGCAGGCCTATATTATTTTTCCCCTGATCGAAGAAAGCGCCAAGCTGGATTATGAAAACCTGATGAAAGGGTATGAAAACGTGAAAGCTTATTTTCCGGAACCCCGTTTCCTGATAAGCATGGTTCATGGGAAACAACCCGCTACCCAAAAAGAAATTAATATGAAAAGATTCGTGGAGAACGATACACAGATCCTCGTTTCCACGACTGTAATCGAAGTAGGAATGGACGTCCCCAATGCTACCGTGATGCTGATCGAAAGCGCCGAGAAGTTCGGACTTTCCCAGTTACACCAATTGAGAGGCAGGGTTGGTCGGG
>Ga0196964_10001561_pt1 | contig 11599 bp, 8 predicted proteins | sample S1_10metaG_FD_148615 | JGI IMG/M metagenome (GOLD analysis project Ga0196964, IMG submission 148615) | Soil microbial communities from Anza Borrego desert, Southern California, United States - S1_10 | ecosystem: Environmental > Terrestrial > Soil > Desert | place: USA: California | collected... | reverse complement strand
CCAAACCTTTTTATCCTAGAGAACTGGTAGGAACTGTGAAACATCTGCTGCGAAGGTAGGCGATCGCAAGCTAGTTTCTGCCCTATATCGCTCCTGCCGATCGCTCAAAGACTTTGCTCGTAAAACTCGTATTTACTTCTACCTTTAAGTAGATTTAATTAAGATTCAATACCTTTCTATGCACCTTTGCTAGCTTGAAGAAGAAAAATCCTCAAGGAAAAACTTCGATGACGCTACCAAAGGGTCCCCAAACACCAGCACTCCTGCAAATGATGCACTGGATCGCTCGTCCCTTTGCATTTATGGAGACCTGTGCCCAACGCTATGGCGACGTTTTCACAGTCCCACTGGGCAAACATTTTGCCCCTATAGTATTCATTAGCAATCCCCAAGCACTTCAGGAGATTTTGGGTTCCGATTCAAAGCAATTTGACGCCCCTGGCGAGTATAACAGGCTTTTTGAACCCTTACTGGGGAAGCAATCTGTGATAACCGTCAGTGGCGATCGCCATCGGCGTCAACGCCAACTGATGATGCCCCCATTTCATGGCGAACGGATGCGGGCGTATGGGCAGCTTATTAGCGATATTACCGAGCAAGTAATAAGCCAGTGGGAGATAAGCAAACCCTTCTCAGTTCGTTCATCAATGCAAGCGATATCCCTGCGCGTGATCTTGGGTGCTGTATTTGGTCTACATGAGGGACAGCGCTACCAACAACTCGAAGAACTCCTTACTTCAATGCTGGATGTGATGAGTTCCCCCTTGAGTGCCAGTATGCTGTATTTCCCAATTTTGCGACAGGACTTACCCCTGAGTCCGTGGAGAAGCTTTCTGCGTCGCCAGCAGCAAATAGACCAACTCATCTATGCAGAGATTCAGGAACGCCGAGACAACCCAGATGATTCTCGTACAGACATCCTTTCTTTACTGATGTCTGCTCGTGATGAGGCGGGTCAACCAATGACAGATGTAGAGTTACACGATGAGTTAATGACACTGCTAGTAGCAGGTCACGAAACTACGGCAACTGCGCTTACTTGGGCGTTGTACTGGATTAACAAACAGCCAACAGTGCGTGAGAAGTTGCTAGAGGAACTAGATACTTTAGGCGATCGCCCAGACTTTAATACAATTTTCTGACTGCCCTATCTCAATGCTGTCTGCTGTGAAACCCTACGCATTTACCCAGTTGCGATGCTTACCTTCCCACGGGTAGTAAAATCACCGCTATCGCTGATGGGCTACCAGTTAGAGCCAGGAACAGTGGTAATTGGCTCTATATATCTGAGCCATCACAGAGAGGATGTATACCCAGAGCCTAAGCAGTTTAAGCCAGAGCGGTTTCTGGAACGTCAATTTTCTCCATATGAGTACGTGCCCTTTGGGGGCGGTAGTCGGCGCTGTCTTGGCATGGCATTTGCCCAGTTTGAAATGAAAGTGGTACTCGCCAAAGTTCTATCACAATGGGAACTGGCATTAGCTGATAACCGACCAGTAGAAGCTGTACGGCGTGGGTTGGTTTCAGCCCCCTCTGATGTGCGAATAGTTGCGACTGGTCAACGTCCTCAAAATTCTATAATGCCTCAGTTCAGCTCTAGTTCAGTATGAACGATGCCTAAGCGGTTTCTAACTAGAGGGGCACCATTAAACGTGCCCACCCATTGCCCAGCACTTCCCTTGCAAAACCCATATACAGCCTTTACTCTGGGCAATGCCCAACAAAGGAACTACGCTTAGTTTATTTACGCCCACTTATTTAATTATTTTTGAGAAGATCTATCTAAATTTCAGGATTCCCATAGGCAAGCATCTTGCCTGACCGATACATCTTTATATCGTACTTTGCCGTGGCTACTACCACCATCGATAGATAGATTTTTGTTTAGTTTTTATTCTGTCTTATTAGCGATACATTAGTCTGTACTAGCAATCTAAAGTAGCAAATTATAGTTAAAAAATAAAATACAAAATGAGCCAAGATAAAAAAGAACAACTAGAAGAGCAGGTGCTTAGCAAGGCAGCGGAAATAGGGCTATCTAGTCAATTGGATGAAGTGGATAAACTGGATGTAGATGTCCGAACCGATGTGTTCAAAATACTTCAGGGACAGGTTGATTCAGTCTCAGTGACAGGCAAGGGACTGGTGCAAAAAGACATCCGCGTGGAGGAAATAGAAATACACGTAGATAATATTGCCATCGATATCCTCAGCGCTGTTTTTGGACAATTTGAACTTGACCAGCCAACAGATGCTACTGCTCGTGTTGTACTAACAGAACAAGATATCAACCGCGCCCTTAACTCAGAGTATGTGAGTAGCAAGCTATCACCTCTAGAGTTGAATGTGGATGGTGAACTTGCGACCATCGAATTGCAACTACCTGTAGAACTTAAACTGCCGGGTGATGGCAAGATGGTATTCAGTGGAGGAATGCTGCTACACGAAAGCAGCCACCCTCAGCAGATAGGCTTTATTGGCGTAATTCACCCTCGTACCAGTAAACAGCCACTGTTGCTGGAGGCGTTCAGCTGCACACCTGGACAGGGTATTTCACTGGAATTAAATATAGCCTTAATGCAGAAGGCTAAGGAGCTGTTAAGCTTACCATATTATGAAATCCAAGGAACGGCGTTCCGCATTAAGGATATGGAGGTGCAAAAGGGTAGCCTAACGGTTCAAGTTGAAGCCCATCTGCAAACACTTTCTTTTGAGCAATAACTACCCTTTGAGTAGATCTTTTGCAAAAGTCATTCGATTTTGGATTTTGGATTGGACACTCGCGGATTAATTTGTGGGCGTAAAATGAGAACTGCTGCGTTTATTTATTCTTCATAAATAAATATAGTAGCTTGAATTCGTTGCTTTTTGGTCAAATCTTTTTTTTGACTTTTTAACAGGAAAGGCAAATAGGTAAAATATTTGTTCACGGTCAATTTCAGGCCGTTTTTTTTTCTAGAATTATACATTACTGGACACCCGGAATAAGCGAGTTGCTGTAGCAGCTCCCGATAGCTAAACGAAAGCCAAAATGAGTTAAAATACTTAAAATTGCCCTTAACCCTTGTAGCGTATGGCTGCGCGTGAGCAGTTAGTTATTAACTGCTGAGCGTCCGGTTACAAATCAATTTTCTTGAAAATTCGTCACCCAGATGCCTGATAGTAGATTCTGACGGATTTTTCAGATGTCCCACTATCTGTTGTTGTCCTAAGATGAGAATTGCACAGATTGCGCCTTTATGGGAAAGAGTACCACCTTTTCGTTATGGCGGTATTGAGTTGGTTGTCAGTTTGTTGACAGACGAGTTAGTTCGACGGGGCCATGAAGTAACTTTGTTTGCTTCTGGAGACTCGATTACAAAAGCTCAAATGAAGTCCGTGCATGACCAAGCACTAAGGTTAGATAAAAATATTAAAGAGCCAGCGCTGTATGAGCAAATGATGCTGGCTCAGGTCTATCAACAAGCGCATCATTTCGATATTATTCACTCCCATATCGGCTGTATGGCTTTTCCCTATAGTGGCTTTGTCAAGACTCCGACTGTTCATACAACGCACGGTATTTTCACGCCCGATAACGAGAAAATGTTCCGACAATTTGCATGGCAACCCTTTATTAGTATCAGTGAAGCCCAGAGGGAACCCCGGCTGGGTTTGAATTATATACATACGGTCTATAACGGCATCGATCCTACTGTTTATCCTTTCTGTGAGAAGCCTTCTTCACCCGCTTACCTAGCGTTTGTAGGACGTTTATCACCAGAAAAAGGGCCTGAAGGCGCTATCAAGATTGCCCGTGCGATTGGTATGCCACTAAAAATAGCAGGCAAGATTGACGCAGTAGATCGAGATTATTACCGAGAGGAAATCAAACCGCTAATCGATGGTGAGCAAATCCAGTATTTGGGTGAAGTATCCCACGAAGAAAAAGTGCAGCTGTTGGGAGGTGCCACTGTCACTTTGTTCCCTATTACCTGGCGGGAACCATTTGGCTTAGTAATGATTGAATCTATGGCAACGGGGACGCCTGTAGTTGGTATAGCAATGGGTTCTGTGCCAGAGGTAATCTCCCACGGTAAAACTGGCTTTGTCTGTCACTCTCTGGAAAAAATGATTGAAGCGGTTCCAGAGGCAATGAAATTAGATCGGCAAACTTGCAGAGATTACGTTTTGCGGCGCTTTAGCTTGGAGACAATGGTTAATGAGTATGAAAGGGCATACGGGATGGTTTTGGGCGCGATCGCTCACACAAAACGAGTGTAGCTATCATTGCTGGATTCTTGCCTCAGAATCTGAATAAGTCATTTTAAGTAAGATCCGCTTTCAGGTAAGCGAGGTACAGAGAAACCCGGTTTCTTCAAGAAACCAGGTTCTGGGGAGTACTTCATAAACCTGCAATCTGCCGTATGTGCAATTGCATGGTAAATATCTGGTATGCGATCGCAATGCAGTTTCAGCAAGCACTTAGCGTTGAACCCGGTTAGAGCAAGCTATTCCCAATCGGTGCCGTGCTGTCCTGGCGGCTACGAACCCTTAATGCTATTGCTATTAGCACTTCTTTCAGCAGTATCTGGGTAAACCGAACCAAACTCTTTCAAAGCTTCTCCTGACTGTTCGCCAATCCTTTGAAGTCTTTCGCGAGGAGATCCTTCTACTTCGCGAGCTTCCTTATTCCAGTCTCCTGTTGTTTTCGGTCTGTTGGAGTTGCCCCGATCTACCAATTGGTTAACTTTTTCCGTTGCTTGTTCAGCGTCTTTGCCACCAATATTTGCCTGTTTTATATCTGCTCCTTCACGTTCACCGTAGGGACGAACACCTGTTTTAGATAGGTCTTGTCCTTGACCTGAAAAGTTTGAAGGTGCAGCTTGAGCAGAAGAAACTACAGGTAAACCACTCAGCAATAAGAAACCTACTAGCAATGCCGATAAAACAGTCCGGCGTAGTAGTTTAAAGACTTTTTTCATTTCAAACACGCGATAATTTCCTCTCAATAATTAAGTGACCCCATGAATTTTACGGGAAAGTAATTAAAGCAAGCTTCTGCCTTTAGACGGGATCACAAGTCCTACTTTAGGCTAGCTTGGTAATCGCGCGGCCTGACGGGGTGGCTTGCCTCGGAGGCAACAAATAATCTGCCTTTTTCCGGATGCCAGCTTTTTAAAAGGTTCTATCTTTTACAAAAATTATCGATGAAAAAAAAGGCACTGCAAATTAATTTAGTACCAGATGCTCCTGGTAACTATCTGCGAATCATAGATCCAGCGCTGCCAAAGTCGATTAATCGCTTGTCGCTGTATCATTTGGGCGTTGGGTCAACGTGCTGCATTTGGAATTCGAGAGATCGGGCAAAACTACTGCCTGTCGCGTTGCCAAGAAACGGGGCAACCTCCGCTTAAGCTTTTGCGATCGCCAAATTATAATATAAGGCAAGAAAAGCAATGCTTTCAGATAATCCCAAATATTTTCACAAATACTTGCAATTTTATGTACTTTTGTTAAAACGTGTATTGCTTCGTAAATTTTTTTGTACTTAGTAAGTTTTATCCCTACTTGCTGGTGAACTCTATCTAAAGAGAGAGGCGGTTTGCAGGTTGCTTCTACGGCACTGTTTAAGTCTATTAAATGTCTATTGAGACTGGAAAAGCCGATAAATAATTATTTGTGCCATGCAAATGCGATCGCATCCTGCCAAATGGCAAGCCGTTTCTTTGCATACCTTCTCAAACCGCAATCTCTCAGTATACCCTCAGCAAAATAGGCGATTCATGGAATCTATCGGTTGGACCGTAATCGAAAACCAATTTGACCCGACTCATCTGCACCACAAAGAAACGGTCTTCACTCTGGGAAACGGCTATCTTGCCACCCGTGGCTCTTTTGAAGAAGGTTATCCTGGTGCCTGCCCAACTACATTCATCCACGGTGTCTACGATGACGTTCCCGTGATGCACACAGAACTAGCCAACTGCCCTGATTGGCTACCTCTGGTGGTGATAGTTGCAGGGCAAGCGTTTCGCCTTGAGCAGGGAGAATTATTATACTACCAGCGACGACTGGATTTGCGACTGGGACTGCTGAACCGAGACATCCGCTGGCGCAGCCCTGGCGGTCATACCGTAGATCTCCATTTCGAGCGTTTTACCAGTCTGGCAGATCAGCATCTGCTAGCTCAGCGATGCCAGGTGACATCAGTAGATTTTGATGGTGACATCGAGATTCACGCCAGCATCAACGGCAACGTGGACAACCAGGGGGTCAAACATTGGCAATGCTTAGAGCAAGGTAATTTTGATTTTGGAATTGAGCAAACGGAACAAGAAGCAGGGGGCAAGGGGGAGAGACTTTCCCAATCTCTCCCCTGTTCCACAGCCATCTGGCTACATACCCGCACCCGCCATTCTGCCGTGGATTTGGGCATGGCAACTTATCTAAACGTATCTGAGCCATCTGCTGTTGTGCATTATCAGGAGGTAGAGAACTACCCAACCCTGGTAACAAGTTTGCACATAAAGCCTGGACAGACAGTAACGTTAGAAAAAATTGTTACTGTCTTTACCTCGCGGGAAAGCAAAACTCCAGCCGATGCAGCAAGGAATTTACTGGCAGACTTACCCAGCTACACAACCTTACTAGCCGCTCACGTAGCTGCTTGGGCTAAGGTGTGGCAAGACAGTGACATTGTTATTGAAGGCGATAACCAAGCCCAGCTGGCAGTTCGCTACAACATATTCCAGCTACTTGCAGTCGCCCCACGTCATGACAGCAGCGTTAGCATTCCCGCCAAAACCCTCTCTGGGTTTGCCTATCGCGGTCACATCTTTTGGGATACAGAAATATTTATTGTTCCTTTCCTCACCTTTACTCAACCCGCGATCGCACGGAACTTGTTGACCTACCGCTATAACACGTTAGGAGGGGCAAGACGTAAGGCTATTGAAGCGGGTTATCAGGGGGCAATGTTTGCCTGGGAAAGTGCCAGTACTGGAGATGAAGTAACTCCGCGTTGGGTTCCAGGTCCGGATGGTGAGATGATCCGCATCTGGTGCGGTGACATTGAGTTGCACATCACCGCTGATGTGGCTTATGCAGTCTGGCACTACTGGCAGGCGACTGGAGATGACGCCTGGATGCGCGACTATGGTGCTGAAATTATCCTGGATACGGCTGTGTTTTGGGGCAGCCGTGTAGAGTGGAATGCCGATCGCGGTTGTTATGAAATCTCCGATGTTATTGGCCCGGATGAGAACCACGAACACGTTAATAACAACGCCTTCACCAATGGGATGGTAAAGTGGCACCTCAAGACGGCACTTGCTGTGTGGGAGTGGCTACAGCAGGAAGATGGCGATCGCGCAACTGAACTACAGCAACAACTCAACTTGACATCACTACGGTTGTTAAAGTGGGCAGACATTACCCAACGCCTGTTAGTAAAACAAGATCAAGGCACTGGACTGATCGAGCAGTGTGATGGCTTCTTTAAATTAAAAGACATCAACCTTGATGATTACTCCCCACGCACCAAGTCGATGCAAGCTATTTTGGGGATTGAGGAAACTAACAAAGTTCAGGTGTTAAAACAGCCGGATGTTTTAATGCTCCTCTACCTGCTGCGGGAAGGCAATAATCGCCAGACTCTACAAACGAACTGGAACTACTACGCCCAGCGCACCGATCACGTCTACGGCTCCTCTCTGGGGCCTTCAATCCACGCTATACTAGCCTGTGAACTAGACCAGCCAGCTGAGGCGTACACGCACTTTATGCGGGCAGCACTGGTGGATCTCGAAGATGTCCGGGGCAATGCTGCTGAAGGAATACACGCAGCTTCTGCTGGTGGAGTGTGGCAATCAGTCGTTTTCGGTTTCGGTGGCGTTTGTATGACTCCGGAAGGCCCAGTCGCTACTCCTCATCTACCGCCTGGATGGACTCGGCTGAAGTTCCGGCTCCAATGGCGCAACCAGTGGTATGAGTTTGATATGAACCACTCAGCGATGGGAACTCAGCAGTCAGTTATGGTTTCTACCCCAAATTCACAACCCGGTACAGGCATAGGTTTTGTTCGCCAAGCTCCTAAAATTCAAGGCGTTATCTTTGACTTGGATGGCGTACTAACCGATACAGCAGACTTTCACTACCTGGGATGGAAGCGGCTAGCTGACGAAGAAGGCATACCTTTCGATTGGGAAACGAACGAGGGAATGCGGGGTCTGACACGGCAAGATTCCCTGCTTTATATCCTGGGAAACCGACAAATGCCAGAAGCCCAAATGCAGGAGATGATGGATCGCAAGAACGGCTATTATCTGGAACTGATTGAGGGCATGACGCCGGATAACCTGCTACCAGGGGTATTGAGTTTGTTAAAGGAACTGCGGCAAGCTGGAATTAAAATAGCTCTTGGTTCATCGAGTAGAAATGCCCAATTGGTGATCGAACGGTTAGGTATCGCTGATTATCTGGATGCGATCGCAGATGGTTATAGCGTTGAGCATCCGAAACCAGCGCCTGACCTTTTCCTATACGCGGCCACATTAATCGGTCTACCACCTGAACAATGCGTCGTAATAGAAGACGCCAGTGCTGGCGTGGAAGCGGCCCTTGCTGCTGGTATGTGGGCTGTGGGACTCGGACCAGTTGAGCGCGTAGGTAATGCTCACATAGTTTTGTCGAGCCTAGAAAAAGTCCGCTGGGCGGATTTGCTAGCAAAAATAGACATCAGCGTTCAGCCTGATGTCTTCAGGGAACGTTTGAAGGTTTAATTGCTGACGGGTAGTTGGAATAAAACATATAAAAGTATTCTCCAATTCCTACTACCAATTAACAATATTAGGCGTCTTCTTCAGTTTCTTCGCTTTTGCCCGGAGAGGACTTATAGAGGGCGTCTAACTGTTCGCGGGCGTCTTCTACGTTAATAGAACGCATGACTAAAAGGGGTTCATTAATTACGTTGCCTGTGTCATCCAATAATTCTGGGTGTGGCACAGAACCTAACCGCGAAGAAGCGCTAAAAGGCGATCGCCCTAAACCTGCGGGCGACATTCCGCCCGGTGGATAGCGACGTTGAGAATCCATACTCAATGTGATTAAATTACGAATTAAATTACTGATGGCAAGAACCGCCAGTATGGTAAAAGCAACAAGGTACAGTAGGTGTAACATCGCATCTTTCTCCAGACCAGATACTTAAGTAGTTGTTAGTTTTTGGTAGAAACGCCCCATTAGGTGGTCATCACCCTGGAACTTATCTCGTTAGTTGCTAAAGATCTTTGAAAAGATCGAGCTTTTAATTAATCATGGTATGGTCTGCCACCAACAGGTGTGTTCCATCTTTGGTTGCGAACGGCTGGTAATTCACTGCTTTTTTTCTTATTCTTGTATAGTAGACCGCTGCGATCGCCACCGCATAGACACTTGCCAGCATTCGGTAACTAGCTGGTGCCACGGCATCAGAGTCGCTGTATCAATGCCGACTTGCCCCCCAGTCGCTTGAAACAGCATCATTGCCGTGCTGACTTCTTGCTGCGCTAGCCTTACCCGCGCGAGGAGGTCACATTGCTGCTCGACGCTTAAGAAGGAAATGTCTTCAGTTTCCAAAAAAGAGCGCGATCGCGCAAACCAGTACTGAAAGTCTTCTAAAAGCGGTTTGAGTAACGTTGCGAGCAATTCCTGCTCAGGTGGCTGAGAGTTCGACATGAATATAAAACAGAATTTTAATCTACATAATAATCTTAACGCCATTTACATTTTGTAATAATTATTGATGTTCTAATTAGCTAAGCCATCAGCACCCGTGGAAAAACAACCTGGGTATTATAGAGGCAGTGCAACATAACTTAGAAAATAATCCTTCAAGGGTTCAGCAGCCGATGTCCGCTTCACAACTTCAAGATTTACCAGAACAGCCTGACAAAATCCATCTACCCCGCACCAGTGAATCCGAATCATTACAAAAGATTCGTCACACTACATCCCACGTAATGGCGATGGCGGTGCAAAAGCTGTTTCCCAAGGCGCAAGTCACCATCGGCCCCTGGATTGACTATGGTTTCTACTATGACTTTGACCATCCAGAGCCTTTCACAGAGAAAGACCTGAAAGCCATCCAGAAAGAGATGATCAAAATCATCAACCGCAAACTGCCGGTAATTCGGGAAGAAGTGAGTCGCGAAGACGCCCAGAAGCGGATTAAGGAAATTCAGGAGCCTTACAAGCTAGAAATTCTAGAAGGTCTTCAGGAACCGATTACCATCTACCATCTGGGAGATCAATGGTGGGATTTGTGTGCTGGCCCCCATGTAGAAAATACCAGCGATCTGAACCCGAAAGCGATCGAACTCGAAAGCGTCGCGGGTGCCTATTGGCGTGGGGATGAAAACAAAGCGCAGTTACAGCGCATTTACGGCACGGCATGGGAAACCCCAGAGCAACTGGCTGAATACAAGCGCCGCAAGGAAGAGGCACTGCGCCGGGATCATAGGCGTCTAGGAAAGGAACTAGGATTATTTATCTTTTCTGACATCGTGGGACCAGGGTTGCCCCTGTGGACGCCTAAAGGAACCATGTTACGAAGTCTTCTAGAAGACTTCCTCAAGCAGGAACAAGTTAAACGCGGCTACCAGGGAGTTGTAACGCCCCACATAGCTAGAGTGGATTTGTTCAAAACCTCTGGACATTGGCAGAAGTATAAAGAGGATATGTTTCCTTTGATGGCGGAGGACGAACAAGCAGCTGCCATTGAGCAGGGATTTGTTCTCAAACCGATGAACTGCCCCTTCCATATCCAAATTTATAAGAGCGAGTTACGTTCCTATCGGGAACTGCCGATGCGCCTTGCTGAATTTGGCACTGTTTACCGCTATGAGCAATCTGGAGAACTCGGCGGACTAACGCGAGTTCGGGGTTTCACGGTGGATGATTCCCACCTATTCGTGACGCCAGAGCAACTGGACGCGGAATTCCTCAACGTGGTGGATTTGATTCTGTCGGTGTTCAAGAGTCTGCAACTCAAGGACTTCAAAGCTAGATTGAGTTTCCGAGATCCGGCGTCAGATAAGTACATCGGTTCTGATGAAGCTTGGGAAAAAGCCCAAGGCGCTATCCGCCGTGCTGTGGAAACCTTGGGGATGAACTACTTTGAAGGTATTGGGGAAGCTGCCTTTTATGGTCCCAAGCTTGACTTTATCTTCCGCGACGCCTTAGATCGCGAGTGGCAGTTGGGGACGGTGCAAGTAGATTACAACCTGCCAGAGCGGTTTGATTTAGAGTATGTGGCAGAGGATGGCACTCGCAAACGTCCGGTGATGATTCACCGCGCTCCTTTTGGCTCACTTGAACGCCTGATTGGGATTTTGATTGAGGAGTATGCGGGTGATTTCCCCTTATGGTTGGCTCCTGTGCAAGTACGATTGCTGCCAGTGAGTAATGATTTTCTGCCTTTTGCTCAAGAGGTGGCGGGAAAGATGCGATCGCTCGGTATCCGCGCTGAAGCTGATGCTAGTAGTGAACGACTAGGGAAACTGATTCGCAATGCTGAGAAAGACAAAATCCCCGTTATGGCAGTTGTAGGAGCCAAGGAGGTAGAATCCAACAGCCTCAA
>Ga0196964_10001560_pt1 | contig 11609 bp, 10 predicted proteins | sample S1_10metaG_FD_148615 | JGI IMG/M metagenome (GOLD analysis project Ga0196964, IMG submission 148615) | Soil microbial communities from Anza Borrego desert, Southern California, United States - S1_10 | ecosystem: Environmental > Terrestrial > Soil > Desert | place: USA: California | collected... | reverse complement strand
CGGGGACGCCGGGCGCCAGCCGGGCGGTCACCGTCCGGGCGCGGCGCAGCACCTCGTCGGCGGCGGCGAGCGTCGTGCGCGTGCGGCGCAGCGCTCCGGGGGCGGCGGCCAGCGCGGCCTGCAGCCCGCCGGCTTCGTCGGCCAGCGCGTCGAATGTCCCGCCCGCGCCGGCCAGCAGCCGCCGCAGGTCCGGCTGGGCCTCGTCGACGGCGCCGAGGACCGCGTCGGCCGAGCGCACGAGGGTCCGGACCGCGCGCTGGTCGGCGTTGATGTCGGCGACCACGTGGTGCGCCTCGCGCAGCGCCGCCGGGCCGCGATCGAGGGTGCGGCGCAGCCCTGCCCGCGCGCTGCGCATGGCGGGCGCGCCCTGCGCCAGCAGCCGCTGCAGGTCGCGCCGCGCGGCGGCCGGGAAGCGGCTGAGCAGCTCGTCGAACTCCACCGGGGTCTCGAACGCCGACGTCGGCAGCACACCACCGTCGCGGACCGCTGCGCCCGGCCCGCGGCCCGGGCGCACCGCGATGTAGCGGTTGCCGAAGTTGGCGGTGCCGCCCCAGCGCAGCTGCAGCGTCGTGCCGCCCGGCAGCGGCCAGGCCGCGTCGTCGACCTCGAGCTCGAGGCGGGCGTCGCGCCCGCGCGCCGCCGGCTCGACGGACACCACGCGGCCAACCTTGCTGCCGCTCTGGCGCAGCGCCTGGCCGGCGACCACGTTGCTCGCCTCGCCGACGACGACGCTGAAGCGGTGCCCGCGCTCCTCGCCGCCGGCGCCCAGCAGCACCACCGCGATGGCGGCGCAGGCGCCGAGGGTCAGCAGCAGGGGCAGGGTGCCTCGCGCCCGCGTCACCGTCAGCCGCCGATCGTCAGCTTCGGGTCGAGGCCGAACACGACCACCGCGCCCCACGCGGCGATGAGGTGCAGGAGGACCAGGTTGACCACCAGCGAGCGGGCGACCGAGCTGCCGACCGACGCCGGGCCGCCCGTCGTGCGCAACCCGTAGAAGCAGGCCACGATCGCGGTGGTCAGGGCGATCACCGTGGTGATGCCCAGGACGAAGATCGACGCGCCGAAGCCCTGGACGGCCCAGTGCACGGAGGTGAGGCCGTTGACCGACAGGCCGCCGAGCAGCACGACGACGATGAGGTACGCGCCGAACAGGGTGGCGATCAGGCCCACGAACGCGGCGACCGGTGCGAACAGCAGCACGCCGATGAGCCGCGTCCCGACCAGGTAGCGCATGGGGTCGACGCCCGTGGACTCCAGCGCGTCGACCTCCTGCTGGATCTTCATCGCGCCGAGCTCGGCCGCGATGCCGCAGCACACCTTCGCGGTGAAGACGTAGCCGAACATCGTGGCGGCGGTCTGCCGCGGGCCCACGACCCCGGTGGTCAGGCCGAAGAAGTCCGCCGCCCCGAGGCCGCGCAGCAGGAAGAACGCGAACGTCCCGATCACGGCGCCCTGGAACATCTGCATCACGAAGACCAGGGGGATCGTCCCCCGCAGCATCAGGGAGGCCTGGCGCAAGCCCTCGGAGGCGAACTGCAGCGAGCCGGGGAGCGCGACGAGCGCCTGGGCGGCGAAGCGCGCCAGCTGCCCCGCCTCCTCCAGCGTGCCCCGCACCAGGCCGGGGCGCGCCGCGACCACGGGCGCCGGTCCGGCGGGCGTCGGGGTGGCCGTCGTCGCCGCCATCAGCCGCGCAGCGTCGCGACGTCGGGGAACAGGGTGAAGTACGCCAGGTTGAAGACGACGTCGAACAGCCAGATCCAGAAGAACGTGATGACCACGGTCTGGTTGACGGCCTTGCCCACGCCCTCGGCGCCCGGCTCGCAGGTCAGCCCCTTGTGGCAGGCGACGACGGCCACGAACACGCCGATCACCGCGTTCTTCAGCAGCATCGTCAGCCAGATGTCGGTCGGCCGGATGATGTTGGCCAGGGAGTCGAAGTAGACGCCCTCCGAGAACCCGAAGTAGCCCGGCGAGATGACGAAGTTGACGAGGTTGACGCCGAGCAGGCTGAGGAAGGCGAGCGCCGGCATCGCGATGCTCATGGCCACCACCCGCGGCACGACGAGCGTGTGCACCTGGTTGACGCCGAGGACCCCCATGGCGTCGAGCTCCTCGCGGATCTTGCGCGCGCCGAGGTCCGCCGTCACGGCGCTGCCGACGACCCCCGCGAAGATCATCGCGGTGATCCAGGTCGCGATCTCGCGGCTCCAGATCAGGAAGACCGTGCCGCCGATGCGGTCGGCGATCCCGAGGAGGTCGAGGATCGCGCCGAACAGGATGATCCCGAAGCCGATGAGGTACACCGAGTGCGAGAGCACGAGCGGCAGCGCGCAGCGCCGGAACGCCGTGCTGATCTCCTCCACCGTCTGCCGGGCCCACGGGTAGGGCGGGCGGACGGCGAGGCGGGTCACCTGGACCAGCAGCGCCCCCATCTCGCCGGCCGAGCGCAGCGCGCTGCCGCCGCGCGTGCCGAGGACCGCGGCGCCGAAGCCGCGGCTGTAGGGGTTGCCGCCCCGCTCGGGCGCCGCCGAGCCGATCACCGTTCGACCTCCCATGGCCTGGCCGCCGACGCTACGCGCGCGCCCGAGGGGGCGGTAGACCCGGTGGGACCCACCGGGGCGGCGATCGGGTCGACCCTCACGCGTCCATCCCGAGCGGGCCCCGCGCCAGGCCCGCGAGGAACTGGCGGACGAACGGGGTCTCGGAGGCGAAGACGTCGTCCGCGAGGCCGGACTCGAGTACCTGGCCGCGCCACACCACGGAGACGTGCCGCGCGATCAGCCGGGCCAGCATCACGTTGTGCGTCACGACGACCATCGTCCCTCCGTGCCGCGCGTGCTGCGCCATCAGCAGCTCGCCGAGCAGCGACGTGCGGACGGGGTCCAGGCCGGAGTCGGGTTCGTCGCACAGCACGATCCCCGGGTCCAGCACCAGCGCGCGCGCGAGGCCGGCGCGCTTGCGCATGCCACCGGACAGCTGGTTGGGCATCCGGTGCGCCGCGTCGAGCAGCCCGACGTTGGCCAGGTGCTCGTGGACCACCTCGCGCACCTCCGCCTCGTCGAGGTCGGTGTGCTGGCGCAGCGGGAACGCCACGTTGTCGAAGACGTCCATCGCGCTGAACAGCGCGCCGTCCTGGAACATCACGCCGATCTCCGAGCGCAGGTCGAGCAGCTCGGCGCGGCTCATCGCCCCGAGGGCGCGGCCACGGATGAGGACCTCGCCCTCGTCGGGCCGCAGCAGGCCGATGACGTGCTGCAGCAGCACGCTCTTGCCGGTGCCCGACGGCCCGAGGACCACGGAGATCACGCCCGCGGGGATCGTGACGTCGAGCCCGTCGAGCACCTGGTTGGCGCCGAAGGCCTTGCGCAGCGCGCGCGTCTCGATGGCCAGCAGCGCGGGGTCCGGGCGCCCCGCTTCCGCGGCGCGCAACGCGGCCGCCGCGACGCCGGCCGTGCCGGGCGCCGCGTCGGCCAGCACGGCGCGGACGATGGGGTCGACCTCGAGGTACTTGCGGGCGGGGCCGGCGTAGGGCACCGCGCCCGCGACCACGGCGGCCGGCAGCTCCAGCCGCCCGGCGACGAGCCGGTGCGCCGCGTCGGCGTCGAGGTGCAGCGTGACCTCGGCGGGCTCGTCGAGGCGGACCTCCGGCTCGGGGCGGTCGAGCAGCAGCGTGACGGCCCGGTCCTCCTCGGCGAAGCGGAAGGCGACGCTGGTCTGGGCGTGGTGCAGCCGCGTGCGCAGTCCCGGGTCGGCCGCCAGCGCGGCGGACAGCGCCTGCGCGAGGTGCTGCGCCGGAGAGGCGGCGGCCGCATCGCGGCGCAGCTGCACACTGCCGCCCACCGGGATCAGGCCGCCTGCCCGCCGGGCATGGACAGGTAGCGCGACACCGCCTCGACGCGGTTGGCGGCGCCGAGCTTGCGCAGGATGCGGGCCACGTGGCCCTTGACGGTGTCGGGCGCCAGGACGAGCTCCTGCGCGATCTCGCGGTTGGAGCGCCCGAGCACGAGGCGGTCGAGGATCTCCCGCTCGCGGGCGCTGAGCCGGGCCAGCTCGCCGTGCGACCCGCCGACGGCCTCCCACGTCAGCACCGCCCCTGGCGTCGCGGCCGACGGCAGCGCCGGCGGCGCGTGCTGCAGCTCGCCCAGCAGCGCCTGGGCCGAGGCCATGAGGTGGCGCAGCTCGGCGGCGACGCTGGCGCTGCGCAGGCGCAGCACGAGATGTTCGAGGGCGACCGCGAGCACCTCGGCGAACGCCCGGACCGCCGCGGTGTCGCCCTCGTCCGGCGCCGGTGCGTCGCGGTCGACGACCAGCAGCGCCAGCGGCGCGCCGCACGGCGCGACCGCCCCGAAGGCGGGGGCGCGGAGCTCCAGCGCGTCGGCCAGGACGCTCGGGCCGCCGGCCGGGCCCCGCCCGAGCAGCCCGGCCTCGCGCGTACGCGCCGGGACGCCGACGGGCCGGGCGAGCACCCGGCGGCGCAGGCGGTCGCTCGCGGGGTCCGCGAGGGCGCCGGAGTCCTGGGCCGTCAGCCGCCCCGGTCCGACGGAGAGCACGACCGCCCGGTCGAACGGCAGTTCGCGGCGGGCCAGCTCCGCTGCCGTGGCGAACAGCTCGCGCACGTCGGGCGCGGCGCGCAGGCGGCCCAGCAGGTCGACGACCGGGCCGGTGCCCGACCACTGCGCGGTGCTGGCGCAGGCCCGCACGCCTCAGCCCGCCCGCACCAGCCGCCGGACCCGCGAGCCCGAGCCCTCGCGCCCGGCCCGCTGCAGGAACGCCCGCGACGCGACGTAGCCGGGGATGCCGCTGATGCCGCCGGTCGGGTGCGTCCCTGCGCCCGTGAGCCACAGGCCGGGAACCGGCGTCTCGTAGCCGCCGAAGCCGAGCGCGGGCCGCAGCGGGCCGAAGCGCGCCGCCGCGGGCTCCACGTGGTACACGTTGCCGTCCGGCACGTGGAAGCGCTCCTCCAGGTCGGAGACGTGGAAGACGCGCCGCCCGATCTCGAGCGTGTCGAGGCCCTCGTAGACCGTCGCGCAGTCCGCGAGGACGCGGTCGCCGATCTCGTCGCGCACCTCCTCCCACGGCCGCTGCGGGTGCATGGGGGTGATGCCCGACCACAGCCAGAAGGTGTCCTGGCCCTCGGGCGCCTGGCTGGGATCCAGCGCCGACGGCACGATGCCGATGAAGCAGATCGGGTCGGGCCAGCGGCCGCCGACCGTCTCGTCCCAGGCCTGCAGGTGCTCCTCGAAGGTCTGCCACGAGACGATCGGCTCGCGCAGGTCGAGCCCGTCGTCGCGCCAGGTGCGGATGTGCTCGGCGAGCTGGATGCGCCCGGAGACCGCGACGTCGATCTTCAGCGTGCCGGTCTCGAGCACCGCCGTGGGGATCGCGTCGGCCCGGCGCTGCAGGTGCTCGGGCAGCAGCCCCTTGGGCAGCAGCCGGGAGAGGGTCGCCTTCGGGCTGCACGACGCCATGACGTACGGGGCGTGCAGCTCCTCGCCGTCGTCGAGCCGCACCCCGGTGACGCGCCCGCCGGCGCTCAGCAGCGCCTCGACCTTCGCCGACGTGCGCACGTGGCCGCCGGCCTCGAGCAAACAGGCCTGCAGGGCATCGGTGAGCGCGCCGGTGCCGCCGGCGAAGCGCGCCGAGCCGGTGCGGTGGCACATGCCGACGTAGACGAGGCCCCAGGCGGTGCCGTCCTGCTTCATCCAGCAGAACGGCGGCATCGAGGCGAGCGCGCCGCGCACCAGCGGGTGGTCGAAGCGCTCGGTGATGAACTGCTCGTGCGACGTCGTGAGGAACCCGATCAGCGGCGCGAGGTCCTTGCGGCGCCGCACGGCGGTCGGCAGCGCGGCGAGGACCGTGCGCGGGTCGGGCCGCGTCGGGTGCATGAGCATGAACGGGATGGCGAGGTCCATCGCCGCGTCCAGGGACGCGGCGAAGGCCCGGTAGGCCTCGGCGTCCTTGCGCGAGAAGCGGCGCAGCTCCTCGATCGTGCGCCGGGGGTCCTCCCAGAAGGCCAGCGAGGCGCCGCTGTCGCGGTCGACGTGGACGTGGAACGGGTCGGCCTTGATCTGGCGCAGCCCGTGACGGGCGAGCTCGAGGTCGCGCTCGATCGGCGTCGCACGCAGCAGCGACGCCTGGATGCCGCCCTCGTTGACCAGGTGGCCGGGCGCGCCGGCGATGACCGGGTTGGTGGAGATCATCCCGCCGACCGTCGGCGACGCCTCCAGGACGGTGACCCGCCGTCCCGCCCTGGCGAGGTAGCAGGCCGCCACGAGCCCGTTGTGGCCCGCGCCGATGACGAGGACGTCCTGCTCCAGGGGGGTCGGTCGCAGCATCGGGGGAGGTATACGCCGTTCGAACAACGTGTGTCAAGACCAATTTGTTCACGTTCGCCGCTTGCAATCGCCGTACAGGACCCTGTACACCTTTTGTTCGAACACGCCGTCCCCACCCTGAGAGCGAGCGCCCGTGCCCCCTGAACCGCCCAATCCGGTCCACATGACGACCAGCCCCGCGACCCGCTGGACGACCGTGAACTTCGCCGAGGCGATCCAGGGCGTGCAGAAGCCCCTGAGCTGGGGGATGTGGGACCTCTCGATGGAGACGTCGGTGCGCCGGACGTTCGGCGCCATCGGCGCGCTGCCGCGGCGCGAGGTCGCGGTCCCCGCCGCCGCCGACGACCGCATCAGCGGCATGTTCTTCGGCCGGGCGGCGGGCAACATCGACGTGTTCCGGCGCCTGGGCGACCACCTGCCCGGCAGCTCCGGCGACGTGATCGAGGAGAAGCTGTTCGGGCGCGACCCCTCAGCGCCGCGCTCGCGCAAGCCGCTCGCGGCCTACCGCCGCTATCCGGTCGTCGCGGTCTGCCTGCCGCGGGCCGCGCGCCGCCCGCCGCGCGAGCTGCCCGCGATGCGCGCCGACCTGCGGACCTGGTGGCAGCACGGCGTGCTGGACGCCCCGCCCGAGGACCTCGCGGGCGCCCAGGCGCTCCTGCGCGCGGCCGCCGGGCGGTTCATCGAGGTCGGCGAGCTGCACGCCACGACCTCGCTGCTGGCCAGCGCGCTGCTCGACCAGCTGTCCGCCCTCGCCGAGCGCGCGACGGGCGACCCCTCGCTGGCGACCGTGCTGGCCACCGGCTACGGGGCCATGGAGGAGACCGAGCTCATCGAGGACCTGTGCGCGGCCGCCGACGGCCGGCTCGGCGTCGACGAGGTCGTCCGCCGCCACGGCTACCACGGGCCCGACGAGGGCGACCTGAGCAGCCGCACATGGCGCGAGGACCGCGCGCCGCTGGAGGCCATCCTGCGGTCCTACGCCCGCAAGGGGATGGCGAGCCCGCGCCTGCGCGAGGAGCGCCAGCGCGAGCGCCGCCTGGAGGCCGAGGCGCAGCTCCTCGCCGGCCTGTCCGCCGCGCGCCGGCCCGCCGCCAGGCTCACGATGCGCCTCGCTGCGCGCTACATCCCCCTGCGCGAGCTCGGCAAGGCGTCGTTCCTGCACGCGCTCGACGCCGCGCGCTGCGCGGCGCGCGCCGGCGGGCGGGCGCTGGCCGGCGACGGGGTGCTGGCCGACGCCGAGGACGTCTTCTTCCTCACCTTCGACGAGTTCCTGGCCGGCCCGGACGACGGCCTGGCGGCGCGGGTGGCCGAACGCCGGGAGCGCCACGGGCGCTACGAGCGCCTCGAGCTGCCGCCGTCGTGGACCGGCGTGCCCGAGCCCGCCGCGGCGTCCGCCCCGGACCCGGCGGCCGAGCCCGTGGCGCAGCTGCGCGGCATCGGCGTGGTGGGCGAGCCGGTCACCGGCCGCGCCCGCGTCGTCGTCGATCCGATGGACGCCGACCTCGACGACGGCGACATCCTGGTGTGCCGGACGACCGACCCCAGCTGGACCCCCTTGTTCATGCTGGCCGACGCGCTGGTGATCGACACCGGGGGCGCCATGAGCCACGGCGCCATCGTCGCCCGCGAGCTGGGTGTGCCCTGCGTCATCAACACCGTCACGGGCACCCGCGACATCCCCGACGGCGCGACCATCACGGTCGACCCGGGCGCCGGGACCGTGGAGATCCACGCCCCGCAGCTGGAGGCCGCGTGACCCGCCCGCATAGAGTCCGCGACCCGTGACCTCGGTCACCCGCAAGCCCCGGGTCAGCCGGGCCGAGCGCCAGGAGCAGCGCCGCGAGGAGATCCGCGCGCGGCTGCTGGCCGCGCTCGAGGCGCTGCTCGACGACGGCGGGAGCTTCACCGAGCTCAGCGTCGAGCGCCTGATCCGCGAGGCCGGCGTCGCGCGCTCGACGTTCTACGTCTACTTCGAGGACAAGGGCGACCTGCTGCTCTCGCTCGCCCACGGCGTGATCGACGAGCTGCTCACGGGGGCCGGCGACTGGCTGGCGCTGGCGCCCGGCGCCGGGCGCGACGAGCTGCGCGCGGCGCTGCGGCGGTTCGCCGGCGTCTACGTCGAGCACCGCGTCGTGGCGGCCGCCATCGCCGAGACCGCCCCCCACGACCCGCGGATCCGCGCGCTGCTCGACGAGCGCCTCGACCAGCTCATGGCGGCGATCGCCGAGCACCTCGAGGCGGGCCGGGCCAGCGGCCTGGTGCGACCTGACGCGGACGCGCGGGCGCTGGCCGTCTGGCTCAGCGCGATGCTGGAGCGCGGGTGGGCGCATCTCGCCGGGCCCGGGACGCCGCCCGACCCCGAACGCGGGCTCGACGCGCTCACCATGCTGCTGTGGAACGGGCTGTACCGGCGAGGCGCCTGATGGCGGCCCCGCGGACGGCGGCGCGCGCGCGGCGCCGGGCGGAGCTCGGGCCCCGGCTGCTCGGCGCGGTCGAGGCGCTGCTGGCCGGGGGCACGAGCTACACCGAGCTGACGGTGGACGAGCTGCTCGCCGCCGCGGGCGTGGCGCGCTCGACCTTCTACAAGACCTTCGAGGGCAAGGGCGACCTGCTCGTCACCTGGCTCGAGCAGATCATCGAGGAGATCGAGGACTCCGCCGACGCCTGGTGGAGCCTCGGCGGCGACGCCGGCCCCGACGAGCTGCGGGCGGCGCTGGTCACCGCCGCAGCCGCCTACGCGCCGCACGCCACCGTCATGTCGGCCGCCTACGAGGTCGCGCCGTTCGACCCCGCCGTCCGGGCCGAGATGAGCGACCTCGTGGCCCGCGGCATCGGTGGCCTGCGGCGGCACATCAAGCGCGGCCAGCGCGAGGGCTGGGTGGATCCCGAGGTGCCGGCCGACGAGGCGGCGACGTGGATCGTGGCGATGCAGGAGCGCGCGTTCCAGCAGCTGCGCCGGCTCGGCGACGAGCACGACCTCGACCGCCTGATGCGCGCCCAGGCCGACGTCATCTGGCACGCGCTGTACGCGCACGCGCCGGCGCGCGCCGCCTGAGGAGCTCAGGCGCCGACGGCGGCGCGCCGCCGGGCGGCCATCGCGCGCTGGTAGGTGTCGAACCAGATCTCCTGGTAGGTGGCGTGGGCGACCCGGCCGTGGTCGTCCTCCCAGCGATAGACGCTGTCGCAGAAGCCCGCGTTGGGCCACGCGGGAATGGGCGCCATCGCGATCGCCTCCCCGTGGAAGCGGTAGGTGCGTCCGCGCTCGTCGACCGCCTGCACCTCCTGGCGCAGCGCCGCGTGCAGCGCGGGGTGGCGCTCGTGGACGGTGCGCCGGACGCTCGTGACGCTGCGCAGCTCGCCGTCGGCGACCACCCAGGCGAAGTGGTGTGTGGGACGGTCGGCCGGGACGTCGTACAGGCCCGTCCAGGCCGGGTCGGTGTCCGGCGGCTCGTAGGAGATCTGGTTGAACACCAGGTCCTCGCCGAACCACATCGGTGACCAGCCCACCGGCGGCGCCTGCACCGCCGCGCGGCGCTCGACACGGACCTGGCGCCAGGAGCGGTCGCGCGGCGCGTGGCAGTCGACCGAGAAGCGCTCGCCGTGCAGCACGAGCTCGCCGGTGACGTGCATGAACTGCTCAGAGCCCCCGGCGGCGCTGCCGGAGCCGTGATGGGCCTCCTCGCCGGGCATCACGTGCCCGCGGGCCAGCAGCGGGGTGACGGCGGTCGCGAGGAGGTCGAGGGACGCGGCGCCGTCCGGGGACGCGTAGGTCAGCTGCGCCTGCCGGCCGGGCTCGAGGAACGCGATCCGTAGGCCGTTGGCCGTGGTGATCGTCGCGCCGTCGACCTGCGGCCACGGCATCGTCATCTCGTAGTCGAGGTGCTCGACGTCCAGCACGCTGCGGTTGTCGAGGCCGCGGAACAGGCTCACGCCGCCCTGGGAGAGGCCGAACGCGGGCTGGTAGCGCACGTAGAGGAAGGCGCCGATCGCCGCCTCCGGGACGCTGAAGCCGAAGTAGTGGGTGTGGATCGTGTGCGGATCCCACCGCTCGCCGCTGGCGGGCAGCGGCAGGAGCAGGTCGGTCCCGGGCGGATGCGTCGTCGGTGTCATCGGCGGCTCTCGGGCGCACGGTACACCATTCTGAAATTCCTTTCACTTTGCGCTGAAAGAACGCTCACTACACTGCGCGCGATGGCGGCGGACACCGAGCAGGCCACCGGCGGACGGCGCGCGCGCACGCGCCAGGCGCTGTTCGACGCGGGCCGCGCGCTCATCGCGGAGAAGGGCGTGGCGGGCCTGCGCATCGCGGAGATCACCGAGCGGGCCGGCGTGGCCCTCGGCTCCTTCTACAACCACTTCGAGACCAAGGAGGAGCTGGTCGCCGCCGTTGTCTCGGAGACCGCTGCCTCGCTGGCGGGCGCGATCGTCGACGAGGCTCCGACCGACGACGACGCCGTCGACGTGGTGGCCGCGGCGCTGCGGCGGTTCGTGCAGCTCGCCTACGACGACCCCCAGATGGCCGGCGTCATGGTCAACCTCAGCCACGCCGACCGGCTCTTCCTCGACGCCGTCTCGCCCTTCGCCTACCGCGCGATCGAGCGCGGGATCGCCGAGGGCCACTTCGACCCCGACGACCTCGACGTCGCGGTGACGGTGGGAGTGGGCGGCGCGCTCGCGCTGATGCGGGCCATCCTCGACGGCCGCCACGGCCCCGGAGCCGACGTCGCCCATGCCGCGATGACGCTGCGCTCGCTCGGCGTCGACGCCGAGCGCGCGCGCCGCGCGGCGGCCCGAAGGCTTCCGGGCCCCTGACCTGCCCTGGACAACATGCTCGGACAGGGTGTACGGTGCGGGCATGCGAGAGGAGAGGCTCCAGGTGCTGCAGGCGGTCCGCCTCAAGGGCCGCACCACCCCGCCCGACGTGGCGGCCGCCACCGGCCAGGCCGAGCCGGCGGTGACCGCGCTGCTGGGCGAGCTGGCCCAGGCCGGCCACGTGCAGGAGGCCAAGGGCCGCTACCGCCTGACGCCGGAGGGCAAGGAGGCGCTCGGCGCCGCGCTCGCCGAGGAGCGGGCCGGGATCGACACCGCGGCGCTCGAGGCGCTGTACGAGCGCTTCGACGCGTTCAACAGCGAGTTCAAGGAGCTGGTGTCGGCGTGGCAGCAGCGCGACGGGCAGCCCAACGACCACGGCGACGCCGCCTACGATCAGGCCATCCTGGACCGCGTCGCCGACCTGCACGGCCGCTTCCTGGGGCTCGTGCAGGAGATGGGCGC
>Ga0196964_10001559_pt1 | contig 11611 bp, 9 predicted proteins | sample S1_10metaG_FD_148615 | JGI IMG/M metagenome (GOLD analysis project Ga0196964, IMG submission 148615) | Soil microbial communities from Anza Borrego desert, Southern California, United States - S1_10 | ecosystem: Environmental > Terrestrial > Soil > Desert | place: USA: California | collected... | reverse complement strand
GCGCCTTCCTTGCCGTAGGTCGAGCGGGTTTGGTAGGTCGTCCCGTCGGTCATGACCACGGTGATGAAGTGGTAGTCGGGATGGATGTCCTGTTTCATCGCTCGGGTCCGGACAAGTAGGTCGAAAAAACGGAAAACCCGCCGGCGGTCCCGGCGGGAGCGCGGGTCTATACACTTCCGGCGCGTAGAGAATCAAGAGGCCCGATGAGTTCCGAGGACCCCGCGTCCCCCGCCGCCGACGGCCGTCCGAGCACGGGCGCGGTGCTGGTGCGCGAAATGGCCGACGCGGCGGCGCGACGGCCGAAGGCGCGCGACGTTCGGCCGCTGGCGCGGCTGGTCCCCTACGTCCTGCGCCACAAGGGCGACGCCTTGCTGGCGGCGGTGTTCCTGCTGATCTCCACCGGCGCGACCCTGGGCCTGACCGGCGCGGCGCGGCTGCTGGTGGATCACGGCTTCGCCTCGGGCGGCGCCGGACGGGGCGAGGCGCTGGACCGCTGGTTCCTGCTGCTGGGGCTGGTGGCGGCGGCGCTGGCGATCGCCACCGCGCTCCGGTACTTCTACGTCACCAAGCTCGGCGAGCGGGTGGTGGCCGACGTGCGCCAGGCGCTCTACGCCCACGTGCTGACGCTGGATCCGGGCTTCTTCCTGAAGATGAAGACCGGCGAGGTGCTGTCGCGCCTGACCGCCGACATCCAGCTGATCGACACCCTGGTCAGCACCTCGGTCTCGGTGGCCCTGCGCAACCTTCTGGCCCTGACCGGCTCGCTGGTGCTGCTGACGGTGGTCAGCCCGCGCCTGACGGGCCTGGTGGTGCTGCTGTTCCCGCTGCTGATCGTGCCGCTGTTCCTGTTCGGGCGGCGGGTTCGCAAGCTGACGGTGACCACCCAGGATCGCTTCGCCGAGGCGATCGGGCTGGCGGGCGAGAGCCTGGACGCGCTGGAGACGGTGCAGGCCTTCGGCCGCGAGCGCACCGCCGACCGCCGCTTCCGCGAGGCGGTGGAGACCGCCTTCGCCGCCTCCCTGACGCGGGTGCGGGCGCGCGCGGTGCTGACCGCGCTGGTGATCGGCCTGACCTTCTGCGGCGTCACCGGGGTGCTGTGGCTGGGCGCGCGCGACGTGCAGGCGGGCGCGATGAGCCCCGGCGCCTTGGTCCAGTTCGTGTTCCTGGCCCTGCTGGCCTCCGGCTCGGTCGGGGCGCTGGGCGAGACCTGGGGCGACGTGCAGAAGGCCGCCGGCGCCATGCAGCGGGTGGACGAACTGCTGCGCGAGACGCCGACCGTGGCCGCCCCGCCGAACCCCCGGCCCATGCCCTTCCCAAAGGGCGAGGTGGTGTTCGAGGACGTCACCTTCGCCTATCCCGGCCGCCCCGACCTGCCGGCGCTGCGCGGCTTCGACCTTCGCGTCGAGGAAGGCGAGACGGTTGCGCTGGTCGGCCCGTCCGGGGCGGGCAAGAGCACGGTGTTCCGCCTGCTGCTGCGCTTCTACGACCCCCAGGGCGGGCGCGTGCTGCTGGACGGAGTGGACCTCAGGGACGCCGACCCGGCCGAGGTTCGCGCGCGCCTGGCGCTGGTCGCCCAGGAGGCGCCGCTGTTCTCCGGCTCGGCGCTGGACAACATCCGCTTCGGCCGCGAGGAGGCGGACGAGGCCGAAGCCGTGCGCGCCGCCGAGGCCGCCCAGGCGCGCGGCTTCGTCGAGGCCCTGCCCCAGGGGTTCGCCACGGCGCTGGGCGAGCGGGCCCGCACCCTGTCCGGCGGCCAGCGACAGCGGCTGGCGATCGCGCGGGCGCTGCTGCGCGACGCGCCGGTGCTGCTGCTGGACGAGGCCACCAGCGCGCTCGACGCCGAGAACGAACGGCTGGTGCAACGGGCGCTGGAGGAGGCGGTGAAGGGGCGCACCACCCTGATCATCGCCCACCGCCTGGCCACGGTGCTGCGCGCCGACCGCATCGTGGTGATGGACCAGGGCCGGGTGGTGGAGCAGGGGACCCACGCCGAACTGGTCGCCCGCGACGGCCTCTACGCCCGCCTGGCCGAGCTGCAGTTCGAGACCGGCGCGATCACTCCCGCCGCCGTTTGAGCGCCACGTAGAACGCTCCCTCGCCGCCGTGGCGGCGGTGGGCGGGGCCGACCCCGGCGACGATGGCGCGCATGGCTGGGTCGGCCAGCCACTCGGGGAAGCGTCCCCGGATCACCCCGGCGCCGTAGGCGCCCTTGCCGGTGATCACCAGCACCGAGCGCAGGCCGCGCTCGAAGCAGCCGCGCAGGAAGTCCTTCAGCCGGTCCTCGGCCTCGAACTGGCCGTAGCCGTGCAGGTCGATGCGCGCGTCGATGCGGTCGCGCTCGCGGGTCAGCCGCCGCTGGCGGTTGGGCTCCAGCGGGTCGGGCGGGATCGGGACCGGATAGTGCGGCGGCCTGGGCCGCGAAGGCTGAGGCGTCGCAGTCGCGGCGGGCGGCGCCGGCGCCGGGGCGGCGGTCGCGGGCGGTTCCGGCGGGGCCTCGGGCGCGACGACGCCGGGGCGCAGGCGCACGGTGCGCGCCACGCCGGCCCACAGGCGCTTCTCCTCGGGGCGGAGCGGGCGCCGGGTCATGAATGGCTCGGGCGGGCGGAGGTCATGGCGGCCAGATGGGGCTCGGGCCCGCTCAGGCCAACGCCCGGCGCACGGCCTGGGACAGCTCGTCGGCCTGATAGGGCTTGGGCAGCACCTCCCAGGTCCGGCGCGACTCCTCGTCCAGCTTGTCGCTGGCGTAGCCGGTGGACAGCAGCACCTTCAGCTCGGGCCGGAGCCGCCGCGCCTCCCCGGCCAGGTCCACGCCGCTCATCCCCCCCGGCATGACCACGTCGGTCAGCAGCAGCTCGATCTGCGGGGTGGTGCGCAGGATCCGCAGGGCGGCGGCGGCGTCCTCGGCGGTGATGACCTGACAGCCGAGCTCCAGCAGCAGGTTCTCCGCGACCGTCCGCACGCCCGCGTCGTCCTCGACCAGCAGCACCAGCTTGCCGCGTTCCAGCGGGCGCTCGTCGCGCGGCGCTTGCGGCTCGGGCGCGCTCTCGTCGGCGTCGGAGACGGGCAGGAACAGGCTGACGGTCGAGCCCTCCCCCGGTCGGCTGTCGATCCGCACCCCGCCGCCGGACTGGCGGGCGAAGCCGTAGACCTGGGCCAAGCCCAGCCCCGTGCCCTTGCCGACCTCCTTGGTGGTGAAGAAGGGCTCCAGCGCCCGGGCGGCGACTTCGGGCGGCATGCCAACGCCGGTGTCGGAGACCTGGATGCGGGCGTATTCGCCGGCCTCGACGTCGGTCAGTTCGCCCGCCGCCAGCCGCACCCGCTCGGCGCGCACCGAGATGGTGCCTGAGCCCTTCTCCTCGACCGCGTCGCGGGCGTTGACCAGCAGGTTCAGCAGCGCCGCCTCGAACTGGACCGGGTCGATCCGGCCGGTGCCGAGCCGTTCGTCCACCGCCACCTCGGTCGGCGCCGCCTCGCCCGCCGCGCGGCGCAGCAGCGACTCGAACCCGCGGATCACCCCGCCCAGGTCCAGGGTCTCCAGCTTCATCTCTTGGCGGCGGGAGAAGGCCAGCAGCTGGCGGGTCAGGCGCTCGCCGCGCCGTCCGGCGGCCAGCGCCGCCTCGCCCAGGCGTTTCACCCGCTCGGGCTTGTCCGACTGGCGCAGGATCATGTCCAGCGCGCCGATGATCACCGTCAGCAGGTTGTTGAAGTCGTGGGCCACGCCCCCGGTCAGCCGGCCCACCGTCTCCAGCCGCTGGGCCTGGGCCAGCGCCGCCTCGGTCTTGCGGCGTTCCTCAAGGCTCGCCTCCAGTTCGCGGGTGCGCTCGGCCACGCGGCGCTCCAGCTCCTCCTGGGCGAGCGCGCTCTCGGTCACGTCGTGGACCAGGCCCGCGATCCAGCGCAGCGACCCGTCCTCGCCCCAGATCGGGAAGGAGCTGTTCTTGACCACCCGCACCTGGCCGTCGGGGCGCACCACCCGGTACTGGGTCTGGGCGCGCTCGCCGCGCGCCACCGCGCGGGCGCCCTCCTCGGCCGTGGCGCGGTCCTCGGGATGCACCAGGGCGCGCCAGCGGCCGGGCTCGGCCATCACCGCTTCGCGGTCGTCGCCGAACATCCGCTCGTAGGCCGGGCTGACGTATTCCAGCCGTCCCGCCTTGGCGTCGGCCAGCCAGACCACGTCCTCACTCATCTCGGCGAAGCCGCGGAAACGCTCGTCGCTGGCCCGCAGGCTTTCGGTCGCCTCGCGCGCGTCGGTCACGTCCACGCAGGAGCCGATCCAGCCCAGGAAGCTCCCGTCGGCGGCGAAGCGCGGCGCGCCGTGGTCGTCGATGCAGCGCCACTCCCCGTCGCGGCGGCGCAGGCGGAACTCCATCCGGAACGGCTCGCGCCGGGCCAGCGCCTCCTCGAAGGCGCCGCGCACCCGCTCGCGGTCCTCGGGGTGCACGCTTTCGGTCCAGCCCGTCCCGAGCTCCTGCTCCAGGGCGCGGCCGGTGAACTCCAGCCAGGTGCGGTTCACCCAGGTGCAGCCGCCCTCCGGCCCGCCCAGCCACACCAGCACCGGGGCGGCGTCGGCCAGTTCGCTGAACCGCTGCTCGCTCTCGCGCACCGCGGCCTGGGCTTCCTTCAGGGCGGTGACGTCGAAGCTGACGCCGTGCATGCCGGTCATGTGGCCGGCCGAGTCGCGGATCACCTCGCCGCGCGCGGCGATCCACCGGACCGACCCGTCGCGCCTATGCACGCGGTACTCCGCCTCGTACGGCCCCTCGCCGTTCCAGGCGCCGCGCAGCGACCGCTCCACCGCCGGGCGGTCGGCCGGATCCAGCATGCCGAACTGCTCGTCCTCGGTCAGGCGGTAGTCGGCGGGGAAGCCCCACAGCTTCAGCAGGTGGGCGCTGTTGGTCAGCTCGCCGGTGCGGCTGTCGAAGGTCCACACCCCCACGCCGCCGGCCTCCTGGGCCAGCCGCAGGTCGGACTCCGCCTCGCGCAGCTCCTTCTCGGCCGCGCGCGCCTGGGTGACGTCCTCGCCCGAGCTCAGGGTGGCGACGATCTTGCCTTCGCCGTCGCGCATCACCGCGCCGCGCCAGGAGATCAGCCGCCGCTCGCCGTCCAGGCGCACGATCCAGCCCTCGCCCTCGTCGGGCATCTCCTCGCGACCCTCGACCACCGCCCGGAAGAAGGCCTTCGCGTTCTCGCGGTGTTCGGGCGGCAGGAACTGGTCGATCCAGTCCTTGCCGACCACGTCCTCGACCGTGCCGCCCAGGATCTCCGCCCCGCGCAGGTTGATGTCGCGCACCTTGCCGTCAGGGTTGAGCGCCAGCAGCATCACCCCGGCGATCTCGAAGTAGCGCTGGACCAGCGGATCGGCCTCGCCGCGCTGTTCGGGGGTCAGGCTCTCGGTCTCGACCAGGGCGGCGGTGGAGCCGATCACCTCGCCTTGCGGGTTGGTCACCGGCATGGCCGTGACCGACACCAGCATGCGCTTGCGGGTGCCGGGGTTGGCGATCAGGTGCTGGAAGCCGCGCACCGTCTGGCCGCGCAGGGCCCGGGCGTTGGGCAGCAGGTCCGGCGGAATCACCCGCCCGTCCGGATAGGTGATCCCCCAGGTGGCCGAGTGGAAGCGCAGGCCGATCAGCTCCGCCCCCTTGCGGCCCAGCAGCTGGTGCGCGGCGCGGTTGGCGAAGGTGAAGCGGCCGGTCAGGTCGGTCTCGACCAGGGCCACGGGAATCGAATTGAGGATGTCGAACAGGCGCTTTTCGTTGTGCATCGCCGTCCGGTCGATCTTGGACAGCTCGTCGTTCAGCTGCTTGTTGGTCGACAGGGCGCGCAGCAGCAGGAAGATCGCGAGCACGGCCAGCCCGGCGAACGCCGCGGCCGCAACGCCCAGCGCGAGAACCAGATCCGTCTCGCTTTCCAACAACATCTAACCACCCTCGCGGTCCGCGCGGGAAAGTCTGCAAGAGGCGGACCGCTACCCTTGTCGCATAGCGCAGGTTTTCACCGCGCGCACCCGCCTTCGAGCGAACGCCGGAGTCCCGGAGCAGGACAGGCGCCCGGGCCCCGGAACCGCGCCGCTTTCCGGCGGTTGACCCGGCGACAGCCCGGAGTCCGACCATGACCGACGTCACGCCCGCCTCGCCCGAGACCGAGCCCCGCTCCTTCGCCCCGGACCAGGCCTCCGCGTCCGGCCCGGTCGACGCCCTGTCGGTGCTGGCCAAGGACCACAAGACGGTCGAACGGCTGCTCGGCGAATACCGCGAGGCGGCCGACGAGCTGGAGAAGGTCACCATCGCCGAGCGGCTGTGCCTGGCCCTGACCATCCACGCCCAGATCGAGGAGGAGCTGTTCTATCCGGCGCTGCGCAACGCGGTCGGCGCGCGCGAGCAGGTGGACGAGGCGGTGGTCGAGCACATGTCCGCCAAGCAGTTGATCGCCGACGTGGAGACGACCTCGGTGGACGACCCGCTGTTCGACGCCAAGGTGCGGGTGCTGGCCGAAACCGCCCTGCGCCACGCCGCCGACGAGGAGGAGGAGCTGTTCGCCCTGGCGGAGCGGTCGGGCGCGGACCTGGTCGAGCTCGGGCGGCGGCTGCAGCTGCGCAAGGCCGAGCTCTGCCGCGAGGCGGCGCTGAACATGAAGTCGCGCCTGCGCGCCTCTGGAGGTCCCGCGACCCAGATGGCGAGCGAGCACGCCTCGCCCTCCACCCACGCCATGCCCGGCCCGTTCCGCGCCATGGGCGCCGTCGCCGATCTGGCGCTCACGATCCTGCCCGGCGGCGGGCGCCTGCGCCGCTTCGTCAGCCCGGGCGCCTGACGGACGACTTTCGACTCGACGCGCGGCCTCGGCGGGACAATATCCCCGTCCGGGAACACTGATCTTCGGAGCAAGCCGCCATGGTCCATCTGCCGCGTCCCGAAGGGCCTTCGCCCGAGGACTTCCAGCCCAGCCGCCGCGCGCTGGCCGGGCTGCTGTTCGCGGGCTACGCGCTGGCCGGCGCCTCGGCCGAGGCGGAGCCGATCGCCACCTCGGCCGAGGGGCTGTTCGCCCGCGAGGTGGAGATCCCGGCCGCCGACGGCTTCCGCCTGCCCGCCTACGTCGCCATGCCCGCCAAGGCGCGCCGCCGCCCGGTGGTGATGGTGGTCTCCGAGGTGTTCGGTCTGCACGAGTACGTCCGCGACGTCTGTCGCCGCCTCGCCAAGGCCGGCTATGTGGCGATCGCGCCCGCCTTTTTCGTGCGCGTGGCCGATCCCGCGCCCCTGCAGGACTTCGCCAAGATCCGCGAGATCGTCGCCAGGGCGTCCAACGCCCAGGTGATGAGCGACATCGACGCGTCGCTCGACTGGCTGGCGGATCAGCCCGACCTCGGCCCCGGCGCGCCCAGGCGCTATGCGGACATGCGCAAGGTCGGGATCACCGGCTTCTGCTGGGGCGGGGCGGTGACCTGGATGGCGGTGGCGCACGACAGCCGGTTCAAGGCCGGGGTCGCCTGGTACGGCCGCCTGACCAAGCCGGCCGGGGGCCAGTTCCTGGGCGACGAGGACCGCCCCTGGCCGGTCGACGTGGCCGACGACCTGCACGGACCGGTGCTGGGCCTGTACGCCGAGGAGGACTCGGGCATCCCGCTGGCCGACGTAGAGACGATGCGCGCAGCGCTGAGGGCTTCGGGCGACAGAAAGAGCGAGATCGTCGTCTACCCGAAGGCCAAGCACGGCTTCCACGCCGACTACCGCGCCGCCTACGACAAGGCCGCCGCCGAGGACGGCTGGGCCCGCCTGCTGGCGTGGTTCAAGAAGCACCTGTGAGAGCGCCCGCCCGCCTCCTGGTGCGAGGCGCTCACCCCCCCGACGGCAGGAACGGGGAGAAGGTGATCACCGTGAAGGTGTCGCGGATGTGGGGGCGGGTCTGCACCTGCCTGGTCACGAAGGTGCCGATGTCGGTGTCCTTCGACAGGTGGAACTTGGCCAGCAGGTCGTACTGGCCGGAGGTCGAATAGACCTCCGACACGTTCTCGACGTTGTCGACGATGTCGGCGGCCACGTCGTTGGCCTTGCCGAGCTCGCATTTCAGAAACACGAAGATGGCCGTCATCATGGCGCTGCGGTCTCCCGGCGAAAGCGGACGGACCTGATCGCGGACCCGCTCAACGCGGGGCCAGGATCATAATCATCTGCTTGCCTTCCATCTTCGGCTCGTACTCGACCTTGGCGACGCTGTCGAAGTCGGCCTTGACCTTCTGCAGCAGGCGCATGCCGAGCTCCGGGTGCGCCAGCTCGCGGCCGCGGAAGCGCAGGGTGACCTTCACCTTGTCGCCCTCCTCGAAGAACCGCGTCATCGCCCGCGCCTTCACATCGTAGTCGTGGTCGTCGATGTTCGGCCGGAGCTTGATTTCCTTGATCTCGACGACCTTCTGCCGCTTGCGCGCCTCGGCCTTCTTCTTCTGCTCCTGGAAGCGGAACTTGCCGTAGTCGAGGATCTTGCAGACCGGCGGATCGGCGTTGGGCACGATCTCCACCAGGTCCAGACCCGCCTCCTCGGCGGCCTCCAGCGCGGCGGAGGTGGGCATGACGCCCTGCTTCTCGCCGTTCTGATCGATCAGCAGAACGCGCGGCGCGCGAATGTCCTGGTTCATACGCGGCCCGTCTTTCACGGGCGGCGCTTGCATGGGGCGGCGAATAGGGTCGTCTCCTGAGGCCGTTGGTCCGAAATACGCGAACGGATACGCGCGATTCCCACGTCGCGTTCCGCCCGGCCCGTATATGACTGCGCGAGGCCTGACGATCAAGCGGAGGTTCAAGGTTTGAACCTGATCCGCCCAAGTGAAAACAGGCGGTTGTTCTGGGCGCTACACTCAGCCGCGCCGCATCCGCAGCGCCCGCGCGTAGACTTCCAGCGTCGCTGAGCCCATGGCCTCCACCGAATAGAGCGACCGCGACCGCGCGCGTCCCGCCGCCCCCATCGCCGCACGCCCCTCCGGCCCCAGCACGATGGCCGCCTCCAGCGCCTCGGCCCAGGCGAGGGGGTGGCCGGGCGTCACAAGCCAGCCGGTCTCGCCCGGGACCACCGTCTCGCGCGGGGCGCCGTGATCGGCGGCCAGCACCGGCCGGCCCATCGCCTGAGGCTCCACTGCAGTGCGCCCGAAGGCCTCGGGGTCCAGCGACGGCGCGACCGCCAGGTCCGCCGCCAAGTAGGCCGCCGGCATGTCCTCGCAATGCCCGGCCAGCCGCACGTGGTCGATCAGGCCCGCGTCGCGGACCGCGCGCAGGATCTCGGCCCGGTAGGCGTCGCGTCCCTGGTCGTCGCCGGCCAGCACGATCAGGAAATCGTCACGCCCCTCGACCCGCAGCCGCTCGGCCGCGTCGATCAGCAGGAGATGCCCCTTCCAGCGGGTCAGCCGCCCGGCCAGCAGGACGCGCACGCGACCGTCGTCCGGAGCCACGCCCCAGCCCTGCAGCACCCGCGCCACCCGCTCCGGATCGACCCGGTCGGGGTCGAAGCGGTTCAGGTCTACCCCGCGCGGGATGGCGATCACCTTGTCGGGGTCCACCCGGTGCTCGGCGACCACGTGGGCGCGGGTGAACTCGGAGTTGGCGATCACCAGGTCGCCGCGGGTCATGCCGGCGTTGTACCAGCGCTTCAGTCCGCTCTTGGCGTTGTAGACCCCGGCGTAGGTGGCGATCAGCGGGATCTTCGCCGCTCGCGCGGCGCCCAGGGCGCTGAACGCCGGCGCGCGCGAGCGGACGTGGATCAGGCTGACGCCCTCGCGCCGGACGGTGTCGATCAGGGCGCCGGTGTTGGAGGCGATCACCAACGGGTTCTTGGAGTGGACCGGCAGGCGCACCAGCTCGCCCCCCGCCCCCTTGAGCACCGGCTCCAGCCGGCCGCCGTTCGAGGCGACCAGCGAGCGTCCTCCGGCCGCGACCACCGCGCGGGTCACGTCGATCACGGTCTGCTCGACCCCGCCGGTGTCCAACTCCGGGACCACTTGCAGGACGGTGAAGTTCGGAGGAAGGGTCGCCAAGCCGCACCGCCTGAAGCATCGAAGGTCGGCACGTGCTTAGGCCATGCGGGGGCTGAACGCCAATGACCGAGACCAGCGGCTTCCTCGACCGAAGCGACGGCGAGCGGATCGCCTGGCGGCGGATCGACGGGACCGGGCCGACGGTGGTGTGGCTGGGCGGCTTCCGCTCGGACATGACCGGGACCAAGGCGCAAGCCTTGGCCGACGTCGCCGCCGCGCGCGGCTGGTCGTACCTGCGCTTCGACTACCACGCCCACGGCGCCTCTTCGGGCAAGTGGGAAGACGGCACCATCGGCCGCTGGCGCGCCGACGCCCTGGCCGCGATCGACGGACTGACGGCGGGGCCGCTGGTGCTGGTCGGCTCGTCCATGGGCGGTTGGATCGCCTGCCTGACCGCCCTCGCCCGGCCCGAGCGGGTGAAGGCGATGGTGCTGATCGCCCCCGCGCCGGACTTCACCGAGACGCTGATGCGGCCGCATCTGACGCCCGAGGCGCTGCGCGAGATCGAGCAGAACGGCGGCTGGATCGACACCGCCGGTCCGGAGGGCCCCTACGCGATCACCCGCGCCTTCCTCGAAGACGGCGCCCGCTGGTCGATCCTGAACGGCGCGGTCCCGATCCGCGCGCCCGTGCGCATCCTGCAAGGCGGGCGCGACGAGGCGGTGCCGTGGGAGCACGCGCTGAAGCTGGCGCAGGCGATCGGCAGCGACGACGTGGTCTTCACCTTGATCAAGGACGGCGACCACCGCCTGTCTCGCCCGCAAGATTTGCGGCGGCTGGAGGCGGCGGTGGAGGAGGCGGTCGGGCGTTAACCCCTCGCTGACCTCTCGGAAACCCGATCTTCACGCCCTTCGGGATAGACCTGTCCCATAACGAGCCGGGCCCGGAGAGGTCCGGCCGCTCACGGTCGACAGGGTGTCTCCATGGCTAAAACCGTGCTGGTCGTCGATGACGACCCGACGCAACGGCGCTTGATCCAGGCGGTGCTCGACCGGGAAGGTTTCCAGGTCGTCCACGCCGAGAACGGCGCCCAGGCGCTGGACCGACTGACCCAGGGCGGCGGCGCCGACGTGGTGCTGCTGGACCTGGTGATGCCGGGCCTGTCGGGCCTCGACACCCTGAAGGAGGCGCGCGCCGCGGGCGTGCGCACGCCGGTGGTGGTGCTGACCGCGACCGGCGGCATCGAAACCGTGGTCAAGGCCATGCAGGCCGGAGCCCAGGACTTCTTCGTCAAGCCCGCCAGCCCCGAGCGTATCCTGGTCTCGATCCGCAACGCGCTTCAGACCGGCGACCTGGTCGCCGAGGTCGATCGGCTGAAGAAGCATCACTCAGGCCGCACCACCTTCGACGACCTGGTCGGCGACGGCCCGGCCATGCGCATGGTCAAGGCGCTGGGGACCCGCGCCGCCAAGTCGACCATCCCGGTGCTGATCCTGGGCGAAAGCGGCGTCGGCAAGGAGGTGATCGCGCGCGCGGTGCACGGCGCCTCGGATCGCGCCGGCAAGCCGTTCGTCGCGGTCAACTGCGGCGCGCTTCCAGCCAACCTGGTGGAGTCGATCCTGTTCGGTCACGAGAAGGGCTCGTTCACCGGCGCCACCG
>Ga0196964_10001558_pt1 | contig 11620 bp, 10 predicted proteins | sample S1_10metaG_FD_148615 | JGI IMG/M metagenome (GOLD analysis project Ga0196964, IMG submission 148615) | Soil microbial communities from Anza Borrego desert, Southern California, United States - S1_10 | ecosystem: Environmental > Terrestrial > Soil > Desert | place: USA: California | collected... | reverse complement strand
CTGGTTCGCGGATACCATCGATGTCTACTGGAGGTGCAGCAACGAAGGCGATGATGAAGCAGACGGTTGCGGATAAGAGGGTAGGGATCATCAGGACTCCGAACCAGCCCACATACAGGCGGTTCTCAGTTGATGTCACCCATTCGCAAAACCGATCCCAAACGTTGGCGCTAGTGCGCTGTTGAATGGTTGTTGTCATTTGTGAATGATTGCGGGATTAAATTTTCGAGGTTCTTTATGATGTTTTTAATCTAACTCGATTTTTAAGTTTTGTAAAGAAGTTTTAACAATAGTTATCTATATAAAAACTATAAGTGTGACTTATCAATGGCTGGGTGAAAACTCGGACAACTTGCTGGGGGTGTACTGGTAATGGTTCTAGCCTGGGTTGTTTCGCTCGCTTGTCTTGCTATAGATGAAGCCATGCGCTCAGCCTTACGCTGTTCTTGTCCCAGTCCCTGCTTTTGTGAGGAGGAGGAGAGGTTATCCCCCGTTGCAGGTTCGCTACTTTTCTCCCTATATTTATTACTCAGGCCAGAACACCCGCTCAAAAGGTTGCTTGCGATAGCGTCGGTAGACATCAAAATCACTATCCAACGTGGCGATTGCGCTGATATCTAAACGCTCTGAAATCGCAACCAGCGATAAATCAGCAAAGTCACCAGGCAAGTCAGCGTAAGTGGCATTGAGTTCAGCAATGCGCGAAAAGTCAGTAGGTAATAATGGCACGCATTCGTAAATTTCTTTAGCTACGTCTAGAAGAAACTCGTTTTGAGTGCGCCAATCAGGACTAAGTAACCACATTACCTCTGTGATACAACTGGGAGTAGTTACCAGCCTGCTAGTACAGCTTTCAAAGAAAGCACACACCGAGGCATGATACTTATCCCTAGCGCTGTAATAACCGAACAAAATGCCGCTGTCCACCAGGATTAGTGGGTGGTAAGTCATTGATGGCGCTGCTGGAGATAAGATGCGATCGCCGATTTGCGATTTGATCGCTCCGACAGATCGGCAGGAGCATCCTGTAACAGATGCTGGGGATGTCCACCCCGGCGCTCAACTATTGTTTTTCCAGCTTGCAAAGCCAGCCAGCGTTCTTTAATCAAGCGTTTGATTAGCTCACTGCGGTTGTTAGTGTCTTCATGAGACAGAATATCCGCTAATTGCCGCTCAGTTTCGTCATCTAGTCTGACAGAAAGCATAGATTTTTGTAATACAAGTCATACAGATAATGTTAGCCTAGCGTAAAGACATTCATCAGCCACAACAATCCCCAAGTCCCCCTCAACTTAAACGCCAATAATCAGAATTGGTCACTAACTCCGGGCTAAAGCCACGGAGCTTGTCCGAACCAATTCGGACGACGTAAGTAGAGATTAGCCCCGGAGAGACTTGATTTGGTACAGACTTCCGAATGCTTCCCTAGTTCGGATTCACTCTAAGACTGATTGGTTCAGTCGTTGGGTAAAGCCAAGACATCTTCATCAAGTTGGGCGAAGGGACTTAAACAGCAATGGGTTATACCAAAATGCGAATTCCAGTAGTCGATTTTAATCACAAGCCGTTAATGCCCACGACTCCTGCACGGGCGAGAAAGTGGATTGAATCTGGCAAAGCTATCAAGCGTTGGTCAGATTGCGGTCAGTTCTACGTGCAACTCACCGTAAAACCATCTGGATGTAATACCCAGGATATTGTTATCGGGATTGACCCTGGCAAGAAGTATTCAGGAGTCGGGGTTCAGTCTGCAAAGTTTACCCTGTATACCGCTCACTTAATTCTTCCATTTCAAACGGTTAGAGATAGGATGGATGCGCGACGGTTAATGCGACGCGGTAGACGAGGAAGAAGGATTAACCGTAAGGTTGCCTTTGCTAATCGCGCTCATCGTCAGCGGCGATTTAATAATCGTAGTCATTGCAAACTTGCCCCATCAATTCGTGCTAATCGTCAACTCGAACTGCGAATTGTATCTGAATTATGTCAAATTTACCCCGTCACAGAAATTCGATATGAATACGTTCGGGCAGATGTAGACCTAACATCAGGACGCAAGAAAGCCAAAAGTGGCAAAGGGTTTAGCGCTGTAATGGTTGGGCAGAAGTGGATGCTGAAACAGCTAGAAGCGTTTGCCCCGGTCGTCACCATTTATGGATATCAAACCTCTTCAACTCGCCAGCATTTAGGGCTGATCAAGAACAAGTCAGATAAATCCAAGGCAGAGTTTAATACTCATGCTGTAGACGGCATTGTCATTGCTGCTTCTTACTTTGTGGAGTATCGCCGATATCACAAAGTAGATAGGGATGGGGCTGACTGGTTTGGTTCTGTTTCTATTACACCTGCCCTATTCTTTGTGATCCGTCGCCCTCCCTATTCTCGTCGCCAACTACACTTGATGGTTCCAACCAAGGGTGGAGTAAGGCGCAAGTATGGCGGGTCTACCACTCGTCATGGGACCAGGAAAGGCGATTTAGTCAACTCCCCAAAAGGAATTGGCTATGTCAGTGGCGACACTGAAAAACAAATATCTGTCAGCGACGCTAACTGGAAACGGTTAGGGCAGATTACCGCTAACAAGATTCAATTAATCCGTCGATCTAATGGGTTAATTGTTGCTTAATAGCGTCCTGTAAAGCCGTCCTCCGCTTCGCTGAAGGACGGGGTTTCCACCCACATTCTTCGATGAACCAGCTTACGAAGGGTCAGCTAGTAACCCACAGAACACTATCAGAATCTTTGCTGAGGCTATCCGTGTCGCCTGTTAAGGCAGATAGAGAAGCGATCGCGCGACTGGAACGAGAAACGGGTAAGGACATCCAGGCGATTATTCAAGATCTCGATAGCAATGAGATTGCCTTGCAAGCGATCTATGACCAGCAGCCAAAGCCACTTTTCAAGCTCTTCATGCGTATCCTCAACAGTGGTGCATTTGTAGCTGGAGTAGTTGGTCTTGTCACTTTATTTACTACACCGTCCCATGTTTTGATTGCCGTCTTGTTGGGATTTGTTACGGGTGTAACTGGTGCTGCGCTCCGTCGCCAAGAGTAATAGTGCAAAAACTTTTTGTTAATATAGTGACAAACTTTTGAGCTAGCTACGCTATTTTAAAGATATACTTGCTCCCTGCTTGCTTCCCAGGTCATGAAATACGTTAAAACCCAGAGAAGCACTTCGCCCAGCTCCAGAACCAACTGTACAGCTTTCCAGGTTTTGTCCGACAACAATATTATATTCCTGCGACTGACAACATTCTTAGCTTGACTGCACATCAGCCGCATTGGTCATCAAGTTTCGCTCAAAATTCTTACTGTAAATAGAATGTTTTTCACAAAAATTCCCTTAAACTGCATAGCAGTTGGTTGCGGATGCAAGTGAAATCGTATTAAGGATAGTAACCCGTGTCAACCACATCTTGTCGCATCATTGCTTTATTCAACCAAGCTGGGGGTGTTGCTAAATCTACTCTCACCCAAAACTTGGGATACCACTTAGCACAACGTAAACACCGCGTTCTGCTCGTAGACATGGACCCGCAAGCTTCCCTAACTAAATTTATGGGGTTAGCGCCAGGACAGTTAAATAAAACCGTTGCCGATGCCATCATTGACGAACAACCGCTACCGATTCATACTGGCATTCACGGCATGGATTTGGTGCCCACTAACCGAACCTTGAGCGGAACTGAAATGCAGCTCGTCAGCGCTCCTATGCGCGACTTGCGACTCAAAGAAGCGATTGAACCCGTTGTGAATCAATACGACTTCATCTTAATAGACTGTCCTCCCAGCTTAGGCTTGCTCTCCTACATTTCTTTAGTCGCGGCTACGAACGTTTTAGTCCCCATTGAGACGCACCTTAAAGCCTTTGAGGGAACTGATGAACTATTGCAAACCCTCACCCTCGTTAAGAACAAAGCCAACCGCAAGTTGCAAATCATTGGATTCGTTCCTACTCGCTATGCCAAAGCCAATTCAGCAGATGTGCGAGCTTTGGCAGCCATCAACGAAAAACTTTCTTCCTGGGGCAAGATATTTCCTCCCATTCCTAGAGCCACTGCCTTTGTCGATGCCACAGAAGACCGCGCACCTCTAGCCGTATATGACCCCAAGCACGTAGCCGTACCTATCCTTGAAGAAATTGCTCAATCTCTGGAGTCTTTAGCATGAGTTCACGGAAACGTACTAACAAACCTTATGGCGGTCAGATCACAACAACCGTGCCTTGGCTGGAATCGCCTTCTCCTGCTGCTACTCCCCAGGTGGCTGAGTCTTCTATCAAGCTTGATGAAATTCACCTCCCCTCATCGCAGCCTAGAAGCTACTTCGACCCTCAAGCTTTAAAAGAACTGGTTAACTCTGTCAGGCAGCATGGTATCCTCCAACCACTGCTTGTGCGTCCTCGACAATCAGGAGGTTACGAACTGGTAGCTGGAGAGCGACGCTATCGCGCCGCTACCGAGGTGGGATTGACAGAAGTGCCTGTAGTCGTGCGGGAATTATCCTCCGAGCAAGCATGGCAGTTGGCATTGATTGAAAACTTACAACGCGAAGACCTTAACCCCATTGAAGAAACTGAAGGCGTTTTAGCTTTGCTAGCTCTGAGACTGGAATGCGATGTCTCTGAGGTTAAGTCCTTGCTGTACAAGATGAAGAACGCCTGGGACAAGGCTGGTCAAGAATCGGCATCTTCATCCGATGGCTTTAGGAGCCACGTTTTTCCTAACTCGGATGAGGCAGGAGAAACGGAATCTAGGAAAAACGTTTTTCCTAACTCGGATAAGGCAGGAGAAACCGAATCTAGTAGCCGCGTAGCTCCTAACTCGGATGAAGCCGGAGAAACGGAATCTAGGAAAAACGTTTTTCCTAACTCAGACTTAGAAGAAACGACCGAATCTAGGAGTCGCGTAGCTCCTAACTCGGATGAAGCCGGAGAAACGGAATCTAGGAAAAACGTTTTTCCTAACCCGGATGAGGCAGGAGAAACGGAATCTAGGAAAAACGTTTTTCCTAACTCAGATGAAGTAAAGTTCCAAGCAATTCAAGAAGTGTTTGCCAGCTTGGGGCGAATTTATTGGCTCTCGTTTATTACCACGCGCCTACCTTTACTCAATCTGCCTGAAGAGATTTTAGTGGCACTGCGAGAAGGTCAGCTGGAGTACACCAAAGCTATCGCTTTAGCACGGGTCAAAGATGAGCAACAACGTCAACAACTCTTGTCAGCCACAATTTCTAACAATTGGTCTTTAAGCCAAATCAAGGAGCAAATCAAACAACTTGCTCTCCCAAGTCAACCCGAATCTCCTCAACCCAAGTCTCAACTACCAGACCGGCTTAAAGTGGCTTATCAAAAACTCAAGAAAACACGGCTTTGGGAAGACCCAAGCAAGGAGCAACAGATTGATACGCTGTTAACCCAACTAGAAGCGTTGTTGGGAAACGATTAACTTAATCAACAATGCCTAGAGCCTCTTTATTCCCAGAATCGAAATCAAGAAGTAGATGCTCATGTGTTATAGGTTGAGGAGCCTGCAATGTTGGCTTTGGTTCGTCCACCAAATCAATCCCAAGGCGCTTTGGTTGTCAGCAATTTACGTAGATTATTATTGACAGACGGTGGGGCATCGAGCAGAGCCATGAACTCCTGAAATTTCTCATCCTCCAGCATAAATAACCGACGGTCTAGTAAAACAGCTTGTGCTTCACGAATCGCTGCCTCTAACATGAAATCTGAGCGGTTCTTACCCAAAGCGGATGCCGCCTGGTCAATTAAATCACATTGGGCGCTTTGGGCGCGGATGTTGATGGTAACATCTCGGTTTCGAGAAGCTTCCATAATCAATTCCCTAAAATATCTACACAATCAATATACAAAATCTGTGTTGACAACATAAACACACTCCCTGGCAGCTTCTCGCGTTAGTTGCGATATTAAGGATTGATTAACTCAGGCAACGGAAAAGACGAATCATACTGTTGATAGAGGTTTAATAGCTGCAACTCGGCACAAAATCAACGTCAACGAGATTCCTGGCAGAATTAATGACCGACTCAGAAAAGATTAGCGCATTGCTCGAAGCTTGGTTGGATTACCTCCATATCGAGAATTTGAGCAACGCATCTTTTGAGGCAAAAGATGAAGAGCGTCCCCGTGTCTGGGATGCAGGCGTTAGCCTGCTAGGAGACAACTTACTGCTAGACGAATCCCTATTTAAGGAACTAAAGCAACAACTTAAAGACATTAAGCAGAAAAACAATAATGCTCCACTGTGCATAGCAGCAGCGTTTCCTCAGCTTTATGTCATCTCAGAAGGCTGCCGTCAGTTTCGTCCCTTATTCACCGTTGACATTTCTCCTATCTTTGCAGGCAGATACCGCAGTCGAGGCTGGGACTTAACCGAGGAAGAGTTTCAACCTGTCATTCCCAATTTAATTGAGTGGTACGGCTTAGAAGAAGAAGTAGTAGAAAGCTTGGTAACTCGTGAAGGGCTAAAAGTTTTTCTAGAAACTACATTCAATCATCCATTCAAAACACTACAAGACTTCATCGGGTTAATCGACTTACCTCCCTCGCCAGTGCGGTCAAAACCACTGCCCTACCTGCTGAATTTTGGCTACGTCGCTTTTAACTACAACCTGCATAAAGACTTTGCCAAAATATATTCGCAGCCACATTGGAAGTGGGCAGCACCAGGTCATCCGGCTTACGAGTATTTGTTTGGTCAACCGCAACCCCCTGAGCATGAGGTTTTATTTCAGGGAGCTTTTCCCACGCATCCCCCAACCGACTCGCAAGCAGCAGCTCTCAAACACTCGCTCAGTAACCCCATTACCGCCGTTATCGGACCGCCAGGAAATGGCAAGACTACCTTGCTGCTGCACAAAATCGCCACGCAAGTCGTTAAAGGTGCCGTACATCTAGCTACTACAGGGGAATATGAAAGTATCCTGACTGTAGTTACCAGCACTAACAATCGCGCTGTCAGCAACATTGAAGAATTACTAGCAAGACAATTTCCTTCAAGCCAGTTCTATTTATCGGGAGGCTCGAAAGAGTTAGTTGATAAACAAGTCTTGCCCAAGCTCTCAGCTACCATTGATGGGTTGTTAGGAAAAACGTTTTTCCTAACTCAGTGGGAACAAGCTAAAGTCCAGTTACTAGCAGGTGTCGAGCGACTCCAGCAGCAACTAGAGCAAGACCAACAATTACTCGAACGAAAAGCTGCTGAGTCTCAACAACTGCTTGAAGTTCAAAGTCAAATTGCAGACCTCAAAGCGGAAATTGAGAAGCTAGTCGAAGACCAACAACAGTCGCCATCCCCGGATTATTCAGATTTTCCGCTTGACAACTACCAGCAAGTTCAAGCGCTTCTAGAGAAAGCTTGGTCAAAGTTATCCCAAACTCTCTCCAGAAAAGCTTCCAGGAAACATCGGCACTGGTGGCAGCGCCTACGGGTTTGGCTCCAAAAAGTTTGGCAGCTTTTAACTCGCAATGATGAAAGAACTATTATTGAGCGATTAAACCGAGAGATAGCTGACGATGTGGCTGCTACTCTTGAAACGCCATTTCCTATGGAGTTGATTATCAACTTTAAGCACTTGAAAGGGTGGCGTTATACGATATCTCAGCATCTAATAGAATTTGACCAGTGGCAGCAGCACTCGTCACAGCAACAAGAAATATCTGCTGAGCTAAAGACCTTGCAGGCAGACCTCAACCAGCTTTTAAGTCGCCAGGAAGAACTACAACAACAACTCGCCCTTTATCCAAAAACCGACTTTTACAGTCGCTTCTACACCGAGTTGCACTCTCAGCAAGTGCAGTTATTCGAGTTATCGTGGCAGTTTTTGCATCAGGAAGCGTTGCGACACAAAGAGGAAGTCATCGCTTCTATCAGAATTTACATGGGCGTTCTCAACAACGAATGGGAGGCATTACGTCAGCTAGCAGTTAACTGGAGAAACGTTTATCGTCATCTCAGCTTGCTATTTCCGGTTTTCTTAAGCACCTTGCATTCCCTGCGCCGTTTATTTCCTTACCCGGATAGCGGTTGTATCGAGCAACTGATTGTAGATGAAGCCGGACAAATTCCTGTCCATCAATTATTCCCGGCTTTAGTGCGCTGTCATCAAGCGCTGGTAGTAGGAGATCCCAAGCAATTAGAGCCTGTTATATCATTAAGCGACCAGAAGAAAGACGAGTATTGCACCAAAGCTTTTCTATCACGCGAACTGACAGATAGTGACTACGACTTTTACAGTCCTACAGTTTGTACGGCTTATCAGCGAGCTGCTAGTGCCAATGGGCAACCAGAAGATTTGGGGTATGGCATTATCCTTAAAGAACACTTCCGGTGCGTTCCGGAGATCGCTTCTCTGTGTGACCGCCTTTGTAATTATGGCATGGCAATTAACACAAAAGAAAAGCTTTCCAAATTGGGTACTAATTTAATCGCTTACCACGTTGAAGGCAATTACTCTAACAATGTGAATTGGGCAGAAGTTGATATTATTGAAACTTTAATTAAAGAGTTATTGGCAGCAGGTTACAGCCTCAATTCGCCTGACAATCAAAATACTATCGGTGTTATTTCACCTTATCGTCATCAAGCCAATGCTTTACAAGAACGCCTGCAAGCGAGTTGGTCAGATTTTCCCTTTGACAGTATCGGCACGGTTCACACTTTTCAAGGTGGCGAGAAATCTGTAATTATTCTTTCTACTCGTCAGTGCCAAGAAAAGCATAGTTTTTGGTTTCTCAACCGCCAACCCAATTTGCTCAATGTCGCTGTCAGCCGTGCTAGGGAATTATTAATTGTAGTCGGCAATTTAGAGCGACTTAAAGCGGGAGGAAGTTATACTAAACAGTTGGTTGACTATCTCGCTCAATTTGGCGAGATTCGCAATGTATAATAAATGGTATTCGGTCGCTACTTGAGCTGATAGAAACAGCTTGACGAAAGTATTTCCCTAGACGGACGCGGGAATGAAAGCCACCCCAATAACGTAGGAGGAAGTAGCGCCTCGACCCATTTCCCCTCCCAAACCATAAGAAAGCAAGCAGGGAGCCGTGATATACAACAAGCTTAACTTCGTCAGGTTTCGTGTCGCTGTCTTAATTTGGCTATGAGTGACGCAGTAATATCCTACAACCATCGAGATGACAGTCATGGCATCGCCATCACAGGGGAAAGAGAGAACTACTTCTTATTTGCTGCGCTTGACGCCATCTGAAAAAAGCCGCTGGCAGAAAATGGCTTCTTTCTACGCCTTGCCTTTAGCTGAATTTATTCGTAGACGAGTAGAAAGTCGTCCGGTTACTCCTCCTAAAGTGCCAGCTATCAATGCCAAAACTAGCGTGCGAATGGGACAAGTTGACCTGCAATTGAGGCGGTTAAAAGATGATTTCCATTGGGGAATAAAGGAAGCGCTAGCTGCCTTGACTCAGCAACAACCAATGCCTACAACTCGCTACAAAGAGTTACTGAAAGCTATTAACAACGTGCGTGAGCTATTAGTAGAAGTGCGGGAAGAATTACGAGATGTGCGACTGCAATTATCTGCTGTAGATGAAAGTTCAGAGTCGTCAGAATTTGACTCTGGCGATGACAATTCTGAGTTTGAAGCGGAGGACTGGGAATAATGCTGGCTAAAGTCGTTCCTACTGGCAGTAATCCCGGTGGCTTGTTGGGCTATCTCATGGATGAAGAAAAAGAATATTCACTCTATGGGGGCAATATTGCTGGGCAGACTTACGGGGAAATCATGGCAGAGTGGAGAGCGATTAGCCAGCAAAATCCTCGTACTGATAAAGATACCAAGCACGTTACCTTAAGTCCTCACCATAGCGATCGCCTGACACCGGAGCAATGGCTGGATATTGGTGAGTTCATGGTGAATGGGTTGGGGTACACCAATAATCTGTGGCTTACGATTAAGCATAAGCCCACAGAAAGCCAGTTGGAGAAGCATCCTTCTTCCCCGCCTCACGTTCACATCATGATTAATACCATTGAGGTGGAAAACTTTACAAGGGTGAACGACTGGCAAGATAAAACCCGTGCTGAAGAACTTACGCGAGAAATTGAGCAGCGGTGGAATTTGTACCAGGTAGCGCCCAGTCAAGATGCTTCTTACTCAGCGCCGACTACCGGGCAGAAGCGACGGATGATGCGGGAGCAGGAAGAGTTTGACAAAGGATTACGAGCTACGCCACCGGATGAACCGACTCTTCAAAAGTTAGAACGGATAGTTATTAATGCAACGGGCGATCGCCCCGATGTCGTTACCTTTGTAGGTAGACTTCAGCACGCTGGGGTTGACGTTCGCCCCACCATTATCGGTTTGGAGATGAAGGGCTTTGCATTTGAGTATGAAGGATTCCGATGTCGGGGTAGCCAGCTGAAAAACTGTAGCTGGAAAAAACTGCAAGAAGTACGCTCCGTTGACTATGACAAAGAGCGCGACTTGCCAATCCTACGGGCAGTGGCAGGGGGTGAAACAGTGCAGCTGGAACCATTTCAGTTACAAATCGAATCGCCTCAACTTGCCGCGACTCGCATCTATCTGTCGGCAGTTTCAGGCTCTGCTATCGCAGTTGATTCTACAGATACCGCCTCCAGCAATATCTCTAACGAAAGGAATACGCCACAAGTTAAGGAGACTGACAATATTGAATTAAGCAGGGCGGCTTATGTGGATGAGTCAAAAGAACTGGAGAAGGTAGAGGATGACCCAGCATCGCAACAATGGCAAAGCGAACCCCTCGTCGAGTCAATTCAACGAACCTCCCCCAGTAGATCCTCTAGCCGAATTGCCTCTCTTATTGCAATTGTTAGAAACTCTAGCCTCTCAATCGATAGAGCAGAATCAGACAATAGAGAAACAGAATCATTTGATAGAGGAACTGACAAGAGCGATCGCGCAGTTGCAGCAGGGACAGGCACAAACCCTAACCCAATTTCAAAAGATGGCGACGGTGTTGGAGACACAGACTCAGACGCACAATCAATTAGCCTTGAACTTGACGAGCAACTCCAACGCATTGCTTTCCTCCAGCAAAATACAGCAGCAAGATTGGCAGAGCTTTCTGAAGAGCATCAACGCCGAAAACCAAAAAGAGTTCAAAACGTTGAGGGAGTTGAGCAACCGTCTGGTAGACGGGATGAACAATCTGACAACAGCAAACAAGGAGTGTATCGACCAAGCAAGAAACCAAGCCAAGGTCTCGAACTCGATTAGCCAGAGTTGGGAGACGCGAGTGCTGATCGCATTATGTCAGTGTTTTTTAACTGGTGTTGTTGCTGCGGCTATTCTTAGAATCGCTCCACCGGAGTCGGAATACACGAATGCTACTACAGCCGAGATTTCCAAACGAGTGGGATGGCTGCAAATCAAGTTAGAGCGGATTGAGAAGAAGTTAGGGACTGATTCTTCTCGGTAAGTTGTCCGTGCAGCAATTAAATTTAGTTATTCTTCAGCCCAGGAATACTTGGCTCTTCCGTACTTGCTATGCTAATTTGTTAGTTTAAGTGCCTCGGAGTTAGCTATACGCGGTTTCAATGCGATCGCAGGCAGCTAGAGGAAAGATTTATCTGAAATAATCCTCAAAGCCTTGC
>Ga0196964_10001557_pt1 | contig 11633 bp, 10 predicted proteins | sample S1_10metaG_FD_148615 | JGI IMG/M metagenome (GOLD analysis project Ga0196964, IMG submission 148615) | Soil microbial communities from Anza Borrego desert, Southern California, United States - S1_10 | ecosystem: Environmental > Terrestrial > Soil > Desert | place: USA: California | collected... | reverse complement strand
CCCAAAACGTGGAGCGCTGGGGCGCGGGGAATGTAGTCGTCACCAATGAAACGCCTGAGCGCCTGGCAGACCATTTTGGCCCAATCTTCGACCGGGTGTTGGTGGACGCGCCCTGCTCCGGCGAGGGCATGTTCCGCAAGGACATGGGTGCGCGCGTTGACTGGTCGCCTGAGATGGTGGCGGGCTGCGCCGCGCGCCAGGGGAATATCTTGCGGGTGGCGGCCAGGCTGGTGAAGCCGGGCGGGTTTTTACTGTATTCGACATGCACGTTTGCGCCCGAGGAGAATGAGGCGGTCATCAACGGATTATTAAGCGGAAAAGCGGATGGAAAATGGATGGGGAAATTCGAGGTGGTTGGGTTGCACAAGTTCAAGGGGTTTATGGGGGGGCGGCCCGGTTGGTTGGAACCTCCATCTGTGCCTGGCCTGGAAGGAGCAGTTCGTCTGTTCCCGCACCGGTTGGAGGGTGAGGGGCATTTTGTCTGTCTTTTACAACGGATCGACTTCGGCGAAACGGATCAACGAATGGAGCGCAGTGAGCGGCGAACGCCAGGGCACCGGGAGCGCCAACAAACGGAAGGGGCCGACTTACGCCTTTGGCGGGATTTCACCCGGGAGGCGCTGGCCGTCGATTTGGCGGAAGCCAGGCTGCGGGTGGCGGGCGAGCGCCTGTATTTTCTCCCCGAAGAAAGCCTGGACTTTAGCCGCCTGCGTGTGGTCCATCCCGGCGTCTGGCTGGGGACGTTCAAAAAGGGGCGTTTCGAGCCAGCACATCCGCTGGCGCTGTTCCTGAAACCGGGTGAGGCAAAGAATGCGCTCGACCTGCCTGCAAACGGGCGCGAGATCGCTGCGTACTTGCGCGGCGAAAGCATCCCAGCCGATGCGCAAGGCTGGACACTGGTAACGGTTTCAGGGTTTGGGATTGGCTGGGGAAAGGGCGTGCATGGGACGCTGAAGAACCACTACCCACGTGGGTGGATGTAGCATCAGACGTGTTCGGCACGGATGATACGGCGCATGGCGATCACCTGGCGCAGGTGATCAAGTTCATGCCCAAGCAGTAATAGGACCCAGGTTTTATAGGTACACACACCAAAAAATTCGCTGACTTCGAGCTTCTCGGGGTCATGCTGGTAGCGTGTGCCCTCGATAGCGGTGTGGATTTGTTCAGCAGCAGCTGAGAGAAGCACGCGTAGTTGCGCCGCCGGGAGGCCCTGCCTGGCGCCTTCGCCAAAACCACGGGCCGCTTCAACCGCATGAGGCAGTTGGCTTGTGGAAATATCGAGCAATTTGTTCAGGTAAAAACCCTGCGAATAGATGAGGTGCGTGATCGACTCGCTGATCGACCAGAACGGATGCACCGTGGAGGCAAAGGCCACTTGTGCGTCGGTCAGGTTTTCGATGGCATTAAGCATGCGGGGACGGGTGGCGTAGAAGGTCTCGATAAACTCATCCAGCGGGTAGCGCGTGGAGGCTTCTAGCCAGGTGATCTCGCGCGTAAAGGCCGAGACGAGCAGGGGGTTGAGGGCGTCGATATCGATCATGGTTTTCTGGCATTATTTTACCCCTGAATATTGCAAGCATGAGTAATAAATTTCATGTCACAACCCCACGCGCCACAGGCTGGTGGCCGGGGAAAATCTCGCCGAGGGCTGGGTTGTTGAGGCGCTTGAGGCAGATCTCTCCCAGCACATCGCGGTAGTCAGTCGTGACGGCCAGGTCACCGGGCCCGATCAGTTGTCCTTCGCGCAGGCCCGGCCAGTTCCCGTGCACCCTGCCGCCCTGCACATGCCCGCCCAGGACCATCATCATGCTGCCGTGACCGTGGTCAGTGCCGAGGCTGCCATTTTCTGCGGCGCGCCGCCCAAACTCGGACATGGTGACGACGGTGATGTGGTCGAGATGCCCAGCGATATCGGCATGGAAGGCAGCCAGCCCGGCAGCCAGGTCGGCCAGGAGGTTGGACATCAGGCCGGTACTGCCGCCCTGGGCAAAGTGCGTATCCCAGCCGCCCAGGTCGATGGCTGAGACTTCGAGGCCGACTTCAGCTTTGATCAACATGGCGGTCTGCTTGAGGGCCAAGCCAAATTCCGAATCGGGATATTGGATCTTGGGAGGTTGGGGGTTGGTGGAAGGGTCGAGTTTTTGCAGGATGTCCATGATGCCGAGGGTTTCCTGGCCGAGGGTATCTGCGGCGTAGATGGTATCGAGGACGCTGCGCATCTGAGCTACGGCGCGGGCATCGCCGCCGAGGTGGAAATCGGCAATCGAGCGCAGGGCCGAGACAGGCACCGAGCCGCTCAGGCTGCGCTGCGGCAGCGTGCCCATGCCCACGGCGCGCAGGGGCGAGCGGTTGCCGGTGTTGAGCGTGGCCAGGTGGCGGCCAATCCAGCCGGAGGCCGGGCCTTTCTCGTCGTCCACACCGCGTTCCATCAGTTCCATCGATTTGAAGTGGCTGCGTGATTCGTCGGGCGCGCCACAGGCGTGGATAATGGCAAGCTGCTTTTCCTGCCAAATGGGCAGCAACAGGCGCAGCGCAGGGTGGAAGCCGAAGAAACCGTCGAGGTCGAGGGCGCGCTCTTCAGCCTTGATATTTTTATCGTCAGGGCGAGGAATCCCTAATGTAGGACGTAATGTGTAATACGCATCTTCGCCATGCGGGACGACGACGTTGAGCATATCGGCTGCGCCGCGCAGGAAGACGACGACGAGCACATCGCCACGCGGAGTGAGTTTTTCGGGGGCGAAGGCCAGGCGCGGCATCCACGCGGGCCACATGGGCGCCAGGGCTGCGCCTGCGAAAAGGGTGGAGGATTGAATAAAGCTATGGCGGGAAAGGGTGATGGTCATGGGAAGCTCACTTTCTAACATGCCCTTCGACTGCGCCGCCTCAGATGCGGGCGGCTCCGCTCAGGGCCAAGATTATCGCCACTGAAAAGCAGGCGAGGCCAGGATGCCGCCGGTCAGGACGGCCAGGGTTTCGTCTTCGTCGGCGCCCGCGGCGCGCACCGAGGCGATCCACTCGTCGCGCTGGGTGGGCGGTAGCGGCGCACCGAGCAGGAGCGAGGCAAGGGCGCTGATCACACCAGGCAGGTCGTGCGCGCCCGAGATGTCGCGTAGGCCAGGCAGGTCGAGGTTGGTATTTTCCAGCTCGCCGCGCACCAGCGCAAAGGCAAACTGCCAGCGCGGCATCAAGTTACCCTGCCAGGCCGCATCGCGGTCGGGGTAACCGTCGGGCGTGGGCCAGTTGAAGGCCAGTTGGCCCATACGCATCAGATAGTTCTGCACGGCGGGACCGGCGTCGGTGTCAGCGCCGAGCATACGCAGGGCCGAGACCACAAAATGGACCGGGCGCTTGTAACGCGGCTGGGCCAACGGCAGTCCATCGAGCAGGACCACGCGCAGCACAGCGCGGATGTCGCCATGGGTGCGGGTAAAGGCGTCGGCAGCGCGGCGCACGATTTCGGCGGGCGACGGGTCGGCCAGGAAGCGGCGGGCCAGTTTGGCGGCGATGAATTGGGCGGTGGAGGGATGCTGCGCAAGAGCTTCGACGACGCTTTCAGCTTCTGCCTGCCCATTGGCCGGGATGCGCATCCCAAGGACGTATTTCTCACCCGTATCGTGCTGGCCGTCATCGAAGCTAAAATCCCCCGTCCAGAAATGCTCCTTGACGGTCCAACCGGTCAGGGCGCGCGCCAGTTCCATCACGTCCTGCTGGCTGTAGCCGCCGTGGACGCCGAGGCTGTGCAACTCCATCAGTTCGCGGGCGTAGTTCTCGTTGGGCGCTCCTTTGACGTTGACCTGGTTATCAAGGTAGACCAGCATGGCCGGGGAATGCGCGGAGGCCCACAGCAAATCGCGGAAGGAACCCAGCGCGTGCTTACGGATGACTTCGCGGTCGTCGACAGTCTTCAGGTAAAAGCAGTTGCCCTTGTCGGTAGCAATGTTGAAGTGGTCGCTCCAGAACTCAGTCATGACTTCGAACAACTGCCGTCGGCTGTAGACCTGGCGCAGCAGGGTGGCGTGGCGTAGCTCGTTTGGGACGGTCTGCCGGTCAAGATCGTCGAAAATCTTGTCGCTCAGGTCAGCCAGTTCGTGTGCCCTCATGCGCAGGGTGTCGAAGGGTTTGAGGCGCAGGTCGCAGAAAAAATCATCGATAGCCTCGTAAGCGAGCTGTTCCTCGACCCAGGCCTGCAGGCCGTGCTGCACAAAATAAGCCCGTTCCTCGGGACGCGGGCCGAAGGTCAGACGTCCCAAGGCCAGGAAGTCCGCGCCGGGGAGCGGAGTCCAGGCTGAGAGCGGGGACGCGCCTGCGACACGTTGGAAGATGCTCGGGCTGCAGGAGGCCAGCGCGGCGCTGGAGGCGACCAGGCCGGTCAGTTTGAGGAAGTCACGACGATTCAGGGACATAGGGAGTAGGTTCGGGGGAAGAGGCTGTGACGGCTTTTCCAGGCATCCAGTGCAGCAGGGCAAAGCCGGAAGCGCCGAGGGCGGCGACAGTCGCCAGGGGGGCGACGAAGGCCCACCCGAAGAGGGGAAAAGCCATGGCCAGTTCGAGCGCCAGGGCGCCGCGCACAAAAGCCCCAGCCTGGCCCATCCCGGAGGAAGCCTGGGCCAGCTTTTCGGCCATTTTGGCTGCCATCCCGGCAAAACCGAGCAGGGAGAGCGCCAGGACAGCAAAGATCAACGTCCAGCCGACGAATTTGGCCGGGCCGAAGGGCAGCGCCAGCAGCACCGCAATTGGAATGACCGCGACAGCGGTTATGACGCCGCCCAGCCAAAAACAACGCCAGGGAGTGTGTTCGAGGCGCAGGCGGGCGCGCTCGACGGTGGCAGGGAGCAGCAGCCACAAGGTCGCCAGCATGCCGGGAAAAGCGATTCCGAAGAAAATGAGTGTTCCAAAGACAGCAGAAATATCAGCCATGGGTTTATCCTTTCTTATGAAAGAGGTTCGCTAGCAGGTATTACAGGGGAGGATGTGAAAAAGTTGCGGTTGGGGATTGGATATTCGATATTGGATAATTCGATTTGATCGAAACGGTCTAGGAAAACAAAACCCCGGCGTGGGGCCGGGGTTGGGAGAGATGAAACATGTGGTTATTCTTTCGGCAGCGGCGGTCGATCGGGCTGGAAGAAGCTGGTGATGAAAGCTCCAATCCCAGCGCAAGCAGCGTAGGGAAAGAGCAGGAACCAGCCCAGCAGGGGTACGGAGCAACCCAGGCCAAGCAGCAGCGTGCCCCACAACGCCCGCCGCCAGAGAGGCTGGTCAGGGGCCACGCGTTGACCGATCAGGTTAACCATACCAGCCAGCCCAAAGCTGAGCGTAACCGCCAATACTACGAAGATTGCCAGCGCCGGGATGGACAGGACGACTTTGAACAAGCCTTCGGTCTTATCGGCCAGGGTGAGAAGCACCAACCCAACCGCCAGAAAAAAGACGCTGTTGACAAAACCGATGGCGAAAGCGCGCCCTGGCATCTGGTCGAGGAGGCCCTGGGTCTTTGTCACCCGCTTCGGGAAGAGGGCGCCGACGACGACGAAAAACGGGACCAGGATCAGGGTCAGCCCAAAAAGCATCAGGAACAGGTGGACGGTGTCGTTCACGAATCTCTCCGTTTCAAGGAAATGGTCTGGCCCGGCCGGAGTAAAAGTCCGTTGCCGACCAGCCAGAACAGGCAGGCACCCAGGAAAGTCAGGATCAGCAATATAACAGGTGGGTCAAATGGAGGCGAAAATGGGATCGAAAAAGAAGGCAGACTGACCTGGCCGAGGGCGCGCAACAATGCGTCCTGTTGGGTGGTCCATTGGGCCAGGAGTTGGGACGCCGAAGGCAGGTCCGGCAGGGTGACTATGGGCAAGTCGATCAGCGGCCAAGCCAGACCCAGGAGGACGACCAGCGCCAACGCTTGCGCGACGAGCGCTCCCCATACCACGCGCGGGACGGCAGTGCGACTACCCAGGGCGGCCACGATGACAGGCGAAAGGTCGCGTTCGAGCGGCGCCTCGGGCAGGGACTCGATTTCGGCAAACAGACTGCGCAGTGTCTCAAGCTCGACCTGGCAGGCGGCGCAGTCTTGCAGGTGCGCATCGGCGGCGGCGCGGGCTTGGGGGGACAGGGCGTTGTCGAGGTATTCGTGCAGGGTTTCTTCGGGCAGGTGGGTCATCTATGTATCCTGCTCGTTGGGAGCTTCCCAACTGAGCAATTGTTATTCCTTCAACTTCTCCGCAAGCAGTTTGCGCGCCCGAAACAGGTGGCTTTTGACGTCGCTCAAGGGCCGCTTGAGGGTTTCGGCAATTTCGTCGTAGCTCAGTTCCTGGTAGTGGCGCAGCTCGATCACGATGCGATAATGGGCCGGGAGCGCGACGAGTGCCGTCCGCAGGCGTTCGGCCTGGTCGCGGCGTTCGGACAGGGCCTCGGGGCGCTGCGCCGGGTCGTCTGGATCGCGCTCCTCGTCCAGAACGGCGGGTTGGGTGCGGGGCAGCACCTCCAGTTGGTTGACGCACAGATTGGCGGCCACGCGCCGCATCCACGGGCCGAAGGGACGTTCGTCGTCGTAGCTCCCCAGGCGCTCGTAAGCGCGGACGAAAGCTTCCTGTGCCATGTCTTCGGCTTCGCGCCGTTCGCCCATCAGCCGGTAACAAACGTTGAAAACCGCCGCCTGGTAGCGCTGGACAAGTTCGCCAAAGGCCTCCGTCTCACCGCGACGGGCGCGCAGGATCAGGTCGCGGTCAGGGGATTCATTCATCGCTAAATCATAATACAGGAAAAGGGCAGAAAATGTTGCAGGCTGGGCCAATTTACCCTGATTGTTTTTTGTGCCATCACGTTATTTGATGAATTATCGTCTTTTATTCTAGTAGAAAATCACGGCAATCATCCGTGATAAACCACACAACCTGTTGCAAAGCCGCAATCCTAAGCAGCGCATTCTTGTGATAAGATTTCGTATCCTGCCGGAAGACAACCGTTTCAGCCAAACTTAACCACGTGAGAGCCGAATAATTACAGCGCGTTTGCGAAGCTCTCCTCATCCAAATGCTGCCCACAAACGGCAAGCTTTCAAGAAAGATGACCTCCCTATGTTGAATATCCTTTTCCTTGATTGGAAATACATATCGTTCATCTACGATTTTCGACGCTACCTGATCCCTTTTCTGTTCTCCCTGCGCCCTTTCCTGATGGAAGTTGGCGGCGAACAGCTGTGGATCAATCCCCGCTCGTCTGACCTGTTTACGATTTACGAAATCTACTGCGACGGCGGCTACGCTCCCAAACTGCCCTACACACCCGAAGATGTCAAAACCGTGGTAGACCTGGGAGCCAATATCGGCGTCTTTTCGCTGTGGGCCAGCCGTTTCTACACCGCAGCCAAGGTCTATGCAGTCGAAATGGAAGATTCGAACTACGAGCAACTGGTGCAAAATATTGCCGCAAATGAACTGGAAGAGACAATCATCCCAGTGCAGGCTGCGATTTTTAGCCACAGCGGCTCGGTCGGCATCGCCCGGATGGGCGGCGTGGGCTTTCACATGATCAACGAGCGCGAGAAAAGCCACACGGTCAAGTCGCTTTCGCTGGCCGACCTTCTCTCGCAGACCGGTATCAAAACCATCGACCTTTTGAAAATCGATATCGAAGGCGGCGAAAAATACGTACTGACGCCCGAAAACGAGGAAGTCTTCCGCAGCCGTGTGGCCTACGTTTTCCTGGAATGCCACTCCGTCAACGAGTTCCGCACCCGGCATGGGGTGGAATATCTACAAAAGCTGGGTTTCGAAACCACCCTGACCCCCACACCTTACGTCGTCGACCGCAACCATATCATCGATGCGCGCAACCCGGCGCTGTGCGGGGACAAGCAGCAGCCCACCGAAACACTTGAATTGTTCCAGGCCAGCTATGAGCGGGATGCTGGGAAAGTGAAGAAAAAGAAGAGGACCCTGGCCGGTTCACTGGGGGATTAACAAGGATCTCGACGAAAAGCGAATTTGCCCGCTCCATCCGACACAACAAACTTGATCTCCTCCACCCCCTACTCCGAAGTAAACGCCACGCTGAACGCGCTGCTGGATGGCGCGCGATCCATTTTGGGCAGCCGCTTCGTCGGCATGTATCTGTATGGTTCGCTGGCCGCCGGCGATTTCAACCCCGGAAGCAGCGACATCGACTTTGCCATCGTTACCGACGGCGAACTCCCCACCGAAATGGTGCAAGCGCTGGAGACGCTGCACGCCAATTTGGCGGTGAGCGGCCTGGAGTGGGCGCCCAAGCTCGAGGGCGTCTACGTCCCCCAAGCCATGCTGCGCCGCAATGAGCCGGACGCTGGGCCTTGTCCGCAGCTCAACGAAGGACGTTTTTTTATGGAGCCTCTTGGAGCAGGTGGGGTGATTTTGCGTGACGTGCTCCAGCGCCAGGGGGTGATTGTGGCTGGTCCCTTGCCACAAACCCTGATCGACCCGGTCTCAGCCAGCGATCTGCAGCAGGCCGTATTGGGTATCTTCCACGGCTGGTGGGAGCCAATGCTGGCCGATCCCTCCTGGCTGCGTGAGCAGGACGGTTACCGGGCTTTTGCCGTGCTGAGCATGTGCCGGACCCTATATACGCTCCAGTTTGGGCTGGGCGCTTCAAAACCGGTCGCAGCGCGTTGGGCGCAGCAGGTTATCAGGCCATACGCCGCGCTGATCGGGGATGCCATGCAGTGGCGCTACGGCATGTCCTTCAACCGACTGGACGAAACCCTACAGCTCATTCGCTACACGCAAGAAGAGATCGCAGGCTTCGAGCAGGACCAAGGCGATGATTGACCACCTACTGGTGCGTACCATCGAAGAATTATCAATGAACGCCTGGCCAGCGCTGCACACCCTGCACGACGACGGCTGGGTGCTGCTGTTTGCCAACGGCTACACGCGGCGCGCCAACTCTGTCTACCCGCTGTATCCCCCCACCAAAGACATCATCGAGAAGATCGAAGCAGCCGAAGCGTTCTATCGCGGCCTGGGACAGCGTGTGGTCTTTAAGTTGACCGACGCTGCCCTACCGTCAGAGCTGGATGAGGTCCTGGCCAGACGCGGGTACCAGGCTGATACCCGCGTGCACGTCTGGGTCATGGACCTGGCCCCAGGCGTGGACGCGCCCCCACCCCCGGGCTTGCTCCTGTCCGAAACGCCCACTCCCAACTGGCTGGAGGCCTATGCTCATATCAACGGCAGCGACGACCAGGCCATGGCCGCCCACGAACAAATCCTGCGCGCCATCCTGCCTGAGCGTCGCTTTGCTACCATAACGGTGAACGGTCAGATCGTGGCCTGCGGCCTGGCCGTTTTGCAAAACGATTGGGTTGGCTTTTACAATATTTGCACGCACTCCGCCCATCGCAAGCAGGGATATGCCCACGGGTTGATGCAAGCGCTGCTCGCCTGGGCCAAAACCGCGGGCGCCGCCCGGGCTTATTTGCAGGTCATGCAAGATAATTCCGCCGCCCTGGCGCTGTACGCCAAGCTGGGGTTTCGGGAAGCGTATCAATATTGGTACCAGGCCAAAGAATAAACAGGGCGGGCGATAATCGCCCGCCCTGCTAATCAAATCAACTAATCCCTACGTCCTGTCCCCTACACCACCACACTTACCAGCCGTCCCTTCACCACGATCACCTTCTTCGGCTCCTTGCCCTCCAGCGCTTTGACGACACCATCCACCGCCAGCGCCGCCGCCTTGACGGTTTCATCGTCCGCTTCGGCGGGGACTGTCAGATGGCCGCGCAGCTTGCCATTGACCTGCACCGCAATGCTGATCTCGTCCTCCTTCGCGGCGGCCTCATCCACAGCAGGCCAGGGCTGGGTGTGGATGCTATAGGGCTTGCCCAACTCGGCCCACAGTTCTTCGGCGACGTGCGGCGCGACGGGGGCCATCATCTTCAAGTAAATTTCGTGCGCCTCGGCCCATTCCGGCGAACCGGCTGCGCCCGCCTCACGCGCCTTATACATTTCATTCAGCAGTTCCATCAAGGACGAAACGATCGTATTGAACTGGAACTGTTCGAAATCGTGCGTGACACGTTTCAGGGTCTGATGGACCTTGCGACGTAAAGTCTTCTTCCCTTGAGCAGAAGCTGTATCCGTTCCGATCCGCTCATCCGCTTCAACATCCGTCGTAAACAGGCTCCAAACCCGCCGCACCCAACGCACTGTGCCCTCAATGCCCTTACTGTCCCACGGCGCGCCCATATCCCAGCGCGCGAAGAACATCAGGTAGGCGCGCACTGTGTCCGCGCCATATTTACCCACCAGAACGTCCGGGGCGATGACGTTACCGCGGCTCTTGGACATTTTCTCGTGGTCTTCGCCCAGCACCATGCCCTGGTTGCGCAGCTGCGCCATCGGTTCGGGGCCTTCGGCAATGCCCATATCGCGCAGTGCCTTGTGGAAGAAGCGCGTATAGATCAGGTGCATGGTGGCATGCTCGATGCCGCCCGTGTAGGTATCAACCGGCATCCAGTAGTTATATTCGGCTTCGTCAAACGGACCTTTATCGTACCAGGGGCTCAAGTAGCGCAGGTGGTACCACGACGAACACATAAACGTGTCCATCGTGTCGGTCTCGCGGGTGGACGGCGCGCCGCACACCGGGCAGGGCACGTTCTTCCAGGTGGGATGCAGCTTCAATGGGCTTTCGCCGGTCGGCTTCCACTCCACATCGTCGGGCAGTTGCACCGGCAGTTGATCGTCAGGCACCGGGTTCCAGCCATGCGTCTCGCAGCGGATCATCGGAATCGGCGAGCCCCAGTAGCGCTGGCGCGAGATCAGCCAGTCGCGCAGCTTATAGGTCACGGCTTCCTTGCCAATGCCTTTTTCCTCCAGCCAATCGATCACCGCCGAAATGCCGGGGTTCTTGCGCCCCTTCTCGTCGTTGACCTTTGTCCCGTTAAACTGGTCGGAATTGATCATATGGCCGGGACCAACGTACGGGACTTCCATCGTGGCACCATCCAAAACATCCCCACCCTGAGGCTGGATGACCGGGACGACCGGAATCTCAAACTTCCGGGCGAAGGCGAAGTCGCGCTCGTCGTGCGCCGGGACGGCCATGATCGCGCCCGTGCCGTAACTCATCAACACATAATCCGCAATCCAGACTGGGATCTTCGCGCCGTTGACCGGGTTGACGGCGTAACCGCCGGTAAAAACGCCTGTCTTCTCTTTGTCGGTGGCCTCGCGCTCGATATCCGACTGCCGTGCAGCCTGGGCTTTGTACGCTTCGACGGCTTTTTTCTGCTCCGGTGCAGTCAGCTGATCGACCAACGGGTGCTCGGGAGACAGCACCATAAAGGTCGCACCCCACAGCGTGTCAGGACGGGTGGTAAAAACAGTGATCGGTGGCCGGTTTTCAGTAGTTGCAGTAGGCTGATCACTGAATACTGAAAACTGCACTTCTGCGCCTTCACTCCGCCCAATCCAGTTCGTCTGCAGGGTCTTGACGCGCTCAGGCCAGTCAATGCCCTCGAAGGACAGTAATTCGTCCGCATATTTGGTGGTTTTGAAGAACCACTGGTCCAGGTCTTTTTTGATAACAGGCGTACCGCAGCGCTCGCAGTGACGGTCTTCGCCCCAGACCTGTTCGCGCGCCAGAGTGGT
>Ga0196964_10001555_pt1 | contig 11636 bp, 10 predicted proteins | sample S1_10metaG_FD_148615 | JGI IMG/M metagenome (GOLD analysis project Ga0196964, IMG submission 148615) | Soil microbial communities from Anza Borrego desert, Southern California, United States - S1_10 | ecosystem: Environmental > Terrestrial > Soil > Desert | place: USA: California | collected... | reverse complement strand
CTTTTGCTTTTAAGTAGTGAATGCGACCAGGATAGTTTTTCTTTAGCTTATGCATTAGCAACATATCATCCCCAGAAGCGATATTGTCAATCCCAGAAAAACCATTCACCTCGTCGAACGCTTTTTTCTCATAAGCCAGGTTGGCTCCATTGGCCATAGAATGGATCCCTTTGTACACGGCAGCGGCAGTGATTCCCTGCAGCACCATAAAATCCAGTGATTGAAATTTCTCCAGGATCGAGGAATTAAAGCTTAGTCTCACAGGCGCAGCGATAAAAACAGCATTTTGCTTCTCCTTATATTCAGATATTGTTCTAAGCCAATCCCGCCCGGCTATACAATCCGCATCTGTGGTTACAATGAGATCTCCGGCTGCTTCCCGGACTCCAGTCTTAATTGCTTTCTTCTTATAAGAGTTAAGCTGATCTTCATTGAGACTTATCAAACGGAAAGTATTGTGTTTTTTTACAACCGTTGCAGTTAAATCTTCCGAGTGATCATCCACAACAATCACTTCGAAATTGGCCCGGGGATAGGATTGTAATTCCAGGGAATCCAGTAAAAGCTGGATATTGTTTTCTTCATTTCTTGCAGGGACCACTACCGAAATTCGGCACCCAGGGTTATTATTTCCCGGAGAAAAGACTGGCACCTTCTTCCAGGCCCGCCAGTAATAGAAGATCAGCCAGGCGTATCCAATTGTGAGCAATATTGTAATGATAAGCAGGACCATCATTAACAAATCTAATTATTGCAGCATGGCGGACAATATTTCAGGTGCATGTTTCTCGTGCAACACCTGGTGGCCGGAATTGATCATTTCGATCCTGCAATATGGTTGGATCTCTTTCCGGAATCATTCTCCAGGGGTAGTAGGCATGAAAGCAAAAAACGGGAATTGAACCTTTACCGAAGCGGTAATAGTTAATTGAAGAAAGATTATATGCGAGTGAAAATTCCGGCAAATAAAATATTAGCGTGAATTAGCCAATAAATTTCAAAAATAGAATTAAATTTGAATAGTTGTATAAACAACTATATGCGAAACAACCAATTTACTAAAGGGGAACTATACAGTTTTATTACCGGCAAGGCATCCACGGCGATTGCCCGGCGGTTGCAGAAAAAGTTCAATACGGCGGGACTCAACCTCACTATAGAACAATGGAGTGTGCTTTATCATTTATGGAAAGAAGACGGACAAAGCCAGCAGCAATTGTGTAATGCAACATTTCGTGACAAACCCAGTATTACCCGCTTGGTCGACAATTTGGAAAAACTGAATTTAGTTAAAAGGGTGGCAGCGGAGAAGGACCGGAGAATCAATCTCATCTTCCTGACCCGGCAGGGGCAAAAATTACAGGAGGAAACGATGAAACTGGCAGATGAAACGTTAAACGAGGCATTGGAATCTGTACCTGCAAATAAGGTAGACATGTGTAAGGAAGTTTTGCATATTGTCTATGATAACCTGAAATAATTGTTCAAACCATTAATACAACTTTTATGAGTACCGCTATCGATGTCAGGAATGTGCTGAAGGGCGGGGAATGGCTGATCCGCGAATCCATGCCCACCGAAATATTTATCCCGGAAGAATTCTCCGAGGAGCAAATCATGATCAAGGATCTTTGCGAAAGATTTCTTGATACTGAAGTTTTTCCGCTTCTGGACCGCATCGACAGTCTCGAGCAGGGGTTGATGAAATCATTGCTCAGCAAAGCCGGTGAACAGGGTTTGCTGTCTGTTTCTTTCCCCGAGGAGTATGGCGGGCTGGGAAAAGATTTTGTTACATCTACTATCGTGAACGAATACCTGGGCGCCGGTCATTCTTTTTCCGTCGCGATCGCAGCGCATACAGGGATCGGCACACTTCCTATTTTATACTTTGGAACACCCGAGCAAAAAAAGAAATACATACCGAAACTGATAAGTGGAGAATGGGCCGGCGCTTACGGACTTACCGAGCCCAATAGCGGTAGTGATGCCTTAAGCGCAAAGACAGCAGCGAAATTATCAGCAGATGGTCAGCATTATATTCTGAATGGGCAGAAATGCTGGATCACGAATGGGGGCTTTGCCCAGGTTTACACAGTATTTGCAAAAGTGGATGGGGATAAATTCACCGGGTTTATCGTGGAGAGAGGCACAGAAGGATTTACCCAGGGTCCTGAAGAACATAAAATGGGCATTAAAGGCTCCTCTACTGTGCAGCTTTACTTCCAGGATTGCAAAGTGCCTGTTGAAAATGTATTAGGCGAGATCGGGAAAGGGCATAAAATAGCTTTCAATATTCTCAATATCGGCCGGTTGAAACTTTGTGCGGCTACGATTGGAGGAGCGCGGCGGGCTATTACCGATTCAGTGCAGTACGCTATAACCCGTGAACAATTCAAACAACCTATTGCCAATTTCGGAGCCATCAAACATAAGCTCGCTGAAATGGCGATACGGGTTTTTGTGGGCGAATCTGCTCTTTACCGTACGGCAAAACTGATCGACGAAAAAGGAGTGGAATTATTAAATAATGGCAAGCCCTACAATGAAGCCCTGCTGGGTGCGGCGGAAGAATATGCGATTGAATGTGCCATGTTGAAGGTCTATGGCAGCGAGGTCATGGATTTCGTGGTCGATGAGGGAGTACAGATCCATGGAGGAAATGGATTCAGCGCTGAATATAATATTTCCAGGGCTTATCGTGACAGCCGGATCAATCGAATTTACGAAGGCACCAATGAGATCAACCGGTTGTTGACACTAGATATGACATTGAAGCGGGCTATGCAGGGAAGACTTGACCTGATGGGTCCTGCCATGGCTGTACAAAAAGAATTGTTGAGTATACCTGATTTCAGCGACGTCGACGAAGGATTGTTCAATAAAGAAAGAAAACTCATTGGTAATTTAAAGAAAGCCATCCTGATGGTAGCCGGAGCCGCGGTCCAAAAGCTTATGAAAAAGTTGGACAGTGAACAGGAGGTCCTGATGAATATCGCGGATATGGCGATCGAAACATTCAACGCGGAAAGCGTGTTGCTGAGAGTGATGAAAATAACAGATCAACACGGAGAATCGGCGGCAGGTCTGTACGCGGATATCATGCGAACTTATTTATATGATGCTGCTGAAAGAGTGAGTAAATCTGGGAAGGATGCGATCAATGCCTTTGCGGAAGGAGACGAACAGAGAATGATATTAATGGGATTAAAAAGGTTTACAAAGGCAGAGCCCTTCAATGTTCGGGATGCCCGCAGAAGAATTGCTGATAAAATGGTCGAGGAAGGGAAATATTGCTTCTGATGTTTTAGTGAAACGTTCAATATTCATAATCCCCGCCTCCGCGACGCCCCGCCTGACCACAATTATTAGAAATCATTGTGGTCGGTCAGGAATGTTCAATGCTCATTTAGATGTCATCTGAATTTTGAACATTGATCATTTTATTCCTGATTTACAAACAGAGAGTTTTTATTGGACCCTGCCGGCTGGAAATCCTGGTAGATCGCTAACAACTCTTTCCGGGCGATCTTTACTTCTTCCAGTTTCCTGATCCGTTTGCTTTCAATGACTATACCCGCACTCATCAGGAATGAAGAGAAAGTGGTTACAAGGAAATAAACCAGGAAGGTATCAGCTACATGCGGAGTTTTGAAAATATAATACATCAGGTAAATGATGCTATAACATCCATAGGCAAAAAGTAATGAAGCGATCATCAGGGATTTTCCCATTCCCTTGCTTTTCATGATCGTGATACGAACCTGTCGGAAAAAGAAGTAAACACAGAATCCGAGGATGAGCAGCAGGTTGGGGGCCATGATGATCGTGATGGAAGGGACATTGAATCCTTTTATCAGTACTACTGTCAGTTCAAATACCAGGACGGCGAGGATAATACCTTTCAACCTTCTGGTCATTAGGCCAGAACCACTGAAATAGGTAAGGGAGAAGAGGATCAGCGGCGCGTCGGCCAGGTTGTTCCCAATTCCCCAGCTCCGGATGATGTCTCCGTCCGCAATAATATATCCCTGGGTAAGGATATTATAAATCAGTACTCCGGCATAATAGAACAGTAATGCCGCAAAGATCCTGTATCTCGACAGTTTCAGGAGTACGATGAAGAAAACAGGTAAAAAAAGGGCGAGTACGGCGATAAAGCCCATGATAGAATTCCAGTTCATGCACTATTGGTTTTCTTAGGATTTGGTTTAATGCAACACCTGGTGTTGTTGCATTTACAAGTATAACGAGTACTCCTGATACGTAGTGCATGTTTTTGATAGTTTATGCTTAGATTCAGTAAAAGCCGGGAGCTTCTCGTAATAATACGGTATCGGGTCATAAGGGTTTCTTGGATTTTCCCTTTCAACCAGGTATTTGCTATATCTATGGGTGGAATTCAGGTATAATATAAAGAAGATAAAAATCTGTGAGTTGCCTGTTTGGCCAGGTCTCCCCGAGCCTTCAAAATGTTTAAATTTGCTTAGTGCCGACGAATGGACGGATTAACGCCCGCCTGACTGACGCTAGTCGGGCAGGGATTAACAGATTAACAGATACATATGAGCGATACAGCCACTCCTGTTTTGACAGCTAAAGATTTCACTACCGACCAGGAAGTCCGCTGGTGCCCTGGTTGCGGGGATTACTCTATCCTTGCGCAGGTGCAAAAAGTGATGCCTACGCTGGGAATTCCAAAAGAAAACATTGTTATCATTTCGGGTATCGGGTGCAGCAGCCGTTTCCCGTATTACATGAACACCTATGGAATGCATTCCATTCATGGAAGAGCTACGGCGGTTGCTTCCGGATTAAAAGCTTCCCGGCCTGAACTTAGTGTATGGATCGTGACCGGGGATGGAGATGGACTTAGTATAGGCGGGAATCACACCATTCATTTATTGCGTCGAAATTTTGATGTAAATGTGTTGCTTTTCAATAACCAGATATATGGATTGACCAAGGGTCAATATTCTCCAACATCCGAAACAAATAAAGTAACCAAGTCAACACCTTTTGGTAGCATTGATCATCCATTTAATCCATTGGCGCTTGCATTAGGTGCCGATGCTACATTCGTTGCCAGGAGCATGGATCGCGATCCAAAACATTTGCAATCCATGTTGATCAGAACACACCAGCATAAAGGAGCCTCGTTCCTGGAGATCTACCAGAACTGTAACATCTTTAATGATGCGGCTTTCGAGATCTATACAGAAAAAGGAACCAAGTTGCAGGAAACATTATTCCTTGAGCAAGGCAAACCGCTGGTTTTTGGTACCAACCGGGAAAAAGGGATTAAACTGGACGGGTTTACTCCCGTGGTAGTTGACTTCAACAATGGCGGGAGCATTGATGATTGCTGGGTGCATGATGAACGGGATATGTATAAGGCGCAGATCCTGGTTAGAATTTTTGATGATCCCAGGATAGAGGGTCATTTGCCCCGACCATTTGGTGTGTTCTATCAAACGGATCGCCCCTGCTATGAGGACGTCATGGCCATGCAGATCGAAGAGGCAAAAACAAAAAAACCCGGAGATCTGAATAAGCTATTAAGAGGGAATGAAGTTTGGGTGATCAATTAACGTTCGGATCATTGAATTTTCCAGGGACAAATTCCTGGATTTTTATTTTGATATCCGCAATACTCGGAGTAGATTGCTTTGATTCTCATTCCTATCGAAGATCCCCTAAAAAATTTCTATATGAAACTTACGAGAATGATCGGGGGCATGGCCTGCGTAGTTATCGGTATTGCATCTTGTCAACATGAAGCTGGCCTAGGATCTAACGAATTAATCCCTTCGGGAAACCAGCATATTAATTGTACCAACCCATATGTCTTCAAACTGGAAGGCGAATACGCGAATGCAAATGGCCCGACCACCTGGTCATGGGTTTGGAGCGTGTATAATCCCAATCCGGGTAATGGTACGGGAGGTACGGCTCAAAACATGAGTCATTGGGGATTAAGATTAAATTCCTGTTTTGTCTGGAATCATATTGTGTCCGCTGCTTATAGTTTTGATAGCACTAGCTGGACAAGCTTCACCCCGACATATGAGCCCGATAATAGCCAGAATTGCGTGACAGATTCGGTTTTTAAATTCAATGCAGGAACGAGCGGAACAGCTAAAACCTATTACCGCATTGTCCTAAATTCGAATTATTCGATAGATAGTACCGTATTCGGTTATTTCAAATCAGGAAACACTACGCCCTGTTGCACATTTGATTTTGTGGGAATCGGTTGCCCGGAAAGCGAAGGTTGTTCCTGGTCGCAGGGTTACTGGTTTGCTGCTCCACATGTAAACTGGCCGGATTCAAATGGCGCGGCGTACGGACAAATCACCATTGGAGGCCATCATTACACACAGGCAGAAGGTAAGGCGATATGGAATACTTCAAATGCAGGAGGTATAAAGGATTCTAAAAAGGCATTCCTGCAGGTTGCGGCTATCAAATTAAGTGGTAGTAGTGTGATCCCCTCAGCTTCGGTCTGGGCCGATGTACAGATCGCTGAAAACTGGCTGGCTACGTTAAATAAATTAAGTCCAACTTATTTACCAACAGGTAATAATGCAGCAAAACAAGCCGCGGGTAGAATCGGGGATTGGATCGGTTCCCATCATTGCCAGTGATTTCGTGAATCGTGAATCAGCCTGTCCTGAGCTCCGAGCTTTATGAGGAGTCGAAGGGTGAGTCGTGAGTACGAAATTTACGCGTAGCAAATTAAAAACTGTTGGACAATTCTCGCTCCGCTTGAGCAAACACTTTCTTCTTCTTTCGTTCATACCACCATTGGGGAGCGGTTCTTTTCATCATCGTGTCGATGCTGCGCATGCCTAAGAGATTCCAAACTCCTTTTAATTTACCGGAAATAGAAGGTTGAAGTGCGCGAAGACTGAGTGCAAAACCACTTTCAAGATATTCCATATGATGCCAATACCCTGCCGGCATGAATAAGGTATCACCATGTTCGAGAACAAAATCAAAACCTTCAGCCAGCTTCAATGCAGGAAATCGTTCATAATCCACCTTTCCCTCCTCATAATAGTTAGAAAAATCAGCCAGGCTTAATACTTCATAGGGCTTTCGATATATTTTATATTGCTCCCGGAAAGGAAACATCAGCACTCTTTTTCTTCCAACGAATTGCGTATGCAGGATATGAGAGAGGTCAATGTCAAAATGCATATGAGTGATGGAACCAGCTCCGCCGGTGAAAAGCATGGGATATTTTTTTACAAAACCCCTCATCAAATGTTCCGGCCAGGAAAAATCTTCGATCAGCTGAGGGGCGTGGTCAAAAATATTGAACAGGAAGATCCTCCATCCAGCGGGCCCTTTCCGGATCATATCAATGTATTCCCCGAAAGTCTTATAGTCGTCAGCTTTATTAATGGGTGTGTAAGCATCACTCTTTACGTTGTTGTAAAGGGGGACTTTTTTATCACCTACTAATTCCTTGAAAAAATCCCAGTTCCATTTGGTGAATGCTGGCCAGTCTTGTGATAGATTCTTGATAACTACCGGGGTTCCGGTATCATAAAACAATTCTTTAAAAACAGCAGGCTCTATGGAGTCGTAAGTAGCGACCGGTCTTAGGCGCATAGCAGCTTGGTTTGAGAATGGTTTTGGCGCAAAATACAATTAATAACGCAAAAACACCCCGTTTGGGGTGTTTGGGATCATGCATCACAAATTCCTTCCATATTATTGAGGTAGAATGGATTTTATCAGATAACCCGGCGGCGGTCATTATGCCTGTAGCGGAACAATTGTACGCGATTTTGTCTTTTCATTCTCTGGAGTCTTTTTCTTTCCAGGGGAGTCGTGATCCCATCGCGGCGAACCCTTCTTTCGGTCAGGCGGTATCTCAATAGGTCTTTTCTTAGATCAAATATTTCAGGGCGCGTCAGTTGACGATTGGAAAATCCCTGCTGGATACGATGGCGGCGTAACTTATCTCTGCCAGATTGTGCAGTTACGACTGTAGAAAAAAACAAAACGAGTAAACCCAATAATAATGACCTCTTCATACTTCTGGTTTTTATTGCCAGTAAGACAATTGGAAATGGACCGGGTTTAATGCAATTAAATTTTTAGCTTTCGTTAAACAACTCTGGTTGTTCGGCGCAAAATTTCCAGGTCTTGCGATGATATTTGGAGAGCCCGAACTCATTCATTGCCCGGCGATGTTCAGGCGTACCGTAACCCTTATTCGTATACCAGGCGTATTGTGGAAACTCTTCGTGAAGTCGCATCATGTAATCATCCCGGTAGGTCTTTGCAAGGATACTCGCCGCTGCTATTGAAGCATACAGCCCGTCACCCTGCACGATGCAGCGATGAGAACATCGCCGGTATTTGTAGAAACGATTTCCATCGATAAGTAATAAGCGGGGCCTTTTTTTCAGTTGGTCTAGCGCCAGGTGCATGGCTTTGAAAGAAGCCCGGAGAATATTGATGCTATCTATCTCTTCGTTGTCCACACTCGCCACGGCATAAGCCAATGCTTCTTTTTCAATGATCGGTCGAAGTTCATAACGTATTTCCGCAGTCAGTTGCTTTGAATCGTTCAATAACGGATGATTGAATTCTTTCGGTAAGATCACTGCTGCCGCATATACAGGTCCTGCATAACATCCGCGGCCTGCTTCATCGCAGCCCGCTTCGCGATATTTATCCTGGAAAAAGGGAAGCAGCATGGTGGGTCAAAAATAATTGGTCAGATTATTCGAGCAATCGATGAGGATAAAAAGATATCCACTACTTTTTTCCTACTTTCTTTTCCCTTGATGGAAACTTCCCTTCTTTCTTTTGCTTCGCCCAAAAGAAAGAAGCAAAGAAAAGGGCGGCCAATTTGATGCGGAATAGGTGTCATGCCCGCGCTTTTCCTCTTGCAAATTGGTTTTTAGCGCACTCCTTAATTCGAGCACGAATACTCCGCGGCTTAAAACTCGTGAACCCGGGCCAGTTGTTTTTCGCTTTGTCCCTTTATTAAATGACTTTCTATTTTTTGAGCGAAAAACAAGCTGCTTCAGATTTCCGACCTATCGATTTGCGTATCCATCAAAAGAGAGAAATATACCAGCGCCTTATTGCGTGCTGATTTAGGGAAGCTCGACTTTTGAAAAAAGCCAGACGCAATACAGCGCTTTCAGGATTTGCGAATAACACGCAGCGGAATGATTCGACCTTAGTCACAACTGAACTAAATGACTATTTCGCGGGCCTTGATTTTTCTTTTGCTACTTTTCTTTGTATCAAGACAAAGAAAAGTAGGAATAGTGCTTTGGTCAAGCAAAAAGGTGGAAGAAAGATTTTTTGGGCGCACAAAGAAAGCGGGAGATTAAGTAAATTACTTATGCTTATTGCATCAAATAATGAAACTAATACGTTCCGCGTGGTTCCCGGCACTATTCGGGTCCCTGATCTTCTTCCTGATCATCAAGGATAATATTTTTCTGTCTAAAAAATCTGAATCTCCAGTAGCCTCCACATCCAATGAAGAATGGATAGCGCCCGATATCAACCTGGTACCCGATACTCCAGAAGGCGACCTGATCCGTTATGGAAGAGAACTCATCGTTAACACCTCAAAATATTTAGGGCCGAAAGGTCTTGTTGCCTCAATCAGCAATGGCATGAATTGCCAGAATTGTCATGTGGAGGCGGGAGCACGTTCTTTTGGGAATAGTTTCGCTGCCGTTTCCTCTACTTACCCGAAATTCAGGGACAGAAGCGGAAAACTTGAAAATATCGAGTTCAGAATCAACGAATGCATGGAACGAAGTCTAAATGGAACGGCACTTGATACAAATAGCCGGGAAATGAAGGCGATGCTCGCTTATTTTCACTGGATCGGAAAAGATGTTCCAAAAAATGTGAAGCCCACTGGTTCAGGCATTGTCGAGATCCCATTTATCAATCGAGCCGCCGACCCGGCAAAAGGTAAAAAGATCTATGAAAGCAGCTGCCAGCGTTGTCATGGCGTGAATGGTGAAGGAGCGATCTGGCCTGACTCAAGTGGATATATTTATCCCCCGCTTTGGGGAAACAATAGCTATAATGTAAGTGCGGGATTATATCGACTCTCCAGGCTGGCAGCATTTATCAAATACAATATGCCATACACCGCGCAATTTGTACCGCCGCAATTGTCTGATGAAGAAGCCTGGGATGTCGCGGCGTTCATCAGCGCTCAACCCAGGCCGGAAAAAAAATTCGCATACGACTGGCCAAAGATTGAAACCAAGCCAGTCGATCACCCTTTCGGTCCTTATGCCGATGGTTTTTCCGAACAGCAACATAAATATGGACCGTTCTTACCAATTAAAGAAGTTCGGGATAGATTAGTAGCAGGCACAAAGAAATAGTTGTTGTTGGCAGGTATGTCAACAACAACTATTGAGGAAAAATAGTTTTTACCCCGCAAAAATGTATTTGCAACCATTCTCCTGTGCACGCCCGAGAGCCCAAACACCAGAAGGAACCACCTGGATTCCAGGAAGCAGTGCTGCTTTCCATTCCTTCAATACATCAGCATGATTCAAATTCATCGTCTGAGCCGCCACGGCACTGTAAACACCTAACGCCACATTACAAACGCAGAACATTACCCCGCTATCCTGTAATTCATTGATCCCGATCGCAACCTCGCCAACGCCCGGAATATTAAATGCACCTTTCGCTGGTTTCCAGAAAGGATTTCTTAAGGAAGCTTTTTTCGTAGCAGGATCATCCGCTTTGAATAATTCCCCCAGTTTGTACTTTTCCCAAACCTTGTCTTCCATCGCGTACCCAATGGCCGAATGTCGGAGGACCACCACTACACCCTGGTCTTTGGCAGGAGTACCGGTCATTTCATTCGTCATAAGAAACACTCGAGGCCATGCGAACGGCATGATCTCATGAGGTTGTGTGGCATCAAACACTATACGGTGCTTTCCTTTGATCTTCTTGAACCATGCTTCGGGGTCATCTTCTGAAAAGGGTACAAAATCATCAGCAGCGTTCAGGTTCACAGATGGAAGAGTGGACAAACCTGCCAGGGCAGCCCCACTTGCCAGGGTCCCCAGGAATCGGCGGCGGTCGGTCTTTTTTTCGTTGTTTACCATAAGAAGCAGTTTAATTTATTAATTGATAGATAAAGTAGGAAAGAGAAGGTACGAAAAAAATAAAAACAGGAAATAATTTGTGTAAAACAAATTACCTGGAACCCCGGAATGCGGGACGCGATAACGAAAATTCAAGGTTAGCGAACAGCCAATTACTATCAACTATAGTCTGCCGACTGTAGACTAACCTATACCTTTGCGCCCGATTATGGAGAACAGCCTAAGTCAGCCAGCAACCGGTCAGTCTGCAGCCAGGCATCCACGGGATAAAAAGGTTGCCAGGTGGCTGTTGATTGGGGTGGGAATGATAATTATACAAGTGCTGCTAGGAGGCATAACAAGACTTACTGGTTCCGGGTTGTCTATAACGGAGTGGAAACCGATCCTTGGCACGATCCCACCTATGAATGAGGGGGAATGGAATGAGGCTTTTAAAAAATACAAAGAGATCGCCCAATATAAATACCTGAATTTTTATTTCACCCTGGAAGATTTTAAAGCCATTTATTT
>Ga0196964_10001554_pt1 | contig 11639 bp, 5 predicted proteins | sample S1_10metaG_FD_148615 | JGI IMG/M metagenome (GOLD analysis project Ga0196964, IMG submission 148615) | Soil microbial communities from Anza Borrego desert, Southern California, United States - S1_10 | ecosystem: Environmental > Terrestrial > Soil > Desert | place: USA: California | collected... | reverse complement strand
GGCGCCGCGCTGTTTATGAAAGGGAAATCGCGCGCAGCAACGATTCTCATCGCAATCACGCTCGTCTTTGTTGTCTGCTTCTTCGTCAGCAAATCGATGAAAGACGGAGTGGATGTTCGCGTTGGCCTGATCCTTGCATCCAGCGTTCTCGAGGCGATTATTCTTATTCTTCCTGTCACAGCACCACCCTCTGACCAGCAGCAGGGTTGAAAGCGTTCTTAAAGCATCACAAAAAGAAGCGGAGCGCTCGATACCGCGGCGCTCCGCTCCATTTTCTGGAAATTATTGCTGCGAGGTTAGTACTCCCGCTTTTTGATTCCCGGCTCGGGCTGCGGATACATGCCGTTGGCGTCCGGCGTTACGGGCGCAGGCGACTCGCTGGTGAGCTTGTCAATTCCCGGCGCAAACTCGTGTTCGCAGTTGAGCATCTGCTCGTAAGTGACCGTCTGTCCGATGTGCGCCGACATGCGGCCCATGCTCGTCACTACGCTCGCTTCGACGCCGCGCTTCACTTCGTTGTACGGCTTGTCTTTTCGGATCGCATCGATCAGTGAATCCCATTCGTTCTGATAGGGATTGGTGTCGTCCTTGGACTGCCAGGCGATCTTCTGCGCGTCTTCGATATGGCCTTTGAAGATCGTTGACGGTCCATCGCAGTCGCGCGCCTTGGCGGCAATCGCCAAGCCCTTACTGCCATGAATGAAACTTGAGTACATGTTCTCGGCGCCGGTCATGCAGCGGCCGTCGAAGAACATCTTTGTGCCATCGGGGAATGTGTATTCGACGGCGTAGCTGTCGAAGTTCTGATCGACGTAGGTCACGCCTTTGTTCTGGCGGAAGTGGCGGCCGCCGATGGCCATGGCTTTCACCGGCCAGGCGTTCTTCATCCAGCTGAGGTGATCGATGATGTGGATGTAGAAATCGCTGAACGCGCCGCCGCCGGCCCAGAGCAGTGCGTGGAAGCGCTGAACCTGATAATCCAGCTCGCTCATGTCCTTCGGCTTTGGAGGCGTATTGAAATGCCCAACCGGGCCCTGCATGCGGTAACCGCGCATGGCGATGATGTCGCCGAGCTCGCCATCCTGGATGCGCTTATGCAGCTCCTGCATGTGCGGGGCGTGGCGGGACATCAAGCCAACGCCGCATTTGAGATTCTTCGCCGAGGCGTCTTCGGCCAGCTGCAGCATGCGCTTGCTGGTCGGGCCGTCTGCAGTCAGCGGCTTTTCCATGAAAACGTTGACGCCCTTCTGAATCGCATACTGGAAATGCACCCAGCGGAAGGCGAGCGGCGTGGCAAAGATGGCGACATCGCCGGCTTTGAGGCAATCAATGGCTTTCTTGTAGGCGTCGAAGCCGACAAAACGCCGGTCGTCCGGCACATCCATCTTTTGCTTGTCCGGAAATTCCTTGCTCAAGGCATCGAAGCTCCCTTTCAGGCGGTGCGCATAAGCGTCGCCCATGGCCACGAGCTTGATCGGGCCGCTCTTAGTGGAGAGAGCGTTCTTTGCGGCGCCGCTTCCGCGGCCTCCGCAGCCGATGAGCGCAACCTGGATCAGGTCGCTGCTTCCAGCGTGCGCGCGGGGAGCAATCGCGCCGGCCAGAGCCGTGATTGCGGCAGCCTTGCCGGTGGTTTTGATGAAATCGCGCCGGGATGTGTCGTGATTCTGCGGATTCAGCATAAGAATTTTTCCTTTCTTGTTCTTGTTATTACACCATAGGCGTGTCGGAGAACTCGAAAATTAGCACAGTTCCACAGCCGGGCGAAGATTTTTAACCTGATGTGAATGTTGAAGTTAACAGGCTGACGAAACCTGCTTCAATCAGCCGAGCACAGCTATTGACTATTCGGGAAACCGTGTGGCGAAGGTGCGTAAAATGTTAAGCAGGCGAACACTTTTAACGCTCCGCGGTTTAAACCGAAGTGGAACATCTCTTCACGTTCAGTCGCTACATTGATGCAACAGACGACTGATTCGGTTTTGAATCACGGGGGATTGATGCAAACGGCGAGTTGGTTTTTTGTCCTAGTCCTTTTTGTCTCAGCGCAGTTGCCGGCTGGCGAAACGCTTGGCGTTGTCAGCAACATCAAGGTTCTCTCAGACAAGGTTGAAGACGTCAGCAGCTTCGAGGCGTGGAAAAAAGCGGTCATCAAAGAGGGCATGAGCGACGAGCAGAAGGCGCTCGCGGCCTGGGAGACGGTCGTGAAGTTCAGGCATCACGATGCCAACCCGCAAGAGTACGTCGGGCTGGGTGATTCGGGAACGCTCGACGCGATCAAGCTCTTCAATGTTTATGGTTACTGTGCCGGAACAGCTGCTCAGCCGGCGTATCTGCAACTGATGCGGCAGCTCGGCTATGAAGCGCGTGCCTGGTCCGTGAACCGCTGGGGCGTGCCGGAAGTTCACTACGGCGGCGCCTGGCACATGTTCGATCCGGGAATGATTGCGTACTTTAAGAAGGCGGATGGCAGCGTCGCATCGGTAGAGGAACTCGCCGCAGCGGTGAAGGACTGGCACGGCAAGAATCCGGGGTTTCTCGGGAACGACGCGAAGATTCGTGAATTTCAGAAATCCCCGGGCATCAGTAAAGGACCGGAGCTGCTGGCAAATTGTCCGACGTACGACAAAGCCGGCAATTTTGCGCTGAATTACTTCGGCTGGTTCTCGGCCATGATTCTTTATGACGGCACAAACAAGACGCCGTTTCTTTACGAAGAGGCCAGCAGCCAGGGTTATCGCGTCAACATTCAGCTTCGCAAAGGCGAGCGGCTCACGCGCAACTGGAGCAACAAAGGGCTGCACATCAATGCTGACACCGGAACAAAGGTGGAGTGCATAACCGCGCAAACGGGGAAGGGCGGGCTCTATTACACGCCGGCGTTCCGCGATCTCGCCAACGGCCGCGTGGGCAATGGCACACTCGAGTACACGGTGCCGCTGAGCGATGCCAACGCGCTGAATGCGTTTGTCTCAGTGAGCAATGTAGCGCTGAAGTCGCAGGATAATGCGGCCGGTGCACTGCATGTGAAAGATGCGGCACAGCCCGGTGAAATCATTTTGCGCATGCCGAGCAGTTATGTGTATCTAACTGGCGAGCTCACGTTTGAAGCTCTGGCGACTGACGGCGGCGCCATCACGGTCGCCTTCAGCGACAATCACCAGCGCAGCTGGAAAGAACTGGCGAAGGTGACGGCTACCGGCGCGCAAAAGATTGACCTCTCACCGCATGTGCTGCGCCGGTACGACTACCGACTTAAATTTACGCTCACCGGCAAAGGCACCGCCCTGGATAGCCTGAAGCTGCTGCACGACATTCAGCATTCGCAGCGGCCGCTGCCGGCATTGGACAAGGGCGACAACACAATCAACTTCAGTGCCGGTGCGCAGGAGGGCACGATTTCGCTCGAAGGCGCAGGCGTTAAGTTCAAAGGCAAGCAGGTCACTTATGAAGAACTCGGCGCCGAGTTCAACAACATCAATAAGGAGACGCTGGAGAAAAACGGACTCGTCGTGCCGCAGGGTGCCAGCGGCGAGATGACCTTTCCAATTGAAACACCCGGTGCGATGAAACGCCTGCGCTTCGGCTGCAATTACCGCGCAGGGCAGAAGCAGGAAGGCTGGGACCTTCAGGTCTCATTCGATGATGGCAAGACGTTCAAGACTGTGGGCCGGGCCGAGGGTCCCACGCGGCAGAATTCGACGTGGGTCAGCATGGAGGACATCCCACCAGGCACGCAGAGGGCGAAGGTGCGCTTCAGCGGGCAGAGCCGCGGGAACCTGATTCTGTTCCGCTACCGCATCGACGCCGATTACGTCGAACCGCACGGCGGAATTGCTCCGGTGAAAATCACGTATCACTGGGCCGAAGCAGGCCAGCCCAAAGAGCACGTTCAGATCGCGCGCGCTGCGGATGAAAGCTACACCATCAACTGCGTCGCAAAGCCGGAAATGAAATCCATCACCCTCGAGCGCGCTGAGTGAGCAGCCTTGATGGCAGGTAAGCGTCATCGCTTAGTGAATCTGCCGCTCATACCGGGTTTTCCTGTGTAACTTACTGGAATCGCCACGGTGTAGCCCTTCTGATTGATGTTCAGATTCACTGTCATGGTGAATGTTGACGAGGTGGACGCCGAATCGAGTCCAATCGCTGACCAGACAGGGACAAAATCTCCTCGCAGTGTGGTGGAAAAGTTTGCTGTCCGCTGCGCAGCGGATTTTCTTCCATGCGGGATCTTCAGCGCGAACGAATTTGAGCCGCTTCTGCCGAGCCCGTTCTTCGTGAGCGTGAATGTCGCCGGCACATTTCCGATCTCGATGCTGACGATCTGCCCTTCAGGCTTGAAGTCCTGCGGAATTTCTGCGAGCGTACCCTTGAGCGAGCAGGTATCGCGCCCAGTCATTTTGAAATGTACGGCGCCGGACAATTTGGAAACGGTCAAAGCTCCGAGAACCACAACCTGCGTACTGCTTGAGACGGAAGATCCCGAGGCATTGGTGATGGTTACTGTAGCAGTATAGATGCCCGGCGATGTATACACATGCGTGGCCGTGGCTCCCGTTCCACTGCTGCCGTCGCCGAAGTCCCACACGTACTGAAGATTATCGCCGCTTGCGCCAACGGAGAATGTCGCTTCCTGACCGGGCACAACAGAGTTCTGGCCGGGCTTTGCCGGTGACGTAACTTCCGGCGGCGTGTCCGCTACGACATTAATCCTAATAGCTGGGGAAGCCGTGCTGACGCCCAGATCGTCAGTTGCTATAGCGCTGATCGCGTAGCTCCCGGCGGCAATGCTATTCCACGGAATCGAATAGGGACTCTGCGTGGCTGTACCCAGCAGCGTCGTGCCATCGAAAAACTCGACGCTGGTGATGCTTCCATCGCTGGCGACAGCATCGGCGCTAATGGTGATGTCCGATCCGGCGCGGAGCGTGGTCCCATCGGAGGGCGAGGTGAGAGCAACCGAAGGTTTGCGTTTTACAGAGATGTTCACGACAGAGGAAGTTGCGCTGAGTCCGCCATTGTCGGTCGCCTTTGCCGTGAGCGCATAACTGCCCGCTGACACGCTGTTCCAGGTGATCGACCATGGACTGGCTGTCGCCGTTCCCAGCAGCGTCGAGCCAGCGAAGAATTCAACCTTTGCAATACTGCCATCTCTATCGGAGGCACTTGCAGTCAAAGTGATGTTCGTTCCGGCACTGAATTTTGTTCCATTTGCTGGGGACGTTAGTGTCACGGTCGGCGGCGCGTTGATCGTTGCATTCACAGTGATGTTCACCGCCGCCGATGTCGTGCTCAGACCACTGTTATCTGTGGCTTTGGCCGTCAGCGAATAGCTCCCAGCGGCAACGTTGTTCCACGTGAACGAGTACGGCGCCGTCGTCGATGTGCCGAGCAGCGTCCCGCCGGCGAAAAATTCGACTTTGCTGATGGTTCCGTTGCTGTCAGCGGCATTCGCCGTGAGCGTAATGTTCGCTCCAGCAGTGAACGTGGCGCCATTGGTTGGAGCGGTGAGCGACACCGTCGGCGGCACGTTGCTGACGGTGATGTTCACCGCCGTCGAAGTTGTGCTCAGCCCGCCGTTATCGGTGGCTTTCGCTGTCAGCGAATAACTTCCGGCGGCAACGTTGTTCCAGGTGAAGGAGTACGGTGCCGTCGTCGATGTGCCGAGCAGCGTCGCGCCGGCGAAGAACTCGACTTTGCTGATGGTTCCGTTGCTGTCGGCGGCATTCGCCGTGAGCGTGATGTTCGCTCCAGCAGTGAAGGTGGCTCCATTCGTCGGCGACGTGAGCCACACTGTCGGCGGCACGTTGCTGACAGTGATGTTCACTGCCGCCGATGTCGTGCTCAGACCACTGTTATCTGTGGCTTTGGCCGTCAGCGAATAGCTCCCAGCGGCAACGTTGTTCCAGGTGAAGGAGTACGGTGCCGTCGTCGATGTGCCGAGCAGCGTCGCGCCGGCGAAGAATTCGACTTTGCTGATGGTTCCGTTGCTGTCGGCGGCATTCGCCGTGAGCGTGATGTTCGCTCCAGCAGTGAACGTGGCGCCATTGGTTGGAGCGGTGAGCGCCACCGTCGGCGGCACGTTGCTGACAGTGATGTTAACTGCCGCCGATGTCGTGCTCAGCCCGCCGTTATCGGTGGCTTTCGCCGTCAGCGAATAACTTCCGGCGGCAACGTTGTTCCAGGTGAAGGAGTACGGTGCCGTCGTGGATGTGCCAAGCAGCGTCGCGCCGGCGAAGAATTCGACTTTGCTGATGGTTCCGTTGCTGTCGGCGGCATTCGCCGTGAGCGTGATGTTCGCTCCAGCAGTGAAGGTGGCTTCATTCGTTGGGGCCGTCAGAGAGACGGTTGGCGCCGTATTCACAGAAATGTTCACCACCGTTGACGTGGTGCTCAGACCGCTATTGTCAGTGGCTTTCGCGGTCAGCGCATAGCTGCCAGCCGGAACGTTGTTCCACGTGACCGACCAGGGGCTCGCGGTCGCCGTGCCCAGCAGCGTTGAGCCTGCAAAGAATTCAACTTTGGCCACGCTGCCGTCGCTGTCTGTTGCGTTGGCGGTGATGGTGATGTTGGCGCCGGTGGTGAACTTTGCGTTATTTGCCGGTGCCGTAATGGACACTGCGGGCGGAATGGCGCTCGGATCTTGCGCGATAATCACTAGCGCGGAAAACGCAGGCACAGTCACGGTGTACGTGCTTCCGGAACTGGAAACAGGCTGGACTTCAAGCCGCACGTTCTCGCCAGTTTCGTTGTTGGCATTGATGTCGCTGGCCCGGAGGGTCACGTGCTGCGTCACGGTGAGCGCCCGGTTGATGGTGACCGTCTGCGCTGAAGTACGGTGGCGGTTTACAACCAGAATGCTGTAGTTTGTTCCGTTCTTGTAGGGATAGCACGCAACGTAAGGAACATTCTGTTCACCAGTGAGTGTGTCGTTCCACGTCGGGCTTCCACTGGTCGTGGCGGTGATCAGGCTGCCGGAAATGTAATTGTTAAAGATCTTCAGGGCATGGTACGCAGGCTTACGGTGGTAGATCGGCTCATCCGTAAGTGTGGACCACGATCCGCCGGTGAACGCAAAGTGGTTGTTGAAGGTCACTCCCGCAGCGTTACCGGCGGCATAATTATCCAGCAGCGATACAGCCGCGCCCGCGCTGACTTCGCGGCTGTAAACAAACATGTCATTTGCGCTGGGTCCATTAAAGTAATTTCCCCATACACAGTTGCCTTCGTAGATGCAGCATTCAATGGGGCGCCCAGCGGCGGCGGCATAGCGCGCATTCATCGCCGCAATTGTGCGCCGATGCCACTGTGCTTTCGCAAAGAGGCCGCCATAGATCTGTTCGTCGGTGTTCGTGTTGTTGCCACTGCCGTAGTACATATAAATCGTGCCGAAGTCGGTGAGATTTTTGATAGCGGGGATAAGCGTGGTGCTGTAGCCGGCCCAGCTGTCGGAGTCCGCAGCGAAGCCGCCGAAACCCACACGCATGTTGGGCCGCCAGCCCGGACGGCTTTTCATGTCAGTCATTCGCTTGGTGCAGTATGTCGCATAGGTCTGCATCCACGGATCGCCTGCCAGGCCCAGATGCATGTCCCATTTTCCGTCGGGCGTGCCCCAGGTTTCATTGCCCAGTTCATAATAGATCGCTGGAAACTGCGTGTCCCAGCGCGCATAGCCATCCGCCAGCCGACGTGCGCCGTACGTGGTCGTGCCGTCTCCGCCTAGATAGTCGACGAGATTCCCGTGATCGGCGTAATGATTATTCACCAGATCAACCGTTAAATCGGTCTGCGTCGCCGCACTTGCGGTGTCGGTGAATGCTGGGGGAACGGTGATAAACGGCCGCGCGTTGACTGCTTTGCAGAGACTCATAAAGGTGTTGATGTTCAAGTATTCGTTCGGAGGTGGCGCGTAGCTCAGCGGCCAAGTCTTGAAAAGATAGTGCTCCAAAGTGAGCCCGTTAACGCCCAGGCCACCCAGGCGCAGCATTGCCGGATTGAGTTCACGCAGGCGGTCCACATACGTTTTAACAAAACCGGTTTGAGGGTCCGTGTCGTTGGCGTCCCAGCTCGCAAAATTGTCCATCCAGTACGTAGCATTATCGAGAAACTGAATCGCGACACCTCGCCAGATGCTTGAGGACGTTGGCACGTACGTCCAGGAGTATTCGGCCCATGACGTTGTTATGGTTATCGCAGGGCTGTAATGGACGGCCCAGTTCGCGTCCACGATGCCCAGTTGCACCCGCCGTCCTGTCGAGTTCGCCTTCAGCATAACCTTGATCTTGTAATTGCCGCTGGGCGTCAGCGTTCGGGTGAGCGCCTTCTGTGGCAGATCGACCTGGGTCTGCTCCATCGCGGCGGGTGCAGCCGAGACAACAATTTTCTGGCTCTGCTTTCCTGAAACGAACGTGGTGGTGTCGACGCTCCCGGTAAATGTGCCGGCGGCTTTCCACCAGCCCCAGCCTTGTGAAGCGAAACCGTTACTGTCGGGGGCGGCTTCGAAACAACCACCATTAATGATATTAGCGCTGTGACTGTCGACGTTGACCCCCATTGAGGACTTGGGCGCCACAACGGTATCGCTCAAATTAACAGTAGTAGCTGCCCGCGATAATGGACTCGCGAGGAGCAGTATGAACAAGGCTGCAACGTGCATCGGGCGGACTAACGTATGGCTCATGGCGGGTTGCTCCAGGCGGCAAGGCTGAAGAATTCACTCGTGCACGTTTTCATCCGCTTTTTTTCAGGGGGATTAACAACTTTCTGTCAAAATTTGCGGCGACTCGAGTTCTTTCCAGAAAAGTGTTAATCTTGCGAATCTGGAACGGATAAAGGTCTAGTCCGGTGGGTGTCAATGGCGCAGGAAAGCGAAGAAACCGGAGCGATCTGGACCAAAGCGGTCATCGAGCACAACCGTCGCTGGTTGCTGGCGTACCTGTATGCCGCGACAGGAGACAGTGCCCTGGCCGAGGACCTCGTCCAGGAAACGTTTGTTGTCGCCTACCAGAAGCGCGCCGAACTGGAGACGGTTCCTTCGTTCGGCGCCTGGTTGCGTGGAGCAGCGCGGAATGTTTTGCGGAGGCATTTTGAAAAGCAGGCGCATCAGCCGATGCTGCTGAATCTGACAATAATGGAGAACCTGGAAAAGCCCGCGGCGGAACTGGAGCAGAAACATCTCGATCCCGACTACGAAGCGGCGCGCATCAGCGTTCTGCGCGGGTGTGTCCAGAAACTTGCGCAGAAGTCGCGCTTGCTGATCCAGGGCAGATACCAGGAGAATCTCAGCATCGAGCAGCTCGCAAAGCGAACAGGGCTCGCACCCGGATCGGTTCCGGTGATTCTCCACCGCGCGCGGGCCGCTCTGCTCGAATGCATTACCAAAAAGATGGCGCTGTGCACACATTCTGAGAATGATCTGAGTTGATTATGGAATCCGAAGAACTTGAACGCCTGATGATTGATTATCTGCACCAGCGCTTGCAGCCGCAGGATCGTATCCGCCTGCAGCAGCATCTGAACGCTCATCCGGCGGCTGCCGCGAAAATCCTTGAACTGGCCGATGAAGAGCTCTTGTTGTCACGTGGTCTGAAAGCGCTTCCGCTGGTCTCTCACATCAGCCAGCGCGTCTCACGGCGCGTCTCGCAGAGACGCTTGCTTCGCCGCGAGAATAATTCAGCGCTCGTGTGGACAGCGTTTGGCATCGCCGCGCTTGTTGCGCTTTGCCTGTTGCTCGTGAATTCCTGGCATGGTGCGCCCGCAGCGGAAGCCGTGGCCACGTTAGAGTCTGCTTCCGGTGACACGGTGCTGGTGCGCGCGGGGAAGACGGCACGCGTCCAGAATGGAGACTCACTGGCACTTGGCGATGAGCTGAAGACGGCGCATAGCGAGGCGCGCGTGCGCTACGCCGATGGAACCACTCTGCAGCTCGGCGCAAGCAGTGTTGTTCAATTCAAGAGTGCCAGCGGCGGCAAGAAAGTGATGTTGCATACCGGATCGCTGCAATGCCGCGCGGCCAGCCAGCCCGCCGGACAACCTTTGGTCATTTACACGAAGGAAGCGGAGACGACGGTGATTGGCACGGTATTCAAGCTGCTCTCTCAATCTGGAATTACGCGCCTGCAGGTGGATGAAGGCAAGGTGAAACTGACCGACGTGAACACGCGCGAATCGGCAACCATCTCGAGCGGCGAATTTGTCGTGGCCGACAATCGCCGCAAGCTCGCGGTGACAAAAATCGAAACGCCTGCGGTTGCCGCAATACCGGACACCTTCACGCAGGAGTTCCCAGACAAGAGCTCGTTTAAAGAGGGTATTCTGGACCTGACGGATGTGCCGCCCGGCATGGTCGCATCGGTGCGTCAGGTGCCAATTCCGAATTCGGACAAGCTCTTTATCATGAGTTCGCTATTTACTGAAACCAAACCCTACTTCATGGTGCATGACGATTCGGTGATTCATCTGACCTATCGGTCAGAAATCGTTCAAGGCTTCAGCACCTTCGAACTCTTCCTGGTGCTCTTTCCTGCGGACGGCTGGTCATATTCGAAAAACATCATCTGCCGCGTCACGCCAACATCGACCGCGTGGCAGACCGTGGAAATTCCTATTTCAAAATTCCTGGACAGCAGAACCGCGGCGTCTCAGAAAGTCGAAGGGATGGTGTGCCGCTGCTTCTTCCTGCAGACGTACAACTATTCAGGAATTCGCGTGGGCAGATTCTCTGTCACGCGCGAGAAGGCAAAATAGAGCTAAGGCTGACATTCTGAATTCACAATGCTCAAAGCTACTCTGCCCCATCTGTGGGACCTTCGGCGGGTTTCGCTGATGTACGAGCCTGGTTGAGGGGTCTCACGGTGCCCGGTGCGTGGGATGCACGCTGCACTGTGGCTGCTCCCGAACGACTGGCAGAGCCGTCGAGCAATCGTAACGTCTGTTGATAGCGGTCCTCTATACACTCCAGATCGTACGGTTCTTTGACGGAGCGTAGACTCTGATTGTAAATCATTCTTGCGTGCCGCAGCAGCACCGCACGCTGCTGTTGAGTTCTGGTGTGGGGGGCGATGACAGCAATCGTTTCGAGCATCCGGATCATCACTGCCACGCTCTTACTGCCGAATTGCCGTATCTGATTGAAAGCTGCGTCGGCTACTCCGTCGAAGGTAATGGCCGTAGCGATAATTCTAAGATTACCCTTTTTATCGCAGCGATGGGTGCACGGTTCCTCTTTTTGAGCAATACGCGTCAGCGCAACACCCAGCCAGTCAACGCAGGTCGTTGCGGTGAAGGGGTCATTCATACTTGGTGAAAGTGCGCGTACTGCAATTTCCGCAAGTTGGTGAATTGCGAACTCAACATCTTGATACGGCGTTCGTCTGGACTCGGTTAAAACAAAGCTCTGGATCTGCTCAACGATTTTCTGCGTGACTCGCGCCTTCGGTGAGACCATCGCGAAGATCGAACTTGCTTCGACAAATTGACCGGGTCGATGCTTGAGCTCGATGAGAAGATCGTACTGCTCCGCCGCCGCGATCAGGCTTTCCTCATCGATTGACTCGATGTATCCGGTGGATGCGAACAGCACGGGCGAAGCCTCGGGTTCTTTCGTGCAACGCTGTTTAGCATCAACGCACGCACCAGCG
>Ga0196964_10001552_pt1 | contig 11650 bp, 14 predicted proteins | sample S1_10metaG_FD_148615 | JGI IMG/M metagenome (GOLD analysis project Ga0196964, IMG submission 148615) | Soil microbial communities from Anza Borrego desert, Southern California, United States - S1_10 | ecosystem: Environmental > Terrestrial > Soil > Desert | place: USA: California | collected... | reverse complement strand
TGGTGTAGATCACGACCTGGGCCACGGAAACGAACTCCTGAACCTGAACGGGACCGCTCATATAGAGAGGTCGGGAGCGGAACGCACCCGCGCCACCACGGCTGCATCCACCGCCCGCGCGCCCGCCTTCAGCAGCGCCTTGGCGCAGGCCTCCAGCGTCGCGCCGGTGGTCATCACGTCGTCGACCAGCAGCACCCGGCGACCCTTCACCTGTTTCGCGCGCGCGGCCGGCACGGCGAAGGCGCCGGCCACGTTGCGCCGCCGCCCAGACCCCGACTTGCCGCCCTGGCTGTCGGTGCGCTTGGTCCGCACCAGGGCGTCGGGCAGATATTCCAGCCCCGCGGTCCGGGCCAGCGGACGGGCGATCTCGGCCGCCTGGTTGTAGCGACGCTTGAGCAGGCGGGTCGGGTGCAGGGGCACGGGGACGACCGCGTCGGCCTCGGCCAGCAGCGGCGCCGCCGACCGGCCGATCCAGCGGGCGAACAGGCCGGCGAACTCGGTGCGGTCGCCGTGTTTGAATTGCAGGATCAGCTCGCGTGAATGGTCGTCGTACAGGCACGCCGCCCGCGCCCGGGCGAAGGCGAGCGGCCGCGCCTGACATGCGGGACAGCGGACCTCCGCGCCGGGATCGAACTCGAACGGGACGCCGCAGCCGTCGCAGACCGGATCCTCCAGGAACGCCACCCGGGTCCAGGACTCGGCGCTCAGGCCCTCGCCCTGGGGAAACCGGCCGCCGTCGAACGCCTGGGGCGGGAACAGGGCGTCGGTCGCGGCGCGCAGCACGCCGCGGACGCGCGCGCCGGGTTTCAACCGGTCGAGAAGCGCTCCATGGTCTCCGCGTCTCAAGGCTGAAAGCATGTCCGCCCCGCCGCTCCTGTTCGACCGCCCGCTGCACCGCCGCCGCCTGGACCGGGCGGCGAAGGACCACGTCCTCGCCGACTTCCTGAAGGTCCGCGCGGCCGAGGACGCGGTCGAGCGGCTGGAGACCATATTGCGCAGCTTCCCCCTCGCCGTCGACCTGGGCGCGCGCGGCGGGGCCTTCGCCCGGGCGCTGGCGGACAGTCCGGTGCGGGAGCGGGTGGGCCTGCTGGTCGAGGCGGACCTGTCGGGACGCATGCTGGCCGGACGCGCCGGGCCGCGCCTGGTCGCCGACGAGGAGCTTCTGCCGTTCGCGGACGCGAGCCTGGACCTGGTGGTCTCGACCCTGGCGCTGCACTGGACCAACGACCTTCCGGGGGCGCTCGTGCAGATCCGGCGCGTGCTGAAGCCGGACGGCCTGTTCGTGGGCGCCATGTTCGGGGGCTCGACCCTTACCGAGCTGCGCCAATGCCTGCTGCAGGCTGAGACCGAGGTGGTAGGCGGGGCGGGGCCGCGGGTCAGCCCGTTCGCCGACGGCTTCGACATGGCGGCCCTGCTGCAACGCGCCGGCTTCGCCCTGCCGGTTGCCGACACCGACAAGGTGACGGTGCGTTACGAACATCCCCTGAGGCTGCTGCACGACCTGCGGCGCATGGGCGAGACCAACGTGCTGCGCGACCGCCCGCGCGGGCCCCTGACCCGGGCGGTGCTGGCACGGGCGTTCGACATCTACGCGGAGCGATTCTCCGGCCCGGACGGGCGGGTGGTCGCCACCTTCGAGATCCTGACCGTCACCGGCTGGGCGCCGCACGAGAGCCAGCAGAAGCCGCTGAAGCCGGGCTCGGCGAAGATGCGCCTGGCCGACGCTTTGGGGGTGAAAGAGGTGAAGCCCGGCGGGCCGGAGGGCTGACGCCCGCTCACATCACTGCGGTGATCGCGGCGCTGATGGCGTCGAACATGGCTCCGGCGTTCTGGGCGAAGGTGGTGATCGCGCTGACCACCACCAGGAAGATGCTGGCGACGATCAGGGCGTATTCGACGGCGGTGGCCCCGCCCTCGTCCTTCGCCAGTCTGCTCGCCAGGTCCTTCAAGGTCGCCTCGTCACAGGAAGTCGCGCAGGTACGCGACCAGAGGGCCGTCCGCCGGCGGCATGGGATAGTCCGAAAGCTTGTTCGGCTTAACCCAGGCCAGCGCCGCGTGATGGCGGGCCGTAACCACGCCCTCCCACCGACGACACAGCCAAAGTGGCATCAGAAGGTGAAACGATTCATAAGAGAAAGAGCTAAAGACGAAGGGCGCCAGGCAGGCCTCCTTCACCTGGATCCCCAGCTCTTCGTCCAGTTCGCGGATCAGCGCCGCCTCGGGCGTCTCGCCGGGCTCCACCTTGCCGCCCGGAAACTCCCACAGCCCGGGCAGCGATTTGCCCTCGGGCCGGCGCGCGATCAGCACCCGCCCGTCCACGTCCACGAGCGCGGCGGCGGCGACGAGCACGGTGGGTTTGTCGCTCACAGAACGCCGCTCCTGAGCGCTGAGGCCAGATCGCGTCCGCCGTACAGGATGCGGCGGATCTCCACGCTTGAGGCGTCGACGGTGTAGACCAGAACCACACGTTTTCGGTAGGGCAGCAGGAAAGCGCCCGGAAAGACCTGCCCAGCGTCACGGCCCACGAAGGGCATGCCGGCCAAGGCGCGGCAGCGCGCGCGGACCTGCTCGACAAAGCGCGCCGCCGCTCTGGGGCTGTCGCGTTCGCTATAGGCCTGGATCGAGTCTAGATCGTCGACAGCTTCGGGCGCATAGGCCAGCTTTCGCCTCATGCCCTGCCTGTACGCTCCCGCCGGCGTCGTTCCAGTTCGGCGGCGGCTTCGACATCGGACAGCATCGGCCGCGAGTCTTCGAACGTGCGCTGTATCAGCCCACGCAAGTGCGCTCGCGCGGCCGCCTGATCGGGGAACTCGTCGTCAAGCGGCAGGGGAAGAAGGGCGTCCCAGAGCGAAGCCTCTACGAACTCAGACAGGCTTTCCTCAACGCCCCGGGCCACGAGGGCGTCCAGCTCTTCAGCCAGCTCGGCCGACACCTCGACTTCGAGCTTGCGCTTCGCCGTCACCGCGCACCTCGGGAAGGGACCATCATGTAGAGCACAGCCTCCAACATCACCCCGCCTTACGCCGGCGTCGAAAGGCTTCGTCGAAGTCCGTTGCGCGGGCGACCGCGATAAGGGTCGTCATGTCAGACCCTGCCCGGGGTTCCGCCACGACCACGTCTCCCGGCTGAAAGCTCCATTCCTCATCTTCGGGAACAGGGTCGTCCGACAGCTGGAAGGTGGTGGCGCTGAAGCGGGTCGCTTCGACCGGCCTCCAAACGTCCGTGCCCTCGTTCAGAAGGCGGACGTGAACCGTGACGATTTCAGTAGATGAACCCGTCGCCGCCGACATGGATGACCTCTCCCGTGGCGTCGTCGATGACCACCGAGCGCCCCGTTTCCGGATGAACATAACGCGTGGCGGCGCCCGCTGTCTCGCGATTGATGGCGCGATAGGCCGCGCCGCGCTCGACGGCTTCGAGGATTTGGGCTTCGGTCCAGCCGCGCGCACCCATCTGGCGGGTCAGCTTTTCCGGCGTCTTCACCACGGTGCGGCGCGACTCAAGAACGATAGTCCCCGTTGATCTCGACGTAGCCTTTGGTCAGGTCGCAGGTCCAAACCGTGGCGGTTCCTCGTCCCACCGCTACGTCGACGGTGATCTCCAGCTCGGGGCGCTTCATGTAGGCGCTCATCTTCGCCTCGGAGTAGCCGGGAGCGATCTTGCCTTCGTGGGCGGCGGCCAGGTCGCCGAAGCGGATCGACAGGCGGTCGCGATCGACCGGCTCCTCGGTCTTGCCGGCGGCCATGACGATGCGGCCCCAGTTGGCGTCCTCGCCGGCGATGGCGGTCTTGACCAGCGGGCTCTCGGCGATCGAGCGGGCGATGCGGCGGGCGGAGTGGGGCGACTGCGCGCCGGTAACCGTCACCTTGACGAACTTGCGCGCGCCCTCGCCGTCGCGGACCAGCTGGTGCGCCAAGTCCAGCATCACCTGTTCCAGCTTGTCGCGGAAGTCCGCCAGCCGCCGGTCGCCGACCCGGCTGATCTTGGGCGCGCCGGACGCGCCGGTGGCGAACAGCAGGCAGGTGTCGTTGGTCGAGGTGTCGCCGTCCACGGTGACGCTGTTGAAGGTGGTACGGGTGTAGAGGCCCAGCAGGGTCCGCAGCACCGACGGCGTCAGGTTCGCGTCGGTGACCAGGAAGGCCAGCATGGTGGCCATGTCCGGCGCGATCATGCCCGAGCCCTTGGCGACGCCGGCGATGCGCACCGTCTCGCCGTCGATCTCGGCCTGCGCCCACGCGCCCTTGGGGAAGGTGTCGGTGGTCATGATCGCGCGCGCCGCGGCGTCCCAGTTGTCGGGCGACAGGCGCGTCTCGATCTCGGGCAGGCGCGCGGCGATCTTGGCGTCGTCCAGCACGACCCCGATCACGCCGGTGGAGGCCAGCATCACGTCGCGCTGGCGGCAGTCGAACCGCTTGGCCGCGGCTGACGCCGTGCGGCGGGCCGCGTCGGCGCCCGGCCGCCCGGTGAAGGCGTTGGCGCAGCCGGCGTTGACCACCAGGGCGCGCACGTCCTCGCCGCCGGTCGCCTCCAGCTGGCGCTTGCACCAGTCCACGGGCGCGGAGCCGACCTGATGGCGGGTGAACACGCCTGCGCACGCCGCCCCGTTCGGGAAGGTCATGACCATCAGGTCTTCGCGCTCGTGCTTGTAGAGCCCGGCCCGACCGGTCGCGAGTTCGACGCCCGCGATCGGCGGGATCGCCGGGAAGGGGACCGCCAGGGGCGAGACCTTCAGCCCGGGCTTGCCGGGCGCGGCGGAAGCCGCCGCCGTCGGCGCGGGGGGCGGGGCCGACTCGAATTGGCGGCTCTGCTTGTCGGCGCGTTTCAGCGCCGCGCTTTTCCAGGCGGCCTTCAGCGGGTCGAACGCGCGCTCGATCGAACCGACCAGCTCGGCCGGATCAATGGGCTTGTTCGCCTTGCCGTTGCGGGGCGGCGACTTGGCCAAGGGCTCAGCCCTTCGCGGCGGGCGCGGCCGGAGCCGGTGTGACGGGGGAGGCGGTCGGCGCGCCGGTCGGCGGCGGCGTGCCCGCAGGCGCGGCGGTCTGCGGCGCGGGCGCCGGACGCAGGCCCCCCGACGGCGCCGAGGCCGGCTCGCGCGGCGCGGTTCCGCCCGGCGCCCCTTTGATCAGCACCTCGACCTTGGCCTTGTCGCGCAGGCGGGTCAGCAGCTGGCGCACCTCGTCGTAGGTCAGGAAGCGCAGGATCTGCGGTCGCGCCTCCTCGATCGACAGCGGCTCCTCCTGGCGGCGGTCCTCGACCCGCAGCAGGGCGAAGCCGCCTTCTGTGGCGAACGGTCCGACCGTGTCGCCGGCCTTGGCGTTCTGTAGCGCGGCCGAATAGGCCTCGGGCATCACGTCGGTGGTGAAGTAGCCCAGGTCCCCGCCGTTGAAGCGGGTGGCCTGGTCGACCGAGCGTTCCATCGCCAGCGCCTCGAACGAGGCGCCGGTGGCCAACAGCTTGGCGACGGCTTCCGCCTCGGGCTGGGTGCGCACCAGAATCAGGCGGGCGCGAATCTCCTCCGACTGCTTCGCCAGGCGCAGCTGCTCGTTGTAGAGCGCGCGCACCGCGTTCTCGTCGATGGCGTTGTCGACGGTTGTTTCCACCAGCATGTCGCCGAGGATGCGCTCGCGCGCGGCGGCCAGCCGGCGCTGGGCCAGCGGGCTCTTGTCCAGGTTGCGCCGCTCGGCCTCGCGGGCCAGCAGCTTCTGGTCGACGACCTCGTCCAGCACCCGGCGGAACAGGTCCGAGGTGGTGTCCAGCGGCTCGCCTTCGCCGATCAGGCCTTGAGCGACCGCCTCGCGCTTCACGTCCGACGCCCATACCGCCTTGCCCTCGACCCGGGCCACGGCCACGTCGCCGGGTTCAGGCGGCCGCTCGGCGCCACGGCGATCCCCGCACGCGGCCAACGTCAGGACCGCGGCGAGTCCGGCGGCCGCGCAAAAGCTCTTGATCGCCCCTCGGACACCCATCGCGATCCCCCGAAGTCTTTGCTGCGAAAGGCCTGTCGCGTTGACAGGACTCGGGCCGGTGCTTAAGTCTCGCGCGCCCGCAAGTCGAGGAATTTTCCACGGCGTGCGCGGCTTTCGGCCGCGTTCGGCTCTCGGGCTTTCGGCGCGCCGCGTCCCCTATATTCGAGAGCGTCTCTCTCGACTCCTTCCCGGATCGTCCATGCTCGGCTTCGCCAAGAAGATTTTCGGCTCCTCCAACGACCGCAAGGTCAAGACCTTCATGCAGAGGGCGGGCCGGATCACCGCGCTCGAGCCGCGCTACGAGGCGATGAGCGACGAGGAGCTGCGGGGGCAGACCCAGATCTTCAAGGACCGGATTGCCGGCGGCGCCTCGCTCGATTCGATCCTGGACGAAGCGTTCGCGGTCGTGCGCGAGGCGTCCAAGCGCACGCTGGGCCAGCGGCACTACGACGTGCAGCTGGTCGGCGGCATGGTGCTGCACGAGGGCGGCATCGCCGAGATGCGCACCGGGGAGGGCAAGACCCTGGTCGCCACCGCGCCGACCTACCTCAACGCGCTCACCGGCAAGGGCGTGCACGTCATCACCGTGAACGATTACCTGGCCCGCCGCGACGCCGAGTGGATGGGGCAGGTGTACCGGTTCCTGGGGCTGTCGGTGGGCGTGATCGTCAACGGCCTCAGCCAGGGCCAGCGCCAGGCGTCGTACGGTTCGGACATCACCTACGGCACCAACAACGAATTCGGCTTCGACTACCTGCGCGACAACCTGGTCTACGATCGGCGCGAGATGGTCCAGCGCGGGCATCACTTCGCCATCGTCGACGAGGTGGACTCCATCCTGATCGACGAGGCCCGCACGCCTCTGATCATCTCCGGCCCGACCGAGAACCGCTCCGAGTTCTACCGGATCGTCGACGCCCTGGTGAAGGAACTGATCCAGGACCCCGACACCTTCGAGCTCGACGAGAAGCAGCGCCAGGCGATGCTGTCCGAAGCCGGCGCCGAGCGGGTCGAGGAGATGCTGCTGGCGGCCGGTCACCTGGCCGACGACACCACCGGCCTCTATGACGCCGCCAACGTCTCGGTGGTCCACCACGTCAACCAGGCGCTGCGCGCCAACCTGCTGTACCAGCGGGACAAGGACTACATCGTCAAGGGCGGCGAGGTGGTGCTGATCGACGAGTTCACCGGCCGGATGATGCAGGGGCGCCGCCTATCGGAAGGCCTGCACCAGGCGATCGAGGCCAAAGAGGACGCCGAGGTCCAGCCCGAGAACCAGACGCTGGCCTCGGTCACGATCCAGAACTACTTCCGCCTGTACTCCAAGCTGTCGGGCATGACCGGCACGGCCGCCACCGAGGCGTCGGAGTTCCACGACATCTACAAGATGGAAGTCGTCGAAATCCCGACCAACCGCCCTGTCGCCCGCGTCGACGAGGACGACGAGGTCTATCGTTCGGCGCGCGAGAAGAACCTGGCGATCCTGGAGCAGATCCGCGACTGCCACGGCCGCGGCCAGCCGATCCTTGTCGGCACCGTCTCGATCGAAAAGTCCGAACAGCTCTCCGAGCTGTTGAAGGAAGCCGGCATCCCGCACCAGGTGCTGAACGCCCGCTACCACGAGCAGGAGGCGCTGATCGTGGCCGACGCCGGCGTGCCGGGCGCGGTGACCATCGCCACCAACATGGCCGGCCGCGGCACCGACATTCAGCTGGGCGGCAACCTGGACATGAAGCTGCAGCGCTTCCGGATGGAGGAACGCGCCCAGGGCCGTGACCCGTCTCCGGAGGACATGGACGCCAAGCGCGCCGAGTTCGAGCGCGACATCGCCGAGAAGCGGACCCAGGCGCTCGCCGCCGGCGGTCTGTACGTGCTGGGCACCGAGCGGCACGAGAGCCGCCGCATCGACAACCAGCTGCGCGGACGCACCGGCCGTCAGGGCGACCCCGGCAAGTCGAAGTTCTTCCTGTCGACCGAGGACGATCTGCTGCGCATCTTCGCCGGCGAGCGGCTGGAAGGCATCATGCGCACCTTCGGCGTCGAGGAAGGCGAGGCGATCACCCACAAGTGGCTGAACAGCGCCATCGCCACCGCCCAGAAGCGCGTGGAGCAGCGCAACTACGAAATCCGCAAGAACCTGCTGAAGTACGACGACGTCATCAACGACCAGCGCAAGGCCGTGTTCGAGCAGCGCCAGGAGTTCATGGAGTCGGAGGATCTGTCGGAACTGACCGGCGAGTTCCGGCGCGACACCATCTCCGACCTCGTCGACCGGCACATGCCGCCCAAGGCCTACGCCGAGCAGTGGGACGTCGAGGGCCTGACCGAGCGGGTGCAGTTCGTGCTGGGTCTCGACCTGCCGATCGCCGACTGGGCGGCCGAGGAGGGGGTCTCCAACGAGGAGATCGAGCAGCGCCTGAACGAGGCCGCCGACAAGCGCGCGGCCGAGCGGCTGGAGCTGATCGGCCAGGAGCAGATGCGCGATCTGGAGAAGAACTTCCTGCTCCAGATGATCGACATGCAGTGGCGCGAGCACTTGGTGCACCTCGACCACCTCCGCGCGGTGATCGGCCTGCGCGGCTACGGCCAGCGCGATCCGCTGAACGAGTACAAGACCGAAGCCTTCTCGCTGTTCGAGAAGCTGCTGGTCGATCTGCGCCAGAACGTCACCCGCTGGCTGATGACGGTGGAGATCCGCTTCATGGAGCCGGAGGAGCCGGAGCTTCCGCCCATGCAGGAGATCCATATCAATCCGCTGACCGGCGAGAACGAGATGGGTGGGTCGCTGGAGAACCTGGACGCGGACGGCCGGGCCGGCCTGCCGCACAGCGCCCTGCCGGAGTCCTGGGACCGCACGCCGCGCAACGCGCCGTGCCCCTGCGGATCGGGGCGCAAGTTCAAGCATTGCCACGGCGCGCTCGTCTGAGGCGCTCACGCGGCCAGATCACGGCGAAATGACGGCGGCCCCGCTTAACGGCGGGGCCGTTTCGTTACATGCTCTCCCCTGTCGATTGAATTTCGCTTTGGGAGGAGCGAACTCATGACAGGACACCGAAGCTTCTGGATCGCAGCCGCGGCGGCGACCCTGCTGAGCGCAGGCTCCGCGACCGCCGCCCCGGCCAATCCCCAGTGCAAGAAGGCGTGCGACCGCGCCTATCAGACGTGCTCGTCGGCCAATAAGCCCTACGAGGTCTGCATGAAGGCCTGGAGCGGGTGCAAGGCCAAGTGCGCGCCGACCAAGACCCCGGCGACCCTGCAGACACCCGCGCCCAAGAAGAAGTAGCCGCGGGCGAAACGCCGGCCCGGCTTGGGTCCGGGCCGGACTCCGGCTAATCAGGCTCCTCGATCCCGAGGAGACGCGCCGCCTATGGCCGACGCCCCAGAGTCCGCGCTGAAGCCCGAGTCTCCCGTTCGAGAGACCCCCGCCCGCCGCGCGCCCGCTGCGAAGTTCGGGGAAGGTTTCCTGTACGACGCCTGGTGGTTCGCGGCTCTGTCGTCGGAGCTGAAGCCCGGCGCCTTGCAGCGCTACGAGTTGCTGGGCGAGCCGGTGCTGCTGGGCCGCACGCGCTCCGGCGAGGTCTATGCGTTGCGAGACATCTGCCCCCACCGGGCCGCGCCGCTGTCGGCCGGGCGGCTGGTGCCCGAGTCCGGGGGCGGGGAGAGCGTGGAGTGTCCATATCACGGCTGGCGCTTCCGCACGGACGGGGTCTGCGCCGCCATCCCTTCGCTGGTGGACGAGCAGGCGTTCGAGCCCGGGCGCATCCGCGTGCGCCGCTATCCGGTCGCCGAGAGCCAGGGGCTGGTGTTCGTCTGGATGGCGTCCGATCCGCGCAACCCGTCCGAACCCGACCACCAACTGCCGGTGTTCGAGGGCGTGGTCGGCGGCGGGCCCAAGATGGTCGAGCGTATGGACTTCGACGCTCACATCGACCACGCGGTGGTGGGGCTGATGGACCCCGCCCACGGCCCCTACGTGCACCAGCAGTGGTGGTGGCGCTCCAAGCACAGCCAGCATGAGAAGGCCAAGCGGTTCGAGCCGCGTGAGCACGGCTTCGCCATGGCCCGCCACGCCCCGTCCAAGAACAGCCGCGCCTACAAGATTCTGGGCGGGGCGCCGGAGACCGAGATCACCTTCCGCCTGCCGGGTCTGCGCTGGGAGCACATCCGGGTCGGCGCCCGTCAGGTGCTGGGCCTGACCTGCCTGACGGCGGTGAACGAGAAGAAGACCCGCATCACCCAGATCTTCTGGTCCGACCACCCGGTGTTCGGCCTGGTGCTGCCGTTCTTCCGCCAGGGCGCCCGGGCCTTCCTCAAGCAGGACGGCGACATGGTGAACCTGCAGAACGAAGGCTTGCGCTACGACCCGGCCCTTCTGTGGATCGACGACGCAGATCGCCAGGCCAAATGGTACCAGGCCCTGAAGAAGGAATGGACGGCGCACCGGGCGGAGGGCCGCCCGTTCCGCAACCCGGTCGAGCCCACCGTGCTGAAGTGGCGGAGCTGATCGTCAGGCCGGCTTCAGCGCGGTCATCATGTAGTTGACGCCGCTGTCGGCCGACAGCGACCAGCGGTCGGCCAGCGGATTGTAGGACACCCCGAACGGCCCCTGAACCTCCACCGGCTCGGAGCCGAGGTGAGCGCGGATCTCCTCGGGCTTCAGGAACTTGCGCCAGTCGTGGGTGCCGCGCGGCAGCCAGCCCAGCACGTACTCGGCGCCGACCACCGCGAGGGCGAAGGCGCGGGGCGTGCGGTTCAGGGTGGCGACGATCATCATGCCGCCAGGCTTCACCAGCCGCGCGCAGGTGCGCAGGTACTCCCCGGGATCGGCGACGTGCTCGACCACCTCCATGTTCAGCACCAGGTCGAACGGCCCCGCGCCCTCGGCCAGCAGCTGCTCGGCGGTGGCGGCCCGGTAGTCGATGTCCAGGCCCTGTTCCGCCGCGTGGGCGCTGGCGGTGCCGATGTTTCGCTCCGACGCGTCCGCGCCGGTCACCTCGAACCCCAGCCGCCGCATCGGCTCCGACAGCAGCCCGCCGCCGCAGCCGATGTCGAGCAGCCTGAGCCCCGCGAACGGTTCGCGCGCGCGCACGTCCCGCCCGAACCGCGCGGCGGCCTGATCGCGGATGAACTCCAGCCGCACTGGATTGAACTTGTGCAGCGGCGCGAACTCGCCCGTCGGGTCCCACCACTTGGCGGCCAGGGCGGAGAATCGCGCGACTTCGTCGGCGTCGATGCTGGAGTAGGGTTCGGCGGCGCTCATACGTGGGGACTTAGCTTTCCACCAGTCCGGCGCCAACTGAGGCTCACTCCGGATCGGAAGCGTTGCCTGTAGCTTCTGATTTCGGGGTCGGGAAAATTGTGAGGACGTCCCCGGTCCGAACAACGGTTAGATCCAGATCGACGGCTCCAAACGCGATTTCCGGAGGTAGCCACACAGCCTCCTCCCCCTCGTGCATGAAAGTGTACGTTCGATGCTGCTTCTCGCTCACTCATAAATTGTATCCAGGACGGGTAGGCCTTCAACAAGGAAATCGTTCTCGTTGTGCCGCTCGCATTGGATCGCATAGAAGCGAGGACGACGGGCGGGAGGCTTGCTTGGCGCGACTGGTGATGAAGTTCGGGGGGACGTCCATGGCGGACCTCGAACGGATTCGGCGCGTGGCGCGCATCGTCTCGGCCGAGGT
>Ga0196964_10001551_pt1 | contig 11651 bp, 12 predicted proteins | sample S1_10metaG_FD_148615 | JGI IMG/M metagenome (GOLD analysis project Ga0196964, IMG submission 148615) | Soil microbial communities from Anza Borrego desert, Southern California, United States - S1_10 | ecosystem: Environmental > Terrestrial > Soil > Desert | place: USA: California | collected... | reverse complement strand
ACGGCCTGAACCTGATGGCGATCCCGTCGTCGGTGCAGGTCGCCGCGATCGGCGTGCTGGTGATCGTCGCGCTGCTGATCGACGGATTCGGGAGGAAGCGATGAGCGCCGTCGCCACCGGGGCCCGCGGCCCCTCGTTCGAGATCCCCGCCGCGGCCTACCGGCTGCTCGCGGTGCTGCTGCTGTGCGTGGCGCTGACCTTCGCGAGCGACGCGTTCCTGACGGTCAACAACCTGCTGAACGTGCTGCGCCAGGCGGCGCTGCTGTTCCTGCTGGCCGCCGGGCTGACGCTGGTGGTGCTGACCGCCGGGCTCGACCTGTCGATCGGGGCGAACGTCGCGATGTCGGCCTGCCTCGCGGCGGCGACGATGAAGGCGACCGGATCGCCCTGGCTCGGCGCCACGGTGGGCCTGGGCGCCGGCACCGCGATCGGCCTGCTGAACGGCGCGATGGTCACCGCGCTGCGCATCCCGCCGTTCATCGCCACCTACGGCATGCTGTGGGTGCTGCACGGCGTCACCTACTGGTTCATGGCCGGCGAGACGATCCACGGCTTCCCGCAGGGCTTCCGCCAGATCGGCAGCGGCTACTGGCTCGGGATCCCGGTGCCGGTGTACCTGATGGCGCTGGCGCTGGCGGTCGGCACGGTGTTCGCGCAGCGCACGTCCTGGGGCCAGCAGATCTACTCGATCGGCGCGAACCCCGAGGCGGCGCGGCTGTCGGGCATCCCCGTGCGCGCGCGGCTCGTGCTGGTCTACGCGCTGAGCGGCGCGATGGCCGGGCTGGCGAGCCTCGTGTTCCTCGCGCGCCTGAACTCGGCCGAGGGCGACATCGGCGAGGCGATGACGCTGCCGGCGATCGCCGCGGTGCTGATCGGCGGCACCTCGCTGTTCGGCGGCGTCGGCACGATCGGCGGCACGCTGATCGGCGCGCTGCTGCTCACCCTCGTCATCAACGGCATGAACCTGCTGGCGATCCACGCGAACTGGCAGCCGCTGGTGACCGGGGTGATCGTCATCGTCGCCGTCTGGCTCGACTCGATCACGAGGCGCCGTCTCGGCGACGCCCGATGACCCGTGCTGCAGAAACCCAACCGGAGGAGACCCCGATGAACCGACCGTCCCGCACCGCCGCCCGCACGCTCGCGCTCGCAGCGCTGGCCTGCGCCGCCACCACCGTCGCCGCGCAGGAGCGCATCGCGGTGTTCACCAAGAACCAGACGAACCCGTACTTCCAGGTCGTGCGGCTGGGCGCCGAGTCGGCCGCGAAGCAGATGGGCGCGTCGGTCACGCACTACGTGCCGACCAAGCCCGACAGCATCCCGGAGCAGATGAGCCAGATCGAGGACGTCGTCGTCAAGAAGCCGAGCGCGATCGTCTTCATCCCGGTCGACTACAAGGCGATGGCCCCGGGCGTGCAGAAGATCAACGCGGCGAACATCCCGGTGGTCAACGTGACCGACCGCAGCGAGTCGGGCAAGTTCGTCTCGTTCGTCGGGGCGAGCGACTACCAGCTCGGGCTCGAGACCGCGCGCGCGCTGCTGCGCGGCATGGGCGGCAAGGGCAACGTGATCGCGCTGGAAGGCGTGAAGGCCTCGCTCACCAACATCGATCGCATGAAGGGCATGACCGACGCGCTGAAGGAGTTCCCGAACGTGAAGCTGCTCGCCTCGCAGCCGGCGAACTACCAGCGGCTGCAGGCGCTCCAGGTGATGGAGAACCTGATGCAGACCCATCCGCAGGTCGACGGCGTGTTCGCCGCGAACGACGCGATGGCCACCGGCGCGATCGAGGCGCTCGAGGGCGCGAACCGCAAGGCGCAGGTGGTCGGCATCAACGGCACCAAGGAGGCGATCGACATGATCAAGGCGGGCAAGATGCTCGCCACCGGCGACTACAACGGCTTCCTGCAGGGCTGCATCGGCACGATGGCCGCGATCCGGTCGCTGCGCAAGATGCCGGTGCCGGCCGAGATCGTGTTCCCCGCCACCGTGATCGACAAGTCCAACTACCAGCCCGCCGACGTGCCCGCCGACAAGCGCGCGTGCCCGAAGTGGGAAGAGATCGTCCGCAACTGACCGTCCGGCCGCGCCCCGCCGCGCCGCGGGGCGCGGCCGCTCCTCCCCGACACGACCCCCATCCGAAGGGACCCGCATGACCGCACCGACCCTGATCGCCGAGCTCGAGGCGCTCGACGACCGCCGCGCCGCCGCCGCCGTCGCCAAGGACCGCGAGGCGCTCGAGGCGCTGCTCGCCTCCGACCTGCACTACGTCCACTCCTCGGCGATCGACGAGGACAAGGCGACCTACATCGAGCGCGCCTGCACCGGCTGGTACGACTACAAGGGCCTGACCCCGATCAGGCGCGAGTGGCGCGTCTGGGGCGACACCGCGCTGTGCAACGGCGACGTGCGCATCCAGGTCGTCGTCAAGGGCACGACGAAGGACTTCGTCAGCCGCTACCTGCAGGTCTGGCGCCGCGAGGGCGGCGCGTGGCGGATGGCATCATGGCAGTCCACGCCGGTGCCCGCCGCCTGAGAGCGGCCGCCCGCCGCTCCTCCTCCTTCCCGAGCTTCCGACCATGATCGACACGAACGCCCTGCGCTCGCTCTTCCTCGACGCCCGCACGCAGAACGGGTGGCTGCCGACGCCCGTCACCGACGACGAGCTGCGCCGCGTCTTCGACATCATGAAGATGGCGCCCACCTCGGCCAACACGCAGCCCGGGCGCTTCGTGTTCCTGCGCACGCCCGCGGCGAAGGAGCGGCTGCGCCCGATGCTCTCGCCGGGCAACGTCGACAAGACGATGAGCGCGCCGGTGGTGACGATCGTCGCCTACGACGTCGACTTCCACGAGCACATGCCGAAGGTGTTCCCGCACAACCCGGCGATGAAGGCGGGCTTCGACGGCGAGGAGAAGCGCCCGGTGCGCGATCGCTTCGCGTTCCGCAACGGCACGCTGCAGGGCGCGTACTTCATGCTCGCCGCGCGCGCGATCGGGCTCGACGTCGGTCCGATGTCGGGGTTCGACAACGCGCGGGTCGACGCGGAGTTCTTCCCCGACGGCCGCTTCAGGTCCAACTTCCTGGTCAACCTCGGGCACGGCGACCCGTCGAAGGTGATGCAGCGGCTGCCCCGCTTCGACTTCGACGAGGTGTGCTCGCTGCTGTGAGCGCGGCCGCCGCGATCCGGCCGGGGCCGTCCGGCCGGTGATCGGCGACCCGCTGTTCTGGGCCGCCGCGGCGCCGGCGGTGCTGCTCGCCGGCGTGTCCAAGGCGAGCGGCAACGGCCTCGGCATGGTGGCCGTGCCGCTGATGGCGCTCGCGATGCCGCCGCCGGTGGCCGCGGCCGTCATGCTGCCGATCCTGTGCGCGATGGACCTGCTCGGCCTGTGGGCCTGGCGCGGCCGCGCCGACCGCGCGGTGCTCGCGACGATCCTGCCCGGCGCGATGCTCGGCATCGGGATCGGCACGCTCGCGTTCGGGCTGCTCGACGTGCGCTGGGTCGAGGGGCTGCTCGGCGCCGAGGCGGTGGCCTTCGCGCTGCACCGGATCGCCGCCCGGCACGCGATCGCCGCCCGGCCGCCGGGCGCGCCCTCGCGATGGGCCGGCGGATTCTGGGGGGCGGTCTCGGGCTTCACCAGCACGCTCGCGCACGCCGGCAATCCGCCGCTGATGCAGTACCTGCTGCCGCTGCGCCTCGACAAGGAGCGCTTCGTCGCGACGACGGTGGTGTTCTTCACCGCGGTCAACGCCGTCAAGCTGGTGCCGTACGCCTGGCTCGGGCTGTTCGACGGCTCGAACCTGCTCGCCTCGGCGGCGCTGCTGCCGCTGGTGCCGGTCGGCTACCGGGCGGGGGTGCGGCTCGTGCGGCGGCTGCCCGAGGCGGTCTTCCAGCGCGTTCTCGTCGGCTCGCTGCTGGTGATCGGGACGAAGCTGCTGGCAAACGCGTTCGTCGGGTGAGGGCGCCCCGGGGGCGCTTGAAATCCGTCGCCCGCGTCCCTAAGTCGGGTCCATGGGCGGCGAACGTCCCGCCCGACATCCGCACGAACAGGAGCGACACACCATGACCCGAGTTTCCATCTACGATCCGTTCGCCGACGTGTTCCCGACGCTGTTCCGCAGCCTGCTGTCCGATGCCGCCGAGCCGCGCACCGGCGAGCGCGACGGCGCCGCGCAGGCGGTCCCGATGCGCGTCGACGTCAGCGAGGTCGACGGCGCGTACACCGTCCGGGCCGACCTGCCGGGCGTGCCGAAGGACGCGATCCACGTCGACATCGACGGCAACCGCGTCACCATCCGCGCCGAGGTCAAGCGCGAGGCCGAGCGCAAGGAAGGCGAGCGCGTGCTGCGCAGCGAGCGCTACTACGGTCAGTTCGCGCGCAGCTTCGCGCTCGGCGACGAGCTCGACGACGAGCGGGCCGCCGCGCGCTTCGAGAACGGCGTGCTCGAGCTGACGCTGCCGAAGAAGGCCGTCGCCGGCGCGAAGCGGCTGGCGATCCAGTAAGCGCGTCGCCCCGCCGATCGGGCGCGCCCGCGCCCGATCCCTTCCGGCCGTCCGGTGCGTCCCCGCGCACCGGACGGCCGTTTCGCGTCCGGCGTCGGCCGGTCCCGCCGCGCCCGTCCGGCCGACCCCTCGGCCGGCGCGCCGCCCCGGTCGCGTCGCATCGTCCGACAGCTCGGCCGTCGCGTCTCCGATCCGCCGGTGCTCACGGCTCCGCTGCCGGCCGACGGCCGGGCCGGGCATCGTGGCTCGACCGACGAACGGACGAGGCGGGCCGACATGCGCGACGGGGACGGGGTGACGGAGCGGGGGGCGCGGCGCGCCGTCCGCGCGGCGGGACGCGCGGCGGCGATCGCGGTCGCGGCGGCGGCCGGGCTGGGCGCGCCGGCGGCGCACGCGCAGTCGGACTCGTGGTTCGGCCGGGACAAGGCCGCCCACGCCGGCGTGTCGGCGCCGATCGGCGCCTACGCCGCGGGCCTCGCGGGGCCGGATGCGAGCACCGCCCAGCGGGTCGCGCTGGGCACGGTGATCGGCGGGCTGCCGGGGCTCGCGAAGGAGTTCGTGGACATGCGCACGCCGGGGCGCGACCCGTCGGCGCGCGACATGGTCGCGAACCTCGCCGGCGCGGCGCTCGGCGCCCTGCTGGTCGACTGCTGCATCGTGCGCCCGCTGACGCGCCACGGCCGGGTCGACGGCATCGGGATCGAGTACCGGCTCGACTTCTAGGCGGGGACGGCGCGCGGCCGAGCCGGGGTCGGGACGGCCCGGCTCGGGGAACGCATCGTGCCCGCATCGGGGAATCGGCCACCGGCATTCCCCGTGCGCATCCACCACCTGAACTGCATCTCCACCTGCCCGCTCGGCGGACGGCTGATGGACGGGCGCAGCGCGTCGATCCTGCAGCGCGGCGAGCTCGCCTGCCACTGCCTGCTGGTCGAGCTCGCCGACCGGCTGGTGCTGGTCGACACCGGGCTCGGGCTGCGCGACGTCGAGGATCCGCGCGGCCGGCTGAGCGCGTTCTTCCTCGCGCTCGTGCATCCCGACTTCCGTCCGGAGATGACCGCCCAGGCGCAGGTGCGCCGGCTCGGCTTCGACCCGCGCGACGTGCGCGACATCGTGCTCACGCACCTCGACTTCGACCACGCCGGGGGGCTCGACGACTTCCCCGAGGCGACGGTGCACCTGCTGTCCGACGAGCGCGACGGCGCCTTCGCGCAGCGCACCTGGCTCGACCGGCAGCGCTTCCGTCCGCAGCAGTGGAGCTCGCGCTCGCGCTGGCGCACGTATCCGGCGATGGGCGGCGAGCCCTGGTACGGCTTCGCGCGCGCGCGTCCGCTCGAGGGGCTGCCGCCCGAGATCGCGATGATCCCGCTGCTCGGCCACACGCTCGGGCACGCCGGCGTCGCGGTCGACCTCGGCGGGCGCTGGCTGCTGCAGGCCGGCGACGCGTACTTCTGCCGCACCGAGCTCGACCCCGAGCGTCCGCGCTGCACGCCGGGGCTGCGGATGTACCAGTGGATGATGGACAAGGACCGCACGGCGCGCGTCGAGAACCAGCAGCGGCTGCGGACGCTGTGCGCGACGCACGGCCACGAGGTCCAGGTGTGCTGCGGCCACGACCCCGGCGAGTTCGAGGCGCTGACCGGGCGCTCGGTGCGCCGGCCCGCCGACTGGAGCGTGGTGCCGGGCACCGGCGCGGCCTGAGCCGCGCCGGTCGCGGGGGCTCAGTCGCGCTGCAGCGCGACCCAGCGCGGCGCGCCGTCGGGCCCGGGCACGGCGACGATGCGGATCGCGTCGTCGAAGGTCCGCTCGAGCGCGTCGCGCAGCGCCGCGTCGCCGGGCGCGCCCTCGGCGACGACGCGTCCCGCGGCCATCGCGACGACGCGGTCGGCCGCCAGCGCGAGCCCCAGGTCGTGCACCACCGCCGCGATCGCGGCGCCCTCGCGCGCGCGCCGTCGCAGCGCGTGCACCAGCACGCGCCGGTGCGGCGGATCGAGGTGCGCCGCCGGCTCGTCGAGCAGCAGCGTCGGCGCCCCGGCGGCGAGCACGCGGGCGAGCAGCACGCGCTGGCGCTCGCCGCCCGACAGCGCGCGCAGCGGTCGGGCCGCGAGCGCGTCGGCGTCGAGCTCGCGCAGCGCGGCGTCCGCCGCCGCGCGGTCGGCGGCGTCCGGCGCGCCGAACAGCCCGTGGCGCGGCAGCCGCCCGAGCAGCGCGACCTCGCGCACCGGCAGGTCGCCGTCGGCCTCGCCGTGCTGCGACAGCCACGCGAGCCGGCGCGCCCGCTCGCGCGCGGTCCAGGCGCCGATCGGCCGGCCGTCGAGCCTCACCTCGCCGCGGTCGGCGCGGTGCAGTCCGGCGAGCACCGACAGCAGGGTGCTCTTGCCGGCGCCGTTCGGCCCGACGATCGCGGTCAGCGCGCCGCGCGGGATCGCGACGCTCGTGCCGTGCAGCACGCGGCGCGCGCCGTGCGAGGCCTCGACGTCGCGCGCGACGAGGGCGTCGGTCGCGTCGGTCGCGCCGGTCGCGCCGGTCGGCGCGGCGCTCACGCGCGCACCCCGCGGCGCAGCAGCACGAGCAGGTAGGGCCCGCCGAGCAGCGCGGTCAGCACGCCGACCGGCAGCTCCTGCGGCGCGGCGAGGACGCGCGCGGCGACGTCGGCGGCCCCGAGCAGCGCGGCGCCGGCGAGCGCCGACAGCGCGAGCGCCGGACCGTGACGCAGCGTCGCGAGCCGGCGCACCAGGTGCGGCGCCGCGAGCCCGACGAAGCCGACCATCCCGCACTGCGAGACCGCGGTGCCGGTCGCGAGCGCCATCGCGGCGACGAGCGCGAGCCGCAGCCGCGGCAGCTCGAGCCCGAGGCTCGCGGCCCCGGCCTCGCCGAGCACCAGCGCGTCGAGCGCGCGCGCGAGGCGCAGCGCCGTCGGCAGGCACACCGCCAGCGCGCCGGCGAGCAGCGCCACGCCGCTCCAGCCGACGAAGCCGGTCGTGCCGAGCATGAACGCCTGCCGGCCGCGCAGCGCGTCGGGCGCGCGCAGCAGCAGCAGGTCGGACAGCGCGCCGAGCGTGACGCCGACCACCACGCCGGCGAGCAGCAGCACGACCGGGCGCGACGCGCCCCCGGCCAGCGCGAGCGTCGCCGCGACGCCGGCGAGCGCGCCCGCGAACGCCGCGCCCGCGAGCCCGAGCCCCGCGCCCGCCGAGGCCGCCCCGAGCGCGAGCCCGCCGCCGGCGAGCGCGAGCGCGGCGGTCACGCCCAGCGCCGCGCCCGAGGCCGTGCCGAGCAGCCAAGGATCGGCGAGCGGGTTGCGGAACAGCCCCTGCGCGATCGCGCCCGCCAGCCCGAGGCAGGCGCCGGCGAGCAGCGCGCCGAGCGTGCGCGGCGCGCGGATGCCGGCGACGAGCCCGGCGTCGTCCGGCCAGGGCGCGGACCAGCCGTCGGCGCCGGCGGCGAGGCCGGCCGCCAGCACCGCGGCGCACGCCGCCGCGAGCGCGAGCGCGACGCGCGGTGCGTCGCGCGTCACGACGCCGGGCCGCCGAGCGCCGACAGGCAGGCGGCGATGCGCTCGGCGCCTTCGCCGAGCCGCGGGCCCGGGCGCACGAGCAGGTCCCAGTCGGCCGGCCCGAGCCCGCAGGTGCGCCCCGCGCGCAGCGCGGCGAGCCCGCTCCAGCCCGGACGCTCGGCCATCCGCGCGAGCGTCCGCGCGTCGGCGACGATCAGCTCGGGCGCGGCGCGCACCAGGTACTCGGGGCTCATCGCCGGGAACGGCCCGAGCGAGGCGGGCACGACGTTGCCGAGCCCGAGCCGCGCGAGCGTCTCGCCGACGAACGACGCCTCGCCGGCCGCGTGCGGCACCTCCGAGACCTCGACGTACGCGCGCCGGCCGCGCCACGACGGCGGCACGCGCGCGGCGGCCGCCTCGATCCGCGCCTCGACCGCGCGCCAGAGCGCCTCGCCGTCGCGCGGCCGACCGAGGATCGAAGCGACCGCGTCGAGCACGCGCCGCGTGTCGGCCAGACCGCGCGGCTCGAGCGCGAGCACCGGCACGCCGAGCGACTCCAGCCGCGCGAGCGCCCGCGTCGAGCCGGCGGCCAGCACGACGTCGGGCCGCAGCGCGACGATCCGCTCGATCGAGGTGTCCTCGAGCCCGCCGACGCGCGGCAGCGCCGCGGCCGACGCCGGCCAGTTCGACCAGCGGTCGACGCCGACGAGCCGATCGCACGCGTCGAGCGCGCACACCGTCTCGGTCAGCGACGGCAGCAGCGTGACGATCCGTGCCGGCGGCGCGGGCAGCCGCAGCGTGCGCCCGCGGTCGTCGACGGCCGACACCGGGGCGGGCGCCGCGCGCGCGCCGCCGGGCGCGTCGGCCGCGACCGCGACGCCCGGCGCGCCCGCGCACGCGATCGCCGCCGCGCCCGCGAGCGCGACGGCGAGCGCGCGCGCGACGCCGCTCATCGCGACGGCGGCGCCCAGCTCAGCACGACGTAGGCGCTGCGACCGAGCTGGGCGAAGCCCAGCGCGGTCTCGTAGCGCTTGTCGGCGACGTTGTTGAGCCGCAGGCCCACGGTCCAGTCGCGGTCGACGCGCCGGTCGGCCCGCAGGTCGAGCGTCGAGAAGCCGCCGATCCGGCGCGTGTTGGCCGCGTCCTCGAAGCGGTCGGAGTACGCGGTCGCGGTGCCGCCCGCGGACCACGCGCCGAACTCGCGGTCGACGCTCGCGCGCAGCGCCTGCTTCGAGCGGCGCTGCAGCCGGTTGCCGAAGTTGGGGTCGCCCGGCGCGTCGTTGCGCGGATCGAGGTGCTCGTACGAGGCGCCGAGCAGCCACCCCGGCAGCCGGCCCGCGTACGACAGCACCGCCCCGTCGACGCGCGCGCGGTCGACGTTGATCGGCACGAAGCCCGGGCCGTTGACGAAGTAGTCCTCGATCCGGTTGTCGACCCAGGCCGCCCGCAGCGTGTGGCCGCCCGCGCTCCAGCGGACGGCGAGCTCGGCGTGCCGGCCCTCCTCGGGACGCAGGTTCGGGTTCGAGAAGCCCGGGAAGTACAGCCGCCCGAAGTCCGGCGCGACGAAGCTCGTGCCGTACGTCGCGCCGACGCGCAGCGCCGGCGTCAGCGCGTAGCCGTAGCCGATGCTGCCGGTCGACTGGTTGCCGAACTGCGAGTTGCGGTCGTGGCGCGCGCCGAGCTGCCACGCGTGCCGCGCCGCCTCGCCGCTCAGCCCGAGGCCGACCGCGTCGATGCTGCGGCGGGTCGTCGGCAGCACGAAGTCGCCGTAGTCGACGCGCTGCTCGATCCGCTCGACCAGCGCGACCGCGGTGCCCACCGGCGTCGCCACCGTGTTCTCCCACGCGTACTGCTCCTGCGCGGTGCGGAACAGCCCCTCGCCGAACGCGCTGCCGACCGAGCGGTAGCCGTCGGACGAGGCCGCGGCGGTCAGCCGGGTGGTCCAGCCGTCGGCGAGGCGCCCGCTCGCCTGCAGCGAGCGCACGCGGGTGCGCAGCTCGCCGCGCGGGTCGCTGCCCGGGCCCTCGTCGGCGCGCACGGTGCCGCGCGACTCGAGCGAGGTCGCGTCCAGCCGCCAGTCGCTCGTCAGCTGCCAGCCCAGCCGCAGCGTGCCGGCGGTCTGGCGGAAGCCGTCGCGATCGGGCTCGTAGGTGAACGCGTCGGCGTTCGGCGTGGTCGCCGAGATGCCGTCGGTCGTGAAGCGCGTGAGCTGGACCGCGCCGTCGAACGCGCCGCCGCGGAAGCCGAAGCCGGCGCTCGCCTGCGCGGTGCGCTCGGTGCCGAGCAGCAGCGAGGCGTTCGGCGAGAAGCCGGGCCGCGCGCGCCGCGTGAAGCCCTGGATCACGCCGCCGACCGCGTCGCTGCCGTACAGCGCCGACAGCGGGCCGCGGACGATCTCGACGCGCTCGAACGCCTCGATCGGCAGGTTGTTGAACGGCGTGGTGCCGCCGAGCGCCGAGCCGAGCCGCACGCCGTCGACGAGCAGCAGCGTGTGGCGCGACTCGAGGCCGCGCACGAACACCGAGGCCGACTGCCCGGGCCCGCCGGTGGTGCCGATCTGCAGGCCGGGCTGGCGCGCGAGCAGCTCGGCGAACGACAGGCTGCGCGCCCGCTCGATCTCCTCGCGCTCGATGACGGTGACCTCGGCGACGGTCTCGTCGACGCGCGACGGCGAGCGGGTGGCGGTGACGCTGACCGCGTCGAGGCGCGTCGCGCCGGCGGTCTGCGCCGAGGCGACGGGCGAGACGCCCTGCAGGGCGGCGGCCACGAGCGCCGCGAGGGCGGTCGGTGCCGGGCGACGGACGCCGGGACGGGACGGCGAGGGGGACGCGGGGGTGCCGCGCGCGTCGACGCGACGCGCGGGGTCAGGGCGGCACGGGCCGCGGCGACCGGACGGGGACATGGAAGAAGGCTCCGGAAATCGCCCGGACCCGCTTCCCCGCAGGTCCGGACACACGGTGCGCGGCACGAGGCCGCGAACCACCCGTTGGCCGGTATCCGGGCTGGCGGATCGACCCGTGCGGCCTTCCCAGAGCCGCGAGGCTCCAGTGGCAGCGTGCACGAGCGGGGGCGCGAGGCCCCGTCCGCTTACCGTTGCGGGGGCAGCGCAGGTTGGGCCGGACCGGAGCGCGCGTCCGACCTCCCTGCTTCCCGTTTACCCCGGACGACGACGACGCGCCGGCCGGGCACCAACGGCGCGAGCGTACCACCCCGCGCGTCCGGCCGGCCCGCGGCGTTCCGGGCCCGCTCCGACGGAGCGCCGCGCACTGCGCCCGCCCCACGGCGGCCGGTCCGCACGGGGCGGCGGCGGCCGCGGCCTCCTACCCTCGACGGGTGAGCACCCCCGCCCCGGTCGCCGATCCCGTCAACACCGCCGCGCCGCCGGTGCTGCACGTCGTGATGAACGCCGGCTCCGGCGCGACCGCCGCCGCCGCGCGCCGCGAGACGCTCGAGCGCGTGTTCGGCGAGGCGGGGCGACGCTTCGACGTGACGCTGGTCGAGCATCCGGCCGACCTCGCCGCGCGGGCGCGCGAGGTCGTCGCCCGCGCGCGGGCCGACGGCGGCGCGGTGATCGCCGCCGGCGGCGACGGCACGATCGCCACCGTCGCGCAGGCGGTGCTCGGCAGCGGCTGCGCGCTCGGGCTGCTGCCC
>Ga0196964_10001550_pt1 | contig 11657 bp, 11 predicted proteins | sample S1_10metaG_FD_148615 | JGI IMG/M metagenome (GOLD analysis project Ga0196964, IMG submission 148615) | Soil microbial communities from Anza Borrego desert, Southern California, United States - S1_10 | ecosystem: Environmental > Terrestrial > Soil > Desert | place: USA: California | collected... | reverse complement strand
CGACTTCGCCGACCACACCAGCCTGGGCCAGTGGGTCGGCGAACCGCTGGAGCTCGACCTCACCACGCTCGATCCGCCCGGCGTGAACCAGGGGCTGGCGCGGTTCGGCAAGTCCGATTTCTAGTGACGGTGGGAAAGCTGAGAGAGAAGCGCCATGTCGGAAGATCTGGAGCAAGCCAGAAGGGATCTCGAAGCCGCCTTGGGGCTCCCCGAGGGCTCTATCGGCGCGGCGCGCTCGACACCAGGGACCGTCGTCCATCCAAATAACGAAGTGACCTACATCGAAGTCCCGGGCGAAGCGGATTTCGACGCCTTCTTCATAGACATAGTGGAGGCGGTGGATCCTCCGAGGGCGACGGGGGGATCCCTCATGGCCGAGAACTGCGCCTTGCGCACGCCCAGGGGAGACACGTTCATTGCCGTGACGGCGCGGGGCGACCTCCTCGGGTGGCGGGATCACATCGCAACTGCCTCCAAGGCTCGCAATCTTCGACTGGCGCGGATACTCGATGGGGAATTCGTACTGGAGAGCGGCGACCGGTTCGCTTTGGAGGCCTGTGAGGTCTGGTTCTATCCTCTCACGCAGCCGCGCAATCCGACCCGGAAGAGCGGTTCGCGCAAGGCCTAAACCGACTTCGCCGACCACACCAGCCTGGGCCAGTGGGTCGGCGAACCGCTGGAGCTCGACCTCACCACGCTCGACCCGCCCGGCGTGAACCAGGGGCTGGCGCGGTTCGGCAAGTCCGATTTCTAATGCTTGATGTGGTCGCGGCCGCGGCGGCCGGGCAGGATCTCGCCGTTCGGGCCGGTCTCGTTCTCGACGTCGCCCTCGACCGTGTTCTCGCCTTCGATCAGCTCGAAGTCGTCGGCGCTCGACAGGCCCGGCGACTGGCCGATGCCGGGGTTGCGCTCGAGGTCGTCGGGACCTTTCACGGGCGCCTCGTTCGGGGGGAAGTGCTTGGACATGGAGACCTCTCTTGTGGTGCGAGGCCAACGGGCCTGCCCGCGCGGAGGTTCCGGGGTGACGTGACGCGCGGCTGCGGCTAAGCCTTTGCCATGCTGCGCCTTCTGATCGCCGTCGCCGTCCTGCTCGCCGCCGCCCCGGCCGCGACCGCCCGACAGACCGACTGGGTCCGCACGGACCTGCAGCGGCTGGTCCAGCCGACCAACGCCGCGCGCTTCGAGGCGCTGCAGAAGCTGGTCGCCGAGCGCGGGCTGAAGGCCGAGGTGCATGAGTTCCCCGGCTCGCCGCAGTCCGGCGGCGTCCCCGGCCGCAACCTGATGATCACCATCGGCGACGGGCCGAAGGATATCGTGCTGGGCGCCCACTTCGACGCCGAGAAGCTTCAGGACGGCCGGCTGGTCGAGGGCGTGGTCGACAACGGCGCTTCGGTCGTGGCCCTGGTCCGCGCCGCCGAAGCCCTGTCGGCGCGCACCAACAGGCACCGCATCGTGGTGGTCTTCTTCGACCAGGAGGAGCTGGGCCTGCTCGGCTCGAAGGCCTGGCTGAAGAGCGTCGACACCAGGAGGATCGCCGCGGCGCTGAACTTCGACGTGGTCGGCTATGGCGACACCGTCATCTACGGCGGGCTGAAGGACGACGCGGCGAACAACGTGCGCAGCGCCATGCTGGGCGTGTGCGCGCGCAAGCTGCGCGACTGCCTGCGCTTTCCGGCCTATCCGCCGAGCGACGATCTCAGCTTCGCCGCCGCGGGCGTGCCGGTGGTCTCCATCGGCGTGCAGCCGGCCGCCGACGCGCACCAGATGTGGCTCTTGATGAACCGCGGGAAGCAGTCGGGCCTGGCCGAGGGTGTCATGCCCCGGGTCTTCAGCCTGATCCACACGCCCGCGGACAAAATGAGCGCCATCGAACCCTCCGCCGTGGAGCTGGCCTTCGAGATGGCCGTCGACCTGGTGATCGAGCTCGATGAGCGGCTCGGGCGCTGACCCTTTCGTTGACTTCGCCTCGGTCCGGGCGCAAACCCGTGATCTTCCGGTTCCGTTGTTTTCACGCCCCTTCGGGGGCCTTTCTCTTTTGGAGGTTCCGTCTTGGTCGGCCATCTGATGGGTGTCTACAACCGCGCTCCCCTGGCGTTCGAACGGGGTGAGGGCGCCCGTCTCTACAGCACGGACGGCACGGCCTACCTGGACTGCGTCGCCGGCATCGCCACCACGGCGCTCGGCCACTGCCATCCGAAGCTGGTGGAGGCGGTGAAGGCGCAGGCCGAGAAGCTCTGGCACGTCTCCAACATCTTCCAGATCCCGGGGCAGGAAGAGCTGGCCCAGCGGCTGACCGACAACTCCTTCGCCGACGTGGTGTTCTTCACCAACTCCGGCACCGAGGCGGTCGAGTGCGCGCTGAAGACGGCGCGCAAGTTCCACTCGGTCAACGGCAATCCGGACAAGATCGAGATCATCGGCTTCGACGGCTCGTTCCACGGCCGCACCTATGCGGCGGTGAACGCGGCCGGCAACCCGAGCTACACCGAGGGCTTCGGCCCCAGGCTGCCGGGCTACACCCAGCTTAAGTTCGGCGACATGGAAGCGCTGAAGGCGGCCATGGGCCCGACCACCGCGGCCCTGATCATCGAACCGGTGCAGGGCGAAGGCGGCGCGAGGGCGGTGTCGGACGAGAACCTGCGCGAGATGCGCCGGCTGTGCGACGAGCACGGCGCCCTGCTGATCTTCGACGAGGTCCAGTCGGGCATGGGCCGGACCGGCAAGCTGTGGGCCCACGAGTGGGCCGGCGTCGCGCCAGACATCATGGCCGTGGCCAAGGCTCTGGGTGGCGGCTTCCCGATCGGCGCGTGCCTGGCCACCGCCGAGGCGGCCAAGGGCATGACCGTGGGCGCCCACGGGTCGACCTTCGGCGGCAACCCGCTGGCCATGGCGGTCGGCATCGCGGCCTTCGACGAGATCGTGAAGCCCGAGACCCTGGCCAATGTGAACGAGGTGGCCGGCTACCTGACCCAGCAGCTGCACGGGCTGAAGGACCGCTATCCGGACATCATCGTCGACATCCGCGGCAAGGGCCTGCTGATCGGGGTGAAGTTGAACCCGAACAACCGCGAGTTCATGGCCATGGCGCGAGAGCACCAGCTGCTGGTGGCCGGCGGCGGCGACAACTGCGTGCGCATGCTGCCGAGCCTGCTGCTCACCGTCGACGAGGCCCGCGAGGCCATCGAGAAGTTCGAGCAGACCTGCGAAACCGTGCGGGCGAAGGCGGCGGCGTGAGCGCGCCGCGGCACTTCCTCGATCTCTGGAAGCTCTCCGGCGAAGAGCTGAGGGCGATCCTCGAGGACGCCCGCGCCCGCAAGATCGAGCGGCGCGGCTGGCCCAAGGGCCGAGCCGACGCCGACGCGCCGCTGAAGGACCATGTGCTGGCGATGGTGTTCGAGAAGAACTCCACGCGCACGCGCTTCTCCTTCGACGCCGCCATCCGCCAGCTCGGCGGGGAGGCGATCATCGTCAACGCCGACGACATGCAGCTCGGCCGGGGCGAGACCATCGAGGACACTGCGCGGGTGCTGTCGCGCATGGTCGACGCCGTGATGATCCGCGCCAACCGGCACGAGGACGTGGAGCGCTTCGCCCAGGCTTCGACCATCCCGGTGATCAACGGCCTGACCGACAAGAGCCATCCGTGCCAGATCCTGGCCGACCTCCTCACCGTCGAGGAGCATCGCGGCAACGTGGCCGGCAAGACGCTGGCGTGGGTCGGCGACGGCAACAACGTCTGCGCCAGCTTCATCCATGCGGCGCCGAAGCTCGGCTACAAGCTGCGCATCGCCTGCCCGCCGCAGTACCACCCCGACCTCTACGACCTCGCCCGCGCCCAGAAGGAGGGCGGGGACGTGGCCCTGCTGGAGGATCCGCAGGCGGCGGTCGAGGGCGCGCACGCGGTGATCACCGACACCTGGGTGTCCATGGGCGACGTGGACCACGAGGCGCGCATCGACGCCTTCGAGCGCTACGCTGTGGACCAGGCCCTGATGGCCCGCGCCCACGAGGAGGCGCTGTTCCTCCACTGCCTGCCAGCCCACCGCGGCGAGGAGGTCACGGACGAGGTGCTCGACGGCCCGCAGTCGGTGGTCTGGGACGAAGCCGAGAACCGCATCCACGCCCAGAAGGCGGTCCTGAACTGGTGCCTGAAGGGAAGCTGACCGGTCTCCCCCTCCTTCAGGAGGGGGTGGCCGCGCAGCGGACGGGGGTGGGGCGGCTCGCACGCCCTTGCGAACGGCGCCGTCGCACTCCGCTGGACGGCCACACCCTGGCGGCTTCGCCGCCTGTCCCTCTCCTGAAGGAGAGGGAGACCGCTACCTCCGCCGTCGTCTCCCCCTCCTTCAGGAGGGGGTGGCCCGGAGGGCCGGGGGTGGGGCGGCTCGCAGTCCGTGCGAACGGCGCCGCCGCGCTCCGCTGGAGGGCCACACCCTGGCGGCTCCGCCGCCTGTCCCTCTCCTGAAGGAGAGGGAGACTCCCGTCAGGCCAACTCCGCCAGCATCTGCTTCACCGCCGCCCAGGCCGTGTCGCGGGCGTAGCGGGTGCCTTCCTCGGTGCCGCCGAAGTCGAGGGTGAAGGACCCCTGGGTGAACTTCGTCATGCCGGGCCCGGGGCCCATCAGCAGGTGGCTGGCGTTGTCGAAGGTCAGGCTGCGAAGGCGCCGGCCGATGCGGGCGCGGCGCTGGATGCGCTCGGCCGCCTTCTGCGCCATCAGGGCCGAGGGCCAGATGCCGTCCGAGGTGGTCGAGACCAGCAGCACCCGGCCGCGGATGCGCTCGACCGGAATGGCGGCGGCCGCGACGGCCGCGGGATCGCCGTTCAACGCGTCCAGGAAGCCCTGGGTCATCGGCCGGTTCGGCTGGTAGCGGTCGCGCAGGTAGGGCAGGGGGCGGCCGGCGAGCGTCCAGGCGGCCTTGTCGTTCGGGCCGACCGCGCCCCAGCGCACGTGGCTGGGGACGTAGGCGACCACGCCGGCCACGTCGCGGCGCAGCGAGGCCAGCTGCAGCACCAGCTCGCCGCCGCGGCTCTCGCCCATCAGCACGATGCGCCGCGGGTTCACCTCCGGCCGCGCCTTCAGCCAGTCGATGGCGCGGAAGAAGGTCTCGAGCGGGATCTCCTCCAGCCCCTGCGGCAGGGGGGCCGGGATGTTCGCGCCCATGAAGCCCTTGAAGTAGGCTTGGGTCAGCACCGGGAAGCCCGCGGCGGCCAGGTCCTTCGCATAGCTGTCGGCCGGGAAGCCGCCGTTTGAGCCGCCCAGCATCAGCACCGCGGGCCGGCGGCGCGCGCCCGGCTCGGCGAAGAAGCGGCCGACGAAGCCGTCCGAGACCTCGGTGCGCACGGGCTCGGCCGAGGCCCGGCCGGCCAGGGCCGTAAGGCCCGCCGCGGCGGCGGCCGTGGTGAGGAATTGTCTGCGCAGCATGGCGTCCCCCGACAGTGCCGGAGGACGCTCGCACGCTCACTTTGTTCTGTAAAGCGACCCTACTGGAAGGTCACGTCCTTGCGTTCGCCGGAGTCGGGGAAGCTCCGGGTCACGTTGGCCTTGGCGACCTCGACCATGAACATCACCGGGCCCTTGTCGTTGAACCAGACCCGCGCGTCCTCGAGCTCGAAGCACAGCAGGGTCAGGTGCGGGTCGTCCTTGCCGCCTTCGGGGTACCAGGCGGCCACCACCGGGTTCCAGTACTCGTCGATCCGGTCGCGATCCTTGCGGATCGACAGGCGTCCCGAGAGGCAGGCGTAGATCTTCTTGTCGTCGGTGACCACCGTGTACATGGCCTCGCCCTGACCGGCGGCGACGGCCTGGGCGAGATCGGTGTCGTCGCGGGTGAAGAACCACAGCCGCTTCATCTCCGGCTCCTCGAAGCCGGTCATGGGCTGGAAGTGCTGGTGACGCCCGTCGGCGCCCTTGGCCATGAGGCCGAGCATGCCGGTGCGCGTGTCCTCCAGCGCGTCCCAGAGCCGCTCCTCGGCCTCGGTCTCGGAGATGTGGTCGTCAGACATGAGTGCGGTCCTTTCCGGATCAGGACCGGACAACCGCGGCGTCGCGACACAGGTTCCGCAAGCGCCTGTATGGCAACGGTTAACGCGTGATTAACCCTGTTTCGGCGAACTGGGGTCAGGAGCCGCGCGAATCTTCCACAGAAGACTGCGAGGACCCAACATCTTGGGGTTAACCTTTCGTTTACACCCTAGGAATGGACGATTAGCGTTACCAGCGTCGGCTGGGAGAGGATTCGGATGAGCGCGGGCGCGCCCTGGAGCGTCAAGGGGATAGACCCCAAGACGCGCGAGATCGCGAAGGACCTCGCCCGCCGGTCCGGGATGACCCTCGGCGAGTGGCTCAATCATATGATCACCGAAGGCGGCGAGGACGACACGGTCACCCCGCTGGGCCGGCGCGCCGCCGACTACCGCGGGCCTGAGCGCCGCCACCGCGCGCGCCGCCTGGACGACGCCTACCACGACGACGATCCCGATGAGCTGTCGCGCGTGACCCGCGCGCTGGAAGTGCTGTCGGAGCGCATCGAGACCGCCGAGCGGCGCTCCACCCTGGCCGTCAGCGGCATCGACCAGGCCGTCGCCGGCCTGCTCTCGCGTCTGGAGGGCGCGGAGAAGGAACAGGCCAGCCAGGCGCGCCGGCTGGAGGACTTCGCCGAGGACCGCCGCGAGGACCTGGACCGGCTGCGCCGCATCGAGCGCGAGGTGTCCGGCCCGCGCTCGGTCGAGGCGTTGCGCGCGCTGGAAGGCGCGCTCGGCAAGGTCGCGACCCAGATCCTCGAGACCGAGGCGCGCACCCGTCAGCAGCTTTCGGAAGTGCAGGGCGGCCTGACCGCCACCGAGCGCCGGCTCGAACGCGTCGAGGCCCGTCCCGACCCGGCCCAGCTGGTCGAACAAGTCGTCGCCAAGATCGCCGACCGCCTGGAGCGCGCCGAGGCCCAGACCTCCGGCGCCATGCGCCAGCTCGAGACCTCCTTCGCCAGCCTCGACGAGCGCCTGCGCGGGACCGAGAGCCGGCTCGACTCCCAGCGCCTGGACAAGCTCGCCCACGACCTGTCGCAGAAGGTCGCCGACGCGCGCATCGAGCTGATCCAGCGTTTCGACCACGTCACCGGCGGCCGCTTCGACAAGGTCGAACGCGCGCTCGCCGACCTCGCCGGCCACGTGCAGACGGCGGAAAATCGCTCGGCCCAGGCGATCGAGAAGATGGGCCAGGAAGTCCTGCGCATCGCCCAGAACCTCAACGGGCGAGTGAACGAGGTCGAACGGACCGGCGCGGCCACGGCGGAGAAGCTCGGCTCGGACATGTCCAGGTTTGCGGAAGCCATCGAGACCCGGCTGCGCAAGGCAGACCACACCCACGCCCAGATGCTCGAGCGCCTCGGCGGCGAGATCGCGCGCATCTCGGAAAAGCTCGGCGAGCGCATCATCCAGGCGGAGCGCCGCTCGACGCTGAACGCCGAAGACTTCAGCGAACGCGTCGGCCGCATGGCCGACAAGCTCGAGGCCCGCTACGAGCGCGCCAACGGCGAGCTGGCCGACCGCATCCGCCAAAGCGAGGAGCGCACCGCCAAGCTCCTGGAGGAAGCGCGCGCCACGCTGGACCGCATCCACGGCGCCCGCCGGCCGGAAGAGCCTGAGCCCGTCCCGGCCCCCGTCGCCGTGAGCGCCCCGGTCGCGCCGGCGCGACCGGCCGAGCCCGAAGAGCCGCCGTTCCCCGGCGCCTTCGGCCGCAGCGCCTTCGGCGGCGGCGACGACTACGCCGAACCGGCGCCGACTTTCGGCCATGCCGAGCCCGGCGCCGAAGCAGGCTTCTTCGCCGACGCCGAGCCGGGCTTCCCGGCGCCGCCCGCGCCGACGCCCTCGCCCTCGGGTTTCGACTACGACGCGCCGGACGCGGCCTTCCGCGACTACGATCCGCCCGCCGCGCCGGTCATCCCGCCCTTCACCGCGCCCGAGCCTGCGCCGCTGCCGGAGGCGCGCGACGTGCCGGCGTTCGACGCCTTCGAGGCCGACGACGAGTTCGTCAGCCCCGATCAGCTCAAGGCCGGCGCCTTCGCCGCTTCGGCAGGCCGTCCGGCCGTCTCGACCAAGGAAGCGATCGAGGCCGCCCGCGCCGCCGCCCGCCTGGGGCCGCGCGCGAACGCGGAAGACACCAAGGGCCAGGGCTTCGCGCTGGCCGGCCTGAAGCTCGGCGCCAAGCAGCGCCTGGCCGAGCGCCTGGCCAAGGAGAAGAAGCGCGAAACCTCCACGGTGAAGAAGGCGCTGCTGGCGAGCGCCGTCGCTGCGACCGCTGCGACCGTCCTGGGTGGCTACATCACCATCATGCAGGACGAGACCGCGGGACCAGGCGAGGGCGGTCGTCTCAAGATCGAACAGGCTGCGCCCATCGCCGCCGTCGCCGTCAGCCCCACCGGCGCCCTCCCGGGCGGCGCCGAGGCCGACACCGCCTACCAGGCGGCCGTGAAGAAGCTCGACGCCGGGGCCCCCGACGCGGTGGAGTCCCTGACCGCCGCCGCCAACCTCGGCTCGCCCGCGGCCCAGTTCCACCTGGCCAAGCTCTACGAGAACGGCGAGCTGGGCCTCTCGCGCGACCTGGGGGCCGCGCGCCGCTGGACCGAGCGCGCGGCGCTCGGCGGCGAACGCCGCGCCATGCACAACCTGGGCCTCTACTATTTCGACGCCATCGGCGTGGACAAGAACCCGACCAAGGCCGCCGAGTGGTTCCGCAAGGCCGCCGAGGCCGGCCTGGTCGACAGCCAGTACAACCTCGGCCGCCTCTACGAGCAGGGCATCGGCGTCGAGCAGGACCTCGGGGAGGCCTACAAGTGGTACCTGATCGCCTCGGCCTCGGGTGACGAGGAGGCCCGCGCCTCGGCCGACGCGCTGAAGGCCAGCCTGCCGGCCGGCGTCCGCCGCGAGGCGGAGCGCGCCGCCGCCCGCTTCCAGGCCGCCGAAGCGGTCGCCGCCGCCACGGCCGAGTCCGCCGCAAGGGACGTCGCGTCCACCGGGCGTTGACCCGGGTGGCCCGCAGCCTGCAAGTGCATAAGTCCGACGTCCTTCCGGACGGGACCTGAGCCCTTGGACCTCTACCTGCCCATCGCCGAGGTATCGGTGAACGCGCCGCTTCTGGTGGCGCTGGGCGCGCTGGTGGGCTTCATCTCCGGCATGTTCGGCATCGGCGGCGGGTTCCTGATGGCGCCGGTGCTGGTGTTCATGGGCGTGCCGGCGCCCGTGGCCGTGGCGAGCCAGGCCAACCACGTCGTCGCCTCCTCCGCCTCCAGCGTCATCGCCTACAGCCGCCAGCGCGCGGTGGACTGGCGCATGGGCGGGGTGATGGCCGGGGGCGGGGTGGTCGGCGCCTTCGTGGGCGTCGAGGCCTTCCGGGTGCTGCGCCTGCTGGGCCAGGCCGACCTGGTCGTGGCGATCAGCTACCTGCTGTTCCTCGGCGTGATCGGCGGGCTGATGCTGATCGAGAGCCTGAACGCCGTGCTGCGCCGCCGCCGCGGCGAGCCGCCCAAGCGCGTGAAGGTGCGCCACCCGATGTGGCTCTACGCCCTGCCGCTGCGCATGCGCTTCCCCCGCTCGCGGCTCTACTACAGCGTCATCCCCCCGTTCGTGCTGGGGGTGTTCGCGGGCGTGCTGTCGGCGATCATGGGCGTCGGCGGCGGCTTCATCCTCGTGCCGGCCATGATCTACCTGCTGCGCATGCGCGCCAGCGTCGTGGTGGGCACCAGCCTGTTCCAGATCATCGTCACCACCGCAGTGACCACCGTGCTCCAGGCCGGCCGCAACCAGACCGTCGACATCGTGCTCTCTAGCCTTCTGCTGTTCGGCGGCGTGCTCGGCGCCCAGCTCGGCGCGCGCGCCTCCGCCCGCTTCCGCCCCGACAGCCTGCGCGCGGTGCTGGCCCTGATCGTCCTCCTCGTCGGGCTGCAGATGGGGCTTGGCCTGTTCGTGCCCCCGGCGGATCCCTTCGCCTTCGCCCCGGGGGCGCCGCGATGATGGTCCCCCTGCCGCCGCCCGATGCGCCCGCCATCTCCGCCGCCCTGACCGAGACGCGGGTCGAGGTGACCTCGGGCTTCCACGGCGCGCGCATCGTGCTCTACGGCGCCGTCTTCAATCCCGACCGGCGGCCCAGCGACGTGGTCGTGGTCGTGCGCGGACCCGAGCGGCCGATCCGCCTGGTGCGCAAGATCCGCCGCGCCGGCGTCTGGCTGAACAGCCGGCCGGTGGTGTTCGAGGGCGCGCCCGGCTTCTACATGGCCGCCTCCAGCCGGCCGCTGAGCGACATCGCCGGGTTCGGCGTGCTTCGCCGCTCGGGCATCGGCGTCGACCACCTGCGCATCGAGGCGCCGCAGGAGACGCGCACCATCACGAGCTACGGCGTCCGCGACGTGGTCGTCAGCCGCCTGGGCGCGGACTACCTCGACTGGCGCCGCGCCGTGATCCGGCTGATGGAGAAGGCGAGCCTCTACAAGGTCGACCCCAAGGGCGTGCGCTACGTCGACCGCGGCCTGTTCCGCGCCGAGGTGAACCTGCCGACCGAGGCGCCCATCGGCCGCTACGAGACCGAGGTCTGGCTGTTCCAGGACGGTCGTCCCGTCGCCGCCCGCTTCCGGCCGCTGGTGGTCGAGAAGGTCGGCATCGAGCGCCAGATCTACGACTTCGCCAACCTCATGCCTTGGCTCTACGGCCTTGTCTGCGTGCTGATCGCCCTGGTGACCGGCTGGGCGGCGTCGATCCTGTTCCGGAGGAGCTGACGATGACCAACCGTCCCGCCGCCGCGCTCGCCTGGGTCTCGGTGCTGCTGACCCTGCCGCTGCTCGCCGGCGCCTGGCTCTACGCCTTCGGTGCGCCACAGCTCGCGGGCGTGGGCCTGCTCACCCTGCTCAGCCTGTCGGCGACGCTGCTGGCGTTCCTGGGCGGCGTCCGGATGGGCGTGGAAATCGGCCGCAGCAGCGCCAGCCCGTCGGCCATCGTGGTCGCCCTGGTCACGCCCGCGGCCGCCTGGCTGCTCCTGGCCCTGCCGTTCTTCGAACCGACCTGGCAGTTTGCGGGCCTGCTCGCGCTGCACCTGGTGATGGGTCTTTGGGACGCGACCTCCGACCTGCCGAAGTGGTGGAAGACGCCGCGGATGGCGGTGGCGGTGGTGACGGTGGTCGCGCTGGCGTTGGGGATGTGGAAGGCGCTGGCGGGGGGCTAGGGGTACCCCGGTGGTCGCCGCGCCTGGCTTCCCACCACCACCCCCGGCCCCTCCTCCATCGAGGAGGAGGGGAGGGAGGCATTGATCTCTTGGCAAGCAAGGTGCGCTCGGGGTGAGGCGTGTCAAGGACGCGCCGGAGGCGCGCGGCAAAGCCGTAAATCCTTGACACGCCTCACCCCGAGCGCTGCGATCCAGCAAGAGATGAATGGCTGGGCTTGAGCCGGTGCTCGTCCCTCGACTTCCTTAGTTCCCGTCATTCCGGCCGAAGCGCAGCGGAGAGCCGGAACCCAGCAAGCTCACCCTCGATGAAGGCGGCCAACGGAGGTCGCGGCGCCGTTCAGCTTGCTGGGTTCCGGATAGCGGCTGCGCCGCTTCCGGAATGACGGGAGGGGGTCGGGGGAGGGAAGCTTTAGATCAACGCCGCCCAGTCGAGGGCGTGAACCTTGTTCCGCCC
>Ga0196964_10001549_pt1 | contig 11658 bp, 20 predicted proteins | sample S1_10metaG_FD_148615 | JGI IMG/M metagenome (GOLD analysis project Ga0196964, IMG submission 148615) | Soil microbial communities from Anza Borrego desert, Southern California, United States - S1_10 | ecosystem: Environmental > Terrestrial > Soil > Desert | place: USA: California | collected... | reverse complement strand
AAAGACTTCAAGAGGAATATCACCTAGATAGATTGTGGCTCGTCGCGCTTTTTCGATAGGATTCATAATGCACCTTCTTGTTTTTACTTGCGGTGTCAACAAGCGATCGCTTAGTTTTTGCGGACTGGGGCGATCGCTTTGTACTTTGCTGTTACTTTATTAACTTTCTTCCCATTCAAAGACGGGCTTTGCATCCAAACCTTGACTAGCTATTCTCATTAGAGATCGGTTCCAATCAACTCCATCCAGTGATCGCGTAATCCAATAGCTATGAGCCAGTCGTCCTGCTACATCAATAAATTGGCAGGATAGACCCTCAATACAACAGCGATCGCATAGCTCGATCGCCACTTTCTCGGATGGGTTGCCCCATACAAGCGCTACAACTCGCCGACCAAGAACATCACTTTTCGCCAGTAGTTTTTTCGTGCAGAAATTGCTCCAGTGAACTGGGACATAGATACAGATACCTGCATCCAAAAAGGTGCAGGTATCGTGTTGCAGTAGGGATGTTTCGTCACCCCATGATATTTGCTGCTTAAAAGAATCGATTATTTCTAGATCAGTCATGTCTTTTTGGGTCTGCCTGGTTTTCTTTTGTATCGTGAGTTTAAAGACTTATCACTAGCATTTGCGAGTTCAGTCGGAGTACATTCCAGCATTTTCAGGATTTCCAGGAATTTCTTAGGAGTCATTGTCGGCTCTGTTCGCCCCGTTTCCCAATTACGAATACTGGTTTCACTTAGACCCAACCTTAGCGCGACTTCCGCCCTGGTCAGTCCCGCCCTTTGTCTGAGGGCTTCCATATCCATATCCTCAACTCTATGTTCCATAATAGCAAATCAATTTTCAAAAAACAATTGACAGAAAAGGCAAAGTGATTTACTTTTAAATTGTGAGGCAAAAAAGCTAGAAAACCACGAGAGATAACAGACTAGCCCAGGTCTGGAAGCTTGGAAATCTAATGCTTAGTCCCACTTCACAATACAAAACCGCTCCACCCCCAAAGTTTTGGCAGACCAAAGGGCAAAGCGGTTTTCTCTCGCATATACACGGAGATAGTACCATCATGACATTTGAACAACCCGACAATCAAGCGATCACCTTCTCTCCCACCTGCTCTACCTGCTCCTACTTCCAGCAGTATCCAAACGAAGATCGCGGCTTATGCACCGTATTTGATTTCGTTTCCAAGACCTATTGGTGTCGGACAGACACCTGTGAACTGGAGATCCAAGAGATTGAAGACCAGGTTATCCCCGCGATTGTCAACCAGCAATATTATTCACCTGATCGCTGTACTCACGCCAATTGGGACAACCTCAAACACCTTGCGGATGTTGCTGGAGTTGATATTACTTTTGTCCCTTCAACGCTAGATGATCGGGAAGGGACATACTGGCTGACAATTGACCATAACGCTGAACCGTACTCGGATTTCTACGAGATATGGGAAGCGGTTGAAATGAGACTGGCGATCTCCTAATTTTTTGTGGGGTAAGACTTAGCTGCATTCATTCCTCCACCCCTAATCGCCCGTTCCAGTGCCTCTGAGCGGGTCAATCCAAGTTCGTCTGCTATTTCATCCAATAGCAAGCTCGCCTCTTCGGTCAACATGAACTGAAAAGGTTTCTTAGTTTCGCCGTAAACTCCGGCTTTAGCTTTTTTCGGTCGCGGGGGCATGAGAGGCAGGCAATAGACCCCTCTAAGATAACAACTTTGTAATTAATAAATCTACATCAACAACTGTCGATACCATGAGGTCATGGAACCTGATGAAACTATTTAAAGTCTGGGGCTTCAACTGCTTTTAATTATTAGGAAATCGGGGGATTTTCCTTAATGAAACTTGAAGTAAGTCAGACCACAAGCATTGTTTAATAATAGAGTCGAGAGAGGGGAACAGAATGCTTTTTACAACTGTTTTAGGATTTGAGTACCGAGATTACTCTTTTGGATTTTTTCTTTGTCATAGCGAGGGAAAATTCTTCTATAACTACGTCTTAAAAACGGAAGAAGATGGTTTATTTTCTGTTTCAATGCAACGATTTAATTCTTTGGTTAAAGCGTTGCAACACGTCTACGTGGACGTGTTGCGTGGTGAAGCTGCTAGCCACGCTGCGGCTATCGTAGACCTAAAGACAAACACAGTCCTAAGTCCAACTTTTTACTGCGAACAGGAGTTTGGAATTAAGAAAGGGAGTAGCATTGTATCTACTATCTGTCCGTGTTCGTGGAACAACATCAAAGCGGAACTTAGCAGTTCTTGCGTTGATGCTCGTCTAGTAAACAAGCCAGAGGAAGTCTTGCTGTGTACATCAATCCCTGAAAAGGTTTTCCCACACATAGCGATCGTTCGCTTCTGCGAAAATAACTAGACAAAAGCATTCTTAACCCCCTGCCTAATCCATGTCTAAATGTTCCAATAAGAGAGAGAGGTTGTTCTTATAGTTTCTCTTTCTGTCAATAATCGGTTCATCGCCTTCCCATCCTCCAATTCGAGACAATAAAAGACTTAATCGTGGTAATAAATCAGCATCAACAGGTACTGTTTCTGTAGGCGACAGTACCTGTTGTATACGCAATTCTGTCATATTTGATTTTTTGGCAGCAGCAGCAATATCGATGGTTTGTTTCTCCATCGATTTTTTCAACCAATTAGCCAGCCTTATTCTTTGTTTAGATGACGGCGACCAAAAGTTAGGGCTTTGATTATTGGAAGATCGATCGCTATTATCCATTACTTCATCCTCCAGTATCCCGGTGAGTAGGATTTGCTCTAGTTCTTCTAGGGACAGTTGTCGCTTGGACTGAGGATGAACCATGATTCCAGAAAGAGCTATGAGTTTTAGATTCTCTGGCTCAGGAACATACTTACATCGCTCGTAGTTTCGGATTGAGCGATCGGATAAGTCGTACCCGGTCTTATCCCTAATAAATCTTCCTAGTCCCAGTGAACTTAAATTTCTCTCTTTTCTGGAAGATTCTAGTATCTCAGCAAACAGCTTCTGCCCTTTGAATCTCTGGCTTACAGGCTTATGGTTCTTGATCATCTTTCTCGGGAGGGGTTTAAAGTGCGCAACACGCTTATCCTCTTTTATACCAAGCTTTCTAGCGAAGTGCGCAACACACTTTCTAATTACCGTAAGTCTTGAGAAGGAAATCTTCGCAGTTTTAACAAAACTTAACAAGATAGGAGTTGCAATAACTACCTTCGGACTACTATGGTGGTTTCAGAAGGTGTGTTGCGCACTTTTTGAGGTTTACGAGAAAAAAGTCAAATGGTCCCAGCAGTGCATAGAACTCGGCGATCGCCTCGAAGTCATAGATACAAGCCGCAAGTAAGGATTGACTCTAGACTTCAGGAGCAAATAGCCGTAATTGCCGATAAGACAGGGAAGTGTAAAACCGAGACTTTGGAACGGTTACTTAAGTTGGGACTAGCAGTTTACCCTCTATTCGCTGAGTCCACATTGGAAAAAGAATTTACAAAAACACTATTTTTGTCAGCGGAACAAGAGGAGCGACGAGAACACCTGCGATTGCTTCTCCTTTCCATAATCTCGGAGGAAAACTAATGCAAACAGAAGATCGTCTTAGGAGATTGGAACAGCAAGTCGCCAGGTTAACCCAGCTCCTTGCCGATCGGGGCATTGAGTATAACCCCTGGAAGTATCTCTCGGAAGCAGGGCGATCGCTTGGTCTGACGAGGCATCATTTAAAAGCTTTGATTAACACTGCGAGGATGAATCCCAAGCAGAGCGATCTAAAAAACAACGTTCATTATCGATATGTTGGGCGACGATGGCAAATCAATGTGGATGAGTTCCAACGTTATTTGTCCATTCCACTTGAGCAACGGAAGGGAGCTTAACAATGTCGAAGAAAAAGCCTGAGCAGTTGAACTTTGCCGATTGTTCAACTTTGCTCGAAAAGAGTAAAAAGGTACATCTAGTATACAGCAAAAAACTCTACCTGAAGAGATATCCCAGCTTTGAAGCATTCGTAAGGGCATCAGGATACTCAGTAGGAAAAGCGCATAATTTGCTCCGAATTTACGAGCTTTCTCAGTCAGTTAGTTCTAAGTATGGCGATCGCTTAGATCTACAACAATGGCTGATGCTAGAAAAAGTCCCACCAACACATCGCCAAGAGGTTCTAGATGTTGCTTTCCACGACTTAGCGAGAGGGAAAAAACTTACAAAGCAAACTTTGGAGGCAGCTATTCTGCTCGTTATTGGAATAGATCCTGCTGACCTTCCTCTTAGAGAGTTCAGGGCATATTATCACTTGGATAGCTTTGTTCCCAAAGCAGAACTACAGCAACGGATTCAAGAGTTAGAAGACGAACTTGCTAGGGAACGGAAACAGGTCAAAAAAGACTTTGAAGTGCGCGTCTCTTTGGAAACTCAAACGCTTGAAGCAGAGAATCAACGGTTGCGATCGCAGCTAATCAAGCTTCAATCCTCATATAAAGAAGCTTTAGCCGAACTAGATTCCACAAAGAAATTACAACCAGTGTGAGCCATGAATACGGTGTCCCTAATCAACTCCTTCTTGCGGGAAGGAAGCCTGGGCGAGATTGATGCGGAATCAATCTTTCCTTCATTAAGTAAAAACGGGGTAGAGCGATCGCCTCACCCCAAGAAAATTCGCAGGTTCAAACCTTTAACTGTTAATCGATTCTTCTGTGCCATGCCCAGCGACAATATTCAGCTTATTGAAACCGAAAAACTAGAACCAGGTGATTGCATCCTCTTTCAGAATTGCTGGGGTTTTCCCGATATGCCACCCCTGGAATGGGTAGAAGTGGCGGAAATTGATATCTCTACTGGATGTTCGAGACTACATCTGCGTGATCGGGATAACCATACCGTTGTGCGCTATTTCAACAATGACAAGTTGTGGACAAGGGAGGTGAAGTAATGACCTACAACCTGCATAACGTTTACTACCAGACGGGACGAGATGACTTTCATCGTCGTTTTTGCAAGCCATCCAGCTTCCTCGCTTCTACATGGTTTAAGAGCAAGATCGGAAGCCTTATGGCAAAGTATGAATGCAAAAACGAGCAGGAGGTGTTTCAAAGAATTCATCGGCACAGAATAACAACTGAAATTGCCGAAGTTGTTGAACTTTACAAAGCATGGATAGATATAAGGAAGTCGCAAGGGACGGATAGATTCGGAAGACCAATGCGGATGTATACGACAGGCGACAATCCTTCTGGCGAAGAAGGTCTTACTCCAAACACAGAAGGTGTTCCTAAGTTCTCCTTAAACATTGCTGCACCACAAAAACAAAATAGTAGTGAAATAGCGACCAAAACTGAAGAAATCCTGCAAACAAAATTGCCATCAACATCTTCATCAAAGCCATCAAGAGATGCCTTTCTTGTTTTTGAAATTGCAGGAATAAATTCTCCCTACTTCGATGACATATTTGCTGCTGCATTTATACTAGTGAGTCCCAACGGAGAAGAACTTGCTTCAGAGTTGTTCTGTACAGAATTTGATTATTTTAAAGAGATGCCTTTTTTTGAAGCAGTAAGGGTATCTCAAGCTATGCAAAAACTTCCGCCCTCTAACTGTAAAAACCATCAAGAGATTAAAGAACAAATACGGAAGTTTGTAGCATCCTATCCTAACAAGGACATTTTAGTAGCAGACGCATGGCGATTAAAGATCCTGCACGACTGCTTTCGCAAAGGAGAAGAGGGTGGAGAATTAGATCCCCCCTTGTTCATAGTAGATCTCCATACTGCCCTCTACTTGTCAGGAAAGGATATAGAGTATGACCACCTCTTTCAACGGACATTAGGAGATCCACTAGCTGGCGCAAGAGAAGTAAAAGAAGCTTGGTTGGAAGTCCTTAGCGATATTGATGCCATGCGATCGCGCTACTCCAACCTCAACTGCGCCTGTGACACGCCGCCTCTAAATGGCTCAACACCAACCGAGCAACAATTATTTCTTCTTAGCTAAATACAATGTCAGACCTTCAAGAAGTCAAGGAATTTGTCAAAGAAGTTGATCGCCTACGCAAGGTGAGAAAAGCCCAGGAACAAGAATGCAAAGAGCAATTTGAACGCTACTCAATCGAGAGGAAAGCTAGCCCTTTGACACCCAAAGATGAAGCACTATTCCAGTTAATGCGGCTAGCGTTTGAAGACGAAAGACGAGGATCTGCTCGTTCCCCTTATATCGAAAACGAGGAGAAAACAAGAGCGATCGGGGAGACTTTAAACAAACTCGGTGGGTTTCAGGCAATGCTTTGGGCGCAAGAACGAGTGCCATTAACTGATCAACGAGAGCTAGAAATCTGTTGGGACGGCATTGGCGAATGGGAGGGGTAGTTCTGTGTCCGAGCAGAAACTAACAGTCGATCAAGTGGTGCGTATCGATATTTTCAAAGAGCGCATCAAGGCATTGAGTACGGAAGGGTTGCGGGATTTATTGGTGCAACTCTACAAAGACGCGATCGTTCAAGAAACAAATTACAAACAGAAAATTAAAAAGGCTTGGGGATTAGAAAATGGTGATGATTAATGGCGAAGATAGACTCAAAGCCGTATTTAAACATGGTAGCGGTGACTTGGGTTTTTCCAAGCTACTTGATGGCGAGACAGAGATTTCTAAAGGACACGTTGCCTGTACACTTTTTTCTCAGATTGAAAGTTGTCAACAAGCGATCGGGGAAGCAATATTTGACTTTGAAAGACTCCCCGACATCAAAGCAATGGCTCACGAAAAGGAGATTGTCTATTCTCTTTGCTGGTACTACGAAGCCTTATTTGGACTGAGTTCTTTCTGTTGGTGTCGTGGCGATTCCCAGCGATATCTTTTCCCCGTAGAAGCGATCGTCTATGTGGAGGAACGATCTAAGGAATGGCAAAAGGAATTAGGGGATTGTGCTGATTTCCTTAAATATAAAAATGGCAAACTTCTGCGTTTAAACAAGGTACGCATTGAAGTACGCGAAGTAGAAGGGCTGTTTACCCAGTGGTGGGAATGTGCTGAAATGTCTCGATACTTAAGGCAGCATCCCGCATTACAAGCAGGTATTCAGTACCAAGCTGGCGCATTAAATCGGCTTTCTACCTATTTTCATAATGCAACTCGCCTTGAGGCAAAACTACTGGGAGTTGAAGAAACCCCTTGGGCTGGGGCTATGCCCAAATTTACCAATCCATCCTATTGAATACCAAGTCTCTGCCCTACCGAAACAGGACGTAGGGACTTCTTAACCAAACCTTAACCTTTTGAAATCAATGCTAGCAAAACACGATCCTGCTCCTCTGAGCGAAATGCAATTATTCGGCAGCTACTCCAGACTCAAAGCCGATGGAACAAAGGAGACTTGGAATGAACTATGCGATCGCGTCTTACACAATTCCGATACTGGCTTGTTTGCGATCGGGGAGTTTACAGAGGAAGAACGAGAACTTGTCGATCGCATGATGCGCGGGAACACCGGAGATCAAAGAGGCACGATCGCTCCTGTCTCCGGTCGGTGGATGTGGGTCGGCGGGACGAAGTGGTTAGCTGAACCCTCTAATTGGCATGGGGCTTTTAACTGTACAACTAGGACTATCCGATCGGCTAAAGACTTTGCCCTGTGTATGAACTTGTCAATGCAAGGTTGTGGTGTCGGTTCAGTATTGGAGGCAAAAAACCTCAAAGATTTACCTCCGATAAAGAATCAATTGGTTCTAGAAATGCGGGGAAATCCAGGGGACAAAGAAAAGGAATATCGATATCCCAACACTTCTATGGAGATTTTTGGTGTTAGTGATATCAAGATTATTGTTGGCGATTCTCGGCAAGGGTGGGCTGACGCTTACGAAAATCTAATCGATTTGGCGATGGGTCAATCAGGTTTATTCTTGCCACCTAATCAACAGATCAGAATTATTGTTGATTTAAGCAATGTCCGTCCTGCGGGTGAAAGACTTAAGGGTTTTGGAGGGATCGCCAATCCAGTTGCCTTACCAGAGTTATTCCGTCGATGTGTAGAGATTTTGAATGGGGCAGTTGGGCGACGATTAACCGCATTAGAGTGCTGCCTGTTACTTGATGAAGCTAGTTCCGCAGTCGTAGCAGGTGGATTGAGGCGCAGCGCAGCAATTCGCCAATTTTCCTCGGATGACAAAGAAGCTGCGATCGCCAAGCTAAATATGTGGCGACAAGACTCTGAAGGGAATTGGCAGGTAGATCCTAAAAAGGCAGCACTAAGGGCAGCAAATCATACCCGCGTTTTTCATCACAAACCTAGCCATGAGGAAGTGCTGGAATCGGTGAGAATGCAGCACAAATCTGGAGAAGGTGCAATTCAATGGGCAGGGGAAGCGATCGCTCGTTCCAGTGTGGATCTCCTGAGTACAGAAGATCGTCGAAAAACATTCCTCAACCTGTATGACAAGGACAACGACCTTGCCAAGGATTATTTAGCATCTGTCCACCTATTTGATAACGGCAGAGTAATTTCCGTTGACGAATTGGATCATCGGATGCACCGCTATGGATTAAACCCTTGCGGCGAAAAAATATCTGTAGACAACCACTGCGACTTAGGTAGCGTACACCTCGCCAACGTTGACCCCTACGACGATCGCCAGCAAGAAGAAGCATTTAGAGCCGCTGCTCTGCAAGTTGTTGCTCTATTGAAGCGCAACTTTGTAGAACGAACATTTGCTCGTAGCCGTGACCTAGACCCGATCATCATCGTTAGCTTCACTCACAGCTTTGACTTCTTTGCCCGACGATTTGGCATTGAATGGCTGCGGTGGTGGAAACAGGGACGGACAATCAATAACCCCAAAGCAGGGTACTTTCTGCGCGAGGAACGGCATTACCTGTGGAAGTGGCGGCGGATCGTGGAAGAAACCGTTTGGGAATACTGCGATCGCCACAACTTAAAACGCCCCAATCGTTGTACCGGACTAAAACCCGAAGGCAGTCAAACGTTGCTATCTGGAACAGGATGCTGCGGAGTACATCCGCCGAAAGCTTGGAGATATATTCGTCGCAAAACATTCGGTAAAGGCGACCCGATCGCTTTAGCCTGTCTGGACTTTGGGTATTCTGTTGCACCAGGGCAGAATGACAAGGACGAGAAAGGAAATCTGCTCAACGACCCCTGGAGCGATCGCTGTACAGAATGGCTCGTAGAAGTACCTGTAGAAGAGCGATTAATTCAACTATTCCCTGAATTGGATGAAGAAGATATCGATCCTTCTCAGTTTTCTGCTGCTGCTCAATTTGATTGGTTTATGCAAGTGCAGAAGTATTACACCACTCATAATACTTCTGCCACATTGGAGTTTCGAGAAAGTGAGATTGAAAACTTGGCGACGGCAATTCATCAGGCGATCGCTAACGATCGAGGCTATATTTCATTTGCCCTTTTAGCCCGATTTGATGACTATCAAACATTTCCTCGACTGCCTTTTGAGCCTATTAGCAAAGAAACTTACAATCAGGCGATTAAGGAGGTAGCAAAACAACGAAAGAGTGACGACTTTCAACAACTAATTTCCCATTACCTGAACGGTCAAGAAACGGCTCCTGAAGCCGCCTGTGACGGAACAATTTGCGAACTACCAACAATCAAATAAAGCAATGGCAACTGATACATCACCGATTAGTAAAACACGAGCGATCGCTCTCCTTGTAGTCCTCGTCTCGTGGTTTCTTTTCACCGCAGTTAATATCTGGATTCTCTGGAACCTACTCTTTCCCGAATTGCTTGGACTTCCCCGTATTGGATTAGGTCAAGCACTGCTACTGTCACTGCTTCATTTCACCTTGAAACTATCTTTCTTTAAGGATTGACATGATTAAACCTGACTTTTGGATTACTCAGACAGCTTACGACCACGACATGATTGTTCCTTTTGTTCCTCGTGTTGTAAGGGAAAAGGAGGGGCGAAAAGTTATTAGTTACGGATGTGGTTCCTACGGCTACGACATCCGTTTATCACCCAAAGACTTTAGAGTATTTCAGCATCTTCCAGGACAAGTTGTTGACCCCAAGCGGTTTAATCCTAAGAACCTACGATCGGTTGAACTCCACGAAGACGAAAGCGGTGAATACTTCATCCTACCTGGGTTGAGCTATGGACTCGGCGTATCGTTGGAGCGAGTCAATATGCCTCGCAATATCACTGCTATTTGTTTAGGAAAAAGCACTTATGCCAGGGTTGGGGTGATAGCGAATATAACGCCAATAGAAAGTTCTTGGTCAGGACATATAACGCTGGAATTCTCTAACTCCTCCCCTGCGGATGTTCGACTTTACGTGAATGAAGGCGTATGTCAATTATTGTTTTTCGAGGGGTTGGATTGCGATATCTCCTATAGCGATCGGGAAGGGAAATATCAAGACCAAACGGAAGAAGTTACTTTGGCGAGGGTGTAGCGTGGAAAAGTTTAAGTGTTGGATATCATCCAGTGAATTCTATTTTGAATATAAGACAGAATTTACAACAAAAGATATGGATTTTGATGATAAACAATGGGCGGCATTATCAAAGGTAGAACAATCATACGAGGCTAACAACTATGTTCGTGGATTAGTCATGAAACACGTTGACTGGGGTATTTCTAGAATATGACTCAACCAGATCCTATGGCTAACAAATACCCCCCGATCGCAGACCTTGTAATCCAGGACATGGAAGAACGAAAAGAAGCTGGACGCATCCGATACGGCACTTACTTACAACCCTTTAACGGGAGGGATGCCCTGCAAGATGCTTACGAGGAAGCCTTAGATTTAGCCGTTTATCTAAAGCAAGCCCTTGAAGAAAGACGAATCATACAACAGGAGAAAAGCTAATGTTTGCCACAGAAACAAAAACAGTTCGCGTAGAAACGTCCACCGCTATTCCTTCAGTTAACAAAGAATACGTTTTGGACTCGGATAAGTTGAAGCAATTGAAAAAGCAAAAGGTATTGATGACTAATCAATACATCTATTTCGCTCTTTATCTTTCCTACGATGAATCGGAATTTGTGAATATTGATATTGCCCAATTCTGTGAGCGGTGGGATGTCGCAGAAACGGACTTCCTGAGTGTGATCGCGGCACTGGAGAAAAAGTCGGTACTGTCTACGAATGCGACTCAGTTGGAATTGAAGTTGTTTTAGGGAGAAAGGTCATGACTAATCCAAGACCAGAACCAGGGCAAGTTTTTGAACACTACAAAGCAGGGACACATTATGTAGTCGAACTTATTGCTAAACATACCGAAACAGGAGAGGAGCTTGTTGTTTATTCCAATCCTAGTAATCAGATCTGGGCAAGACCTCTCACTATGTTTCAGGAAACTGTAGAAACAGAGGAAAGGGAGGTTCCTCGATTTAAGTTGGTTGAGAACGACTGTTGGGAATGTTTTTGGGACATTGGTAGAGAAAGCTCATGTGCTTCTAGCGGGAGCCTAGAAGAATGTATTGATATGGTATTCGGGTATGTCGAGAGCGAATTTAACTTTGAACGCTTGACCCAAAAAGCCATTAATCAACGCATAAACGCCATTAAGGAAGAATGTATCGCCAAGGGTCACGCACGTGGCGAACTCTGGTCTATCTGTCGGGATGGGTAAAACACGGCGATCGCTCTAGGGATTTTGTTCCAAGTATGACGCGATCGCTTGCA
>Ga0196964_10001548_pt1 | contig 11658 bp, 12 predicted proteins | sample S1_10metaG_FD_148615 | JGI IMG/M metagenome (GOLD analysis project Ga0196964, IMG submission 148615) | Soil microbial communities from Anza Borrego desert, Southern California, United States - S1_10 | ecosystem: Environmental > Terrestrial > Soil > Desert | place: USA: California | collected... | reverse complement strand
GATGGCGGCGGCGACATATCCAAGATTCGAGAAGACTCTCGAAAAACCTTTCAAAAAACAAAGTCAGTTTTTCGAGAACCCAAAGAATAGCTGTTATGCCGAAAGATCACTACGTCGCTCAGACATACCTCAAGAATTTCGAGATAGAGCCAGATTCCAATCGCGTAAATGCAATTGGTAAGCCAAGCCTGAAGGAGTTCACGGCCTCAACAGAGTCTATCTGTCGTGAAACGAATTGGAGCACCAGTCCCTATCATCAAGAAAACCCGCGCATTGTTGAGGACTATTTAAAAATATATGAGCCTCTGTGGAAGCCGTGCATCAAAGCTTTGCAGAACGACATCTTTGATGAAAGAATTAAAAAAGCGATGACCGGATATATCGCATTTCTCCGCTCATGCACACCTAAGTCTGAACCGTTTGTTAGAAATGGTCTACAACGCATCAAAGATCCCGAGCTGAGGAAAAGGATTAAAAAAGGCGGAGTTCGAGCTGAGATAAATCGTGATTTTTCAAAAGCTGTTAGTTTCCGAGGCGCCATCAGCGTTGGGGAAAAATACGGAACTTTTCCGTGGCAAATACTGTATAACGAAACCGCTACGCCTTTCATCACAAGCGACAATCCACTATGTATCATTCCTTTAGCGCCTAACTTCTGTAAATTTTATATGCCGCTAACACCTCGGCTTGCCTTAGTCATTGACACTCCAACGAAAGACGACGCCACTTCCAAGGATCACGACTATGAAATTAATGAGGATGGCGTTCAGTTTTACAATGACATACTTGCCAAAAACGCTGAGACGATGGTGATCTTCAGCGTCTCACACGAGCGGATTCGATCAATTGTAGAGAGTAATAGTCAATGGCATGTAAAAAGCGTTGTTTCGCATATCGGCCCATTTATTATTTCGCAGGAGCTCCTGATAAACCGCGATACAAAACTAGCTTGGCGTCTAGGACCAGTCGCCGGCGACATTCGGAAAGAAGCTATTGATGGCGCTGCCGCCGACTCCGCCTGTAATTAAGTTCGAAATCAGCGCGTCAGCCGTAGCTTGGTATGGCGCCATCGTGGCCACGCTGGCCTTTCTAATAAATGCTATCAGCGTTGTACACAGAATCCTGCAGGACCGATTTGATGTAAGCTTGAGCATTAAACCCGGAATGATCGTTATGCCCCATGGCCTTTATCCACATGACAAGGATGAGATATTCACGAGCTTCAATATTGTCAACAAGGGCACGCGTTCTGTGGTAATAACAAGCGCAGGCTTCCAAATGGACGGAAAGAAAGCTGGCAAGTACAGCAGTGCGGTGATTATGGCATTCGGTCAGGCTGGCGAGCTACCCAAGGAAATTAAAGGCGGCGATCGCCACTCCGTTCTTGCGGTTCAAAGCCACATTATGGAAAAGCTCGACATAATCAAATACTTCGAGGTTTCTAGCGCCACTGGAAAAGTCTTCAAAAGGCGCATGACAAGCAAGTTGAAACAACAATTCCTCGACAGTGTAAAAAAGGATGGCTCAAAAGAAATTTAAAGTTTGACGTACGTTGTTTTCAAATGTTACTGTTAAATCACAGCTCTACACAAAAGAAATTCCGTTTATCTAATACACATATGTTGACTCGGTATTAAGTAACCGAGGGGATCATTGGATCCTGATGGACGAAGTCCCAAGGACTCCTGGCCGCTGAAATGCGGAAGGTAAATTGGGCGTAGGCCGAATCTAAAACATAGAAGAAGCGAAGGAGCTTCAACTATGAAAAACGATTCGGCTGTTTTTTTATTACCAGAAAAAGCCCGCCTCAATGGCCTTCAAGTTAGATTTGATATTCGCCGTAGGAATTTCCGCCAAAAACAAGTAGCTCGTCGGCTAAGGCTCTCCGAATCCCAATTCTGCCAGCTTCTTGATGGAAAATATTTAGCCCCATCCGAAATAATAGCCGCTCTCAGCGCAATTCTAAGAGTGCCCCAATCTTCAATCGTAATTAGAAACGGCGGTCGCCATGAGAAGTAATGCCGCCATCATATTCGAAGAAGTGGAAGTCACTGAAGAGATCAGCCAGGAAGAAATCCATGAGATTGAGGATCTCTTTTCCCAGATTCTTTTTGATGCTTGGCTAGCCAATAGAGGCGCGTCACTTATTGCAAATTCGACAAAGGAGCGGTCATGACAGCTCAAAATCAGTTATTAATCGACCTGGTTCTAAATGACAAAGAAGCTCTTTCAAGACTACGAACTTCCTTGCAAAGCGTAGAGTCTCAGTCAAAAAAGACGGCTGAGGGCATGAACGCCGGCTTTATTGCCGCCGGAGCCGCCGCGGCCGGAGCAGCTTTAGCGGTGGCGAAGCTTGTTGATATCGCAAAGGACGCCATTAATGCAGCCGCAGAGCAAGAAGAGGCAAGCCAACGCCTTAATACGGCTCTCAGACTTCAAGGAATTACCATCAGGGAAATAGGGGAGCGCTATGAAGAAATGGCTTCAAGGCTTCAAAAAGCGACCCGCTTTTCGGATGAAGCCATTCTCGCCGTTCAGCAAAGGCTCGTAACAATCGGGAATGTTGCGCCCGCCCATATGGAGCGCGTTACCCAGGCCACGCTTGATTTGGCTACTGCCCTTAAAGTCGACCTCGAGCAAGCTTCCACGATCGTGGCTAAAGCAATGATCGGAGAGACTGCTGCTCTAACAAGACAGATCCCCGCTTATGAGGAATTCATAAAAAAAGGAGCCACGGCTAGCCAGATTCTAGAAAAACTGTCGACTGATTTCGGAGGGTCCGCTCAAGATGCCGTGAAAACGTATGCCGGCGCCCACGATAGGCTTAAAAACGCATTAGGAGAGGTCCTGGGAGAGTTTGGCAACATGCTCATCAAATCCCCGTTGGTCGAAGGAAGCCTCAATAAAATGGCCGACAGCGCCCATAAGGTAGCCGAAAGCATGAGGCGAATCAGAGAAAACACTCCGGACAAGCTCTGGTCTGAAGCGTCAGCCTCGGAAATTAATGCCACGCTGAGAGCCCGCGAAACAATGATGGGGAGAAGCGGAAACTCAGCCGAAGAAAATTTCCGTGATTCACTCGGTGTTTCGGCCGGACAACAAGCCGAGGCTGCCCGAAGAGGCGCCGAAGCTTTGGCAGAGGTCAGGGCTCAGATCGAAGCCGAAGAGCTGATGCATAAACAGCGGCTCATCGAGATTGAAAGAACCTTCCAAAATGAACGGCTTCAGGAAATTCTCATGCATACCGATACAGGCAAGCTTCTGAAACAGCAAGAAACGGAAGCCTTTATAGCTGAAACGAACCGCAAGATTCAGGCCGATCTTCAATACGCAAATCTCGATGCGGCCACAAAACAGCGACTTCTTCTTCATCAGAAAGCACTAGCTGAAGCTGAAAAAGTTATGGAGGCTGCAAAGCAAAACGCGAAACTGAAAAGCTTGGCCGCTCAGTTTAAGACTGAAATGGAAATGGCTCAGGCTACAGCTGATCTCGTTAGCGCGGTCGCGAGTCTTTCCGGTAAATCATCCCTTAAAGCAGTCGCGATCGTCATGCAAGCTGTGGTGACGGCTGTGAATATCATGATGACAGCCGTAAATCCAATGCTCGCCATACTCAAAATTGCTACTACAGCCGTTTCCGCGGCAGTTGCTATTCAGCAACTCAATCAGGCAGAAAAGGCGCTCGAGGCGGCGAGATCCGAGCGGATAACTCCCGTTACGAATGTCCCTGGTTTTGCTGGCGGCGTAACGAATTTTTCAGGTGGCTTGGCAATCGTCGGAGAACAGGGGCCCGAGCTTGTCAATTTACCAAAAGGTTCGAACGTAATCCCGAATAACAAATTACCAACCGGCGACATACATATCAGCATCAATATGTCAGGAAACATAATGGCCTCGCCCGAAGCTGCTCAAGAATTTGCGCGAGAAATTTCCAGTTACGTTTCTGAATTCATAGAAGCCGAGAGGGCCCGCCTCTAATGAAAGTCTGCATCATTTTAGACATCGACGTGAATGAATCCATAAGTGAGGATGCCGGCCGGCAAATAGAAGAAATCTTATGTCGTGTCTTCTCGCAGATGACCAAAAATTCGAATATCAAGCGTATTAAAGTGGGCGTGACTCCCTAATGAATTTAGCGGAATTTCCTTTAGAAGTTCGCGAAGATCTCGAAAAGAGCGGTATATCTGACGCTTTAGTCAAAGAGAATGGTGTGCGATGCATACCGCCGAGTGATATTGCAAAAATAATCGGCGGTAATAAAGCTTCCCAGGTTAGGTTTCTCGTTGAATTTCCTTACCATTATTTGAACGGTGATGGGCCCTTTTCAAGGTATCGTCTTTACCCATCGCCATTGGATCGGGAAGGCAAGCCTCAGAAATATCATCAGATCGCAGGTACAGCGGCTCATCTATATATTCCAAAGTCAGTTTCGCCAAATGAATTAGAAGATCCATCAGCCCCGTTACTAATTGCTGAAGGCGAGAAAAAAACTTTAGCGGCATGCAAAGCTAACCTGGGACCTGCGGTGGGTGTCAGTGGCGTCTGGGGATGGGTTCATGCCGGCCGACCAACTAAAGACCTTGATCGAATCCCGCTTCACGGCCGAAAATGTCTTCTCTGTTTTGATTCTGACGTTTTCCGTATAGATAAACTGAGCGCCCGACAAGGTGTTTATGCGTTCGCGAAAGAACTCGAAGCGCGGGGCGCTCAAGTTGAGTTTGTGCTCTTTTCAGACGACCACGATGGTAGAAAGATAGGCCTTGATGACTTTCTTCAAAAACACTCACCTGCAGAGCTGCTGTCTCTTCCGCGTGTTAGCACTTCAGATCAAAAACATTTCAAAGGTCTTCGGTCCTGGTGGCGCTCTTGGAAAGCTGATCAGCCAGCAAAAAACGGTCCTGATATCTACGAAGACGTCGCACGTTTAATCATTGAAGCCAACATTGAAACTCCAATTATCTACATCGAAAAAGACGGCTTCTATAAGTATACCGAGCGCGGCTTCTACCGCAGTCTCTCAAAAGAGATGCTTTCAGTTATGATTCGATGCGGGATAAGTGCATACCAGAAAAAAGCAAACATCGAAAAACTTGAAGCGAGTCAATCATTGCGTCGAGAGATCGAAGAAGCAATGCGTGACGTTCTACTCAAAGAGCATCATGGCATTGAGCTGAATAAGTCGAGCGGCATTTTAAACGTACAAAACGGACTTTTAGATCTTTCGACCATGAGACTTTCAGCTCACCGACCGGAGTCATATTTTACACTTCAATTCAATGCGAAGTATGATGCCGGAGCCTCGTGTCCTAGCTGGCTTCGGACTCTGGATGAAATCTTTGCCAATGATGAAAAAAAGACTCGCACCGAAAAGATTGAAATATTGCGGCGCTTCTTCGGTTTATGTTTGGTTCCCGATCAATCCTTTCAAAAGATTCTGGTCTTAATTGGCGAGGGCGCGAACGGTAAAAGCCTCTTACTTTCGGTCCTTATGGATATTCTTGGCCGTGAGAATTATTCCAGCGTCGCGCTAGATCAGCTGACGAACAATTTTTATCTATGTGAGCTCCAAAATAAGCTCGTGAACATTGCCTCTGAGATCAGCGCCAAGAATCCAGTTTCTGACTCGATGCTTAAACGCCTATCCGGCGAAGATTCTATAACGGCCGATCGAAAGCATCAGCATCCGGTAAAATTCTTCTCGTTCGCGCGTCTTGTCTTTTCAATGAACGAGATTCCGCTTATTGAAGATCGGACCCATGCGTTTTATCGCCGAATTCTCGTCATTGAATTCACTCGCACATTTAGCGAGCAGGAGCAGTGTCGGAATCTTCGCGAGCGTTTGCTCGCCGAGCGGGATGGAATATTTCTTTGGATGCTTGGCGGACTCTTGGATCTTCGAAAGGACGGCCGATTTCTTGAATCTGACGCTGTTCGCACGGCAGTACTCAAATTCCGCCGTGAGAATAACACCGTGCTTGCTTTCTCCGAAGAGTGGCTCGAGCCTTGCGAAATAAGACAGCTTACAAAGGGATCAGTTTATGCTGCCTACAAAGAATGGTGCGAAAGGAACGGCAAAAAGCCCTTTGCTGCCAATAAATTCTCCCAACTTCTTCAAAAGGCCATGCCGACGATCCAGGACGGCCGGATTACTGGCGGAACGCGCGTGTGGGACGGAGTCTCTTTTTCTGCAGAAGTGGAACCAAGCATGGAACGACGGTTTGCGAGCGGGTCCGGAGAGTGACACAAGTGACGCTCTCTGGCTATTTCTGCTATATGAAATATTGAATTATGAATATTTATATTTATATAAAGCACATAAAGAGAAGTCTGTCACCTGCGTCACCCAAGCCTATTTATAAAAATCCATGGATGGGATTTACTCAAAAAGTGACGCGCAGATGCCGCCGCGCGCGGAGCCGGTTATTTTTTGTTCGGCCGTGGAGCCCACTAAATCGCCAATGTTCAATCGACAAACTTTCGAAAATATTTTGGAAAAGTGAAAGCGCGCTCGACTTTTTCGGTGTTCCTATTAAAAAGGGCTTAAAGGCCGGAAAAGGCGTCATCGACTGGTAACCCGGTTTACTCTTTTTCTATAACTAACGAACACATAAACGGTTACCGTAAAAAGGGTCATTTAGGCCTCCCGTATCAGATAGGTTAAACCATAATGAAATTTGGATTCTTCGATACTGCGTTCAGACAGATAGCATCTCAGATAGACACCTCGACTTACGATTGGGCGAGAGAAACACCAGTTGGCCGAGAGTGCTATGAATGGCTGATGAGCATTTTGAAAGTGCGACGAAACAACGACGACGTGATCGTGCATTTTAATCACGATGATATCCCTGTCGCCGTGAGCTGGCGATACGATGATAAAAAGCTCTTTTTTCCAGATGTAGACACCGTCCAAGGAGATACTAAATGACAAAAGAAATAATCGTTCCGGGAAGACAATTGGCTGAATACCATTGGAAATCGATCAAACGCAATAAACCAGATGTCTTTGAGAGAATGCAGGCAGATCTTCTAGCTTATGGCGAGAAAGTCTCATTCGGGTTTAATGAGCGCCTTGAGCCAATTTCCTGTTATGTGACCATTTGACTCTATCTTTTCGGGGCTTGGCATGGCATACTCAAGCAAGCAAAAATCGAATAAAGGATGTTATGCCAAAAAAAATGACTCCCGAAGAGTATGGTCGAAAGGGCGGCTTAATTGGTGGACCGTCTCGAAGTCGCAAGCTTTCACCTGCCCGCCGTAGAGCGATTGCCAAAAAGGCCGGAAAAGCTAGGGCAAATGCGTTATCGCCTGAAAAGAGGCGAGAGATCGCCCGAAAGGGCGCAATGGCGCGAGCCGCACGTCTAACCGCTCAAAAACGCCAAGAAATAGCCCAAAAGGCGGGTATTAAAGGCGGCGCAGCAAGAGCATCTGAACTATCGCCAGAAAGGCGGCAGCAAATAGCGCGAACAGGAGCGCTGACCCGGGCAGCAAGGCTAAAACCATAGTTGCTTGACTTGCTTGCTTGAGGGTGTTAGCCTATGACTATCTAAACAAGGGGGATAGTCATGATGAATCACGACGAATTGATCGCAATGAGACGGTACAGTGTTCGCGCGGATTTGCTTAGTTCTGATTGGTGGTTGAAATTGGAAGGTGAGGACTTGGCCGTTTACGAAAAAATCAAAGCCCTCATAGATCGTTTTGGGAAAGCGTTCATTACCCTTCATTTGGATGAACAGTTTTCTCCATTGGCATACGATCAAAGCCTGAACGAGGCTATGTTAAAAAAAGTCGTAATAATCGGTCGCGATGCACGAGAGAAGTTTCTTAAGTCGTCGCTTTGCCTGCCTGGAACAAAATGGATTAGCGTCGCTCGCTTAGGAGAAAAACATATCGCATATGCCCGCCTCTAGAAAATCCGCACAATTTGAGAAGAAAGACATTTCATCCAGCCAGCCGTTTTACACTGCGATTATTTCCGCGCACATAAGACAGTCTTGCCCCGAAACTCTTAACCTTGAACCGCTCACCGAACAGGAAGTCGATATTTTGGTAGAGCGGCTCTCCAAGAGATTTTCATCAATCAAATGAAAGCTGTCGCGTATTTAAGAAAATCGACCTCTGGCAATGAAAATGGGGTAGAGCGACAAGAAGGCTCATTCGACCGCCAGCGCGCTTCGATTCTGGACTATGCAAAACGTCAATCCATTCAAATCTTAAGGTGGTATGAAGAGCCTGTTTCTGGCAAATCAATGCGCAAGCGTAAGGTTTTTTTGCAAATGGTTCGTGACGCAAAATCAGCTGCTAGGCCTTTCCAGGCGATTATTTTTGGAGAATACGATCGCTTTATGCGCGACGTGAAAGAAGCAATGCGTTACGAGGTCGAATTGGACGATGTCGGCGTCGAGCTCCACTTTACGAATTTGAAAAACGACGGCTCGAGCGGCGATGAAATTTATAAGGCAGTCGCACGAAACATGGCCGCCGAATACTCTCGAGAACTTGCCCGCAAGACCATTCAAGGGATGTACCGTAAAGCAAAAGCCGGCAGCTGGCTGGGCGGTATTGCTCCGTATGGCTACCGAGTTGTCCGCGATGATCGCGGTTTTGGTTCGCTTGAGATCCACGATAAAGAAGCGGCTGTCGTGCGAGAAATCTTCGTGCTTGCGGGCAAAGGTTGGGGCCACAAACGAATCGCGACTCACCTCAATAAAAAAGGCATTCCTTCATCAGAAGCTGCCCAAAAAAGAAATGAGCTGAGCCGAAATCGTAATGTTGATGGTCGCTGGCCGGCCGGTACGATCGCAGCAATGCTCCGCAACCCGGTATACAAGGGCCTCTATCGCTGGAACAAAAAGGCTCGCGTAGACTGCTTTGATTGGAAACTGGAAGGTCAGGGAACGGTCGAGATTGGAAAAATTCGCTCAGGCCTTCAGGCTTTTAAGAGGTTTGAGGGTGTTTATGTCGATCGCTCAAAGCCGGTTGCCGAATGGGTCGTTAAAGATAAGGCCGTGCCTGCAATCGTCGAGCCCGACTTTTTTGACCGGTTACAAGGCCGCTTCCAAAAGCGCGGGACCTGGGCGCGTGGCAATTATGTGAAATATCTCATGGCGGGCGGCCTTAAATGCGCCTCGTGCGGAAATCCATGCTTCGGTCACAGATACGGAAAAATACTGAAAATAAGCGGCAAGCGAGCCTTTTATGAGTATTACCGTTGTGGGGGAGACGTGCGAAAAGGAACGCATCCGCGGTCATCCCAACCTATGATTAAACGCGAAGCGATTGACGACGTTGTTGTCGCTGGGATCCTAAAGCGCGCCGAGCCTTTTATAGACTTTTCCCGCGTCAAAAAGCTCTTTCGTAACCGTGTCCAAGAGTATCTCGACGGTAGCCCGGATCGGCTCGAGCAGGTTGAAAGAGCCTTGAACGACATAAATAAGCAAATCGACCGCATGGCTGAAGCTTATTCGAAGTTCGGCCGAACTATGCCAGAAGACCGTGTCCGCGAGCTGAGCGCCCATAAACGGGCCCTTGAGGGTGAGTTAAAAGAGCTTTTAGCAACTGGCCAAGGCCGTATCATGCTGAATGCCGACAAGGAGGCCGAGCAATTTTTCGCCGAAGCTCGCGATGCGCGAACAATTCTTGCAGCTGGCAGTGCACATGACCGGATCCATCTTCGAGAACGGTTTTTGCATTCTGCGACAGTCGAATGGGCGCAATCAGGGACGTTCGTAAAACTGCAATGGCGAAAGTTGCCCCGAGTTTACTCTGCGGGTGATACGCCCCGCCTCCACCAAATTGAAAGTAAACTGGATCACCAGGAAGAGATAGTAACCGAATGTTACGAGTACAAGGACTGCGCCTTAATACCGGCATAGTCCTTGTTTTTTGGTGTGAACGCTGTCTGTTCCTGTTGTGAAAAGAAACTCAGCGAGAAAGAGGCGGCCGCTGGCAAGTCCGTGTCGGGTATCCGCTGCCCAGATTGCCAAGCGAAATATCTCACCGGCTACACCCCCGAAAAGTACCAGGAGATTACCTCCCAGTGGCGCGACTACATGGCGAGGCTCAACTCGGATCTTCCTGAGACCGAGAAAGACAGAATCGCTCTCCAATTTTCGCAATTCCTCCTCGCCAATTACATCTATTTGAACGATGACGGCCGTGCTTTAGCTGACGTCCTGTCCGATAAGATCATTGCAGAGTATGAGCGCGTGATGGTGGGTGCGCCAGACACTAAGGAGATTCGTCAGTTAAAGCGACACCTAAAGGGCGCTCGAGGCCAAAGATTGAGCGCAGCTGCCTACATCAAGTCACTGCGCGAATTGCCTGAGGATCCCCCTGAGTTTTACATAGCTGCGCGAGGTCTTTTTGAAAAGCACTTGCAGCATTTAATGGACCTCTGGACGGACGTAGTGCAGGGTAACACCCTGTCGGGCGCGCGCCAATTCTGCGACGCAGGTCTCGCCGGCATCTGCATCGAGGAATTTCTGGTTGCTTTTCACCTGCTTCAACACGCTTTCGCAAATCAGGGTCTCGCGCACATGCGCGTTGTCCGTGAAGCTCTCGATTATATGGAGCTATTCAAAAAGTTCCCTCAGCGCGTCGAAGTTTTTATTGGTGATGACGAGAAGAAAAAATGGGAACATCTTACTCCGAAACAAGTCAGAACAACCTTGCAGAAGGATGAGATCGCCGCAGATTTTTACAAGCTTTATTGTGAGGTCGGTTCGCATCCCACGTTTCGAGCTTTGCAGGAGCGAGTGAAGCGCTTAGTCAAAGCAGGCGAGGCGCGGCCATCGTTCCGCATGACCATCGGCGGCACGCTTAAATCGAGCACGCACTGGTTGATGACAATGCCCGTCATTTTTTTGACCATGACCGAACTTGCGACCAAGATCGTTGACAGCTTCCCACAATTTCTCAACGAGGATGATTGCAGGCATAAGATCAATGAAATGGTCGAGAGCTTCCAAATGTTTCAAGAAGAGCACATATTCAAGCCGATATCCGACGGTGGCGGTGACATCTCAAAGATTCGGGAAGCCTCTAGAAAGACCTTTCAGAAAATGAACTCAATCTTTCGAGAACCCAAAGAATAGTTGTTGTGTCGAAAGATCACTACGTCGCCCAGACATACCTCAAGAGTTTCGAGATAGAGCCGGACTCCAAGCGCGTGAACGCCATCGGCAAACTGAGCATGAAGGAGTTCACCGCCTCAACAGAGGATATCTGCCGCGAGACAAACTGGAGCACTAGTCCCTACCACCAGGAAAACCCGCGCATTGTTGAGGACTATCTTAAGGTTTATGAGCCTTTGTGGAAGCCCTGTATCAAGGCGTTAGAGAATAGCACCTTTGATGAAAGAATTAAAAAAGCGATGACCGGATATATCGCATTTCTCCGCGCGTGCACACCTAAGTCGGTCCGCGTAAACAATGAATCGCTTGAACAAACGATGAGCATAATTTCTCAACCGTTTATTAGAAATGGTCTACAACGCATTAAAGATCCCGAGCTGAGGAAAAGGATTGAAAAAGGCGGAGTTCGAGCTGAGATAAATCGTGATTTTTCAAAAGCTGTTAGTTTCCGAGGCGCCATCAGCGTTGGGGAAAAATACGGAACTTTTCCGTGGCAAATACTGTATAACGAAACCGCTAC
>Ga0196964_10001547_pt1 | contig 11658 bp, 14 predicted proteins | sample S1_10metaG_FD_148615 | JGI IMG/M metagenome (GOLD analysis project Ga0196964, IMG submission 148615) | Soil microbial communities from Anza Borrego desert, Southern California, United States - S1_10 | ecosystem: Environmental > Terrestrial > Soil > Desert | place: USA: California | collected... | reverse complement strand
TGGTGGCGGCCCTGTCGCGCTACCTCGGCGCCTCGCTGACCACCCGGGTCGGGGCCCAGCACGCGCTGGACCACGAGTACTTCAACCGGATGGAGGCGCTGAACTTCGCCATGGCCCACGACGACGGCCAGGGCGTGCCGGAGCTGGAAAGCGCCGACGTGGTGCTGGTGGGCGTCTCGCGCACGTCCAAGACGCCGACGTCGATCTACCTGGCCCACCGGGGGGTCAGGGCCGGCAACATCCCGCTGGTGCCGGGCCAGGACCCGCCGCCGTCGCTGTTCCAGCTGCGCTCGCCCATGATCGTAGGCCTCACCGTCTCGCCCGACCGGCTGATCCAGATTCGCCGCAACCGCCTGCTCAGCCTGAACGAGGGCCGGGAAAGCGCCTACATCGAGGCGGAGTCGGTGCGCGAGGAGACGGTGAAGGCGCGCCGGCTGTTCGAGCGGATGGGCTGGCCGGTGATCGACGTCACCCGCCGCTCGGTGGAGGAGACGGCAGCCGCCGTGATCAACCTGCTGAGCGAGAAGCGCACGGGCATGACGGGGCTGATCGCATGAGCCGCATCGTCCTGGCCTCCAAGAGCGCCGCCCGCAAAGCTTTGCTGGAAGGGGCGGGCGTCGCCTTCCACAGCGTCTCGGCCGGGGTGGACGAGGACGTGCTCAAGGTCGAACTGCTGGAACGCGGCGCCGGTCCGAAAGAGGTCGCCCTCGCGCTGGCCGAGGCCAAGGCCCTGGCCGCCGCGGCCGAGCACGACGGCCTGGTGATCGGGGCCGACAGCACGCTCGACCACGACGGACGGCTGATCGACAAGGCCTTGACGCCCGGCGAGGCGCGCGCGCGCCTGATCGAACTGCGGGGAACGCGGCACGAACTGCATTCGGCCGTCGCCGTCGCGTGCGGGGGCGAGCTGCTGTGGCGGACGGTCGACACCGCCGCCCTGGTCATGCGCCCGTTCAGCGACGCCTATCTCGACGCCTACATGGACCGGCAGGGGGTGGCGGTGCTGAGTTCGGTCGGCTGCTACCAGCTGGAAAGCGAAGGGGTGCAGCTGTTCGAGCGGATCGAGGGCGACTACTTCACCGTGCTCGGCCTGCCGCTGCTGCCGCTTCTCGCATTCCTGCGCAGCCGGGGCGCGTTGCCGGAATGAGGCCGACTCCGACCGGAGCGGCCCTGGTCGCGGGCGTCGTCGGCCGGCCGATCGCCCACTCTTTGAGCCCGGTGATCCATACGGCCTGGATCCGCGCGGCGGGCCTCGACGCGCTCTACGCGCCGTTCTCGCCGCCGGACGAGCAGTTCGAACGCTTCGTGCGCGGCTTTCGCGGCGGGGCTATCCGGGGGCTGAACGTCACCGCGCCGTTCAAGGAGCGGGCCCTGGCCCTTGCCGACGAGGCGGACTCCGCGGCGCGCGACGCCGGCTCGGCCAACCTGCTGCTGTTCCATGAGGACGGGCGGACGGAGGCCCGAAGCACCGACGGGGCGGGAATGCTCGGCGCCTTCACCGACCAGGCGGCCGGCCACGACCTGACGCGCGGTCCCGCGGTGGTGCTGGGCGCCGGGGGCGCGGCGCGGGCCGCGGTCGCCGCCCTGCTGGACACGGGCGCGCCCGAAGTCCGCATCGTCAACCGCACCGCCGCCCGGGCCGAGGAGTTGGTGTTCGTGTTCCGCGAGCGGGTGCGCGCCTTCGCCCTGGCCGACGCCGCCCAGGCCTTCGCCGGGGCCGCGACCCTGGTCAACGCGGCGGCGGGCGGACCCATCCCGCCGCTGGACGCCCTGCCGGAGCACGCGGCGGTGATGGACATGGCCTACCGCCCGGTGCGCACCGCCCTGCTGCAGGCGGCGCAGGCGCGTGGCCTGACCACCGTCGACGGCCTGTCAATGTTGATCAAGCAGGCCGAGCCCTCGTTCGAGGCCTTCTACGCAAGGCCGGTCCCGGAAATCGACGTGCGCTCGCTGGCGCTGGACGCGGCGGAGGTCAGACCGTGATCGTGGTCGGCCTTACCGGCTCGATCGGCATGGGCAAGTCGACCACCGCCGCCCTGTTCGCGCAGGAGGGCGTGCCGGTGTGGGACGCCGACGCGGCGGTGCACCGGCTGTACGGCCTGGGGGGCGCGGCGGTCGCCCTGGTCGAGGCGGACTTCCCGGGGGTGTCGTCGCCGACGGGGATCGACCGGGCGAAGCTCGCGGCGGCTTTGGCCGGCGATCCCGACCGATTCACCCGGCTGGAGGCGATCGTCCACCCGCTGGTCGCCGACGACCGGGCCGCCTTCCTGGCCGGAGCGCAGGCCGCCGGCGCCGACGTGGCCTTGGTGGACGTGCCCCTGCTGTTCGAGACCGGCGCCGACGCGAGGGTCGACGCGGTGGTGGTGGTCTCCGCCCCGCCCGAGGTCCAGCGCGAGCGGGTGCTGGCCCGCCCCGGCATGACCGAGGAGCGGTTCGCCCAGATCATGGGCCGCCAGACGCCGGACGCGGAAAAGCGTGCGCGCGCCGACTTCGTGATCGACACCGGGCGAGGGATCGAGCCCGCCCGCGAGCAGGTGCGCGCGGTGCTGGCCGCCCTGCGCTCGGCGGACTTTCGGTCGCGTCGAACCCGCCTCGACGAGCCGGGCGAACCACGGCACTAGAAGCTCATGGCGCGCGAAATCGTCCTCGACACCGAAACCACGGGCCTGGACCCGCGCGCCGGCCACCGGCTGATCGAAATCGCCTGCGTCGAGATCGAGGACCTGCTGCCGACCGGCCGCTCGCTGCACGAGTACATGGACCCCGAGCGCGAGATCGAGGCCGACGCGGAGCGGGTGCACGGCATCTCCAACGCCATGGTCGCCGGCAAGCCGAAGTTCAAAGAACTCAGCGGCAAGATCCTGGAGTTCATCGGCGCCTCGCCGGTGGTGGCGCACAACGCCGCCTTCGACCGCGGCTTCGTCAACCACGAGCTGGAGAAGGCGGGCGCCCGGCTGATCCCGGAAAGCCAGTGGATCGACACCTTCCCGCTGGCCCAGAAGCGCTTTCCGGGCATGTACAACTCGCTGGACGCCCTATGTAAGCGGTTCAAGATCTCGCTGGCCGAGCGCGAGAAGCACGGGGCGCTGATCGACGCACGCCTGCTGGCGGCGGTCTATCTGGAACTGCGCGGCGGCAAGGAGCGGGCGCTGGAGCTGACGCCTGCGACGGTGCGGACCGCCGTCGACTACGTGCGCGCCACCGCCTACGGCGCGCGGCCGCGCCCGCTGGCGCCGCTGTCGACCGAAGCCGAACGCGCGGCGCACGCGGAGTTCGTGCGCAAGGTGCTGAAGGACAAGGCGCTGTGGGCGAACTTCGCCCCGGAGACGCCGGTCGCCTGACGCCTCAGGCCTGGCCGATCGGCGAGCCCGCGCCCTGCTGCTGGCGGGCCTGGTAGATGGCGGCGAAGTCGATCGGCTCCAGCAAGAAGGGCGGATAGAAGCCGCCGTCGCTGGTGCAGGACGCCACGATCTGGCGCGCGAACGGGAACAGGTGCCGCGGCGCCTCGATCAGCAGCATGGGCTCCAGCATCGGCTCCGGCACGCCCTGCAGCTGGAACACCCCGCCGTAGACCAGTTCCACCTGGAACAGGGCCGCGCCCTGGGAGGTCGCCTTGATCGACAGGACCAGCTCGACCTCGAACAGGCCGTCGGCCCGTCCCTTGGCGGCCATCTCGACGCCCATGTCGATCTCGGGCTTGCCTTCGGTCCGCAGCGAGTCCGGCGCGCGCGGGTTCTCGAACGACAGGTCGCGGACGTACTGAGCCAAAATCCGGATCATCGGCCCGCCGGGTTGATGGGCGGTCTGGTCGCCGGGCGCCTGGACGTCGGTCATCGCTGCTGAATCTCCCGGGAACGGCCCCGCCGCGCCCCACTTTCGAAGCCGCCGCTGCTATCATGCGGTCCCTGGTGGCGCAACGGCGGCTTCCTCAGGCCTTCGCAGCGCCTATATCGACGGCTAAAGGTCGAGAAGCCATGTCCTCAGACGTCGTCACCATCCTGATCTTCGCCGCCATCGCCGCGGTCGTGCTGTTCCAGCTCTACAACGTGCTGGGCAAGCGCGTCGGCCGCCAGCCGGAGGACGATCCCAAGCCGGTCCCGAAACCCGCCATGGGTCCGGTGCCCCTGCCCGAAGCCGGCGCCGCCCCGCGTCAGCCCCGTCCGGAGCCTGAGATCGAGGGCGTGGCGGCGCTGAAGGCGCGCGAGCCCGCGTTCGATCCGGCCAAGTTCGTGGACGGCGCCAAGATCGCCTACGAGAAGATCGTCAAGGGCTTCGCCGCCGGCGACCGGACGGCCTTGCAGCCCCTGCTCGCTCCGACCGTCTACGGCTCGTTCGAGCAGGCGATCGCCGCGCGCGAAGCCGAAGGCCGCAGCGAGACCCGCGAACTGGCCCACCCGCCCCGCGCCGACCTGGAACGGGTGGAGGTCGAGGGGGACGCGGCGCGGGCGCGGGTGCGGTTCCTGGCCGAACTGCGCTCGGTGCTGCGCGGCCCCGACGGCGAGACCACCGACGAGCGGCGCACCGCCGAGATCTGGACCTTCGAGCGGCGGATCGGCGACTCCGACCCCAACTGGAGGCTGGCCCGGGTCGAGGCGGCGAGGGCCTGATGCGGGTTCCGGTCGCGGCCGTTCTGGCCCTGGCGGCCGCCGCCTGCGCCACCCCGCCGCGGCCGTCTCCGCCCGGCCCCTTCCCGGACGAGCCGCGCCCGCCGGCTGCGACCGCGCCGCTGTCGTCGTTACCCGGCTGGGCGGGCGAGGATCACGCGGGCGCCTTGCGGGCCTGGAAGGCGACCTGCCACGTCGCAAAGGACGCCGATTTGCGCCGTGCTTGCGCAGAAGCCCGCGCATTGACCGCAGAGGACGCTGAGGCCGCCCGCCGCTGGTTCGAGCGGACCTTCGCGGCCGAGGCGATCGACGCGCCCGGGCTGCTGACCGCCTATTTCGCGCCGGAGTACGAGGCGCGCGAGACGCCGGAGGGCGCCTTCACCGCCGCCGTCCGTCCCGTGCCGCCCGACCTGGTGCGCGGGCAGCCGTATCTGACCCGCGAGGAAATCGAATCCTGGCCCGAGCCGTCGCTGGCCTGGATGCGGCCCGAGGACCTGTTCTTCATGCAGATCCAGGGCTCGGGCTACCTGACCTTCCCCGACGGGCGGCGGGCGCGCGCAGCCTACGCCGCGGATAACGCCCGGCCGTTCACCGGCATCGCCAAGCCGATGGTCGAGCAGGGGCTGCTGGCCCCGAACCAGACCTCGGGCGAGATGATCCGCGCCTGGCTGGCGGACCACGCGGGGGCCGAGGCGCAGGCGATCATGAACCTGAACCAGCGCTACATCTTCTTCGCGCTCCAGCCCGACGACGGCGGCCATCCGGCCGGAGCGGCGGGCGTGCCCCTGCCGGCCCGCCGGGCGGTGGCGGTCGATCCGGCCTTCACCCGCTACGGCCAGCCGCTATGGCTGGACGCCGACGGCGGGACGCTCGCGGGCGCGGCCAAGACCTACCGCGGGTTCGTGGTGGCGCTGGACACCGGCGGCGCGATCAAGGGCCCGGCCCGCGCCGACTTCTACATGGGCCGCGGCGAGGCGGCGGGCCTGGAAGCCGGCCGGGTCAAGCACCCGCTGCGGATGTGGCGGCTGGTGGCGCGGTGATCACCGCCTCCGCCGCGTCCAGGAACACGTAGTCCTCCGGGTTCAAGGCGCGGGTCCGCGCCCTGTAGCGGAAGGTGTAGTCCGGCCAGACGGTGGTGTTGCGGCCGTCGGCGTCCAGGTACCAGCTGCCGCACCCCGACATCCACACCGTGCCCTGCAGCTTGCGGTCCATCTCGGTGGCGAAAGCGGCCTGCGCCTCGGCCGTCACCTCCAGCGCCGCAGCGCCCCGCCGGTCCAGCGCCTTCAGCGCCGACATCACATAGCGGATCTGGCTTTCGATCATGTAGACCATTGAGTTGTGGCCGAGACCGGTGTGCGGCCCCATCAGCAGGAACCAGTTGGGATAGCCGGAGACGGTGATTCCCAGATGCGCCGACAGGCCGCCCCGCCAGTCGTCCTTAAGCCGCCGCCCGCCGCGCCCGACCACCTCCAGCGGATCGGCCGACTGGTCGGTGACCTGAAAGCCGGTGCCGAAGATCAACACGTCCGCCGTGGTCCGCCGCCCGTCGGCGGTCACCACCGCGTCCGGCTCCACCCGCGCGATCGGCGCGGTCTCCAGCGCCACGTTCGGGCGCGTCAGGGCGGGATAGTAGTCGCCCGAGATCAGCACCCGCTTGCAGCCCAGCCGGTAGTCGGGCGTCAGCTTCGCCCGCAGGCCGGGATCGGCGATCTGGGCGTGCAGGTGCTTCAGCGCCAGCCGCTCGGACGGGCCGGTCAGGCGCGGGTCCAATCGGGCGCGGGCGTTCTTCTCCAGAAACCAGTACCAGAAGCTCCGGACCGCCGCCTGCAGCCACGGGCGGCGGGCGAAGCGGGCGCGGCTCTTCTCGCTGATCGGCCGGTCGGGCTTGGGTACGATCCAGGGCGGGGTGCGCTGGAACACCGTCAGCCGCTCGGCCAGGGGCGCGACCTTCGGCACGAACTGGATCGCGCTGGCGCCGGCCCCGACCACTGCGACCCGCTTGCCCGCCAGGTCGACGTCGTGACGCCACTCGGCCGAGTGGAACGCCGGGCCGGCGAAGCTTTCCAGGCCCGGGAGGTCTGGGATCGCCGGCCGGTGCAGGGCGCCCTTGCCCGCGACCACCGTCCGCGCCCGGAACCGCCGCCCGTCGCGCGTCGTCACCGACCAGAGCCGCGCCGCCTCGTCCCAGACCGCGCACACCGCCTCGGCGCCGAAGGCGACATGCGGGCGCACGCCGTACTTGTCGGCGCAGCGCTTCAGATAGGCCAGGATCTCGGCCTGCGGCGGGAACACCCGCGTCCAGTTCGGCTCCGGCTCGAAGGAGAAGCTGTAGAGCTGGCTCGGGATGTCGCAGGCGCACCCGGGGTAGGTGTTCTCCCGCCAGGTCCCGCCGACCTCGCCGGCCTTCTCCAGCACCACGAACGACCGCCGGCCCTCCTGCTTCAACGCGATCGCCATCCCCAGCCCCGAGAAGCCGGAGCCGATGATCAGCACGTCGAACGGCGCGTCCGTGGTCATGAGCCCAGCCTATGCGGGGAACCGCCCGGCTGAACAGACCGTGTCAGTCGCCCGGCGAACAGGAGGCCGCCTCCGCCTGCACCCAGGACCGGAACGCCGCGACCTCGTCGCGCCCGTTCCGCTCGGGCCATACGAGGTATGACGCCCAATCGGTGGCGATGCAGGCGTGGAAGGGAGAGACCAGTTCGCCCTTTGCGATCTCGGCGGTCAGCAGCGACCGGTCGAGGATGCCGAACCCCAGCCCGGCGGTGATCGCCTGGAACACCGTCTCGCGGCTGTCGTAGGTCTGGACCGGGCTGAACGGGATTGGAAGCTCCGCCCCGGCCGCTTCAAACCAGGCTTTCCATTCGCCAGGGCGCGCGGCGTTGGCGATCAGCGCACGGCCGGCGAGTTCGGCCGGCGTGCGGGGCGCTCCGTGCTCCTGAAGGTGAGCGACGCTGCAGACCGGCGTCAGCTGCTGGGGGAACAGACGCGCCGCGGCCACGTCCGCCCATCCGCCGGGCCCGCAGCGGACCGCGAGGTCGAAGCCCTCCCGCCGAAGATCGACCAGCCTTTCGGTGGTGCTGACCCGCACCTCCACGTCGGGGTGCGTGCGGCGGAAGGCGGCGAGACGCGGGATCAACCAGCGGGTGGCGAAGAAGGGAAGGGTGCTGACGTCCACGGCGCGCTCGGCGCTCCGCCGCTTGCACGACGCCTCGACCGCTGCGTCGAGGGCGGCGAACCCGGCGGAGAGGTCCCGCGCCAGCAGCCTCCCTTCGTCCGTCAGCGCGACCCCGCGTCCGGCCCGGCGGACCAGGACCGTCCCGAGGGCCGTCTGCAGCGCGCGTAGGTGGAAGCCTATGCCCGACACCGACACGCCGAGTTCGCGGGCGGCGGACGTCAATCCGCCTGTGCGCGCGACGGCTTCGAAGGCGCGCAAGGACGTCACCGAATAGCGCAGGCTCGAACGCGACACTGAAGTTTTCCTGCATGAAGGCGGAGCAGAACCGGATCGCGCGACTCCGGCGGTCCCGCTACCAAGTCTTCGGCACTATGGCTCGGAGGGCGCATGCGGATCAAACAGGCGGCTTTGGCGCTGGTCGCGGCGGTGGCGGCCGCCGGTCCCGTCCAGGCGGACGTGCGCGCGACGATCGACTCGGCTTTCACCGACCTGCAGGCGGCGAGGAGGTCGGGCGACCGGATCAGGACGCTGACGGCCGCCCGCCGCATGGCGGCGGCGGCTCCCGACAACCCGGTGATCCGGACCTTCCTGGCGCGGTTCGCCGCCGCCGCCGGAGACCAAGCCCTGGCCGTCGAGACCCTGACCTGGCTGGCGGATCGCGGCTACGGCGTCGACGCGCGAGCCCGCCCCGACCTGAAGCACGTGCTGTCCGCCCCTGGGAACAGAAACCTGGTCCGCCGGCTGGACGCCAATCTTCGAGCTGTCGGCGGCGTTTCAGGCCTCGCGCCGATCTCCGGCGGGCTGGATTCGGAAGGCGTCGATTACGACTCGCGGCGCGACAGGCTGTATGTCGCCGATGCGAGCGGCGTGTACGCGGTGGGGGCGGACGGTACGGCCGAGCTCGTCGGAGGCGGCGAGGCCCTGAAGGACCGCTTCGTGCTGGGAGTCCGGCGCCACCCAAAGGGGGACAATATCTTCGTCTGCTCCAGCGCCCGCCCTGACACGGGAGAAAAGGCGGCCGAACTGGTGGTGATCGACGCCGCCGATCCGCGACGCGTCGAACGGTTCGACCTGGGTCCCTCCTCGGGAACCCGCCTGTGCAACGACGTCGCCGTGCTGGACGACGGGGCGGCGATCACCGACACCAACACCGGCGAGGTGCTGCGGTACCGATTCGGCGGCGGGGTCGAGCGTTTCGGCCGGACGTTGTTCACCTATCCGAACGGAGCGGTGCGCGTCGGCGACGTCGTCGTGGTCGCCGATCTGCTGGGGTTGTGGGCTCTGGACCTGAACGGGAACCTGCTGGGCCCGCTCCGCGGCGAGGACGGGGCCTACATCGGCGGGATGGACGGTTTGGCCGCCGATGGCCACCGCCTCTACGGCGTGCAGAACCTGACCGCGCCCGCGCGCGTGGTCTCCTTCCGGCTGGGGTCCGATCTCGTGCTCCGCGACCGCCGCGTGATCGCTTCGGCCTTGCCGGAGCTTCAGGGCATGACCACCGCGACGCTTCAGGGCGACGAAATCGTGGTGCTGAGCAGGCCGGCGGGCGCGACCGAACCGCCGCCCAAGGCCCTGGTCCGCTTCAAGGCGCGCTGATCCGGCCCGGTCCCTGGATGACGCCCGGCGCATGATGCGTTAGGCACGCCGGAGCGTCCGCCTGGAGTTTCCGCCCGTGATCCGTCGCGTCTCGATCCTCGCCTACGTCGCCGCGCTCGTCCTGACCGCCTGCGGGCGAAAGGAGGAGGAAGCGGCTCCGGCGCCGGCGAAGAGCGCCGCCCCCGCGCGCAAGGCCGATCCGTATCAGGTCTGGACCCGCGGGGTGGGGCCGATCAGCGAGCATACGCCGTTCACGCCCGAGGCGGTGGGCCAGGCGTTCCCCGACCTGACGGTCGAGCAGGCGTACCTGCACCAGGGCGACAACGCCGCGCCGATCCTGCGCGCCACCGGTCCGCAGGGGCAGTCGATGGAGATCCAGGGCGACGTGGAGGGCAAGGTGGCCACCATCGTCGTCCAGGGCGGGCCGTTCCGCGGGCCGGGCGGCGAACCGCTGCTGCTGAAATGGCCGCACGCCAACTTCGCCGCCTCGGACTGCCGGATGGGCGAGGGGCGGTTCCTGAACGCCCTGGTCTGCCGCCGCAACGGCGAGCCGCGCATCCTCTACGTGTTCGCCGTGCCCGGCTGGGCGTCGTCGGCCGTGCCGCCGCCCGAGGTGCTGTCGCAGCGGGCGTTCCTGCGCGAGTTCGTCTGGATCGCGCCGGTCCGGTGATCGTCCTCGCCTTCGACACGGCGCTGGAGTCCTGCTCCGCCGCGATCCTGGACGGCGACCGCGTGCTGGCCGCCCGCGCCGAGTCGATGGCGCGTGGGCATCAGGAGCGGCTGGCGCCTCTGGTTGCGGAACTGGCGGCCGAGGCCAGGGTGGCGTTCGCCGCGCTTGGCCGGATCGGCGTGACCGTGGGTCCCGGTTCGTTCACCGGCCTGCGCGTCGGCCTGGCGTTCGCCAAGGGTTTGGGGCTGGCCCTGGACCGGCCGGTGGTCGGGATCGGCACGCTGGAGGCGATGGCGGCGAGCGAGCCGTCCGGGGGCCTGAGCGTCGCGGCGATCGACGCCCGGCGCGAGCAAATCTACGTGCAGCCGTTTGTGGACGGCCTCTCCGCGGCTCCGCCGCAGGCTCTCGGCGTCGAGGACGCGGCCGCCCTGATTGGCGGTCTCGGCCGTCCGGCCCGACTGATCGGTTCCGGCGGAGCGCTGCTGGCCCCGTTCTTCCCCGACGCGGTTCTGGGCGAGCGCGCCGGGGCCGATCCCGTGGCCCTCGCCCGCCTGGTCGCCGCCGCGCCCGAAACGGACAGCCCGCCGCGCCCGCTGTATTTGCGCGCGCCCGACGCCAAGCTGCCGGCGTGATCCTGCGTCCCGCCGCCCTTGAAGACGCCTCTGCGCTTGCGGTCGTGCATGCGCACGGCTTCGACAATCCTTGGCCGGCGGAGGAGATCGCGACCCTGCTGACCGGCCCGGGCGGCTTCGGCGTGATCGCCGAGGCGGACGGAGCGGTCGCGGGGTTCCTTCTGGCTCGCGTGGTCGCGGGCGAAGCCGAGGTGCTGACCGTCGTGGTCTCCCCCGAGCGGCGCAGGCTCGGTGTCGGCGCGGCCCTGGTCGAGGCCGTCGCCGGCGTCGCCGCCGCGGCGGGCGCCGAGGCCGTGTTCCTGGAGGCGGCGGTGGACAACGTAGCGGCGCTGACCCTGTACGAGCGGGCGGGGTTCCGCGAGGCGGGAGTTCGGCGCGGCTACTACAAGCGAGTCGGCGGCGTGGCGGACGCGCTGGTGCTGCGTCGCGATCTGGGCTGACCCGCCCACGCAAACCGATCTTCTCAGCCCCGCCGCATCCGCCTATGGTCGCGCGCCATGGATCGCATCGAGCAACTCTGCGCCGAGAAGGGCATGCGCATGACCGACCAGCGCCGCGTGGTCGCGCGCGTGCTGTCTCAGTCGCAGGACCATCCCGACGTCGAGGAGCTGTACCGGCGCGCCTCCGAGGTCGACCCCAACATCTCGCTGGCCACCGTCTACCGGACCGTGCGGCTGTTCGAGGAGGCCGGGGTGGTGGAGCGGCACGACTTCGGCGACGGGCGCTCGCGCTACGAGCAGGCCGGGGACGAGCACCACGACCACCTGATCGACCTGAAGACGGGCAAGGTGATCGAGTTCGTCGATCCGGAGATCGAGCGGCTGCAAGCGGCGATCGCCGAGCGACTGGGCTACCGCCTGGTCGGCCACCGGCTGGAGCTCTACGGCCGACCCGTGGGCGAGGACTGACCGGGCGCGCTTCTTGCGCCTTTTCCACAGCTTCCCCATAACAGCCGGCCATGACCGAGCCCGCGCCCAA
>Ga0196964_10001546_pt1 | contig 11664 bp, 9 predicted proteins | sample S1_10metaG_FD_148615 | JGI IMG/M metagenome (GOLD analysis project Ga0196964, IMG submission 148615) | Soil microbial communities from Anza Borrego desert, Southern California, United States - S1_10 | ecosystem: Environmental > Terrestrial > Soil > Desert | place: USA: California | collected... | reverse complement strand
TTCGTCGTACGGGTAGTCCTGCGGATATGACGAGCCGCAGCCGACCATCGTCAGGTTGCTCTTCTGGAAGCGCGTGTACAGGTCCATCGGCACGGTGCCGTGGATGCCGCCGAGCACCACGACTTTGCCGAACTCGGCGGTGACATCCGGCAGCCCGGCGATGACTTTCGGCGTACCGCTGGCGTCGATGGAGACGCGCGCGCCTTCGCCATCGGTGAGCTTGCGGATTTCGGCGGGCGCATCGCTATTGATCGGATCGAGGACGAAGTCCGCGCCCATCTTTTGTGCGACGTCGCGGCGCAGCTTCACCGGATCAACGCCGATCACTGGATACGCGCCGGCAACTTTAGCCAGATGCAGCGCGTACAGACCGATCACGCCGAGTCCAAACACGACGACGCTGTCGCCGATGCGCACCTGGCCGCCGCGGATGCCGCGCAGAGAGATACCGAGCAGGATCGCGGTGCAGCCGTCCACCGGATCGACGCCTTCTGGAATTGCGCGCAGTCTCTTCGGGTCGGCGTTGTGGAAAGCGAAATGGTTCTGCTGGACGAGGAAGCGCTGTCCCATGAGGGACTCAGAGACCGCGCCGCCAGCGCCGACGACTTTGCCGACGGAGATGTAGCCGGTCGCGCGCGGGAACTCAGACTTCTTCGTGTGCGTCCCCGTGATGTGATGCAGTTCGGTTCCGGGGCTGACCATCGAGACTTCGACCTGGATGCGGACTTCTTCGGGCTTGAGTTCGGGGAGCGGACGCGTGCTGCATTCGACCGTGTTCAGCTTCGTGGCGAGCAGCCCGTTGTTGGCGGGGATCGGTCCGCAGTTTCCCAGACTCATTTTTTGGCGGCCTCCAGTTCCTCTTCGAGGTACAGCGGTTCCATGACGGCTTTGAACTTCGGCGACTGCGCCAGGAACTTGTACGGGTTGTCCCACACGACGCCGCGCGTCTGTGCGCGCGTAAAGCCAGTGTTGAGCATCAGACGCGCGGCCTTGGGCACTGTGAGCGGATCGGACGTCTCCCAATCACAGGCGCTGTTGAGCAGCACGTGATCGGCGCCGAAGCGGTCGACCATGTCGCGCGCGCGCTGCGGGGTGCACTTGGTCCGCGGGTACATCGTGATGCCGGCCCAGAAGCCGCCGTCGAGCGAGTGCTGGATCGTCTCTTCGGTGTTGTGGTCGATGCAGATGCGTTCGGGGTTCGTCTTGCACTCTTTGCAGATGGCGATGATGCGCAGCGTGCCTTCGAGCTTGTTGTTGTGAGGCGTGTGGATGATCACGGGCACGTCGAGCTTCTTGGCCATTTCGAGCTGCTCGGCCATGACCGTCTCTTCGTTCTTCGTGATGTTGTTCAGGCCGATCTCGCCGATGCCGATGGCTGTGTCGCGGTCGAGGAACGGCTTCATGCCGGCCATGACTTCACGCGCGAGCGAGAGGTTCTCGGCTTCCTTCGGGTTCATGGCGATGGTGCAGAAGTGGCGCATGCCGCGTTTTGCCGCGCGATTCTTCGGCTCCCACTCGCTGATGTGGTTGAAGTAATCGAAGAAGCTGCCGGCGTACTGGCGGTCGTTGCCGATCCAGAAGGAGGGCTCGATAAGCGCCTCGATGCCGCAGAGGAGCATCATTTCATAATCGTCCACCGTGCGGCTGTACATGTGGCAGTGGGGATCGATGATGCGCATGGCCTGACTCCTGTAGAAAGGACAATACTGCCGTGAATGAAGCGACGCCAGAACCGCACGCGGGACTAGCCCAAATGTGAGACTACTTCTTCCGCACGGCTGGCATGAGATCGTTGAGCTCCTCGATGCGCAGCATGCGGATGTCGCGAACGCTCTTCGAGAACCAGGGCAGGCGCCTGGAAAGGTCCATCGCAGCCATCACGCATGAGACGGCGTTCACCTTTTCGCCGCCGAAGTACACGCTGCCCTGCTGCCACGCGAATCCGTGCGACTTCAGAATCTCCCGGATTTCGCCGTAAGCACCGTTGTACGGGTCGCCGTAATGTTTCCGCAGCAGCTCGATATCCATGTCGAAGGTGATGGCGTACATGCGAATCGCGCCCACGGGCAAAAGATCATAGGTGACTTCTGGCAGTGTTTCCTGAGCATGAATTAAGTCAGCCATTGAAGACCTCCACGTACATAATCCCGCCAGAAGCTGCCGGAAATCACGCCAGCCCGGAACTGAGCCCGATGTAGATCAACGCGCGTTCGGCTTCATCCTTGCAGCTTGCCAGCAATTCCGATGCGAGAACCGGCGTCGATGCGCAGCCAATCTGATACCCCAGGCGTTCGACACAATCGAAGCGGTCCGGACCATTTCGCACCTGGCGCCAGACGACGAGCGCGCGGCGGAGAAGATCCAGCAGCAGCGGCGACGGTCCCTGTGAGAAAACCATCGTCCGTGTCGCCGCGGCATCCTTGGCGCTCAGCGCGTTCTCCTCGAGCTGTGCGAGCTGCAGGAAGCAGCGCAGCCGCTCCGCTGGATCATCGACCAGATCGATCAGGCGCGAGGCGTGTTCCACCAGGCGCTTTCCTGCGTCCTGGAAACCGGCGTTCAGAATCGGTTCACAGGCTCCGATGAGCGCCCTGAAGCGCGCGCGCGCGCCGACGATTTCATCCACGCATTTCTCGGCTTCGGCGATTCGAACCTCCGCGCGGCCTTTTTCATTGCGAAGCGCCCAGGCGGTGGCGAGCAGACCATAGAGCGGGACTTTGTCCGCGGGGTTGTTGATCTGCTTTAACGTTTCAGCGGCGCCTTCCAGGTCGCCGCGATAGACGCGTGAGACGGCAATCGCGCGGAGCGCCTGCATCTTAGCCATCGCAAAGCCGATCTGGTTGGCGAGACGCTCGGCTTCGACGCTGCGCCCGGTCTTGGCCAGCGCCTGGACGACCTGCGACGTGGCGCTCGCCAGCGTCCACGGGTCTTCGATGATCGCGGTCGTTGCGAGGCTGTCCTCGACGAGGCCGGCTTCCGCCTGCGCGGTGGCGACGACGCCGACGGCCGCTTCCCAGCTTGCCTTGATCGACTTGGCGGCATTGACGTTGGTGGTCGTCATGCTGACGCGGGTCATTTCGCCGGAGATGCGTCGCATCGATGCGTTCGACTTGCGCGCGCTCGAGACCTGCATCGGAATGCCCTTCGCGTTCGCTTCGCTGAACGCTGAGAGCGCGTTCTGGAACGCCGCCGCGGCCGCGCCCTGGTCGCCGTAAGCGGTAAAGGCGCGGCCGAGTTCCAGCATCGCGCGCCCGCGGTCGCTGGGATCGGTCAGGCCATTGGCGGCGCCGATGGCGCGATCGAGATACGGCCGCAGACCTTCGTGGTTGCCGTACTGGATCGCCGCAACGATGGCCTGCGCGAGACCGATGACGCGCGTTTCGGTCTTCTTGGTGGCGTCCTGCAGCGTGGTCAAGGCCTGCTGCATGTCGCCGGCCTGGGCGTAGGCGATGCCGAGGCGTTCGAGGATCATTGAACGCAAATCGCCTTCCGGCAGCGACTCGCAACGCGTGCGCGCCATGCCCAGCCACGCTTCGGTGAGTTTCTTCGGCAGCCGCGCGCGGGCCTGTTCGATGCGAATGTCGGAGGGCCGCAGCGCGCCGAGCTTGTTCAGCACCTCTTCGGCGCGCTCCCACTCGCCCGCGGCCGCGGCGCGATCGGACTCGCTGATGTTGTTGAGGAAGTCGGTTTCGAGGCGGCAGACTTCCAGCCGCTGCTTGATGGGCTCGGCGTTTTCCGCCAGCGGCAGCGCCTTGCGCCAGAAGGCCAGCGCTTGGTCCCAGTGGCCGTCGGCTTCCGCTTCTTTCGCCGATTTGCAATGCTGCTCGTACTGCTGGCGGCGCAGTTCGAGTTCGCGATTGTGCTTCAACACCGCCGCCTGGGCCGGGGGGACGGCGCCTGGGGGCGGTGGAGCGTTGCCGTCCGGGGGCGGCGGCGCCGCATCGTACACTTCGGGGATGAATGCGGGTCGCGGACCGGATTTCTTCGCGGTTCCTGCCGGCGGCGGGGAGTTCTCGAAGGCGGCGCGCGTCCCCGATTTCTTCGCGGGCGGGTTCGCCGCCTGGGCAGCGACTTTCTTCAGCAACCCCGAGAGTTCGCCTGCGCTGCGGTAGCGTTCGTTCGCGGGCTTCGCCATCATGCGCAGAACGATCTGGTCGAGCTGCGGGAAACTCTTCAGCGACTGATTGATTGTCGAAGGCACCGGCGGCTTGACGTGCAGGTGCTGGTACAACCAGCCTTCCATCGTCTCGGATTCGAATGGCAGGCGGCCGGTGAGCATCTCGAAGAAGACGACGCCGAGGGAGTAAATGTCCGCGCGGCCGTCCACCATCGCGCCGGCGACCTGCTCGGGCGACATATACGCCGGAGTGCCGACGAGCATTCCGGCGGTGTCCATGGTGATCGACTTGAGATCGGTCTGGCCGCGGACGATTTTCGCGAGACCAAGATCCAGCACCTTCACCCACGGCTGCCCGCGATGGTCTTTGACGATCATCAGATTGGAAGGCTTCAGATCGCGGTGGACAAGGCCGGCTGAGTGCGCTTCATCCAGCCCATCGCAGGCCTGGCGCAGCAGGTCGCACGCGCGAAGCGGTTCGATGACTTTCTCGGCGCGAAGGATCGTGCGTAGGTCCTGGCCTTCGAGGTACTCCATCACCAGGAACGGCCGGCCTTCCTGGCTGACGCCGAAGTTCAGCACCGTCGCCATGTTGGGGTGGTTGACGATCGCCTGGGCGCGGGCCTCGCGCATGAAGCGCTTTTCGCCCTGCGGATCGGCCTGATAGCGATCGGTCATGATCTTGATCGCGACGGGACGCTCAAGCGCGCGATCCATGCACTGATAGACGGTGCCCATGCCGCCCTGTCCGAGTTTCTTGAGCGGCTGATAACGCGGCGGAAGGAAACGGCTGACTTCGCTGATGTCTGCTTGCGTGTCGCTGCCGCGCGCGGCGGTCAGTGGCTGGTCAGTGCGCGGACCGATGTTGCTGTCTTCGCGACCGGCGAGCGGCTTGATCGGGCGCCCACATCCGGGACAGAACTGCGCGGCCGGCGGCAACGCATCGCCGCAGGCCGGGCAGGCCGGCGGCACGATCATGCGGCTGTTGCGAGTCGTAACACTCACGCCGGGGTCTCACGCACGATGGGAGAAAATCTTACAACTGCACACTACGTATCATGCTACAGGGTTGCGAAACGTAAACATTTTTTTCGCTCTGCGAGCGGGGTGACGGGTGGTGGGTACGGAGCTCCGTTGAAATCCTTTAAATGCGGCTCCGCCGCCCGATTTGCGGCGAGCCTTTGGCTCGCCGATCCCGGACCGAACCAACCCAGGAGGCTATGCCTCCATTGCGTACAAGACTCGTATTCTCCTGGGACGGACTCGCCCAAACGCAGTGGCGGCGGAGCCGCAGCGCCTCGTTGCATGCGCCTGACGGCGAGGCATAGCCTCGCCGCAAATCGGGCGGCGGAGCCGCATTTAAAGGGATTTCAACGGAGCACCGCCACCCGTCACCCGTCACCCGCCACACGTCACCCGTCACCCCGTTCGAGAATCACTTGTGCCATCGCCAGATCCTGGCTGTGGGTGATCGTGGCGTGGAAGAGGGTCGCGCCGAGTTCCGCCGCGCGTTCGCGGGCTTTGCCATGAAGCGTTAGAACAGGTTTGCCCAGTTCGTCCGGGAGAACCTCGACGTCCTGCCAGCGGATGCCCCGGGCGAGGCCCGTTCCGAGCGCCTTGAGCGCCGCTTCTTTCACGGCCCAGCGCCCGGCCAGACGAGCGCTTGGATCCGCATGCCGCAGCACATACTCGCGCTCTTTTGGGGTGAGGATTCGTTCGACGAAGCGCTGCGGATGCCGCTGGTATACGTTGCGGATGCGCGCGATTTCAACCAAATCGATGCCGACGCCGACGATCATTGAGCCTCTTTAAACAAAACCTGCAGCCACGCGGCTGCAGGAATCTTACAGGCACAGGACCCCGTTATCCGCTACTTCTTCGCGTCTTTGGCGTCCTTCGAGTCCTTCTTGGCCGCGGCGTCCTTGCGGTACTTCTCGAGCTTCGCCTTTTCCGGGACGCTCTTGGCGTCGCCGGGATACGTGCCGAGATCGAGTTCCTCGCGGTTGGTGACCTTGTCCCCGTCTGAATCTTCGTTCTCGATCTTCATGACGATCGCGTCAAACGTTTCGAGTTCCTTTGCCGTGAAGGCGTACTCGTCGGTCTTGCCGAGCAGCGGCTTCATGTCGGCGTGGTTTTGAATGGCTTTTCCAAAAGAGTTCAGATTCTTGCGGCCGGGCTCTTCCTTGGGGCGCTCTTCATGGCAGAGCGTGCACTTGCCGTTGGTGCGGTCGAGATTGTAGTGCTTGCGGATTTTTTCGAGGAACTTCTGCTGCGCGAACGAGGGCGTCAGCCATGATGCCACCAGAACGACCGCCAACACTCCGACGATCACACGTGCAATGCTCTTCTTCTTCATCGATGCCCCTCCTCCGCAAGCTCGTGTTGCTGACGCGTCGCTCCGCGGTCTTATTCAGTGACAGCTCCGCGCTCTTTCCATCAAGACGATAGCCACGACGCCAATAATGCACAGATCGCACGACAGGTGACGTGTGACATCACTGTGTTGAGATGCCGTTGCTTGCCACCGACTTTAGTCGGTGGTCGGAGGCATCTTATCAGCCGGCTTCAGCCGGCTTGCCTGTCTGCAAGAGGCTTTAGCCGGACGAACGGTCTGCCGGATTTGGCATTCGGCTAAAGCCTTTTTCTATCGTGTAAGCCGGCTGAAGCCGGCTAGTGCATGTCTTCGTGCCCTACCACCACCGACTAAAGTCAGTGGCAAGCAACAGCATTGTCACCCGTTACCTTTCTATCTCCGTTTCCAGCTTCGCCCATGCTGAACAGCTTCGCAGATGGCGACTGACTGCAGCGACTCCTCGACGCTGGGCGTGAACGGACCTTCACCACGCAGCGCCGCGACGAACGCCGCGTTCTCGCCGTAGAAGCCGCTGACCATCGCTTCGAGCAGCGGATCTTTATAGCGGCGATATGGCGCGAGCGCGTCGGCGATCTTCTGCTTCTTGTTGCCCTCGTACACGGTGCAGCTTCCGGGCGTATCCACCAGCCAGCCGACGCCCGCATGGATCAGGACGGTCGTCTGCGGCGAGAACACTTCGTAGCGTTCGAGCTGCACTCCGGCCTGCGGGCGGATATTCAGCGTGCCGTGGCCGCCGTTGCTGTATTCGATGAAGACAGAGAACGCGCGCTGCTCTTTTTTCGCAAGCGGCCGCGCGTCGGTCTCGACGCGTTCCATGTCGCCGCCGAGGAATCGCATCGCGTCCAGGCTGTGAATGCCGGTGCCGATGAAGAATTCCCATTCCTCGCGGTTGGTGCGGTACATCAGCCCGTTGGCGCCCTTGATCTTGCCGCGTTTAAGGGCCTCTTCTTTCCCCTGAGCGACCACCGGGCAGAAGCGCCGGTTGAACGCAACCATGTTCTTCGTGCGCGACTTCTTCGCGGCGTTGACGAGCTGCATGCATTTCTTCACGGAGTCGCCCGGCGGCTTCTCCATCATGACTTTGTAGCCCTTCTTGAGGACGTGGCTGACGGCGATCGGCGTCACCGGAACCGGCATGACCATCACGACGCCGTCGGGTTGCTCCTCTTTCAGCATCGTGTCGATGTCGTGGTATGCAGCGGGAACTTTGAATTTTCTTGCCGCGTTGGCTGCGGCCTCTTCCTTCACGTCACACACGGCGACGAGACGGCTCTTGCCAATGGATTCGAGATGCTTCTGTGACGGCAAATGGTAAAGGTCCGCCATCCGTCCGGTACCGATGAGTGCGATGCGGGGAACGTCGTTGCGTTTCATGATCAAAAGTGATGGGTGACACCTTGTCACTTGTCACCTGCCACCTGTCACCTCCCTTAGAGTCCCGTGATCTTCCACACGCCCGCGCGCAGCTCCATACGCTGCGACTGAGCCTTGCCGTCCTTGTCTGTGTACTTCACTTCAGCCATGCCGTGCATCTTCTGCGAGCTGTCCGCCTGTGCGCCGGAGAACTTCGCCAGCGCCTTGATGAACGTTTCCTGGTCGGCGGGTTTCTTCAGGTCGAGTTTCTGTAAGTGCTTCGGGATTTCGATCAGGAACGCGGCCGCGACTTTCGCGTCTTTGCTCGCGACAGCTTTGGCGAACTCGTTGAAGCAGTATCCAGGATCGATCAGCTTCTCTTCATCGAACTTGGCCAGCGGGTTGTCGTCTTTCTTCTCTTCTTTCTTCGGCGTGTCCGCTGCGAACATCTGGGCACAACAAAGCAGTGCGAGGATTGACGCCAGCGCGATCACATTCGGTCTCATGGGTTTCCTTTCACAGTAAGAGCCGGTGAGAGTCGTCTATCATTCGACGATTTTCAAGCCTCAGAAGTTCTGGAACACGCGTCCCGGAGACAACCCAAGCTCCCCGAAAACGCTCTTCAGCTCCTCGACCATCGGCTTCATTCCGCAGACGAAAACGGCGCTGTCCGCATTCACTTTCGGCTTCTGCGCCTTCAGGGCCTGCTGGATGCGCCCGGTCGCGCCGTCCCAGGTTCCCTCGGCGGGGCGCGAGCACGATTGGATCACGGTCACGCCCTGTGACGACCACGTCGAGACTTCCTTCTCATAGGGGAACGCGTCGCATGTTCGCGCACCGTAAAGAAACGTGATCGCTTTGAACTCGCTTCTACGTGAGAGCATCTCATGCATGAGCGCGCGGAGCGGCGCGATACCCGAACCGACGCCAGCGAGAAAGACATCGCGTCCGAGAGCCTCGGCGAGCGGATAGCCTTTGCCCTGCGGCGCGGTGATCGCGAGCGTGTCGCCCGCTTTCTTTGCGGTAATCGCGTCCGCCAGCGGCGCTCCGCGCTTGATGAGGAGTTCGAGCCGCCCGTCGTGAGGGCCGCTGGCGAGCGCGAAGAATCCAGGCTTCAAATCGCCATGCTGAATCTGAATGTACTGCCCCGGAACCGAGTATGCGTTGAGCAGGGCCTGCGGCGCAGCCAATTCGATGTGGACGAGATCGGGCGTCTCGTTCCGGATTGAAGCCATCGCGACGGATGTGAAACTCATCAGTGGCCCTCGCCCGGTTCTGTGATCACAGGCGCCAGCAGCAGCAGGAGACCCATCGCGGCGTATCCGATGGCCCACGGGACCGCCGGAGCAAGATCGATCGCCGTGTCGCCATAAGTCCAGCGGTAACTGTGCATCAGGCCAATGAGCGAGATGATTGCCGCCGTAAAACACCATAACGCCCCGGCGACGAATCTTCTTTCGATGATCTTGACCGTGATCGCGGCGAGAATCATCGAACTGAAAATGCAGCCCTGCTCAAGCGCAAATGCGCCATGAATCCACGTGCCAGACATCTTGAACGAGTCCAGAAGCTGAACCGAGAACCCGTTGTTCGGCGTCATGCCCATGCCCGTCGCCCACAGGCCGCGCTTGGCCATCAACGCGCCCCACGCCGCGACGCCGGGAAGGAGACCCATCACCACCGCCGGCGCATGTTCGCGAGGTACTGCCTGGAATGCCTGCGCCGTAATCACAATGCCGATCCAGAGGACGATCGCCATGCCCGCATCGATCGGAATCAGCCACGAAAGTATTGCCAGTGAACCGCTAAGGCAGATGACCGTCATCGCGACGCCATTGAGCACCGAGTAACCCGCACGCGATCCCATCGCCTTCCATCCCGGATGGCCGATGTAGATTGTGGTCGGGAAACACGATCCAAAGACGGCCGCAGCCAGGCTGCCGATGCCGTTCACCAGCAACGAGGGCCTTGTCGGATAGGAATCCCCGGCAGCCTCCGCGGATTCAATGTTCTGCAAGCTGCCGAGCACATTGAAGACGCCCATCGGGATGATGATGGAAAGGTAATTCTGGAAGTGTCCCGCCTGGAACCCTTCGATTAGATCACCGACGACGGGAATCGGGGCGTAGAACGCGAGCGACTGGTCCGGCATCCCGCCCTGCGGCGAGTATTTCGGCAGAAGCCACGCCAGCGCCGTGCCGATCGCGACCGTGACAAGTCCTCCAGGAAGACGTCCTTTGAAACGCACACGGCCGAAATACACCAAAAGGACGACACCAAGCGTGACCAGGCCGATCTCCGGCCGCGCATACGTGCGGAAGAAGAAATCGAGCGCAATGAACGTCAGCGCAATGCCTGCGAGAGTTGCCAGCAGCGCGGCGCGCGGAGTCGCCCGTCGGATGTGCTCGGCAAAGAACGCGCCCACGATTTCGATCAGCGCCGAGCCAATGCAGGCGACGATGCCGGCATGCCAAGCGATCCTCACCGCGTCGTCGTGAGACGCGCCCGCGTCCTGCGCCGCTTTCAGCGCCGGTGCCATGACCAGCAGAATATGAGCGATGAGCGAGAGGGTGTTGATGCCGTAGGGCAGCGCGCAGACATCATTGCGGCCCGTCTGCTTCGCGAGCTGCCGCGCCTGCCATGCGTAGTACAGGTTGCCGATCAGCAGTGAAACGGCTACGCCGGGAAGAATGCGGCCGTAGAGCAACTGATCCGGAAATCCCAGCACAATCCGGCAGAGAGACTCGATCATCAGGAGCTGCACAAAATTATCGAGCGCCAGGCCGAAGAAACCGTCGATGTCCCCGCGCTCGATCCAGCGCATCGGCCGCGCGCCACCCGCAGAAGAGGGCGCGCCAACACTCTCCGCAGAACCAACCGCGGGTTCGCTCATTCACAGCACTCCGGAATCTTGATTAAAGCGTATCATGCGAAATTCCGCCGCGCGCGCAACTCAGTCCGCGAGCTTCGCGCCGGAAGGTGTGTTCGGTTCATTCACAAGCACGGGCCGCGCAGTCTCCACACGCCCATATCGATTGACGATGATGACACCCGCGATCGCCAGTGCCGCACCCACCCATGCGAGCGGATGGGGCAGTTCTCCCAGGAACACCCAGCCGAACACGACCGCCAGCGGCGGCACGAGGTACAGAAAACTGATCGCGCGCGAGGCCGGCATCGCCGCGAGCACGATCGTCCACGTGACGTAAGCCAGCGCGGCAGGAAACAGGCCGAGGTACACGACCAGGAGTGTCGCGCGCGGCGGAGCTGTTTGGATGTCTTTCACCATCTGCGGCGCATAGAAGAGCACGCAGAGCGTCCCGGCGACGATGATGTACGTGGTGAACTCGAGCGAAGTGTAGCGGCCGAGATAGCGCTTCTGCACGACGACGTAGATCGCCGAGGACAGCGCTGAACCCACGATGAAGAGAGCGTGAGGGTTGAACTCCATCTGGCCGTCTTTTGCCGCCGCGATGAGCGGAACGCCGCAGAAGCTGACCAGGATTCCCACCCATCCGAGTGGCCGCAACCGTTCGCCGAGCACGAAACGCGCGATCAACGCGGTGAACACGGGGGACAGATTGATCAGGAACGCCGCCGTTCCGGGATCAACGCTGAGCTGCCCGTAGTTCAGCAGCACGTGATAGATGCTGACGCCGCACAGGCCGCAGACGAAGATGCCACCCAGATCGCGCCGCTGCGGCACGCGTATTCTGGCGATCGCGCCATAGAGAAGGAGGGCGGCCGACGCCACGCCAAAGCGCAGCAGCGCCATCGCGCCGGGCTTAAAGTATCGCACGGTCTCGGTGATCGCTGGGAAGGC
>Ga0196964_10001545_pt1 | contig 11664 bp, 8 predicted proteins | sample S1_10metaG_FD_148615 | JGI IMG/M metagenome (GOLD analysis project Ga0196964, IMG submission 148615) | Soil microbial communities from Anza Borrego desert, Southern California, United States - S1_10 | ecosystem: Environmental > Terrestrial > Soil > Desert | place: USA: California | collected... | reverse complement strand
CTTTGATTTCGGCTCATCAGGCAGCGTTGGCTTGATAAAAGACCAGTGCGGTTCCCACTGCGCGCCCTGCGCGATCCAGCGGCGGATCAGCTCTTTCTGCTCGGGCTTAAGCGTCTTGTGAGACTCTGCCGGGGGCATGAGCTCTTCGGGATCTTTTGAAATGATGCGCAGGTAAAGGGGGCTTTTGTCGGGCTTGCCTTTGACGACGGTCGGACCATCCTGGCGTTCTTTGAAAAATCCGTCTTCCTGGTCCAGGCGCAGTTTGGCTTTGCGGCTTGCGGGATCGGCGCCGTGGCAGTGGAAACAATTCTCCGCCAGGATCGGTCGGACATCCCGGTTGAAGCGGATTTGACCGCTGTGGCTGGAGGCAAAACAGGAAGTGCTGATGAGAAGAACTGCGAAAACCGGCAACAGGTGAGATCGCGCCATGCAACAACCCCCTCGACGTCATGCCCTGACTACCGGACTGCTTGTCCATTGCCCGGCTTGCACCCGGGCATAAAAAGACATTCATGTCCGCTTATAGGTCGTATACATCCGTCTGGAGATATTGTAAGACAAAAATTATAATTTTTAAAGTGCTAACACGGCTGAGCCCGCAAAAATTTTGGCGCAGGCAGATTTATAATGCTGAGGCGGCTGCAGTTCTGTTCAGGTAATAAGACGGCAGGATTCGTGCCACGCTGGCCGCGCCCATTAGGCGGGGTCGGCGTTGCAGCAAGGCATCGGTGTTCCTCCGGCACCAGCCCGTTGGGCCAAGCCACCCCGGGACGGTGATTCTGTTTCGACCTGTATTACGGAATCACTCCGTACACGGCGCGCTTGATCGAAAGCTTCTTATCAGCGGGCGCGGAGATCTCGATCGTTTCGCCCTCGGCGCAGGTCTTGGCGAGCGACTCGTCGCCAACGGCGTACTCGACGCGCAGTTTCTTGGGCGTTCCCTGTGCCGGATCGCCGAAGAGTTCGTTGTCGGCCTTGATTGAAAGCTTGTTGTTCTTCACTTCGGCCGCGACCTTCGCCGTAACGTCGGCCTGCTTTTCCGGATTCGAGAACGCCGGGTGATCGGCTTTACCCGCGGATTCCATGTACGTGAGTAGATCCAGGATTTCTTCCTTGGTGAAGTTATTCACGAGCGCTTCGGGCATGGGCGAGAGCTTCGACGGCGCGCGGCTGGCGAGATTGGCTTTCTTGACCTCGACCTTTTCGGGCATCAGCGGGTTGGGCTGAATAATCAGGCGATCGTCGTTCTCTTCCAGCACGCGTCCCTCAACAATCTTGTTGTCCTTGGTCTTGACGGTCATGTTCTGGTACTGCTCGGAGATGACCTTCGACGGTTCGATGATAGATTCCAGGATGTCCTTGCGCTGAAAGCGGCTCGAGATTGCCGTCAAGTCCGGACCCGACGCGCCGCCGGTATTTCCGAAGCGATGGCAGGCCAGACACTGTGCGGCTTCGAAGACTTCCTTCCCGCGTTCGAAGCTGCGGTTCTTGCCGACCTGGTCCAATGCCGGCAGCAAACTGGCCACGTCCCATTCCTTGACGAACTTGCGCTGCTGCGGTTTCTTCGCTTGCTGCTTGGCTCCCGGGGGCGTGTACGCGGCGAGCACTTCCGCCAGGGCCGTCTGCTCATCGGCGGTCAACGTCGCTTTGGCTTGAGAATGGAAATTGCCCAGGAACTTCGGGAAGCTCGCGCCGTCGCCAGCCGGGCGCGCAGCATCTTCAAACCACTTCACTGCGTGCGCCCACTGCTGCCTGGGCCGTTCCTTGTTGGTCCACCAGCTGAAGTACTGCTTGCGGAGCTCTGGCGTCCAACCCTTGGTCACCGTGCGCAGCGCAAGAATATAGACGAGCTGTTCCGGTTGCGTCTGAGCGGCGTTCAGAAGAGCCATGGTCTTCGAGACGGCGTCCGGCGCTTCCAGTGCGAGCAGAATCTGGCAGAGCTCGCGGTTAAGCTCTTCGTTCTTTGCCGGAAATGCCGCATTAAGGTCATCAAGCGTTGCCTTCGCCACGTCCGAGGCGGGCTTGCCCTGGCGCGCAATCGAAACCTGGATGACGCGCAGCTTCTCGAACTTCTGCGTGTCGCTCAGCGAAGCGATCGGGAAACTTTCGAGCGCCTTGAACAACGCCGGCTGAGCGTCGTTGCCACCCAGGCGCGCGATGGAAAGCAGCGCCGTGAGCGCCGCGTTCGGCTGCTTTTCGGCCAGCGCGCGCGACTTCCATTGCTCAACGGGCTGGCGTTCGATCGCGATTCGGGCGGCGTAGCGGATGAAGCGGTCAGGGCTGTTCAGGTGCGGCCAGACGGTTTCGATCGCGGCCGGGTCTTCCTTGGTATGGAACGCTTCGATTTTGCGGCGCAGCTCGCGCGCAGCGGCGTGCTCTTTATCCTGCAGCTCGCCCGTGGTGGGCTCGTTGCCTGTGTACGTCACGCGGTAGAGGCTTGCTCCCGTCCCGCGGCCGCCGACAGTGAAGTACATTGCGCCATCGTCACCGATAACGACATCGGTCAGATTCAGCGGTCCCTTGGGGCCCTTGCCTGGAGTGACAATCCCCTTGGGCGCGACGAAGTTTTCCCACGTGCCCGTATAGCCGGCGCCGTCTGGCTTCAGGTGTACGGCAATCAGGCGACCGTAGGTCCAGTCGCAGATGTAGATCGCTTTCTGGTACTTCACCGGGAACTTCGCGCCGATGCCGTTGGACACTCCCGTCGGGCAGCCGATGCCGATATTCACGGTCGCTGGCAGGCTGTCGTGGTAGTACTCCGGCCACTTCGCAGTGCCTTCACGGTAGCCATGGTCGGCGCCGCTGGTCACCTGGAAGACGCGCACCGGGCGGTACCATGGCGTGCCCCAGTCCCATTCCATGTCGCTGTCGAAGCCGAAGAGTTCACCATCAGGATTGAAGGCGTGGTCGTAGCAGTTGCGCTGGCCGGCGCCGTAGAGTTCCGCGTTTTTCCCGTCGGCGTCCATGCGCACGACATAGCCGCCGGGCGGTTTCACACCCGCGCCGAAACCGTTGCCGTCTTCAGCACGCGGCAGAACCACGTCATCGGCGTAGTTGCGGTGCGGGGAGCTTGGCAGCAGATCGTTGGGTATTTTGCAGAAGTTTCCATTCACAACATAGAGCTTGTTGTCCGGACCGAGCGCAATGCCGTGCGCGCCGTGCTCGCCCGGGCCGCCCTGCCATTCCCGCAGGAACTCAATGCTGTCGTACGTGCCATTGCCGGTGGTGTCCTTGCAGCGGAAGAAGCCGAAGAGGCTTTTGCCTTCCTTGTTTTTTCCGAAGCCGCTGACGTAGAGGCTGTCGAAGGCGTACAGCATGCCCATGACTTCACTGATGGGCAGCTTGATATCCTCCTGCATGACAATCTGGCCGTCTTTGATGGTGATGCGCGTAACGGGCTGATTGCGCTGTCCGCCGAGCAGCAGGCGGCCTTTGTTATCCTTGGCCAGGCAGATCCACGAGCCGTGGACCTTGGGATCCGCTTTCAAGAGATGTTCGATCTTGAAGTCTGGAAGTGCGGCCAACTTGTCGACCAGATCCGCAGACGTTTCGCCTGCTCCCACTTTCACAGCCAGAACCGCCCACAGAAGCAGCACGACGCACGAACGGATGAATGACATGGAAGAATCCTCAATGTTTAAGCATGGCTTTCGCCTTGTGCCGTGCATTCAGTACACCTGTGGCTTTCGTTTTAGATTGTAACGTTACCTGAAATCCTGCCTGACCGGAAAAATTGATCGCTCCCGGCTGGCCCAGACGACGCAGTCGTCTGGGCGCGCCAGCGCAGGAGGTTACATCCTGCGTGCTGCAAAACAGGTCATGGGTGGTAAAGGGATGAGCGTCAAGGCCGTTAGCTGTGCGATTGTACTCAGGGCAGCACGAATGGTGTAACCTCTTGCGCTTCGCGCCCAGACTTCCGTCTGGGCCACCCCTGTGGCGTTTTTTCGTTGCACATTTCACAAGCTCGCTACGCTAGGCGACGACGCTGCTGAATCACCAGCACAATCGAGCCGGCTAACGGACGGCTCTGCATACAAAGGAGAGGGTGGGCGATTGAGGATCGTCGCGGGCGAAAATCCGCAATCCGAAATCCGCAATCCGAAATAGAAAGATGGCATGGACACGCAAACACCTTCTGGGTCTTGAGGAGCTTTCGCGCGAAGAGATCCTCGAGATTCTCGACCGCGCAGCCAGCTTTAAGCAGAATCAGAATTCGACTGGCAACGTGAAAAAACTGCCGAATCTCGCCGGCAAGACAGTGGTCAACCTGTTCTTTGAATCCTCCACGCGCACCAGCAATTCCTTCGCGCTGGCCGCCAAGCGGCTCTCCGCCGATACCATGAGCTTCTCAAGCTCGGGAAGTTCGGTCAGCAAAGGCGAGACGCTGATCGACACGGCACTGAACATCCAGGCCATGGGCGTTGACGCATTTGTCATCCGCCATTCGGCCCCGGGTGCGCCCCATCTTCTCGCGCGGCACGTGAAAGTTCCCGTCGTCAATGCGGGCGACGGCTGCCATGAACATCCGACGCAGGGCCTGCTCGACATGTTCACCATCCGCGAAGTGTTCAAGAAGCTCGACGGCCTGACCGTCTCAATTTTAGGAGACATCCGCCATTCCCGCGTGGCGCGTTCCAACGCGTGGGGCTTAAGGAAGCTGGGCGCGCGCGTGATTCTCTGCGGGCCTCCCACGCTGGTTCCGCCGGCGATCGGGCAGGCGCTGGGCTGCGAAGTGAGCCACGATATCGAGTACGTCGTGCGCGAGTCGGACGTGCTCAACTGCCTGCGCATTCAGTTCGAGCGCAAAGCCGCGGATTTCTTCCCAAGCACGCGTGAATACGCCGCCATTTACGGCCTGAACAGCGAGCGCATGAAACGCTGCAAGCCAAACGCAATCATTATGCACCCCGGACCCATCAACCGCGGCATTGAACTGACGCCCGAGCTTGCCGACGGCGAGCGCAGCGTGATCCTCGACCAGGTCGCCAACGGCCTGGCCGTGCGCATGGCGGTGCTGGATTTGTGCATGAGCGCGTGACGATTGTCTCACGCAAAGACGCCAAGGCGCAAAGAACGGCGACAGATTGTATTCGCGCACGGGCGCGGAGACGCAAAGCCGGCAGTGAACCGCTCTCGCGCAAAGCCCTGAAAGCTGTGAAGCAGGCTCCGCCGTAAGCCGCGGAGCGGCGACAGATAGTAGCCCACGGCGCAAGCCGTGGGAAAAGATTCGCCCTATGGATTTTCAGAGCCCCGGAGGGGCGACAGAGATGTCGCACACTTTCACAAACCTGCTGACGCATATCGTCTTCAGCACGCGTGAACGCCGGCCTACGATGAGCGCGCCGTTGCGATCGCGATTGTTTCCGTATATGGGTGGAATCGTTCGCGATTTGAAGAGCAAAGCCCTCATCGACCACGTTCATCTCGTGATTTCACTTTCGCCCACGATTGCCATCTCGGATTTCATGAGTAAGTTAAAAGGCAATTCATCGAAATGGGTGAACGAAAATCAGGCAGAAACTTTTGCGTGGCAGACTGGTTATGCCGCGTTCAGCGTCAGCCAGTCGAACATGGAAGCCGTGGAGAAGTACATTGCCAAGCAGGAAGAGCATCATCGAAAGCTGAGTTTCAAGGAAGAGTTCCTGGCACTTTTAGAAAGACATGGATTGGATCATAAGAGTCCGTATGTTTTTGACTGATGGCAATGCCTCTGTCGCCCCGCTGGGGCTATCGAGGTTTCGAGGACGTCGGTTCCCACGGCTGGCGCCGTGGGCTACTATCTGTCGCCGCTCCGCGGCTGATCGGCGTGCCGCTGGCACGGCTGAGGGTGATGCCGATGGCACGGCTGACGGCAATGCTGCTCCGCGCCTAAGGGCGATGCCGCTGGCGCGGCTGAAATGAGGATACTGAAGTGTCAACATTGGTCCTGAAATCCGGTCGCGTATTCGATCCGTCTCAGAAGATCGACAAAACAGCCGACGTGCTGATCGACAAAGCCAAAGGCACGATCATCGAGATTGGCTCGGGCCTAAAAGGCGATGAGACGCTGGACTGCGCGGGGAAGCTCGTCTGTCCGGGGTTTCTGGATATTCACGTCCACTTCCGCGAGCCAGGCAATAACGCGAAGGAGACCATCGCGACGGGCTCGGCGGCGGCGGTGCACGGCGGCTTCACGACCGTTGTCACCATGCCCAACACCGATCCGCCGCTCGATAACCCTGCCTCCATAGCCTATCAGTACCTTCAGGCGAAAAATGCGGCCAAGGCGCGCGTCTTCCCGATGGGCTGCATCACCAAAGGGCGTAAAGGCGAAGAACTGGCCGAGCTGGGCCTCATGGCGCTCGGTTCAGGAGGACAGCCCGGTGCGGTCGCGTTCACCGATGACGGTTCAGCGGTGCCCGGCAGCATGATCATGCGCTCGGCGTTCGAGTACGCCCGCACGCTCGATCGCGTCATCGTTGAACACTGCGAAGATCATGATCTCTCCAACGGCGCAATCATGCATGAAGGCAAAGTCAGCGCGGCTCTGGGGATAAACGGCTACCCGAGCGCGGCCGAAGAGATCATCGTGGCGCGCGATATCCGTCTGGCCAAGCTGGCCGGCGCGCGCTTCCATGTTTCTCACATCTCCGCTAAGGGAGCTGTAGCGCTCGTTCGGGAAGGCAAAGCCAAGGGCGTTCGCGTCACAGCAGAAGTCAGCCCCCATCATCTGCTGCTGACTGACGAATGCTGCCGCGGCTTCGATCCCATCTATAAGATGAACCCGCCGTTGCGCGAGCAGTCTGACGTCGACGCGTGCCTTGAAGGGTTGCTGGACGGCACCATCGACTGCCTGGCATCCGACCACGCTCCGCATACCAGCGAAGAGAAGGCGCGCGAATTCGTGGACGCGCCGAATGGCATTATCGGACTTGAATCCAACATCGGCGTGCTGCTGGCCAAGCTGGTTGTGCCTGGCAAGTTGCCTCTTGTTCGGTTTGTTGAAGCTTGGACCTCGGCGCCCGCACGCTGTCTGGGGCTAGAGAAGTTCGGGGTGACCGGAACACTGAAAGTGGGCGGTAACGCCGATCTTACGGTCCTCGATCTGGAGCAGGAATGGACCCTGGACGCCGGCGTCTTCAAATCGAAAGCACGCAACTGCCCGTTTAAGGGATGGCGGCTGAAAGGCGCCCCGAGCTATGCAATTGTGGGCGGCATTATCCATGCGGCCATCGGGGAAACGGTGCGTTCTTCCAAATAAATTCCTAACAAAATGGCCCCTGCTGAGAGATTCTTGCTTGAATTTATTGAATAGCTGCATAAATTCCTCGTCCGCTAATGTGGAACGTAGGATTTCGACGGTTTAAACAGGCTCAACTGAATTGACAGGTCAAGCGGATCATCCTCCGATCCGCAATAAAAGCCGGAGGAACAAGGGCTGCCGGTAAGTGATGCGACAGGATCGCGTCCGCTGGCATCCAGTTTTGGAAAGGGTGTACTATGAAGCGTGTTAGTTTCCTGATGGTTCCGTTCGTTCTGGCTCTGACGCTGAGCTCGGGCCTCTTCGCCGCCGAAGGCGAATGGACTATCACCTTGGGCTGCGCCCACTGCAACTATGAGAAGGACACGGGTGCGACGTCCTGCGCGGCGGCTGGCAAGACCTCTGACGGCAAGATCGTTCAGCTCAAGGGCGATGCTATGAAGGGCATCAAGTTCAAAGCTGGCGGCGACTACAAGGTCAAGGGCGAGATCTCGGCTGACGGAAAGAGCATCACTGTCAAAGAGATCAAGAAGGCCTAATTCCTTCCCGGCAATCAGTTTGCCGGATCGATCGAGCAAGCGGGAGCCTCTTTTCGAGGCTCCCGCTTTTTTTGAATGGGTTCTGGCCTGCACGCGTCGATCTAGTAGAAAGAGAGATCTACTGCACAGGCCGTAAGGCTTTGCAGCTTAAGGAGGACACCCATGAGGCAATCCCGTGCTGCTCTGCTCGCCGCAATCCTGTTTTCTTTGGCCTCCACTGCGCGCGCCGAAACCGTCGACGACATCCTGGCGATGTCCGCCAAAGGCGTCGGCGAAGAAATTCTGCTCACGACCGTCGAGCAGTCCAAGACGGGTTTTACGCTGAACGCGCAGGACGTTATCCGCCTGAAAGAAAAAAAGGTTCCAGACAAAGTAATCATGGCCATGCTGAAGAAGCGTGCCGCGGCAAACCCGGGTCTGGTTGCCGTCGCGCCCGCCCCCGCACCGGCCCCCGCAGCTGTTCCAGCGCCAGCACCTGTGGCTGAGCCTGCCCCAGCGAAGCCGGCGCGGCCCGCGGCGGCCAACGGAATTCTCAATATTGAAAATCTGGACGACAAAACATGGTCGTACAAGTTTGAACCGGCCACTGGAACGATCTGGATTTCTCCGGCGTCCGCGGATGGCCAGGGAAACATCGAGCCTCATGGCGGATTGAGCCTTCGGATGCCGCTTGGAACCTTCGACGTGGTTTACAACGGTCAGACGACTGGCCAGCCGGTGACTGTGCATGGCGAGGACAAGTCTCTGATCATGCTCTCGCGCGTCGATACGAAAGATCTGGAAGCGCTCTATGTTACCGTGTTTGAAAAAGGCGAGCGCAAAACAAGTGGCAAGCTGGTCACTCTGCGCCAGAGCAACGGCAAGCGAGCGGAAAGGGAAATCGATTCACGGCCCGCGGAGCGTGTAGTTGAGCGCGAACGCGTCGTCGAAGTTCCGTCGACGACGGTGGTTTACCGCGACACGCCGACGGTCGTGTATTCGGGCAGTTACTATTCGCCGTATTACTCCAGCTACTATTACCCGGGCTCGTACTATCTCGGCTCCGGTTATTGCGCGCCGCGATACTACAGCAGCTACTGTGGACCGCGTTATTACGGCGGCTACTCAGGGTACTACGGCGGAGGCAGCTACTACGGCGGACACAGGCACGGCGGTTCCGTCAACTTCGGCTACACCCATATCGGACGCAACAACAGCTTCGGCATTGGTGTCGGTGTGGGCCGCCGCTGGTAGAAAGAACTGATGCATGATGCATGAACAGCAATGTTTCATGCATCATGCCTCATGCATCAAACTTTTATCGACCGCGTTCGAACTCTTTCAAATAGCCCTGGAACTCGCGGCGGTGCTCTTCTTCATCACCGAGCAGTTCAATGCAGAGTTCCTGCGTGACGAAATCGACGCCATCGCAGATGTCGATGAGCTTGCGATAATGTTCGCAGGCGGCTTCTTCGGCTTCAATGACGCCATTTATCACGGACACCAGGTCGGCGCTGTCCTTGCGCGGCTGAAGCGAAGCCTGGTCGAATTTCAGTTCCTGCGATCCGGGAACGGTGCCTCCTAGAATGTGAATGCGCCTGCCCAGTCGGCGAGCGTGTTCCAGTTCAGCCGTAATATCGTCTTCCAGAGATTCTTTAATCTCCTTGGCGCGCACGCCATCCAGATTGATAGAGTTCGAGACGTAATTCATTACCGTCTCCATCTCCATATTATATGCAATCTTCAGAGCCTCGAGAATCTCGGTGGCATGGTCGATTTGAACGGCAACATTGCTTTCAGCGTGCTCATTGTCCATTGTTTACTCCCTTGGCGCCCGTGTGGATTGGCTCCCCATGAATTCGGCCAAACGGCTTTCTGATGTGCTGCACCTGCGGCAGCACAGTCTTCGGTATTCAGGGCACGCAGCACGCCAAAAAGTTCCATCGAATCCTGGAAGAGCGCTACAATATTTAAGCTGGCCGCGCGTCTGTTTTTTAAGAGCCCACCTGGACGGCGGGGCATTACGAGGAGTTTTCAATCCTGTGCGCTTGAACCGATCTGCTGCGACTGCGTTTCTGATCCTGTCTCTTCTCTGTTCCGACATTTCCGGTATGAAAGCGTGCCTGGCCGGAGACGCTTCTCCTGCGGCGGGGGGTGCTCCGTCGGCAAGCTTAGACGTTCCTGACTGGGCGCTGGGCATTCTGAGCGTCCGCAAGCTCTCGGGGGCGCTCGATAAGGCCGGACTCTACGCCAATAACCTGCTGCCGAATTCATCTGAACTGGCCAAGCAGATCATCCTTACTTTCATGTTCCGTCTTCCGCTCGGCGGTGGCGTGCAGAACGGCGCGGCGCTGATCGTCATTCCCGACCCCGTTTCGACCGGCACAAAGGATGAAGTCGCTTTTATTCTTCCGGCCACAGACAAGGATGCGCTGAAGAAAGTTTTCATCGATACCTATGGCGTTCCGACCGAAGCCGACGGCGTGATGACATTCACGCTGCCGCAGCCGCTGCCGCAACCCGACAAATCGCTGCTGGTGAGATTCGCCGGTGACCGCCTGCTTGCCGCGCCCAACCCAGTGGTGCTGAAAAAGCTCTCCGAGTTCGTTGAGGGCCGCACGGACGCGGCGCTGGCCGGAACTGCGAACGCTGACGCGGTGCTCGCGATTAATGTCGCGACCGTCAAGCGCGCGTATGGCGTGATGGTCGCGGCGGTGCTTGGCGTCGTTGAGCAGCTTGCGGGCGTGCAGCGGCGCGAAGAAGTCCAGGCTCTCTCCGAACTCGTCGAGATGCTCTGGCAGGTCAACTCGTTTGAAGCGCGGCTGGAATTGAACGACACCGGCACCAGCGGCACCATTGAGCTCGCTGCGTTTCCACGCGGAGGAACGCCGCTTGCCGCGCGCGTGGCCGCGCCCGCCAAGTCCGTCTCGTCCGACGTAATTCGTCTCGTGCCCTCCAAGGCTGCGCTGTTTGGGTCATGGAATATCAACGGGCCGGCCATGGCGGAGATGCTGCGGGCAAAGCTTCCCAAACCATCGGGGCCTCAGGCGAAGCAGGCAGAAGAACTGGAGTCCGCGATACTCGGCATGCTGGAAACCATCGATGGCGACGCGGCGGTTTCACTGTCGCTCGTCAACGACTCATCACTGGGAGTTCTCAAGTCATTCCGCAGCAGCGACGCAGCAAAAGCCGGAGCGCGGATCAAGACGGCGCTTGAGAAATTTGCCGCACTGATCAACGCCGATCTTCAAGCAGGCGCTGCTGCTGAGCCCTGGAAGAAAAACGTGCAGGTGCGAGTGAAGAACGCAGACGCCGGCGAGCATGCGGGCGTAAAAATCGAAGGCGTGCAGATCGACGCCGCCGGTCTTCCGCCTGAAGCGACGGGAACCATTCAAAGAATTCTGGGCTGGCCGCTGACCGTTCGCTATGCCGCGGTGGGAACGCGCATGCTCCTCGCCAGCGGGCCCGATGGTCTCGAAGCGCTCAAGCAAGCCATCGATCGCGAAAAGCAGACGGCACCGCTTTCGGATACGGCTGAAGCCATGAAGAATGCCGCTCAGACGAACCCGCATTTCCTGGGCAGTTTTACGGCGACGCAGCTGGCCCGCCTGATCTTCGGCATCGTGCCGCTGCAGCCGAAGATCAATCCCGACAGGCTCACGCGCGGCCTTTCCGATACGCCGATCACGCTGACGGGCCGCGCGGAAAAAGCGTATTCGCTTTTGGGCGAGGTGCCCGTGACGGCCGCGGACGCTGTGGGTACAATCGGGCAGCGCCTGGAAGGCGTAAACCTGCGCATTGACCAAGCCGCTCTACAAGGCGGTGGGGACGCTCCCGCGCCGCCGCCGCCCGCAAAATGACGGGTCGCTGGTAACGAGAGGAAGACATGCCGAAAAAAAAGAAGAA
>Ga0196964_10001544_pt1 | contig 11664 bp, 2 predicted proteins | sample S1_10metaG_FD_148615 | JGI IMG/M metagenome (GOLD analysis project Ga0196964, IMG submission 148615) | Soil microbial communities from Anza Borrego desert, Southern California, United States - S1_10 | ecosystem: Environmental > Terrestrial > Soil > Desert | place: USA: California | collected... | reverse complement strand
CCTGGCCTTCGCGCGTAGCCAGCAGCCGAGCCACGCGCCGCGTGGGTGTGTATTCGACGAACGGCTGCGGCACCGGCCTGGTCTGAAGAGCAACGGTCTGCGTCTGCCAGTCGCCTGCGGGCGCCGCCGGCGGCAGAATAATCTTCTTGTCGGGCGTGTACTCCGTGATTTTTGCTGCAGCTTTCTCGAGTCCGCCGTCGTCATTGGCGAGCACCGCAAGCACGTGGCGGCCAGCCATGAACGGGCTGAACACCGCGGCAAGCCGGCCCTGATTGCGGCCGGGAATGCTGGGCGTTGGCATCCAGGGCGTGACGTGGCGCAGCTGGCTGGCGATCTGGCCGCCGGAGAAAACGATGCAGTCCGCGCCCACCATCAGCAGCGGTTCGATCTCGCCGTAGCCGCCTTTTTCCGGAACGTGCGCGCGCTTCTGCTCGTCGATGAACGCCTTCAGGTTCTCGCGGAAGCCGATCAGCTTTCCGCTCTCGACATCGATCAGGCGCGGGACGTCGTCGTCGTTCGGGTACCAGCGCACGGGAATGGTGTCGAAGTCTTCAGGCTTGACCTGCCAGAGCCGCGCTTTGACACCGGCGGCCGAAAGCTGCTCGATGAGTTTTTTCGCCAGAGGCAACAGGCGCTCCTGGCCGGCTTCAACGACCACCCGCTTCTCGCCCGGGATTTTCAAAAACTCGCGCACGTGCTGTTCGTTGACGACATGAACGTCCCCCGTCGCCGCGACTGCCGCGGGTGCAGCTGTGGGCGTGACGTTCACTGTTGCGGTGCCGGACACTCCTGTGAGCAGTTCCTGCGCGACGATCTTCCATGCTCCGGCCTCGTCGAATGCAGCGAACGGAACCTCGATCTGTTCGCCGGCCGCTCGATAAAGCGTACGGCGCAGCTTGCCGGCTGGATCAACGATTTCGAAGGCAACCGGAAGCGCTCCCATGCTGCTGCCATCTTCGGCGCTGATGTCGCAGGTGACCGCAAGCGTTTCACCCAGCACAGCTTTTCCGCGCGTCTTCAGATTGATTTTCGCGGGTGCTGCTTTGTAAAGCGCGAGCACCGTGGCCGGTTCGGTGAGCAGATCAACTTTCACGTCCGTGCGGCCATTGGCCGTTGCCGGCTTTAGCATCTGCTGCCGCGCAAGGTCGCGCACCTGCCAGCCGCTGCCTTCAAGCGAAACATTCAAGCCGGCGCACGGCTTGAAGACTGAAAACGGCTGGCCTTTTTCGTCCGCGATCACGACTGCGTACCGGACCGGTCCTGAATCGAGGCAGACGACGATGCCGCGGTCTGGATCGGTGCTCCCGGCCGGTGCCAGGCTCGCATCGGCCAGCGCTTTGGAGAGCGGGGCACGCCACGCGTCAAAATGCTCCCACATTTCGCTGTGCGATTTAACGGCAAAGCCTGCACCGTCCCAGATGTGCTTGATCGGTTTGTCGAGCACGATCGCGCCGGAAATCTTCACCAGCGAATCACTCGTGATGAAAACCTTGCCGCCCTTTTTCTGGAAGGCGTCAATTACCTCGGCGACTTTCGGTTCAAGCGGCTGGCGCTGGCGCACAATGAAGAGCGCTTTCGTGCCATCGGTGATTCCGGAGGCGGCGGCGTCTTCATCGTCGATGATCACCGGCGTGCAGCCCAGGCGCGCGAGGTGGTAGTACATCGCGTGATAGGCGTACTGCGCACGGCCGTCGCTGGCGAAAACCTGCTCGGCTGCCGTGGAGAGAATCGCAAATCGGCGATCGGGCGTGCAGTGCGTGGCAATCGCGCCGTATTGGCTGACAAAGCGCAGGCCTTTTCCGCGGCGATGCAGTTCGGCCGCAGGTTCGTCGCCTGGCATTATCGTGCCGGCTCCGGCGGCTCCGCGCCCGAATGCGTGGAAGAGACTTTTCATCATGCCTTCGGAGCTGTTTAGCGGATCGGTGGTGATCCACAGCGGCCGGCCTGGAAAATTTCCGCGTCCCCAGTCGGTCGTGAACGAGGCGGACATCGGCCATTCAGGATAATCGCTGTAGCTTTCGTACGTGATTGCGTCCATGTCCGCAAAGAGCGAGCGCGTGCGCTTGCTGATGTCGTGACCGGCATTCTCGTACAGCACGCACGCGGCATCCGGGCGGACCTGTCGCACCGCTTCGTTGTAGAGCCGGTTATGGCGCCCGAATCCGAACTCCATCTGCGCTTTCCAGTGTGCGACGGCCCGCTTCATCAGTTCCAGCGCGCGCGTGCGCTGCGCTTCGTCAGAGGAGAATTTGTTATCCTCGTAGAATTTCCGCTCTTCCTTGCTGAGCCCCTCGAAGCCGGCCTTCTTAAGATTCTCGGCCAGTGCGGCGTTGCGGTCGCGCTTGTGAATGTCCGTATCGACTCCGCCCTCCGCGTAACCGAAGAGGCACGGAAACCATGTGTAGTTCACGCCCCAGAAGGAGGGATATTCGGCGGTCTGCTGCGTGAAGACCTGCAGACGACGGATCAAACGGTCGACGGTCGGCTTGTAGCTGTGGTGGTACGAGAGCCCTTCGAGATAAAAATTCTGTCCGCGCGGATAGAAATCGATGTGCCGGACCTGGTGGCTGAGCAGGCGTTCGAGCAGCAGATCGTTGCCTGTCGTCTGCAGCGCCGCTTCCGCCGGAACGCGCGGGGCTTCGCGCGCGAGCCACTGTGCGGCCTGTGGATCGAGAGACGGCAAATCGGTGTTGTAGGTACTTCCGAATCCGCCGTTAGAGACCATCTCCATGCCGTTGTCCTGCAGAATCTGCAGACCGTCATCGTCCATCGGCCACATGCCTCCGCACGCTGCCATCGAATGGACCAGGAACGTACTGCGCCGCTGCCAGGGAACGACTTTGACGCTGCGCTTGGGGCTGCTTGATCCTGCGCACTCGACCCCAATTCGGTACTCGCCCGGCGGAAGCGTTCGCATGTTGAGCGTGAAAAGCCTCGCGTCGGAGCGTTCTCCCGAGGCGGGCAGAGTGACCTTGCCGAGTTCGATGCGTTTTCCGCCCGCAGTTGCCGGTTCGCCGAGTATTTTTGCCTCGCCGCCGGCGAAGCCTGGTTGAATCAGGATCGCGAATGGTGCGTCTTCACTGTCCGCGAACACGCTGCGCAGGCGGTGCGGCATCAGCTGCAGCGGCGCGGCCGGGTCGGCGACGACGAAAAATCCGCGCAGCACGCCGAAGGCTTTGCCGCTCAGCTGAAACGACAGCACGCCCAGCGAATGGCTTTGGGGCACCGGCAGCGTGAACCACGCGAGATCGCCGGCTTCGGTGTTCAGCGCCTTGACCGCCTGCTGCTCCAGCGCAGGCGGCGGCGGTGTGGCGCGTTCTTCTGAATAAGCGGTGGCCTGCGTCTGCGGCGATGGCCGCGCCGGGGAGAGCACATAGCTGAACGCCGCGGGCGTGAGCGGCTCGCGTGTGGAATCGGTGTAACTCTTTCGCGAAACAGCAATGCGTGCCGGCTCGCCGGGCTTCAGCAGCGGCTCGACATAGCAAAGGATCGGCTTCTTCTTTTCGCCGGGGACGTGCTCCACCCTGCGTGGGTTGTCGCCCCCTGGAAGCACGGCCGGGCCAGGCACGGGAAGCGTAAGCGTCAAGCCGGTCTCACGGAGCGAAACATTCGGCGCGAGGTCGGCGGGCTGCGCGCTGATCTTTCCGTCAGCGCCGAGCGCGAACGATCCGAGCGTCGAGACATACTTGGTGGCGACGGGGATCCAGAGAATCAGCGGCTGAAAATCGGCGGCTTCGCGCAGCAGTGGTTCTTTGCCACAGGTCACTTTTATCTGTAGTGAAGCCGGCTTGCCGCTGGCATCGAGCGCCTCAAAACGAACGGGCGCGCAGAGGATGTGAACGTCTTTTCCAGCGATCTTGATTGCTGGATGCGGCGAAGAGATCGTGCCGCCGTTCATCTCGATGGGTATTTCGCCCGGCAACAGGATGTGTTTGCCGTTCGGAATATCGCGTCGCGAGTCGGTGGGATAGAGCGTGCGGAACTTGCCCGTTTTCTCGTCGACAACTTTGCGCGGCGCGATCAGTTCGGTCGTACCGAGCAGAAAGCGAACCGGGCTGGTCTGCGCCGCAACTTTGTTCTGATACGTGCGCCAGAACATCTTTGGGGCGATCGGCTCGGAGGTGCTCACGTCAACCAACCGGAAGACCGTTCCGTCTTTGAACAGATCATCGCCCAGCGCGTTGTCGGGCGCGGCGTCGAGCGGGTCGGCCTCTTCGGCAGACGCAGTGCACGACACAAGCGCCAGAAGAATCAGGGCAGAATATAGTGCCCGATGTGTGCGGAGGCCGCTGAGCATGGCAGAATCCCCGGGGACGCACGTTCCCGCAAATACACGTGTTGCTGACAGCACATTCTATAGCAACACGGCCGGCCACAATTTCCGGAGAAAAATGGCGAAAAGTGAAGGTGTCAGACCCAGGCTTTACTTCACCTTCAGGTCGTCGATGAGCTCATCCAAGTCTTCGTTCTTCTTCTTTTTCGGCTCGGCCGGCTTAAAGCCGTCACCTGGGGCGATCTGCTCGGCGGCGCTCTGCCGGGCGCCCTGGAAAAGCGCGTATCCCCATAGATTGGGGTGCAGGCGCGCTTCGGACGGCGCATCACTGACGATGCCCGTAGCTTTGTTGGCCCAGTACATGCGGCGCATCACTTCGGTGCCGTTCGGTCCGGTGACGAGAATTCCCCAGTCGAGCTTCGTACGCAGGCCGGGCTGCGGCTTAAAGTCCAGCGCGCTGAGCGGCACCGAGGCTTCCACGCTGTAACGCTGCTCCTCGTTTTTCACCGCCATCTTCAAGTCTTCGACCTGGCGAACTTCGTCGAAGCGTGCTTCGAACACGGGAGAGACCACGCGCCACACTTTGTCTTCAGGCGTGCCGGGAACCACCGCGCGGTAGAGCACGGCGACCGGTTTGTCTTTCATGAGCGTGAGCAGCAGGCGGATGTCGCCTGCAACCGGCGCGGCGCGTGATGCGTCAGCGTTCGGATCGGTGCCGATCTGCAGATCGACGGCGGCGCCAGTCTTGAACAGACGGTCCCACTGCTCGCCGGTGTTCTTGAACGGACCTTGATCGCGCACCAGGTAACCGAGGTACAGGCGGTGATCGTCATAGCCGATGTGAAACTGAATGTCGCTGCCATTGCTGGCCGACGGGCCTTCCCACTCGCTGAGATCGCCATCGATCGTTGGCGGGCGTTTGACGCGGTAGCAATCCATCACCGGCGCGCGCATGTAAACGTCGGCTTTCTGACGGTTGGTTTCCCAGGCATGCAGCTTCTTCAGATCCTCAGGCGACACGACGATCTGCCCGCTGAAGCGTTTAAATTTGTCGAAGCCGACGATTTCGCAGATTGAAATATGGTTGTGCCCGGCGACCAGGTAATACTTTCCATCTTTGCCGCGGCAGACGTGGCCCGAGAAATGTTCTTCGCTGGGATGAACATTCGTGAGCATCAAGCCACGCTGATGCTCGCGCATGCTCCACGGTCGCGCTTCACGTTCGCGGCCGTCGCGGAAGAGCGGACCAACGAGCATGCCGTCGTGGCTCCAGATGTTCCACGAGCCCGTGTTGGCGTGCAGCGCCCAGAATTCTCCGAGCGGGTGGCCTTCGTTTACTTCGTGACCGATGAGGCCGAATTCGGCGACGACCTGCTCGGGCGTCCAGGGCTTGGCGTTATGCAGCGCCTGGCCGATGGGGCTGCCTTCCTGCTGGTACGTCCAGAGCTCCCGACCGTCCGGCGCGAGCACCGCTTCGCGTTCACTGTCGCTGGTGCCCATGCGGTAATAGTTCCCGCTGGCGAGCTTATAGAGGAGGCTGCCCTTGAGCTGCGGATACAATTTCTCCTCGTAAACAGGCGCGCCGTTGGGGAGGAACTCTTTGACTTCAAAGCGCAGCGGGCCGCTCTGGATGCTGAAGTCCTTGCTGAACATCGTCAGGTTGCCCATCTTGTCGAGCGGCTTGACGGTGACTTCGGCGGCTTGAACCGTTCCATCACCGTTGCGGTCGGCCCAGATGAAACGGTGTTCGCCGAGTGAAATATGCCCGAGCTCGGCGACGAGCTCGCCTTTTTTCAGCGGCTGGAAGTCGATGGCCCGGCCCATCGCCGCGACGGGTTTCAGGCGGTCGTTTTCGTAGAGGTAGACCATGCCCACTGATTCAGTGGAGAACTCCGGACGGGAAACGAAGTATAGTTTCCCGTCGCGGCGCATGGGAATTTCGCCGTGAGGGCTGTAACCATTCCAGAGAAAATTCTTTAAGCGCGTGGCGCCAGTCTGCCAGTTGAGCTCAAACTCGAGCGGGCCGTAAACCACACGCGAGAGATCTTCCGGGTCGAGCTTGCCGCCGCCGCCGTAACGCGTGTTGCCGAGCAGCTCGCGCTTGAACGTGCCGTCGGTGGACCAGATGGTGATGCGCTTGGGATGATACTGCTCCTCGACAATCCAGAGCTGATTCTGAGGATCGATGTCGATCGACGAAATCTGACCCAGGCGCTGCGGATTCCACGCGCCGAGCTGAAATCCGCCATCCACGCCGATGCTGCGCGTGAATTTTCCATCCGGCGAGTACACGCGGACGTGATGGCGCTTCTCGCCAACGTCCGCGACGTAAAGATTACCGGCGCTGTCGAAGCACAGATCGCGCGGCTTTTCCAGATCGCCGCTAACGACGGCGCGGCAATTTCCGTTTGCCAGATCGATCTGGACAACGTTCTTTCCCTGGATACCGAAGAGCTCGCCCTTCGTGTTGAATGCGATCTCGCTTAAGTCGGCGACGGGAACTTCGCCTTCGAGTTTTCCGGACTTCGCGTTGTAGAATTCAACGCGGCCGGTCAGCAGCGGATCAGCCGGCGCGGCGCCGCCGAGATGCTGAACAGGAATGGCACCGTAAACGCGGCAGCGGCGCGGATCAATCTTTTGCCCGCCACGGTCCATGCGCACGCCCCACGTGTTGCGGTCGCCGCCGTCGAACCACTGTTCGACCAGCCGCAGCCGCACGGCCCGCGTTTTGATTTCCTTTCCGAAATCGATGTAGCCATCCAGGTACCGCGCTTTGTTGTTGTTGTTCTCGTCGGGGTAATAGAACTGGCGGCGGCGCTGCTCGTACTGCGCAACTTCCTGCCAGCCATCTTTGCCCGCGATGTCGATTTTTCCCGCAGGTCCCGTGTACACGTCGATGCGCACCAGGCGGGCGTCGACTTCCTTGATCGCCAGCCCGCGTATCGGCTGCTCGGTAGCGTACTCCATCACGTAAACGCCAGGATTGGTTTCTGTCAGCGTGTCCGTGCGCTCGGCATCCCACTCGCCCTGATCATTGATCTTGCCCGAGCTGGTGCGGACGGTGAGGCCTTCCTGAAGCGCCGCGAAGCGCTCGCGCAGAAGTTTCATTCCTTCCAGCTGGCCGAACCACTCGTCACGTTCCTTCTTTTCGGTTCCCGATGCTGACTTCAAGGCTTCGGTGTCGGTCGATTTTTTGGAAGCATCCAGGTCTTCTACGGTGTCGATAAGACTCGCCAGCGGGTCGTCGAGATTGGCGCCGCTCTTGATGAAGGACATGCGCAGCGCGCGCGTATTCACGCCATCTGGCAGCGCAATGACCTGCCAGGGATTTTTGCTGACGATGGGAATGTTGATCCAGTGCGCTTCGTTTTCCGGTTCGGGCGGATAGGGCGCGTTCAGCTTCATGAAGCTCAGGCGGAACTGAACGCCTTTCATCTGCGGAACGGGGAAGGCGAGGCTGCCGATGGCGACCGGCTTGTTGAGAGCGAGGACGATGTGCTGGCGGCGGCTGGCGCTCTTCTGCGCTTCGAGAAATGTCAGGGCCGAGGACGAACCGCCCGCGACGGGCTCGACCATGCGGAAGAGCTTGGCAAAGTCACCGTGCGGATCCGGCACGATTTCGCCCGAAACTTTCTGCTGGCGCTTCTTGGGATAAACCGGCGTGCAATTCGCATAATCGACTTCATCCGGCGTCGCCGCATTCACGTTCAGCGCCGATTCCTGCGCGTTGATGGAAATATAAAGCCGCTCACCGAATGCCGCGATGCCGCGCATGCCGCGTTTGCGCGTGCTGGACGGCGCGACCTTAAGAAAATCGCGTACTTCTTTCGTTTTCTGATCGATTGCCCAGACGCCGTCAGTCGTCGTTCCGATGATATTGCAGGCGGCAAAGACGGTGTCTTTGGTAGCGGCCAGGAAGCGCGCACCCGTCCACGCGGCAAAGGAATGATGCCCCCAAAGTTTTTTCCCGCTCAGGTCGCATTCGATCAGTGAGATGCCGCTTTCGGCCACGACCGATCCGAGATAAACGCGCTCGCCCGCGACCGTGACACATGCCGGCGGCGTGTGGTCGGCCATCCAGCCGCCGGGGCCGCTGTGCCCGTTGAGCCACGGCGAGTTGTCAGGCGTTGTCATGGCGACGTTCGGGTACGGCGTCATCTCGTACTTCATCTGCAGGCGCGGGTAACTAATCGCAGACCACGTGTAGGTGCCCGCGGGAACGCTCTTGCCGTACTCGTCGCGCAAATCCCAGCCGGCGACGTTCTCGCCCTTCTTCTTTTCGCGCCGCGCAAATAGATTGCGCACGCGCGAGCCGTCGGCGGCATTGATGACCATCGTGACCATCAAGTCGTCGTCGAGCTGATATGGAATTCGGACCGGCGGCTCTTCGTCAGCCAGGACCGGATAGCCTCCCGTCGGGGCCGCTCTGTTTTCAAGCGCGGTGAACGCGTGCAGGCCTGCGATTGTCGCGATCTGCGGATCCTGGGTTTTGTGAATGCGGATGCGCAGCGCGCGCGTGGTCACGGGCGTAAAATGAATCCACTGTCCGAAATTCTCGGAGACTTTTACCTCCCGCAGGCGCTTCCATTCATCTTCAATGCCTGCCCGCGGATGCATCGTCTCCGGCCCGACGTATTGATCGATCTCGAACTGAACGAGGTTGCCGTCAATCCACAGCCCGCTGATCGTCTGTTTCTCCGGCCAGGTCAGCATGAACCAGCTGGGCGTCACGTCGTTAATCGGCGGCCTGGGAATGCGGCCTTCCTTGTCCTTTCCGCTACTGAACCAGGCGCCTTGGCCGCTGCTGACCAGCCCAGCGGCGAAAAGAAAGTCATGCGTGAAGGGCGCGGGCGGCTTGTAGTATTCGCGGTCGGCATACGCCAGGCTCCAGGGTGTCATATTGTGAAAGCGGTCGCTGAAAACCCGCACGCCACGCAGACGCGATTCGCCCCAGGTCCGCACATCCAGAAAGAGGAGTGCGCGCGTCTCGATGGGCTGCGCTGGAGTGATCGTGCGCGCGCCGGACTGGCGCGGCAGGATGTCCAGCGGCTGCCATTGGCTTTCCTGAGTGATGTCTCCCGGGTAGGCGGCATCGCTTTTAAGCGCCCAGACTTTCTGAAAATCTCCGGATGCAAACAGAGTCGCTATCTTGACCGGGCGCGTAAAAGCGATGCGGTAGGCGAAGTGGTCAGGCTTACCAGGTGTCTCCGTTCCCTTGTGCCCGACGTGACCGGCCCGCCAGGATTCACCCGCTTTCCCGGGCACCGCTCCCGTGAGAGAAAGGATCAGGTTCGCGGGCGGGGCTGCGGGTTTGCCATTGAGAAAGCTGGCGCACTGCGCCGTGTCGATGTCCTCGCGCGTGAGCACATTCTGAAAAGCGGCACCCTGACACGTCGCACAGACCAGCACGGCCACGAGAATACACTTCCGCGCTCGTGCCATTTCGATGACCTCCCCGCGCCGCGAAAAATCAGGGCCGGTGTTTCGCGGCCGCTTCCAGGTATTTGGTGAAGGCATAGTAGAGTACGTTTACGCCGACGTTATAGGCCGCCTTGGCCTTGTCCGGCGACAATCCCGAATGTCCGGTCTTCCACGCGTCGTTCACGTCGCCGGGATGATAGAAGACGATCCACCTTCCGTTATGGCGCACGCCCATGGCGCGGGTTCCGCCGTGATGCCACAGCGGCGGCGCGCCGTTCGGGAACGAAAACGGCGCCTGAAAAATCACATCGTCATCGCTGATGTCCACCAGCTGCTTGCCTGGCAACAGCGAAGGAATCAGTCCGCGAAAGGCGCGGTCCCATTCGGGGCTGCCGCAGTCGGCGAACAGCATGCCGCCGTCCATCAGGTAATCGCGCAGGCACTTCAGGTCATTGGGACTCATGTTGATCCCGCCCGAGCCGGTCAGGAAAACGAACGGCGGCGCGACGCCTTTGTCGTACTTCGACAGAAAGCGCACGGGATGGCTCTCGCCCTTGGTCGCGACTTTGAAGCCGGTGATCTTGTTAAACTCGTTGAGGAAATTCACGTCGGCGTTGGCGACGTTCGACATGCCATCGTCCCAGTCGGGGCCGTTGTATTCGAGGCGAATAAAGCGGATGACGGAATTCTTCATGCCGTTGGGCCAGCCGCCCGGACCAATTCCGCCCGCGCCGATGCCGCCGGCTTTGTTTCCCGGACCGGTGCCGCCGCCCGTTCCCGTTCCGGTTCCGCCGATCACGATATTCGTGTCGGCCTTGTAGGTGAGCTCGGTCAGCTGATCGAGCTCTTCCATCATTGCCTCGCCGTGCGCGGTCGCCGTTATGTTGCGTCCGGCATCGGGACTGAAAATGACGCCCTTCATGTTCTTCATCGTTCGCGCCGGCTTCTTCTGCGCGATGCGGACTTTCATGGATTTGTTCTTCTCTTTTTCGCCTTTCGAATTCTTGTTGCCCGTAGCCGCCTTCTTCGCGCCGCCGCCGGCATCGGGCGAACCTTTGCCGTGCGGCAGAAGATACGGAGTGACCGCGCCCATCAATTGCATCAGGACTGGAAAAATCAGAATGCCAAAGTGCAGGCCGAGGCTGATGCCAAAGCTGCGCGTGCGCCGGTGCGCGAGCTGATCGTTGACCCACGCGATCAGCACATCGCCGAGAGCCGGCTCGTCTTCAGGCGACTTGCGGTAGACGAATTCCGTCCGGCCGCGGTACGCGTTGAGCAACAGGCGCGCGTTCAGCATGCCGACGACCAGCGCGGGAATCAGGTACTTGCAATACCACGCAAACTGCCGGTCGGCGTTGGGCTCAAGTCCGTCTACGGCCGTCTTCGTTTCGCCGAGAACGCCAATCGTGGAGCCGACAACGTAGGTGAAAAAAATCAACGCGCTGAACACCGCGATGTAGGCGTGGCGTGTGATAAAAAGAGCAGTGGGGCGGGGGATCAGCGCGAGCACCGCGATTGCCGCATAGACCAGCGCGACGTTCTGAGCCAGCGCGCTGGAGCTGAAAATAAGATCGCGGATGCCATGCTGGCGGAAGACCTGCAGCAGCTTTAGATCATCGAGCAGCAGTTCCCTGAGCGACGCGCGCGCGACGCTTCCGGTAAGCCATAGCAGCGCGGCGAACACTGCCAGCGGCAGCGCCAGCTGAAGCGTCACGGGAAGGCGGCCGAGGCCGCGGAGAAAGGCGTTTGCGATCTTCATTCGCGAATCAGATCAGCGTTCTCATTTAGCCTTCAGGATGTTGTCGATGTCGCTGTCCGGCGCGTTCGGAATCTCGCCGGGCTTGGCCGTCTCGGTATTTTTCTTTGCGTCAGCCGGCGGCGCAGGAGGCGTTGTCTTGCCCGCAGTGTCCGCAGGCTTCTCAAGCAGATCGTTCTTGCCAGCCTCGCCAGGCTTCGCTGGAGCGGCCGCT
>Ga0196964_10001543_pt1 | contig 11669 bp, 7 predicted proteins | sample S1_10metaG_FD_148615 | JGI IMG/M metagenome (GOLD analysis project Ga0196964, IMG submission 148615) | Soil microbial communities from Anza Borrego desert, Southern California, United States - S1_10 | ecosystem: Environmental > Terrestrial > Soil > Desert | place: USA: California | collected... | reverse complement strand
CCTGAGCAGCGCGGGCTGTACGTCGATCCGTACGACAACTTCGGGCGTCTGTCCGACGAGGTCTGGCGCGCGTGCCGGCTCGTGGTGGACACGGGGATGCACTCGATGAACTGGACGCGCGACCGGTCGATCCAGTACCTGCGCGCGAACTCGGCGATCACTGAGCACGACACCGTGAGCGAGACGGACCGCTACATCGGCTGGCCGGGGCAGGCGTGCGCGTACAAGATCGGGCAGCTCAAGATCCTGGAGCTGCGCCGGCGCGCGATGGAACGGCTGGGCGACCGCTTCGACGTGCGCCGCTTCCACGACGCCGTGCTGCTCGGCGGGGCGCTCCCGCTGCCCGTGCTCGAGTCGCGGATCGACCGGTGGATCGAGGCGGAGCAGTCGCGGTAGGTCGCAGCGGGTGAAGGCGTTTCACCACAGAGGTACAGAGACACAGAGAAGAAAGAGTTGGGGTTGACGCGCGGGAGCGGTGGGCATCCCGATAGGACCCAGCCTCTTCTTCAAACCAATCAGTTCTCTTCTCTGTGTCTCTGTGGTAATCGATTGATCTTTGGCGTCCGCGCTACTTCCGATCGACCATGTAGTTCGACGACTCCTTCGTGATCAGGATGTCGTGCGGGTGGTTCTCGACCACCGTCGCGCCCGAGACGCGGATAAAACGGGCGTCGGATCGCAGCTCGGCGATGTTCCTGCAGCCGCAGTACCCCATCGCGCTGCGCAGGCCGCCCACCATCTGGTAGACGACCTCCGCGAGCGACCCGCGGTAGGGTACGAGCCCCTCGACGCCCTCGGGGACGAACTTCTGCGTCGCCTTGCCGTCGCGTCCCACCTTGTCGGCCTGCCGGTAGCGGTCGGCACTCCCCGCGTTCATGGCGCCCTCGCTCCCCATGCCGCGGTAGCTCTTGTAGCGGCGGCCCTGGTGGATCACCATTTCGCCGGGCGACTCGTCGAGGCCGGCGAAGAGCGAGCCCATCATCACGCAGCACGCCCCCGCGGCCATCGCCTTGGGGATGTCGCCGCTGTGGCGGATGCCGCCGTCGGCGATGACCGGCGCGTCGCTGCCGATCGCGGCGAGCCCCGCGACGGCGTTCATGATCGCCGTGATCTGCGGCACGCCGACGCCGGTGACGACGCGGGTGGTGCAGATGCTCCCCGGGCCGATCCCGACCTTGACGGCGTCCGCGCCGGCGTTCACCAAATCTTGCGCCGCCTCGCCGGTGGCGATGTTGCCCGCGATCACCTGCACGCCGGCGCGCTGCACCGCCGGCATCTGCTTGACGGTCTTCACCGTGCGGAGCACGTTCTCGCTGTGGCCGTGGGCCGTGTCGACAACGAGGAAGTCGACCTCGGCGCTCAGGAGGGCCTCGACGCGGTCGTACTGATCGACGCCCACCGCGGCGCCGCAGCGCAGGCGGCCCCGCGCGTCGCGGCACGCGCGGGGGAATTGGCTCAAGCGCTCGATGTCGCGCATCGTGATGAGCCCCGCGAGGCGGCCCTCGGCCGTCACGAGCAGGAGCTTCTCGACCTTGTTGCGGTTGAGGATGAGCTCGGCCTGCTCGAGCGTCGTGCCCGCGGGCGCGGTGACCAGGCCGTCGCGCGTCATCACCTCGCCGACGGTGATCGAGTTGTCCTCGACGAACTTGAGGTCGCGCCGCGTGATGATCCCCAGCACGGCCCCCTTGCCGCGGAGGTTGGTCGAGCCGTCCTCCGTCACCGGGAATCCGCTGACGTTGTGCTGGCGCATCAGCTCCTTGGCGCGTTGCACGGTATCGGCGGGCCCGAGGGTGATCGGGTCCGCGATCACGCCGTTGGCGGAGCGCTTCACCTTCGCGACCTCGCGCGCCTGGCTCTCCACGGGGAGGTTCTTGTGGATGATCCCGACGCCCCCCTCCTGCGCCAGCGCGATGGCCAGGGCCGATTCCGTCACCGTGTCCATCGGCGCGGACAGGAGCGGGATGTTGAGGCGGATCGTCCGCGTGAGATTCGTGGACGTGTCCGCCTCCGCGGGCATCACGCCGCTGCGCCGGGGAAGCAACAGCACGTCATCGAACGTGATCCCGTCCGCGACGATCTTGCCGAACGGATTCGGGGGGGCCTGCACGGCGCGGGAGGCAGCCGGCGGATTCGAGGTGGTCGCCATGAAATAGCGTAAGGGGCCTGCGCCGCGCACGGCGCCGTACGCGCGGGCCCCGGTGCTCAAGCCCCGAGAACGCCGAGGTTTGCGAACGACCGCGGGGCGCGGGACCCCGGGCGGCGAAGAGGTGGGGCCGGGTCTTCACGTGGGGATTCGTTCGCAGTTTGTCCGATATCGTGCTGCTCGGCGATGGATACAGGGGATGGGCAACCCGCGGGGCGGCCCGGCGCGGACGAAGCGCGGCGGGAGCTGCGCGCCCTCGCGGCGGCCGCGGCGGGCGGCGACACGGCGGCGTTCGCGCAGCTCGAGGACCGTCTGCGCCCCGCGCTCCGGCGGCTCTTCGTCGAGCGCAGCGGCGGGAAGCGCGCGGACCTGGCGGATGATCTGGCGCAGCGATCTCTCGTGGGGTTGTGGGGGGCGCTGAAGGCCGGGCGCTACGACCCCGCGCGGGCGCAGATCACGACCTTCGCGTACGCGATCGCCCAGAAGGTGTGGCTGCAGCACCTGCGGGCGGCGGGGCGGCGCGACGCGGCGATGGAGCGCTACACGCGCCTGATCGGCGCGCCCTCCGAGGCGCCGGGGTTCGACCGTGAGCACGCCGCGCTCCTCGACGCCGTGCGGCGCGCCCTCGACACACCGGGTGAGTTGCCCGACCTGACGGACGACGAGCGCTGGTTGCTGCGCAGCTGGGCCCTGGGCGAGAGCGACCGCACGCTCGCCGCGAAGCTGGGGATCGCCGCGAGCAACGTCAACGTGCGCAAGCAGCGTGCGTACGCGAAGGTGCGGGCGTACCTGGAGCGGCTCGGATTCGGGGGTGGGTAGCTGAATCGGCAAGTGACAAAGCGGCAGACAAGAAGGTTCGGTGACCTTCTTATCTGCCGCTCTTTCGCTTTGCCTCTTTGCCGTTTTTCTTCAGCACCCCGCCCCGCCGAAGACGGCGAAGAGCGCGAAGATGTCGGCGTTGTCCGGGTACAGCCCGTCGTTGTTGAAGTCGATGTCCGTGTTGCACGGCGGTGCGCCCGCCGGCTGACCCGAGCAATTGCCGCCGCCGAAGACGCTGAGGAAGTCGGTGAGGTCGAAGTTGTCCGGGTACAAACCGTCGTTGTTGAAGTCGATGTCGTCGCAGCACCCCGCCGGCAGTCCCCAAGCCGCGAAGTACGCGGAGACGTCGCCGTCCGCGTGCGTGAACTCGCCGCCCGCGGCGAGCGAGCCGTCGCCCAGCACCGCGATCGCGCGGGCGATCGAATTCGTCGGGCCGCCCGTGAGCCCCTCCCCGAAGGGCTGCCAGGAGGCGCCGTCCCAGCGGGCGATGCCGCGCACGTTCTGGCCGCCCGAGCTCTGGAACTGCCCGCTCGCGACGACCTCGCCGTTCACGTTCTGCAGGTCGTAGATGCCGCCCTGCCAGAGGCCGTCGCCCATCGCGCTCCACGCGCTCCCGTTCCAGCGGGCGACGTTGATCGCCTGCGCGCCGCCCGCCGTGGTGAAGACCCCGCCCACGACGAACGCGCCGTCGGGCATCTGCTCGATCGCGAGCACTCCGCCGTTCGTGCCCGCGCCCAGCGGCAGCCAGTTCGCGCCGTTCCACCGGGTGATGTTGTTCACGAGCGCGCCGCTGGCGTTCTGGAACTGGCCGCCGACGTAGACATCGCCGTTCTGCGCGACCTCGATCGACTGCACCGTGCCGGAGATGCCGCTCGACATCGCCGACCACGCGAAGCCGTTCCAGCGCGCGATGTTCGTCACCCCAAGGCCGCCGGCCGTCGTGAACTGCCCGCCCGCGACGACATCGCCATTGGGCAGGACGCCGACCGCGAAGACGTTCGCGCCCGCGCCGCCGATGCCGCTCCCGAGCGGCGCCCACGCCGCGCCATTCCAGACCGCGACGCGGTTCGCCGCGACACCGCCGATGTTCGTGAACGAGCCCGCGGCGAGGACGTCCCCGTTGGGCATCACCGCGACGGCGTGGATCGCGCCATCCGCGGCGCCGAGGACCGTCCAGTCCCCCGTCGACGCGCTGCGACGCTGAACAGTCACGGCCCACGGGCTCAGATCGGCGGGATCGTCCACCGCGGCGACAGCCTCGCCGCCGGCGGCGACCATCGCATGGATCGGCCCCGGTGCGCCGCCGCCGAACGCGACCCAGTTGGTGTTGTCCCACTGCATGACGCTCGACGGAAAACCGGTGCTGAAGCCACCGACCATGCCCGCGTTGTTCCCGAGGCACCGGGCGTCGCCCGTCGAGCCCAGCTGCGTCCACGAAGATGACGCCGGGACCCAGCGGAAGACGTTCTGCGGATTGGGACCGAATGGGTTGGTCTGCGACCAGACGGCGTTGACCTGGAAGCCGTTGGGCCCGGAGCTGCGGATGTGCAGGGCGTGGCAGGCGGAGGCGAGCGCGATACCGCCGGGGGAGAATGCCGACCACGTGATCGTGCCGAATGTGTCCCGGTTCATCGAGGCGCACTTGCTCGCCGCCATGCCGCCGATGTTGTTGAAGAGCCCGCCGATGAAGACGCGCGTGTGCGGCGTCGTGCCCGACGACCAGGGCGCGAGGGCGTAGACGGTGTTGTCCGGGTTGCCGCGGGCGGTCCACGCCGTCCCGTTCCACGACGCGAGGTTCGTCGCCGCGGTTGATCCCGCGGTCGTGAAGTTCCCGCCCGCGAAGAGTTCGCTGTTCTGGACGCACATCGCGTTGATCTGCGTCGTCCCACCCACCATCCCGCCGCCGACGTTGGTCCAGAAGGTGCCGGTCCAGCGCGCGATGCGGAAGAGGGGCCCCGCGCCGGCGGTGAACGTCCCGCCCGCGTAGAGGTCCCCCTGATAGACCGCCAGGGCCCGCACGTCGCCGCCCGAGAGGCCCGAGATCCCCATCTGCGCCCAGGCCGTCCCGTTCCAGACCGCGACGTTGGTCGCGGTGACCCCGCCGATCGAGGAGAACGCCCCCGCGGCGATGAGCTGGCTGTTCCAGACCGCGAGCGCGTTGACCGCGCCCCCGCCCCCGGTCGCGCCGATGGGGGCCCAGTGGTCGCCGTCGAAGGCCATGACCTTCTCCGCGCCGTAGCCGCCGACGGTGACGCCCTCGCCCCCCGCGACGAGGAGGAAGGGCGTGGGCCCGGGGCCGTCGGGGTCGAAGTTCGTCAGGGCGTTGACCGTGCCGCCGACGGTCCGCCCCGGCCCGCCGGGGAGCCAGGTCAGGTCGCACGTCTGGGCGTGGGCAAGGGAACCGGCGAGGGCGAGGAGAGCAACGGCGGACGCGCGAATCGTCATGGGAACCTCCGGGCGCGGGGCGACCCCGCGGAGAAACAAGCGGAACGGGGGCGTGGGCGGGATCAGGAATCGGGCTCAGGGGGCCTTCGGGCCGGGGTCGGGCATCTTTCGCCCGCTCAGGGCCTTTGCGAAGGCGAGGGCAAAGACGACAAAGAGGACGAACACGAGTCCCCAGACCAACGGCTGCACTGATGTTGGAAGCACGTCGAACCCGATGCCCACGCCCCTCGCGGGGTTCTTGAGGAGCGTCTGGAGCGCGAATTCGTTGCCTTGCAGCCACGGGGCCTGCGCGACGAGCGCCGACGCGACGGCCGTGCTATCGACGTCCGCCGGCATTTCGGTGAGGAGTGAGTCGCCGAGCGCGGCGTTCGGCTTCAAAATATCCCACGAGTATTGGGAGCGGACGCTCGACGCGGACACCTTGACATCCACCGTCAGCACGATCTTGTACTTCACGTGGTCCCACTTCGAGGCGAGCGCGGGGGGCGTAGGCGAGCCGACGTAGCGCACGCCGCCGTCCGCGCCGCCCATGACCCACACGACGAATTGGTGGACCCCCGGTGTCATCACGCCCGTCCTCTCCGCGCCCGGCCCGACCCGCGCCGCTCGCTCGGCGTGGACATCAGCGCACAGCGCGAAGCCCCGACCTCGCCCGCTTCAGCAGTTGCCGCCGCCGAAGACCCGCAGGTACGTCTCGAGGTCTTCGTTGTCGGGGAAGAGCCCGTCGTTGTTGAAGTCGATGTCGCCGCAATTGGGATCGTTGGTGCAAGGACCGCCGCCGAAGACAGAAAGGAAGTCCTCGATGTCCTGGTTGTCGGGGAAGAGCGTGTCGTTGTTGAAGTCGATGGAATCGCACGCGGGCGTCGTCGTCACCGTCATGATCGCGGCGTCGGTCGTCGTGCTCGCGCAGCCGCGGGCCACGACGCAGTCGTACAACGCGGCGTCGCCCGCGACCACCCAGTTGAAGACCAGTTGCTCGGTCTGCGTCCCTTCGATCCGGCCGTCGTCGTGGATCGCTACGCCGTCCTTCCGCCACTGGAACGAAGGAATGTGCCCGGGCGCCACGTCGATGTCGGCGATCATGTACGCGCTCTCCCCGACGGTCACGGCGATGCTTTGCGGCGCGGCCAGGACCACGGGCGGCATGGCGTTGTCACTAATGATCAGGGTCGCGCCGAACGTGTTGTTGACATAGCCGCCGGTCAGAACATCGCATGCGAACACGCCTCCCGCACCGGCCTCGAGCGCTGTGATCGTCAGCAAGGGTGTAGTGGCGCCGCTGATGACACCTACCCCGGCCAACGCACCATCGCTCAGAGGTTCGCCGCCGCGGTACCAGCGATAGATCGCGGGCGCGCCGACAGGCTCGTCGGCGACGATCAGAAAGTCGGTAGTCCCCCCTAGACACGCCTCGCGGTCCTGCGGCATCGACACGATGTTCGCGACCGGCCGATCGACGTGGACGCGCACCGCATCGACCATGCCGTAACTCGCGCCGCCGTCGGTCGAGGCTTCGAGGACGTACAAGCCTTCATCGGGCGTGTCGATGTCGGTGATCGTCATGTGCGCGGACGATGCACCGCTCACGGCGCTGCCCGACGGCTGCACGCCATCGACGACGAGGGCGTCGGTCTGGGCTCTCCTCCAGCGGTAGGTTTCGCCGGGCTGGGCGAAGCGGAACAACTCGACCGTGCCGGGCGCAAACCCGCGGACGCCCATGACCGCGGGCTTGGTCTTGATGACCGGCCGAACTTTGTAGGGCCGGCCGTCCCGCAGGAGACGCTCCCGCAGAAACCGGTACCGGTCCGGTCCGCACTCAGGGATGAAGAAGTAGTTGACGTCGTTGGAGCCGCACCCCGTGTAGCAGAGCGGCTGGGGCGAAACAATGTACGCGCCGCACGTGAAGTAGTAGCCGGTCGTGTGGCTGCCGCCGTGCGTGAACCGGGGCGAGAAGTGGATGTCGTACACGCATGGCGTGAAGTTCGCCGCGACGCGGTATGAAAGCCCGTTGTGATAGTTAACCGAGAACGTTGCCGAGCACGCGCTCGGCTGTCCAGAAGCGGGCGACGCCGTGAACGCCGTCACCGCCGCCGCGGCGAGGACGGCGGCCATCATCGCGCCGACAACGCCCGGCGTCGCTCCGACGGCAGGCGGCACTGCAACGACACCGGACGACATCGCTCTGATGCCGCCCGTCGTCGCGTCCGCACCGGCCGGAACTGCGCTCGCGCCGCCCGTTACCGCCGCGTGCGCGGCCGGAAAAAGCGTCTTTCGCATGGTCTTCCCCACGTCGCCGCCGAAGAACGCCCCCGGAACGGCCGACACATCAATATACAGGCGGCCCGCCGCCCGGCCAAGGGGAATCGCGGCGGTTCCCTCGCCCGGAGACGCACCGATGAACGTCCTGCCCCGCACGCACGTCGCCCGAATCGAGTTCTGCGAGCTCCACGCGGATGTGTGGGCGGGGGACCCGGCGGCGCTGGGCCTCACCGAGACGCAGGTGACGGCGCTCGCCGAGCTCGCGGCGGCCGCGCGCGAGGCGCACATGGCCGCGGATGCCGCGCGCGAGGCGGCCAAGGCCGCGACGGTGCGCGTCAACGCGGCGCTGGCGGCGATGACGAGACAGGCATCGACGATGATCCGCGCCGTCAAGGCGCACGCGGCGGCGCAAGATCGCCCCGCCGACGTCTACGCCGCGGCGCAGGTGCCGCTGCCCGCCGCGCCCAGCCCGAGCGCGCCGCCCTCCAAGCCGATGGACGTGAGCGCATCGCTGATGCCGGACGGGTCGGTGAAACTCGCGTGGCGCGCGGAGAACGCCGCGGCGAGGAGCGGCGCCTTCTTCGTCGTCATGCGCAAGCTCGCGGGGCAGTCTACTTATACGAGCATCGGGGCGGCGCCCGGCTCGTCCACCCGCGCGGGGCGCTCGGCCTTCATCGATCACGACCTGCCCGCGCACCTCGCGGCGGCGGGCGTTTCCTACATCGTCCGCGGCCAGCGCGGAACGACTCTCGGCGCGGCGAGCACCGCGATCGACGTGCGCTTCGGCGTGGGGGGCGAAGCCGCACCGGAGAGCGCGGCGACGTTGAAGCGCGCGGCGTAGAGAAAAGCGGTAAAGAGGAAAATTGGAAAAGAGGAAAAGAAGGTCGGAGCGCCCGTCTTCATTTTCCGCTTTCCCGCTTTGCCATTTTTCCGCTTTTCCTAACAACTTCCCCCGCCGAAGACCCGGAAGAACGCTTCGATGTCCGCGTTGTCGGGGAAGAGCCCGTCATTGTTGAAGTCCAGGTCCGCGCAGTGGGGATCGTTCGAGCACGCCCCGCCGCCGAAGACGCTGAGGTAGTCCTCGAGGTCGGCGTTGTCGGGGAAGAGCCCGTCGTTGTTGAAATCAAGGCAGTCGCAGCCGGGCGTCGCGTCGGTGACGATCGCGATGTTGCGGGCGTCCATGAGCGCGCCGGTCGTGTTCGCGAAGAAGTTCGTGCGCTCCCCCGCGTCGTCGAAGTCGCCGTCGCACGTCAGGTCCGTGAGGCGGACGACGCGGGCCCCGCTGTTGTCCGAGACGAGGACGCTCCCGTCCGCGAGGGGCGCGGCGTCGATCGACGAGAAGCCGTCCTCGCCCGTCTGCCAGACGAGCGTCGCCTCGCCGGCGTCCATCGCGTCGTTGTCCGCGTTGAGGTCGCGCAGGCGGAAGACCTGGTCCACGCCGCCCGTGGCCAGCATGTGGAAGTAGAAGGACCGCTCGCGCCGCGGATCGACCGCGACCGCGAACCCCGCGCTGAGCGTGACGCCGTCCGCGTTGCCGACGCCGAAGAAGACGGTCTCCTCGCCGGGCTGGTCGATGACGCCGCTCCCGTCGCCGTCGGCGTAGCGGAAGACGCCGTGCCGGTTGACCGTCGCGTTCCCCGAGGAGTTGCGGAGGTAGAGCGCACCCTCCGCGCCGAAGGCGATCTCCTGCGGCGAGTACGCGCCGTTGGTCGTGCCGAAGCCGTTGATTGTGACGAACGACGTCGTCTCCCCCGGGTCGTTCGCGTCGAGGTCGCTGTTGCCGTCCGCGGCGCGCCACACCGCGTCGGGCCCGAAGCCGTTGCCAGCATTGACAATGAAGGGCACGCCGTTCTCATCGAAGGCCGCGCCCGTCGGGAAGGCGAAGTACTGCCCGACGCCCGCGACCGTGATGTCGGCGTAGACGCCCGCCTCGCCCGCGTCCATCGCGTCACCATCGCCTGTCAGGTCGCGCGTCCAGTAGATCCGCCGTGCGCTCGAGTCCTGGTCGCCGATGAGGCAGAGGCCGTTGTCGTAGGCGATCGTGTTCGGGTTGAGGGCCGCGGGCTGGCCGGACGCGTTGCCCGCACCGTACCACCGCGTTAACTCGCCCGGTTCATCGATCACGCCGTTGTTGTTGTCGTCGTGCATGAACCAGACCGAGTCGTTGCCCCGGTCGGTGACGAGGATCTCGACGCCCGCGAGGGCGGGAGTGGCGGCGGCGAGGAGAACGAGCAAGGATGCGGTACGCATGCGCAACGGTACGGGTGGGAAGGCGAACACGGAGCGAAACAGAGCGAAGAAGAGGACCACGGAGAAAGGAATGAATGGGGTTGAAGAGTGCGCACGTGCGCCTCTTCCCTTCGCCCAATCTTCATTCTTCTCGGTCTTGCTTTTCTTCCCTCTGTCTTGCTCTGTGTTCTGTCTTCAGCAGGCCCCGCCGCCGAAGACCGCGAACATCGCCTCGATGTCCGCGTTGTCGGGGAACAGCCCATCGTTGTTGAAGTCGATGTCGTTGCACGTCACGGTGGGGCAGGGGCCGCCGCTGAAGACGGAGAGGAAGTCGATGAGGTCCTGGTTGTCCGGGAAGAGACCGTCGTTGTTGTAGTCGATCGGGTCGCAGAGCGGGCCGATGACGACGCGGTTGGAGACGGCGAAGAAGGCGTGCCCGCCCGGCGGCCCGTCCAGCGGCGTGATCCGCAGCCGCGCGGTGTTGGTGGTGAGGCCGGGCGGCACGCCGACCGTCGCGCTCCCCGTGTTCGGATAATCGCCGAGGTTGATCGGGAAGCTCGGCGAGCCGTCGGGCGAGAGCTCGATGCGCACCGCCGAGACGCCGAACGGCGCCGACGCCGTGTCGCCGACGTTCCACGCGACGGTCATCGTCGCGCCGAGCACTGCAGTCTCCGGGCCCTGCGCCCAGAACGGTTGCGTCCCCGTCACCAGCACTTCCACCGCCGACGAGATCGTCACGCCGCCCAGGCCGTCGCGCAGCGTGGCGTGCAGCCTGCGCTGGCTCGGGATCTCCGGCAACCGCTCCCCCGGCGTCCGCGTCTGGCCCACGATGTCGCTCCACACCGGGAACGTGCGCGAGACTTCCGCGCTCGGGGGCCACGATCGCCAGATCGGCGAGTCGCCGTTGTCGGGGGCTTCGAGCTGGCGCGCGGGGCCGGTGTCGCGCTCCTCCCAGTTGGTGAAGAACGTCCCCGAATCGTCCGCGCCGGCGAGCGAGACGGTGAAGGGTGTGGAGGGCGGGACGAGTACGCTCGATGGAATCGACGTGATCTGCGGCGCGGCGTTCGACGTGGGGATCGAGACCGAGCACTGCGAGTTGGGCCCGGCGAGAAAGGCGCGCATCTCCTCGATGTTGCCGCTGTTGAAGTACGGGTCGGCGTAGAGCTGGATGTTGTCGCTGCCGGGGCCGACGCCGCCGTCCACCGGGCACGCGCCCGTGTACGCCATGATCGTCGAGCCCGAGCCCGGCTCCCACGCCGTCGCCCCGCTGAGGTTCCCGCCGTTGCAGCGCCCCCGCACCCCGCTGAAGGTGTGGTTCGCGCCGAACTGGTGGCCCAATTCGTGCATCGGCACCAGCGCCGAGACCGGGTCAAGATCGCCCGCGCGCGGGATGCCCGAGACGCCGCGCGCCTTGTTGCTGCCGCACACCGAGCGCAGGCTCGCGACCCCGCCCCGGATGCGCGTCAGCACGTGACCGACGTCATAGTTGGGGAACCCGATGATGTTGTTGATGACGCTCTGGTTCACGTTGTGGTACGGGCCGGAGCAGTCCGCCGCGGGGTTCGAGATGCACGCCGGGTCGGAGTCCGGGTACGGATCCGTCGCCGGATCAAAGAACGCGAGCAGGTTGTTGTTCGCGACGAGCAGGAAGCGGACGCCGAGGTCAACCTCGAACGTCACGTTGCACCGGTTGACGACGGTGACGATCGCTCCCAGCGCGTCCGTCGCGTTCGGCGTGTGCCCCTGCAGCTGGCTGTGGAATGCGCCGTACTCG
>Ga0196964_10001542_pt1 | contig 11676 bp, 6 predicted proteins | sample S1_10metaG_FD_148615 | JGI IMG/M metagenome (GOLD analysis project Ga0196964, IMG submission 148615) | Soil microbial communities from Anza Borrego desert, Southern California, United States - S1_10 | ecosystem: Environmental > Terrestrial > Soil > Desert | place: USA: California | collected... | reverse complement strand
TGCTGCGTGGCTTTTACGAAGGGATCATCGGCAGCGGGGAGGTGGACCTCCTTATAGTCCGGGATAATGCGGACGCCTCGGAAGTTGTCCTTCTCTTTTGAGAGCATTGTGTCGGCGAAGAGTTTTTCGTGCGCGACGCAGAGTTCTTCCAGCAGGGCGCGGACGCTCTTGCCCGGGAACTCCTGCAGCAGCAGGTTCAGTTCGTGGTCGTAACGCGGGTCGCCGATGTAGTGCGGTTCGAGGACGTTCTTGATGTCCTTCTTGTGCTGCAGGCAGAAACGCACGGCGAAGTACAAGCCTTTAAGCGCGTACAGACGGATATAGAAGGTGTAGGCGTCGATCCCCTCCAGGCGCGCGGTCTCTTTCAGGAAGTTCTTGCCGAGCCCCGGAATATCCTTGTCGGTGTAGACGGGCCGGCGCGCGGCATCGACGATCGGGCCGGTTTTGGCGAGCTGCGCTTTCGCGGGCGTGAGCCCTTCCCCGGCCTTCTGCAGCGACGAGCGCGCGCGGACCATCAGGTCCACGATCTCGGGACGGAACACTTCGAACCCGGTCCGGCTGCGGCTGGCCTTGTCGCGGATCGCATACTTCCGTTCGTTGCGGCGCACGGTGTAGATGTTGTCCGAGAGCACCCAGCCCGGAAGGATTTCGTTGTACGCCGGCGAGATGCCTTCGATGCTCTCAGCGCGGCCGTTGATCAGGCTGAAGGGCATCTCGACGCGCTGCGGCAGCGTGGTCACGCCGCTGGCGATGATGCTGTACGGCGCCTTCGAAAAGTCGCTCGGGAATTTGATGCTGCAGCTCAGCCCGAAGAACATGCCTTCGCCGGGCCAGATCTCCTGGTCGGGCGCCTTGCTCGTGTGGTTGGAGCCGACGTTGGCGCCGTAGCCGATGGTGCCTTTGCCCTGTGGCCAGTACGCGGCGATCAGCAGGCTCTGGTGATGGAAGCCGACGAACGGCCCGATGAGCGAGTACATGCACTCGCCTGAAGCCACGCCGGAGTTGGGACCGACGAGCGAATGGAGCACCTTACCGTGGTTGTCGACGTAGCTGTGCTCACAACAAACGGAGCGCTCGACGATCGCGTGGGTCTCGATTCTGGAGCCCCACTGCAGGATAGAGTCGCGCACGACCGCGCCCGATGCGACGCGGACTGACTCTTCCGCATTGCTGAGCAGCGTGCTGTTCTCCACCCACGTCGCGCCGTCGATCATCGCGCCCGAGCCGACGTAAACATTGAGCAGCTTGCCGGTGTTTTTGACCACCGCGCCCGATTCGATAATTCCGAAGTCACAGGTGACCTGCCGGCGGTAGTCGGCGATGGCCTGCTCGTAGCTGGCCTGGAGTTCCAGGTCGCCGCGCCGGCCGGCGACGAGCGCCGCGGTTTCGACGTCGATCTCCGCGAAGAACGCGGTGACACGGTAAGGCGATTCGAGTCCCAGCGACGCGCGCTGATCATTGCCGAACGCCGAGCGCCCCGTACAGACCACGCTGCCGCAGCCCTGCACGATCGCTCCGTCGCCAATGCGATAATTGGCGATCATCGAGTTGTTGCTCAGCAGAACGTCGTTCCCGACCGAGACGTTGTACAAGTCGCAGTTGTACACACCCGAGCCGACGAGGACGCCTTGCTCGAGCATGACCTTCTGCTTGAAACTACCGAGATGAATCTCGCCGCTGAAGTAGCAGCCCACGACCTTGTGCGGATTGAAGTCCTGCGCCACGAAGACGCGGGCCCAGTCCTCGGCGGCGTTGTTCTGGGATTTCAGAGTGGCGATTTCGTCCTGCGTGAGTGGGCGTAAATTTCTCGATTGGACCGTCTGGCTGCGGGCGGCGCGGATGCTACGGATCAGCTCGCTGTGTTCGATGGCGCGCCTGACCGCTTCGGCGGGGGTGGATTCCATGGTCGCCAGAGACATGCGTCACCTCACGGGCGGGGCGAACTCATACTTGTCCGATACCACAAACCCGCACGAGATGCAAACGGTCTGCCGGAGGACCCCAAACTACACGCCAAGGCGCTAAGACGCCAAGGACGCCAAGATTCGGATGGGGGCTTTCTTGGCGACCTTTGCGTCTTGGCGCCTTGGCGTGTCGTTTCCGCCTTACCAGTTCTGCTCAACGTACGCCTCGAGTGCGTGGTAGTACGGAAGCCCGAGCTGATAGAAGCGCCGCGCCGTATCCGTGTTGCGGTCGACGACGCGCTGCCAGAACTCGCGCTCGTCCGGGCCCGGGAACATCGCCCGGTCCTTCTGCGACTGGTGTTTGAAGATCGCCTCGATCTTGAGGGAGAGTTCGCGCTCGGTGAGCGGTACGAGAATGTCCGCCTGGTCGAGCGGCCACTCCTGCCACGCGCCGCGGTAGAGCCACACGATCGGGCGCTTCTCTTTGGGCATGCGCTGCACGGCTTCGCGGATGATCCACAAACAGACGCGGTGCGTGCCGTGCGGATCGGAGAGGTCTCCGGCTGCGAGAATGCGCTGCGGCTGGACCTTGTTCAGCAGTTCGAGCGTCTGGTTGATGTCCTTCTCGCCCGGGGGATCCTTCTCGATGGCGCCGGTCTGATAGAAGGGCAAGTTCATGAAGACGCAGTGATCGCGCTTGATGCCGACATGCACCGCGCCGCTGATCGCTTCGGCTTCGCGAATGAAGCGCTTGATGAAGCCGACCTCGGGGATGTCGATCTGACCGGGCTTTTTGGACTCGAGGAACTTGTCGACCTTCTCGCGCAGCTTCGTGTGCGCGTCGAAGTTCAAGCCCTGCGACTGGAGGTGCTTCTCCACGAAATCCATGTAGCGCTGAACGTCGTGGTCGAAGACGGCGATGTTGCCGCTGGTCTGGTACGCGACGAAGACCTCGTTACCGTTCTCGACCATCTTGCGGAAGATGCCGCCGGCAGAGATCACATCGTCATCCGGATGCGGGCTGAAGAGAATCTGGCGCTCGCCCTTCGGCAGCCGGTCGTGATCACGGACCTTGTTCAGCAGCGTGTGGAAGGCCTTGCGGTTGACCTCGTCACTGTCGTTGCGGTCCATCGCCAGCGAGGCGAGACCCTGCGCCACGTAATCGTCCTGACTGAGCTTCTGGATCGGCTTCTTGTCGTGAAACGAGAGCCAGATGATCGCGCGCAGCTTCTCGTGATCGTTCTTGAACTCGTAGTGCCCGGCGATGCGCCACGGCGTCTTCTCGCGCATCAGTTCCGCGGCCGAGTCATGATCCAGGTGCACGGTCGCGTTCTTGTGGCCCTGCAGCAGCGACGCAGGTACTTCCACGGTCAGTGGGCCTTCGACGGCCTTCTGGATGATGCTGGCTTTGTTTTCGCCGAGCGCCACGAGGATGATCTCGCGCGCCGAAAGAATCGTCGCCGTTCCCATCGTAATGGCTTCGGTCGGGACGTTCTCCTCACCGAAGAAGTCCGCTGCTGCGTCGCGTCGCGTGAACGGATGGATGCGGACCAACCGCGTGCGCGCGTCAGCGGGCGTACCGGGCTCGTTGAAGCCAATGTGCCCCGTGCGGCCGATGCCGAGAATCTGCAGATCGATGCCGCCGAAGTTCTTGATCTTTCCTTCGTAGTCCGCGCAGAACTGCGCGACCTGCTCGCGCGGCAAATCGCCCTTCGGAATGTGGATGTTCTCAGGCTTGATGTTCACGTGCCTGAAAAGCTGCGCGTTCATGAAGCGGTGGTAGCTCTGGTGAGCGTCCGGCTTCATCGGGTAGTACTCGTCCAGATTGAAGGTCCGAACCTGCGACAGGTCCAGCCCCTGCTGCTTATGCAGAATGACAAGCTGCTTGTAGATGCCTTTGGGCGTCGATCCGGTCGGAAGCCCGAGGACTGCGTTGGGCTTCTCTTTGACCAGCGCGGCGATCCGTTTGGCCACGGTCTGCGCCAGCGCGGTGTGATCATCGTGAATGACAAGGGGAATCTTGGCCGGATCGGCGATCATGTCAGCGCGGTGTCCTTCCTTCTGGATGCTGGAAATGAATGGCGCGGAACTGCTCGAAGTGTACCGGCTTTCGAAGCGAAAACAACGACACGGGAGTGTAGTGCCCCAGACTTGTTGACGTTTATGCGCCGAGGCTTTGAGTCGTGATCGAGGCGCTTGTGCCGGAGCATGTTTGTATAACCTGTGACGGCACGAGCAACGATGAGCACGGCTCAAAGCCTCAAGCATAAACGTCAAACAGTCTGGGGCACTACACAGGGCGGGTTCGTTTGCGCGACGCCCGCCGCAGGATATACCGTGCCGCGCAAGTCTCTTCTCAGGCAGAGACGCGAGAGGATCGCTATGGAGCAGTGGTTTTACGCGGCGGGAAAAGAGCGGATGGGCCCGGTCAGCGGCGAGGCGCTCAGCAAGCTCATCGCCGACAGCATCATCCGCAGAGACACGCTGGTATGGAAGGCGGGAATGTCGCAATGGGCGGAGGCCGGAACGGTTGCAGGGCTCTTCGGCAATCCTCCCACAGCCGCGTCTGCCCCCGCCGTGCCAGCCGCGGAACCTGAGCAACAACCGCCACCTCACAAAGGTCTGTTCGAGAACATAGGCGCGAAAATCAGTGAAGTCGCGCAGGTGCCGCAGATCAACGATGTGCCTGTCGGCAGGATTTTTTCGGACGGACTGTCTCAAGCCGCGAACGCGCCGATGGAGGAGATCTTCGTCGTCGGCACGCCTGCAACCACTCCGCCCCTCGCACAAGTTCAAACCTCATGGCCGCGGCCGCGCGCGTGCTGGGTGATCCTCGCCGGCGCCGCGATCACTTACGCGCTGCTGCGGATGGGACTGCAGCAGTACAACAACCCCAACTTCATTCCGGGAATGCTCGTCATTGGCGCGTTCGTCGTACCGCTGACGGTTGTCGTCTTCTTCTTCGAAATGAACACCCCGAAGAATGTCAGCATCTATCAGACCAGCAAGATGCTGTTTCTTGGCGGCGCGCTTAGCCTGATCGCAACACTCATTCTCGCGACGGTCATCACCGGCAGCGGTGTCGGGCAACTCGTCCCGGCAATGCTCACGGGCCTGATCGAAGAAACCGCGAAGGCAATCGCGCTGCTGCTGATCGTCCGCAACGTGCGTTATCCATGGCAGCTCAACGGCATTCTGTTCGGCGCTGCGGTCGGCGCTGGCTTCGCGGGACTCGAGTCGGCCGGTTACGCGTTCCGCGCGCTATTCTCTCCCAGCGGCTACAGCGTCTTCGACAGCATCATGATGCGAGCGATTCTCTCACCGGGCGGACACGTGATCTGGACTGCGATGATCGGCAGTGCGATCTGGAAGGTGAAACGCGACAGGCAATTTGAGTTCTCGATGCTGGCTCATCCGGTAGTGATCCGTCGGTTTCTCGTGGCGGTCGTGCTGCATGGACTCTGGGATACGGACATCATCAGCCTTCACGTCGCCGGCTTCGGCGTCCAGTACATCGCGCTCTTCATCGTCGGCTGGGTCGTCATGTTTGGAATTCTGAAGGACGCTCTGCAGGAACTCGCGAATGCGAAGAGCCAGCTTCCTTCCGCGCCGACGCCCTCTCTGTACGTGGCCGAGACCATGATCGCGAACCCGGAGAAGAAGGTCACGCAATAGAAGGTGGAAACATCAACGGCGCGCTTACGGCATCCCCGGCTCGATTGTGGCGCCGTAAACCTGCGCGAACGCCGCGGCGAGCTTCTCTTCGACAGCGCTCATGTCCACGCTGCGGCCGAGTGCGTCAGCCATCGTCGTGACGCCCCTCCCTTTCAAGCCGCACGGGACAACTTCGTGGAACGGTGCGAGATCGAGATCGACATTTAAACTCAGTCCGTGGTACGTCACCCATCGGCGTGCGCTGACGCCGATCGCGCACACTTTTTCTGCTTCACCCGCCGGTGCGGAGTTCACCCACACGCCCGTCATCTTCGGGACGCGAAAGCCGCTCAATCCAAACTCTTTGATCGTACGAATCGCGACTGCTTCGAGCCTGTCGAGGTGCTCATGAATCCCGAGCTTCCACGTCTGCAGGTTCAGCAGCAGGTATGCAGTGAGCTGTCCGGGGCCGTGGTAGGTCACCGAACCGCCGCGATCAGTTTTCACGACCTCGGCGCCGGTTCTGACCGAGAGATCGTGCTCGCTGCAGAGCAGATGATTTTCCTCAGTCTTGCGTCCCAGCGTGAACACGGGCGTGTGTTGCAGGAAGATGAGCTTCGCCTCGGGCAAAGACTGCTCTTCGAGCTCCGCGCCGTGGACGCGCTGCAGTTCTAGACCGTCAGCGTAGCGCATAGGAGCGCGGATTCTTATGAGAGTGATTTGACTCAACGTGTTGGCTCTTGCTCTCTGGCTCTTGAACAACGGAGAGGCGCGCGATGCCAATCCGCAATCCGAAATCCGCAATCCGCAATCCGCAATCGACGTCAGGCCATCCATTCGTGTTCGTGCAGGTTCGCGGGGGGAACGTTGAGTTGCAGCGCGCATGAACGCGGATAACGCTCCGTTGCTCGATCCGCGGCCGAGATTTCCACGTAAAACGCCACTTCCTGGTTCTCCTTCGCGTTCATCGCCGCAAACGGGACGCGCACTTCCAGCACTTCGTCCCATGCAGCTTCAACACGGTAGCCGCTTGCCCACGGACCCTCGTACTTCATCTCTTCAACATTCTCGGGATCGATGTGAAGCGTCAGGCCCTTCGGTTCGGCGAAGCGCAGCGACACGCCACTAACCATGTGCCTTCGCGAAGGCCCTTTGATCGCCGACAGCGGCGCGTCTTCGTGAAGATCAATGCGCAAACAGAGCGCCTTCTGGTCATAGCCGAAATACACCTGCTCGAGCAGAGACTTGTGTGCGGCCGTCATCACGCCGCCCTCTTTGTCGGCGCGGTAGCGTCCGGCGCTGATCCATTCGAAGTAGTTCGTGCAGCGGCCGTCGACTTTGATGCGCAGGCTCGACGTGGGACTGGTGTAGCGCCCGGCGCGCGCGCCGCCTTTGACCGGAATGTTCAGGAATAGCGGCGGCTGCTGGCCGATGAACTTGTAGACGTTCTTCAGGTGCGTTCGGAACAGGTTGTCGAACGCATCATCGTTGCCACTGGTATGGTCGTCGCCGTACCACCAATACCAGTCGCTGCCTTCGGCGATGTACAGCTCTTCCCAGGCGTGCGCCAGTCCGATGTCCGTCTGCGCAAGTTCGGCGCCGGCTTTCTTACCACGCGCCTGCGTGGCAGCGATGAGATCCTCTCTCGCACGGTAAACGTACTCCCACGCGCGGCGATCTTCCTGGTGCCCCACCCAGATATAGAAATCGTGGTTGATCCACGAGCCCGAGTACAGCCTTTCGATTTTGTGCTGCGGCGGATGCGCATGCAGAAAATCGGACACGCGCACGGCCATGACGTTGTGCTTCGCGTTCTCCAGCTTTCCGTAGAGGGAGCGCAAGAAACCGATGCCCTGATCGGGATAGTGCTCCCAGCAATTTTCTCCGTCGAGAATCACCGAGACGAGCGTTTCCCCGCCGGCGGGGGCTTCCATGGCGCTGGCCTGCACACGTAGCAGGAAATCGTCGGCCGCGGCCGCGCCGTCCCAGCCCTGATACTGGAATCCGACCAGATCAGAGAGGTGATGGTCGCGGAAGATAATGTTCAGCTTCGCGCCACCGACCTGCGCGCTCCACGGCCGGTAGAGCAGATCGGGTCGATCCAGCTTGCCCATCCCGCCACGCAGGCCCTGCTGAATCGACGCGCCAAGGATCTGCTCGTCGGTGGCGATCCACTTGATGCCGTGCCGCGCGACGAGCGGAACGATCTCAGGGCTGACAGAGCCCTCCGACGGCCACATGCCTTCCGGAGCGACGCCGAACATCTCCTTGTGGTATTCGACGGCGCGCTTGATCTGCATCTCCGCATCGTCGGCGAGTGACACATGGCCGCTGGGCAGCGGATTGGTCGGCATCGCAATCTGGCATGACCGCATGTCGCACAGGAGCGGCAGAATCGGGTGATAGAACGGCGTCGTCGTGAGTTCCACCTGCCGACGCCCGGCGAGCTCCTTATGCAGCGGAATGACGCGCGCGAGCACTTTCTTCTGCTCGCTGACGACGACTGCCTTGTCTTGCTCGGTGAAGCCGCTGCCTTTTTTGTGAAGCTCGCGCAGCGCTTCGGACTCTTCGAAGCTCACCGGATGGAACCACGCCAGATTGAACCAGACCTGCAGATCGCGCAGGTCCTGCGTGGTGAAGTCTTCCGCGGCGACCGCAGCGGACCGGCGGTCGAAGCGGCGCTTGTCCAGCAACTCCCGGTAGCGGGGAATCGGCCGGATCATCCGGTCCCACTGCGCCATGAAGAAATGATCGAGAATGAAACGCACGTCTTCGACGCTCAGGCCATCTGCCGGAATAACCGTCCGGCGCAGGAAGGGATCAGTGGCGTCTTTCTCAACGTAATCGACAAGCTGGGAGAGCATCGACGGCACGAGATTGATCGTGCAGCGCACGCCGGGGAACTCGCTGATCAGCCGCGCCATACCGTAGTAGTCTTTGATGCCGTGCAGCCGCACCCACGGCAGGACCATCTCGCCGGAGGCGAGGTCCTTGTAGTACGGCTGATGCTGATGCCAGATAATGGCAAGCGGAATCGGCATGCGTTCAGAATACGCGGACGAGAAACTTCGTCAAAAGGTTACAGACGGCCGAGCGACGAAGGCGTCAGGCTCGCCGTTGACGGTGCACGATCTTCGACGGGTGGCGCGAGGTACTGATCGATCACGAAGCTGAGCCCTTGCACGATGACGATGGTGAGCACGATGCCTTCGGTCAGGAAAAACGCGCGGAAGAACACCTCGATCAAACCGAAGGCGATGCCCGCATAGACCTTCCCCAGGAAGGATCGCGGCGCGACCGTCGGATCGGCAGCGAAATAGAAGATGCCGAGGATCGTGCTTCCGGTGAGCAGATGGATCGGGATGTTTGCCGGGTGAAAGCGTGACGTTCCGAACATTGCAGCAAACGCCCACATCGCTCCGGCCATTGTCACGATCGCAAAGAACGGAATGACCCACGTATGCGCGCGAGCGAAGACCAGAAGCAGGATACCAAACGCCAGCGCCAGGCCACTCGACGCTATCGGTCCAGGAACATAGCCGAGCAGTAGATCGAGCCACTCGTAGCGGTCTTCCTTGCCCTTGGTGTACTCGCTCAGCGGCCGCGAGGGGTCTTTGGCGACCAGTTCCAGCGGGCGCGGGCCGTGGACCGCCGGCGGAGGAGCGTCTGAAGATTTGTTCAGATGCTCGCGGTACTCCTGGCGTGAGATCGAGTTTCGCACATCGCCGCCGAAGAACTCTCCGATGAAGCGGCCTTCGCGGACGGATTCGGCGCTGGTCTCAATGCCGCGCGAGAGCACCGGCCAGCGTTCGGAAGGATTCATTGGATTGTACGACATGAAGATCATGGCCAGAATGCCGACCACATGGAGCGCAAACAAACCGAGTGCTGCCGGCTGAAGCAGCGGCGTTCCGTCGACCGAGAGATAATGCTTCCCCACGAACACAGCGACGATGCCGCCGAGGATCGGAACCCAGAGCGGAACGTTCGGCGGCATCATCAGCGCCAGGAGCAGGCCGGTCAGGAACCAGGTTCCGTCGCTCGTGCCCGGTGAATCCTTGTAGATGTATTTATGCGTGACGATGTCGGTGGCGAGGCTGCTCAAGGTTGCGGCGAGGATGACGACTCCCGCCCACCACCCAAAGACAAATATGCCGGCCATAACGGCGGGAAAGAGCGATGCGATCGCGGTGTAACGGCGCTGCGCCAGCGACTGCGGATCGGGCGGAACCGTCGAGCGCCACAGCAGATAGCTATGCAGTTGGGTCGGATACATCGCCGATCAGATCGGTCCCGTTGCGCCGCCGCCGGTAGCGGCTTTCAATTAGCGAGTCATGGTAGCAGATTCGACAGAGCCTGCTCGAACTTTTTCAAGCCCTGTTTATTCGGTTTTTTCCCGTAAACCGCCCCACCGGAAGTATCGACCCGCCACCACTCCTCGCGCATATATTCTGTGGCATCCACTGACTGGCACTCGTAGACCAGCGCCGCTTCGTGGACGGCTCTCCAGTAAATGTCACGCTGTTTCTGATTCCCTGAGTAATGGATCGGCGGCAGCAGGACAATCTCCCGCACGCCGAGTTTCCTGAGATGCGCGAGCATTGTCTCGAGCACGAGCTTGTACACGCGGGGATCGGTGTCAACTTCGAGGTCCTCGGGCGGCAGGGCAATGACCAGCCGCTCTGGAATCTTCTGATCTTTCGCGCCGATCGATGAGAGCACATCGGCCGTCGCACGGAGAATCGGCGCGGCGCCGTTTGGCTCGTAGGGGCCAAGCGGGACCTGGCGCTCAGATTTGGCGATGCCCCATCCGCCGGGGACGAAGGCGATGCCTTTGCCGGCGGCAAGCGCGGACTCGCCCGGCGCCGGATCCATGATCCACTTCAAAGGCGCGTAGGTGCGGTCTCGTGCCTTGAGCCGTTTTCGAATGACCGGAACGATGATCTCGCGCGCCTCGCCGCTTTCGAGCCGCCCGTTGCGAACGGTCGTTGCCGGCCAGGCATCGTCCTCGCGAATCAACCGCGCGACCGTGGTTGCGTGCACTTCCGCGGCGCCCTTGCACTTCAACGAGAAGACAAATTTCGCGCCGGTTTCGGACTCGAGATCCATTTGCAGCGGCCGGTCGGACTTGGCGGGAACCTTGATGTTGTCAGTCTTCGCCTTCAGTTCCTTGCCTGACGCGTCCTGGACCGAGACGCTGAGTTCCATCTCCGCTTCAGTGGCGGTGGCGTTCTCGATTCGGAAACAGCAGGCTATCGGATCTCCGGCGTAACTCGCCGGCGGAATGTAATCGACGATCAGGAAGTATGGAGGCGCGGTAGATTGTGATGACTGCTGGGGCGTGTCCGCACTGCGCGCGGCAAAAGCCAGGAAGGCGGCCAGGCACGAACCGATCAAGAAGGTGCGATTCATTGCTGAATAGAATGTCTGCTTACGTCCCAATCAGCAAACACGAAATCTACTTCGCTGCCTTCGCCCTTTCTCGCGCTTCCTTTTGCTCCTCTTCTTGCCTGATCCGATCGAGATCCTCCTGCGTGTCGGCAGCGAAGACCTTGACAAGGGCCGGAACGCTCTTGAGCGCGCCTTCCAAGGCGGTGAGTTCAAACGTGTACACGTCCGCAACTTTGATACGTAGACCTACCTTTGCCCTGGCAAGAAGCTCAGGGCGGAGCTGCAAATCCGGGCCGGTGGTCTGCTTCCACTGAAATGTGACGCCCCTATAGCGCTTCTCGGTGGGGCTTCCGTCCAGAATTGCGATCCCGCCTGCACTCGTCAGGACGTACAAGGTTGACGCCGCGACCTCCGCTCTGAAACCTTCGATTCGCTTCAGCACAGTGTCTATAGCCATCGCGACTTCAGCGTCGCGTGTTTCTTCCCGTGCCTGTTTCAGCTGGGGCACTACCTTCTTTCCCATTCCAACGAGCGCCTCACGTGCGGCTTTGCGCGTCTCAAAGTCATCGTCCGCCAGACGCTTTAGAAGTGTAGGCACGTCAGCACTCTCATCCGCTTTGTCCGCACACTTCGCAGTTAAAGCCACCAGGCAGCACATAAGAAGAGTCGCCAGCGCTCGCACCTTGTGTTTCTCCTGATTAATATCAAGACGACACCGCCGGCCGGC
>Ga0196964_10001541_pt1 | contig 11677 bp, 8 predicted proteins | sample S1_10metaG_FD_148615 | JGI IMG/M metagenome (GOLD analysis project Ga0196964, IMG submission 148615) | Soil microbial communities from Anza Borrego desert, Southern California, United States - S1_10 | ecosystem: Environmental > Terrestrial > Soil > Desert | place: USA: California | collected... | reverse complement strand
AGAGGCAGTTACCCCTCATCCCGCGTTCGCTCCGCTCACGTCGGCCTTCTCCCCGGAGGGGAGAAGGAATCACGGTTTTCTGGCAGCTTTTGGCTCTTCAGGGCAGTCTAATCGACGTGATGATCACGCTGCGCAAAAGCATTCTTTCAGCCGTACTGTTGATCCCGGCTCTCGCTTTCCAGCTGAGCGCCGGAGAAGGCGTCACGGCGGCGCAGGTCGAAAACGCGCTAAAAGCGGGCGCCGAAGCTGCCCTGCGCAACCTGCCGGCTTACCGTCAGAGCTCCAACCTCGGCTACCGCGTTGTCTGTGTGATGGCCCTGCTCAATGCGGGCGTGCCGCGCAACCATCCGGACGTCGAGAATGCCATCGAATCCATCCTGCGGCAGTCGGATGCGACCGGCGGCCAGTACCAGGGATCCTACCAGTGCGGACTGGTCAACATGCTCCTGGCGATGCTCAAGGATCCGGCTCACCGCCGCGTGGCCGAACGCCAGACGATGTATCTGCGCAGCTACCAGAACGCCGATGGCGGCTGGGGCGATTTCAGCCGCACGCAGTTCGCACTGCTGGGCCTGAAGTGCGCACGCGATATGGGCATCGACGTTCCGGCGGACTGCTTCAAAAAAGCGCGGCGCTATCTCGAGCAAGGGCAGAACGCCGACGGCGGCTGGGGCTACACGCCGGGCTCAAAGTCCAGTTACGGCAGCATGACAACGGCAGGAGTCTCAAGCCTGTTCATCACTAACGAGCAGAACTATAAGGAGAGTCCCGTCTGCGGCGCGGTGCCCAACGATGAAGCGATGCAGAAGGCCATGAAATGGCTGGGCGACCGCTTCACGGTCAAAGAAAATCCCAATCACGGCGGCTACCATTATTACTACCTTTATGCGCTTGAGCGCATCGGCGTGCTGACCGGACAGAAGTACATCGGCGGGCGCGATTGGTACCGCGAAGGCGCCGAGTACCTCGTGCGGATGCAGGCGCTGGATGGTTCCTGGCAGCGCGGCGGGCTGCTGGGCACCGAGTTCGCGCTGCTGTTCCTCGGAAAAGGCCGCGAGCCGGTGGTCATGCAGAAGCTGATGTACAACGGCGACTGGAACACCGATCCGTACGATGCCAAAGACCTTGTTGAGCAGGCCAGCCGCGATCTGAAGCTCCCCATGAGCACGCAGATTGTCAGCACCAAGGCTGACGTGGCGACGCTCTCTGCAGCTCCAATCCTCTACCTGCAGGGCCGCAGAGCATTCTCGTTCGACAAGGCCACGCGTGAAGCAATCAAAACCTTCGTCGACCAGGGCGGGTTTGTCTTCGCGTCAAACTGCTGCGCGACGGGCGAATTCGACAAAAGTTTCCGGAACGAAATGAGCGAGATGTTTCCGGACGCGGCGTTTGAAAAGCTGCCGATGAGCCACGAAGTTTTCAACCTGCACCATCGCATCACGCTGCCTAATGCGTTCATGATCGAGGGACTCAACACCGGCTGCCGGACGGCCGTGCTGTACGCGCCGCACGATATCTGCTGCGCGTGGGGCGGATGCAAGGGCTGCAAGGACAAGCTCTGTCTGGCGGGGCTCGAATCGAAGCACCTGGGCGTGAACATGATCGCCTATGCGTTGAATTTCAAGAAGCTCAAAGACAAGCTCGACAATGACTTGATCATTGGAAAACTGCCGAGCGGAACGACACAGCGCAACGCACTGATCATTGGGCAGCTGCATCACACGGGCGACTGGAACCCCGATCCGTCAGCGATTCCCAATCTGGCCCAGACGCTGAAAAAAGAAATCGGCATGCAGGGCGAAGTGGCCAAGCGCCAGGTCATCCTGGGGACCGATGAGCTTGGCGATTTCCCGCTGCTTTACTTGACTGGCCACCGCGGCTTCCTGTATTCGCCTTCGCAGGTCGACGCGCTGCGCACGTACCTGGATCGCGGCGGTTTTCTGCTGGCCGATCCGTGCTGCGGAAAAGTGGAGTTCGACGTGGCCTTCCGAAGACTCTGTGAGCAGCTTTATCCTGATCGCCCGCTCGCGCCGCTGCCCGCGTCACACAGCGTCATGCAGCAGCCGTTCAATCTGGAGAAAATCGACTACAAGCCCGCGGTGCTGAAGCTCTTTCCGGCGCTCGCCGCAGCGCCGCAGCTTGAAGGCATCAGTGCGCCCGATGGACGGCTGCAGATTTTTTACAGCCGCTTCAATCTGGGCTGCGAACTCCAGGGGCACACCTGCGCCAACTGCATGGGCGTCAGCGGCACGCACGCGTACAACATCGCGGTGAACGCGATACATTACGCCTTGTCGCATTGATCAGATGTTATGATTCGACTTCGACTTGCGTGCGGCAGAGGACGGTTTCCATGTACTCGATTTCACGCCCGAGCTCTCTGACACGCTCAAGCAGAGCCAGCCGTTGTCCAGTCGTGGTTGAATCGCACAACTGCGTGATGAGCAGATCGCGCTTGGCTTTCAAAATGAAAAGTTGGCGTTCTGGTTTACTCATCTCTGCCTTTACGATTACTTCGTAGTTGCTCAATACTGGCGCGCTCTTCCACATAATCTGGCTGTTTGCAAGAGCAAACTTAAACCGGCAAATACGAGACCAACGCTATATTGGCTTCTCCGCGACGCATTCCTGTTTGAAGCGCAATCTTCGTTTTACGTTTACCCGCCTGTTCTTTAAAATACGCAGAGTGATTCACATTTTTCAATGGGAAGACAGGATAAACCATGGCAAGTGACATACTGAGTACAGTGATCATCGGTTCAGGACCGGCAGGCTTGACCGCCGCCATTTACGCCGCACGCGCCAATCTCAAGCCCGTCGTGCTGTGCGGGGGAACTCCCGGCGGACAGCTGACCAAGACGTCCGAAGTTGAAAATTTTCCCGGCTTTAAAAAAGGCATTAACGGTCCTGAGCTGATGTTTGAAATGATGGAGCAGGCCAAGCACTGCGGCGCCGAGCTCATTTACGAGGGCGCTGAAACAATTGACACCAAGTCGAAGCCGATCGCGATCACTTATGGCGGTGGCAAAAAGCTCCTGACACATACTCTGATCTTCGCAACGGGCGCATCACCGCGTTGGCTGGGCCTGCCGGGAGAAGCGCAGTTTTCGCCACCTAAAGGAAGCGGCGTGACGAGCTGCGCGGTCTGCGACGGAAGCTTCTACCGCAAGATGCCCGTGGTCGTGGTCGGCGGCGGCGACAGCGCGATGGAAGAAGCCAACTATCTTGCCAAGCTGTGTTCGTCAGTGACAGTAATTCATCGTCGTGAAGAGTTCCGCGCATCCAAGATCATGATTGAACGCGCGAAGGCCAACCCGGTGATCAAATGGGAGCTCAACCAGGTCGTCGACGAGATTCTCGGCGACACCACAAAGAAGCTTCCGGTCGTCACCGGCGTGCGCTTGAAGAATGTAAAAGATGGATCGACTAAGACCCTCGACGTCGCGGCCGTGTTCGTCGCGATCGGCCACATCCCCACGACTGGCATTCTCAAGGGCCAGCTTGAGATGGACCACGAAGGCTACATCATCTGCAACGACAAGCAGGAGACGAGTGTCCCCGGTGTCTTCGCCGCGGGCGACTGCCACGACCGCCGCTATCGCCAGGCCATCACCGCCGCCGGCATGGGCTGCAAGGCCGCGCTGGAAGTGGAACGCTACCTGACGACGCACGGGATTCATTAGCGGATAGTGCTGAAGCACTGCGAACGGAGTTGCAGAGGCGGCATTGAAAGCCGGACAGACGGTCCCCTCTCCCCTTGCGGGAGAGGGTTAGGGAGAAGGGTTAGCCGTTCTAGAAGTGGACGCGCTGACCTCTCCCCCTACCCCCTCCCCTAAAAAGGGAGGGGAATACAACAGCGAACAGAAGTTTGGAATGGAAAGGGGCATCTTGAGCAGCACGAAGGCCGCGATTTCACTGGAAGACTCGTACGCGCAGTGCATCGACGTGACCGCTTCGCGTGCGCGGAATTTTCACTTCGCGTTCAAGGTACTGCCGAAGGAGCGCTATAAAGGGATCTGCGCGCTGTACGCCTTCACCCGCACGGCCGACGATCTCTCGGACGACGAAAGCGATCCGGCCAAGGCTCTGGCCAACTCGCAGGCCTGGCGCGCGGCTTTTGACAAGGCTCTCGCCGGAGACACGTCAGGCCATCCAATCATGGCTGCGGTCGCCGACACGTTCGCGCGCTACAAGATTCCACCGGTCTACATGCACGATCTGCTCACCGGCACCGAGATGGACGCGCACAAGAACCGCTACGAAAAGTGGGACGATACGTACCTGTATTGTTACCGCGTCGCTTCGGTCATCGGCATGATGACCATTCACGTCTTCGGCTTCGAAAATCCCAAGGCCATTCCGCTCGCGGAGAAAACGGGCATCGCCTTCCAGATGACCAACATTCTGCGCGACATCGTCGAGGACTCCGGCCGCAACCGCATCTATCTTCCCCTGGAAGACCTGCGCACGCATCTGGTCAGTGAAGAGATGATGCTGGCGGCCAGGGACACTCCGAATCTGCGCGAGCTCATCAAGTTCGAAGTCGAGCGCACGAAAGTCTACTACTCCGCCGCGCGCGAGCTGCTGCCGATGATCGATCCCAAGAGCCGCGATGCGCTGGGAAGCCTCGTGGCCATCTACCAGCGGCTGCTTGATGAGATCGAGCGCCGCAAATACGACGTGTTCAGCGAACGCGTCTCGCTGAGCACCGCCGAAAAAGCCAAGCTCGCCGCCGGCCTGGCGTGGAAACGCTTTCTCGGCTTCGGGTCCTGAAGAAGCTCACGCAAAGGCGCAAAGACGCTAAGAATTAAACTGGGTAACGCCGGTTGCCAACGGCTGTGACCTTTACCCGCGACGATTCGCGGCACGTTGCAAACAGGCACCTTGCCCCTTGGGCAAGCGGCGGTACGAACCGAATCGTGTTGCTGAGCCTGGCTACATTGCTCCTTTATATCACATCGCTTTTGAGTTCTTTTCTTTGCGTCTTTGCGCCTTTGCGTGAGACGATGCCGTTCTTCGTGGTTGAAAGAAGCCGGAAATTGGATTAACCTTGCGGCCTTGGAGCACAGGAACGAGACGACTTCATGAGCAGCGCTTTTGGGCAGGCAGCTTCGGGGCTTACGCCGCTTTCACCTAAAGAAGCTGCCGGACTTCTGGGCGCATCCAGAAATGCTGCCGAGCCCGCTGTGCTCACCGACACTCCAGCTCAGCCGCAACTGCGCCAGAAAATTGCAGCGCTCATCCAGAACATGGAAGCGGCCATCGTCGGCAAGCGTGAAACGGTCAAGTTCACGCTCGTGGGGCTGCTGGCCCGCGGACACGTGCTGATCGAAGACGTTCCCGGCGTCGGCAAGACGACGCTCGCGCGCGCACTGGCCAAATCGATCGACTGCCAGTTCCGTCGCATTCAGTTCACGCCCGACCTGCTGCCGTCGGACATCGTCGGTGTCTCAGTATTTGAACAGAAAGAAAGCCGCTTCAAATTCCACAGCGGGCCGCTGTTTGCAAACGTCATCCTCGCCGACGAAATCAACCGCACCACGCCCCGCACGCAGTCGGCGCTTCTGGAAGCGATGAACGACTTTCAGGTCTCCGTTGACGGCACCACGTACAGCCTGCCCACCCCGTTTATCGTCCTGGCGACGCAGAATCCGATTGAGTACTCCGGGACCTTCTCGCTGCCTGAAGCGCAGCTCGACCGCTTCCTGCTGCGCGTTGCCATCGGCTATCCAGACCGGGATAGCGAACGGCAGGTTTTAAAGGGCCAGCGCGTTTCGCATCCGCTCGATTCGCTCAAGCCCGTGATCAGCGCCGCTGAAGTGCTGCAGCTCCAGGAGGCCGTGCGGCATGTCACCGTCGCCGACGCGCTCGCCGATTACATCCTCGAGATCGCCGCGCGCACACGCGAGCACAAAGGATTGATGCTCGGCGTTTCACCGCGCGGCTGCCTGATGCTCTACCGCGCCGCGCAGGCCTACGCCACGATCGAGTCGCGCGCCTTCGTCACGCCCGACGACATCAAGCGCCTGGCTCTGCCCGTGCTGGGCCACCGCATCATCGAAAAAGGCCGCGACGCCGGCGCCAGCCGCAAAGACAGCGACGCCATCCTGCGCGAAATTCTCGATGACGTCCCGGTGCCGATCTAAACTCCAGGCTTAGACTTCAGGTCGAAGCCATCTCGGGCTCCCGCCCTGTGAGCCGGCAGAAAGCTCGGCCGCGGAGAACCAGCTATGAGACGCGATATCCTCATCGTGGGCGGCGGCATAGGCGGCGCGGTTCTCGCCGGCTTGCTTGCACGCGGCGGGAAGAACGTGCTCGTTTTAGAACGATCATCCGGCCCGACCCGCCTGGTTCGCCCCGAGATACTCGCCTTGCCCTCTGTCAAAAGACTGGCGGCACTCGTCCCCAAATTTACCCTCGATGAACAAGCGCTCGTTCCGCTTCAAGGCGTGTTGCTGACGCACGGCACTGAAGTCCTGCTGAATGCCGCGCCGGCGATCGCCTCTACCGGAATTCATCCATTCTCGACCGATCCGGCCCGGACACGAGAGCTGCTTCTGCAGTCGGGAAACTTCGAACTGCAGCGCGGCGTCGAAGTTATCTCCGTGTTGAAAGAACAGCACCGGATCATCGGCGTGCGTGCCCGCCGTTTGGATAGCGGCGTCGAAGAGGATATTCTGGCGGAGCTGACTGTCGGCGACGACGGCGCGCACTCGCAGGTGCGCTCGGCCTGCGGAATTGGAATCCGTGTGCGCCAGTTTCCATTCGACTTTCTGTGCTTCGGCTTTGACTGGCCGCAAACGTTCGAACCCGCTGTCGTGCGAGGCTGCATCAATGTCGCGGAGCTGCGTTCGGGCATCGCCGCGCTGGCCTGCATGCCCCTGCCCGCTGCAAAAGGTGCCGGGCTGATTCCCGTGCGGCCGCGCATTTTCGAAGACACTTCGTCAGCACAGGCCGCTTTTGCCAGGCTGCTTGACAATAATCCACAGTTCGCCTGCGTCGTAGCCGGCCGTCGCTTTCCGGATGACTTTGCGCGCGTCCGGCGGCACTGGGGCCATGCTGAAACGTATAGCGCGCCGGGCGCAGTGCTGATCGGCGACGCGGCACATCCGGTCAGTCCCGCCGGCGGACAAGGTGCGAACATGGCCATCGCAGACGCTGTCGTGCTTGCCGAAGCGCTGCTCAGCGGCGCGCCTGGAGCGCTGCAGGCGTATGAACGACGGCGGCGAGAAGCCAATGCGCGTTCACTGAGCATCACGCGGCAAACGGCTTTATTGCTGTCGCTGCCGGAGTGGGCCGGAGCCTCGCTGTTGCCGCTGGGAATCCGCTACGGTCTAAGCCGCGCGGATGTTATCGAGCGCGGTCTGCGCTTCATTTCCAGCGCGTTCGAGGATTCATGAATTGTAGATGCGAAAGTACTTTCCGCGCTATCTCTCCTGCGACCGCGGGTGTGAAAAATGCTTATTTGAGAGAGTTTGTATCCGCCTTGGGCGAAAATGTGTGGTTTAATTAGAGCGTGTTCTGCTGCGTTAGCGTTGTTGCCTGTATTGTCCTCAGGATTGCAGCACAGTAATTCACCCAAAGACGAGAGCCAACGAGTATGAAAAGGGACCGCACACGCAGACGGAAACGGGTCAAGGCGATTCATGCTGAAATAGAGCGGTGTGAGCGTAAAAAAGACAAGACACTGAACTTGTCGGCGGACCCCGAAAAGGGCGTTGAAAGCGGAATAGCCAAATCGTCGGCTGATGACGCGTGATACGGTCAGGCTCAGGGCTTCAGCACGGGCTCCGTTGGAAGTACGACGATGAAGTCCGTTCCCTGTGCATCTGAACTCTCGACACGAATCGTGCCTCGGTGAGCTTCAACCATAGCCGACACGAGCGCCAGCCCCAGGCCCCATCCGGTTCCACTTATTGCATTCGCGCTGCGCCGGTAGCGCCGAAAAAGCTCCTGTTGCTCAACTGGGGGGATCGGGTTCCCGTCGTTGTGAACCGTGAGCGTTGCAGAGTCGTCTTTTCTTTGCGAGACCGTCACCCGGACCCGCCCGCCCTGCCGGCCATACTTGAGCCCGTTGATAGCCAGGTTTTCGATGACGCGGCGCAGACCTTCGCGATTCCAGTGGCCGGTGACCGGCTGAGTCGCCTCGACGTCGAATACATCTCCGTGCGTCTCGGCCATTTCCACCATCACTTCGCCGGCGAGCAGGTCCAGCCGCATGATTTCGCTATCCAGCAGAATTCCATGTCCAGCACGGAAACGGCTGACATCGAGGAGCTCGCGAATCATTTTCTCGAGCCGATTCATCTTCTCGTCGATCTTTTCCGCGGCGCGCACGACATGTTCGACGTCTTGCGGAGTGCGCTTGATCATCTGAGCATTCAGTTTTGCGACAGCGATTGGATTTCGAAGGTCGTGCATCAGTGTCATGGCGAATTTTTCGAGATGGTCCTGCTGCGTAGAGGCGAACTCGCTGGCGGCATTCATTACCGCAGCTTCCATGGCTCCGAAAATAATATCCTTCTCTTCTGCGGAGAGCGGCGCCTCTTCTTCCACCACATCAAAGACGACTTCGCGCAAAATATGCATTTCCGAAATCATATCGGCTAGTGTGTAGGCTACGGTGGCGGCGCGCACGCTTCCGTGATTTCGAGCAAAGTGAATTGACTCGATTTTCTTCTGCTTCAGATCAAGAGCCGACTGGATTTTCCTGGAGGTTAGCGAGTTCGCCAGTTGCGTCAGAAAACCTCTCAAATCGTTCTTCAGCACCGGGGAGGTAACGGATGTTGACGATTGAATCTCCTGAAGAACACGGCTCTCCCACAGTTCCAGGATTCTCTCAATATTCTGCTTTAGGTATGCGCTCGGATTAGCCATGAACAGCGGCCCCTTTCGGGAGCAATTAAGCAACTGCCGGGCTATCTTGCAGACAGCGACCGCGACCTATGTTTATCAGCGTTTATATGATCAGAAGCAAAAATACATAAACGTTGCAGCGGACGAGAAAGCGCCCGCACACGCGCTAATAATCAGAGGAAACATTCGGATCACATCGAATACGCGAGAGGGCCTAACGATAGGTCCACGGGAATTTATGCATTCCGTTCCGAAGCTGACATCAATAGTTCGATTGTTTTAGACAGGACGGGGTGCAGAACTTTGCGGGTTGAGATGAAGCATCAGGCGACTCAATCACGCGGCGCGGTCGGTTTTGGCGGGCTTCGTCTTCGAGAACGGGTAGCCCTCGGAACGGCTGCTCTGCTCGGCGGCAGAGAGCTTGATATTGCTGACGTGAGCGATCAGCACCGGGTCGTCGGCGTCCGAGACCAGGATTGAGCAGGCGTCTTTGTAAATCTGCTGGCTGAGCATCGTCGGTGCATTCATGGCGGCAATCTCCTGCTTTTGTAGCGTCCTCAGCGATTCCTCACTATCCATTTGCTTAAAGAGCGGCAAATCAAACATGAATTCTCAAAAGATTTTTGAAGAAGCATCATAATTTTTTCTGCACGTGTGATTGCACGTGCAATTCACCTGTGCACGCAGGGAACAAGCGCCCCAAGCGCCCCCTTGCCCGGCCTTGGAGATTGCACTTTCCCGCTGGGGTGCTCTTGCTAAAAAAGGCAATATGAGCAACGCGAATCAGCCCATCGATCCCAGCCCTATCCTGCAGACCGCTTTCGCCTTCTGGTCTTCCAAGGTCCTGCTGACCGCCGTCGAATTCGGTGTGTTTACGAAACTCGCCAACCGCAGCATGACCGGCGCGGAACTCGGCGCCGAGCTGGGGTTGCATCCGCGCGCCATCAGCGATTTCTTTGACGCGCTCCTGGCCATGAAATTCCTTGAACGCGACGGTAACGGCTCCGCGGCGAGATATTCCAACACGCCGCTGAGCGCGCTGTACCTCGACAGCAACAGCCCGCGCTATATCGGCGGAATCCTGGTGATGCTCAACAGCCGCCTCTTCAAATTCTGGAACGATTTGCCGGAGGCGCTGCGCACCGGAAAGCCGCAGAATGAAATCAAGCACGGCCAGAAGGGCCTTTTCGAAGAGCTCTATGCCGAACTGCCGCGGCTGGAGCAGTTCATGGCCGCGATGACCGGGCTTTCGCGCATCAACTTCGAAGCCTTTGCCGCAAAGTTCGACTTTTCACGCTTCACGAGTCTCTGTGATGTCGGCGGCGCAACGGGTCTGCTCAGCATTGAAGTGGCCAAACGGCACCCGCAACTGCGCTGCATTTCGTTTGATCTGCCGGCCGTCGAGCCGATTGCGAAAAAACACATCGCTGCCGCGGGGCTGAGCGACCGGATCAGCACGGCGTCCGGTGATTTCTTCAAAGACGCTCTGCCGCGCGCCGACGTGATCACGATGGGAATGATTCTGCACGACTGGAACCTCGACAAGAAAAGACATCTGATCCGCGCGGCCTATGACGCACTTCCGCCCGGCGGCGCACTGGTCGCGATCGAAGCCCTGATCGATGACGCGCGGCGCGAAAACGTCTTCGGGCTGCTGATGTCGCTGAACATGCTGATTGAGCTCGGTGATGCATTCGATTACACGGGCGAAGATTTCCGCCAGTGGTGCGGCGAGGCCGGCTTCAAGCGCTTTGAGATCATCCCCCTCGCCGGCCCATCGAGCGCCGCCGTGGCGTACAAGTAACATCGCAGGCAATTCACGATCGGCAAAGTTGTGCACGCACGCTCCGCTCAGTCTGCGCTTTGCGGTTGCTTGTTCAGGATTCTTGTCTTCTTTTGGCTCCAACCTGCAAATAGGGTAAGGGAAGTCAGCGCGAAGTTCGGGAGTAGACGAATGACTGACGACATGCAACGCAATTCTACCGTCAGGGTCGATCCGCTGAAACCTTATGCGGCGGTTCTGGAAGTGACCACGGAAACGGTGTGGTTTCAGGATCACACTATTGACGAGGCGATTAAAGTTACCGAAGAGCGCCGTTGCAAGCATGTCCACCTTCAGACCAGCCGAATAGACTTCCTGGCGTCTCCGCGCCTGCGGCAGCTTCAAGGCGTGACAATTCAATTTCCCGTCGAGGACCTGTCAGCGCTCTACAGTTTGCCACATCTCACGCACCTGGCTCTGCCCGAAGGGCTAAAGTCGCATGTTGATTATTCATGTTTCAACAGGCTTCTTTATTTAGGGGGCACGATTCCGAAGAACTACGAAAACCTGCATGCGGCTTCCCGGCTGAAATACGTTCACGTTTTCAGCTATCCGAAGGCCGATCTCACCGAATTCTCGCACTGCCCGGATCTTCGCGAGTTACGGCTGCATGGCGCGGCGTGCAAGTCGCTGCACGGGTTATCCGGCCTTCAGAAACTTGCGCGCATTCATCTTGAAAGCTGCCGCAAGCTCGAATCTGTGTGCGGCGTGGGCCCTGCAAATGCCAGCCTGCACGTCTTTGATGTCACCAACTGCAAAAAGCTCATAAATGCAAACGCGATCGGCGAGCTTCCACATTTAAAAAAACTCTTCCTCTTCGGAATTCATGAACTCGATAGCCTCGACTTCCTGAAGTCGCTTCGCGAACTTGACGACCTGGGAATTCATCCCAGCCGAGTGGGTGTAAAAAACGGCGACTATCGTCCGCTGATCGAAGCGTTGCAGAGGCTGAATAAACTTCATCAGCTCAAGGGATGGAAACCTCTAAAGGATTTTTTA
>Ga0196964_10001540_pt1 | contig 11679 bp, 13 predicted proteins | sample S1_10metaG_FD_148615 | JGI IMG/M metagenome (GOLD analysis project Ga0196964, IMG submission 148615) | Soil microbial communities from Anza Borrego desert, Southern California, United States - S1_10 | ecosystem: Environmental > Terrestrial > Soil > Desert | place: USA: California | collected... | reverse complement strand
CCAGGCGCTCCAGCGCCGCCTTCAATGGACCCTCGCCCGCCTTGTCGAGGGAGGCGGAAAGCTCGGCTTCGGCGGCGGCGTCCAGGGGCTGGGCGCGAGGGCGGGCGCGGCTCGCCGGCGTGCTGGTCGCCTTGGTCTTCACGGGACCCTGCACGATCCGCAGCTTGCCCACAGAATCCTTGCCTAGGAACAGGTTCACCCGCTCCAGGATCTCGGCCGACTGGTGCTGGATCAGCGCGGCCGAGGGCCCGTCCACCTTGATTTCGAGGGTCGTCGGACCGCCGGCGCGCCCCTTCACCAGCTTCGAGGGCTCGGTGCGGCGCGCGAGATTGTCGCCGACGATCTCGCGCCAGCGGGCGACCAGCGCTCCGGTTCCCTGGCCATACTGCTCGTCGAGCTGCCTGACGAACTTGGAGAGTGCGCGGCCAACGGTCGGTGCCGCCCGATGCGGCGGGCGGGTCTTCTTGGTGACGAGGATGCGGGCGGCTTCCTCGGGGGTGGGCAGGCGGCGGCGCATGAAGCCTGTATACCCCGGCGCGTGACCGACGTCCCCGCCCTCCGCCGCGCCCTTTTGGCCTGGTACGACGCCAGCGCCCGCGACCTGCCGTGGCGCGTCGGGCCGCGCGACCGCGCCCGAGGGGTGCGTCCCGATCCCTACCGGGTGTGGCTGTCGGAGGTGATGCTGCAGCAGACGACGGTGCCTCACGCGACGCCGTACTTCCTCGCCTTCACCCGGCGCTGGCCGACAGTCTCGGACCTGGCCGCCGCCGAGGACGGGGAGGTCATGGCCGCTTGGGCGGGGCTCGGCTACTACGCCCGGGCCCGCAACCTGCTGGCCTGCGCCCGGGCGGTGACGGCCGACCTCGACGGCGTCTTCCCCGATACGGACGAGGGGCTGAGGGGCCTGCCGGGCGTGGGCGCCTACACGGCCGCGGCGGTGGCGGCGATCGCCTTCGACCGGCCGGCCAATGTCGTCGACGGCAACGTCGAGCGGGTCGTCTCGCGGCTGTTCGCCGTGGAGACCCCGCTGCCGCACGCCAAGCCCGAGCTGAAGCGGCTCGCGGCGACGCTCGTCACCGGGGAGCGGCCGGGCGACTGGGCCCAGGCGCTGATGGACCACGGCGCGACCATCTGCCGGCCGAAGCAGCCGCTGTGCGACCGCTGTCCCGTGGCCGCCTTCTGCGCGGCCCTGACGCGCGGCGACCCCGAGACCTTTCCGCGGAAGGCGAAGAAGGCCGACCGCCCGCGCCGCCACGGCGTGGCCTGGCTGGTGGAAGACGATGGCCGCTTCGCCCTGGTCCGGCGTCCGCCCAAGGGCCTCCTCGGCGGCATGCTGGGGCTGCCGACCACCGACTGGCGCGCCGAGCCCTGGGGCGACGCGGAGGCGCTGGCGTCAGCGCCCGTGGCCGCCGACTGGCGCGAACTTGGAGTCGTGGATCATGTGTTCACCCACTTCGCGCTCACGCTCAGGGTGTTCGGCGCGAAAGCTCAGGCGCCGCGCGAGGCGGTGCTGGTGGGGCGTGAAGGTCTGGCGGCGCTGCCGAGCGTGTTCCTGAAGGCCGCCCGGCTGGCGCTCAGTTCATCTGCGCGCGCACCTGGGCGCGCAGGGCGTCGATAGAGACGAAGCCCTTGTCCGACTTGAAGCGCCAGTAGGTCCAGCCGTTGCAGGCCGGCGCGCCTTCGAGCAGGGCGCCCAGCTTGTGGATCGAGCCGGTCAGGCTGCCGTGCACCAGGGAGCCGTCCGCCCGCACGCGCGCCTCGCGCTCGCCCTTGGGGCAGTAGAGCCGGTCGCCGGGCCGCAGCAGGCCCGCCTCGACGATCGAGCCGAACGGGATGCGCGGCTCGGACTTCTTCGAGCCCATGACCTCGAGGTCCTCGGGGCTCGCGGCCGTGACCTTGTCGATCCGCTTCTTCGCCAGCTTGGCGTAGTTCGGATCGCGCTCGATGCCGATCCAGCGACGGCCCAGCCGCTTGGCCGCAGCGCCCGTGGTTCCGGTGCCGAAGAAGGGGTCGAGCACCACGTCGCCGGGCTTGGACGCCGACAGCAGCACGCGGTGCAACAGGGCCTCGGGCTTTTGGGTCGGATGCGCCTTCTGCCCGTTCTCGTCCTTCAGCCGCTCCTCGCCGGTGCACAGCGCCAGCGTCCAGTCCGAGCGCATCTGGACGTCTTCGTTGAAGGCCTTCAAGGCGTCGTAATTGAAGGTGTAGCGCTTCTGGTCGCGCGACTTGGCGGCCCAGATCAGGGTCTCGTGGGCGTTGGTGAACCGCGTGCCCTTGAAGTTCGGCATCGGGTTCGACTTGCGCCAGATGATGTCGTTCAGCACCCAGAAGCCCAGGTCCTGGATCGCCACGCCCAACCGGAAGACGTTGTGGTAGCTGCCGATGACCCAGAGCGTCCCGTCGTCCTTCAGCACCCGGCGGCACTCGGCCAGCCACTCGCGGGTGAAGCGGTCGTAGTGCTCGAAGCTGGCGAACTGGTCCCACTCGTCGTCGACGGCGTCGACCTTGGAGTTGTCCGGGCGCAGCAGGTCGCCGCCGAGCTGGAGGTTGTAGGGCGGGTCGGCGAACACGAGGTCCACCGAGCGGTCGGGCAGGGTCTTCAGCACCTCGATGCATTCGCCGACGTGGACGACATCAAGCTTGGGCGCGGCGCTCATCGAAACCCCCGACATGAGTCCGACACCCTTGGGCGAACGCGGTAAACGGCCGCTTAAGGGGAGCCGTTCGGAACGCGACTCCGTGCGCGGCGTTCTTGCCGGCTCAAGTCGGGGCACATCGCCAGGAGTAAGCCCCGTGGTCGCGTCGCCTTCGACCCCTGATCCCGATTTCCACTATCGCCCGGCGCGCGTCGTCGCGCCCCGCGCTTCCGTCCGCAGCCGCCGCCTCGCCCGCGCCCGCGCCGCCGCCCCGGTGGCCGAGCCCCGCTACGGCATAGCCGTCATCGGCGGCCTCATCGCCCTCACCGCCGGCGCGTGGCTCGGCGCCTGGATGCAGATCGTCTAGCGGAACAAGGCCCTGTGGCGCGCATTCCGCCTGTCTCGTTGTACGGAAAGGACAAGCCATGGATGGCGTAGGCATCATCGGCGCGATCATCATCGGTATCGCCGCCGGCTTCATCGCCGAAAAGGTCATGCGCCGCGATCACGGCCTGATCACCAACCTCGTCGTCGGTCTGCTGGGCGCCCTGCTCGGCGCCTTCCTCGCCAGCATGCTCGGCATCGACTTCGGCGGTTGGGTCGGCAGCCTGATCGTAAGCGCGATCGGCGCGATCCTGCTCCTGTTCCTGCTGGGCCTCGTGAAGCGCCCGGCGCGCAGGTAGCGCACCTCACTCCGGCAGGGCGTCGAACTCCAGATCCGTCTCGAGTTCGGAGCCCTCGTCGGTGAAATCCAGGCTGAGCTGACCCAGCCCCAGAACCCGCTGCACGCGCGGGAAGGTCATGCGGTGGATCGGCGTGGGGCCGAGCGCCTTCAGCGCCTTCGCGTGTTCCGGCACGCCATAGCCCTTGTGCCTGGCGAAGCCGTATCCCGGAAACACCCCGTCCATCTCGATCATCAGCCGGTCGCGCGCGACCTTGGCCAGGATCGACGCCGCCGCGATCGACACCGACAGGGCGTCGCCGCCCACCACGGTGCGCACCTCGCAGGGCAATGGAAAGCGGTAGTTGCCGTCGACCAGGGCGACGATCGGCGCCGGCTGGAGCTGCTCCACCGCCCTCAGCATCGCCTTGCCCGAAGCGTGCAGGATGTTGAGCGTGGAGATCTCGTCGACGTCGGCCGACCCCACGGCCCAGGCCAGGGCCTTCTCCTTGATCGCCAGCTCCAGCGCCTCGCGCTTCTCGGCGGTCAGCTTCTTGGAGTCGTCTAGCCCCTTCGGGATCTTCTTCGGATTGAGGATGACGGCGGCGGCCACCACCGGTCCGGCCCAGGGCCCGCGCCCCGCCTCGTCCACGCCGCAGACCACGACCTCGCCGCAGCCCTTCTCGAGCCGGTAGTGGGGACCGGCTTTGCGTTTGGGCTTGGCCTTTGCGGCGGCGGCGGGCATGACGCCAGCCATAGCGCCGGGCGCGCGGTCGCGGAAGCGGGCCGCTATGTCGCGGCGCCCCGTCCCTGCTTCCAGGCTAAACCATCACCCCATGAACGAGACCGTTCTGCGCATGGCCGCCTTCTTCGGCGTGTTCGCCGTCATGGTGGCCTGGGAGCTGGCGGCGCCGCGCAAGCTGCTGGACGCCGGGCGGCGCGCACGCTGGCCAGGCAATCTGGGTCTGCTTCTCGTGTCGGCCGTGCTGGTGCGACTGCTCGCGCCGGCTGGAGCCGTCGCGGGCGCGCTGTGGGCGGCGGACGCCGGGTTCGGCCTGCTGAACCTCGTGGAGCTGCCGCCGGTCGTGACGATCCCGGCCACCTTCCTGCTGCTGGATCTGGTGCTCTGGGGCCAGCACGTGGCCTTCCACCGTGTGCCCCTGCTCTGGCGGCTGCATCGCCTGCACCACTCCGACACCGAACTCGATGCGACCACAGGCCTGCGCTTCCACCCGATCGAGATCGGCCTGTCGGTGCTCTTGAAGTTCGCCGCCTGCGCGCTGATCGGCGCGGACGTGGTCGGCGTGGTGCTGTTCGAGGTGCTGCTGAACGCGGCGGCCATGTTCACCCACGGCAACGTGCGCCTGCCGGGCCGGATCGACGGCTGGGTGCGCCGGGTGCTGGTCACCCCGGACATGCACCTGATCCACCACTCGGCTTGGCGGCCGGAGACGGACTCGAACTTCGGGACCATATTCTCGTGGTGGGACCGGCTCTTCCGCACCTATCGCGGTGCGGCGCGTGAGGATGCGCCGTTCGTGGTCGGGCTGGAGGAGTTCCGCTCAGCGGAGGACAGGCGGATCGACCGCCTCCTGGTCCAGCCGTTCAGGACCCCGCCTGTTCCCGGACCTCGGCGTGGCGGAAGCACGTCACGAGGTGGTCGTTGACCATGCCGGTCGCCTGCATCCAGGCATAGACGATCACCGGCCCGCAGAACTTGAAGCCCCGGGCCTTCAGCGCCTTGGAAACCTCGACCGCCAGCGGGGTCTGGGCCGGCACGCCGGACATCGCGTCGAACCGGTTCTGGATAGGCCTGCGGTCCGGCAGGAAGCCCCAGCAGAAGTCTGCGAAGTCCTCGCCCCGGTCCCGCATCTCCAGATAGATCTGCGCCCCCCGTATGGCGGCGTCGATCTTCGCGTTCGATCGCACGATGCCGGGGTCGGCCATCAGCCGGGCCCGGTCCGCCTCGCCATAGCGCGCCACCTTCTCCGGATCGAATCCCTCGAACGCGGCGCGGAACGCCTCGCGCTTTCGCAGGATGGTGATCCACGCGAGCCCGGCCTGGAACCCGTCCAGCACCAGCTTCTCCCACAGCGCGCGACTGTCGTACTCGGGCACGCCCCATTCCTCGTCGTGGTAGGCGACGTAGAGCGGATCGTCCTTGGGCCAGGGGCAGCGCGGGCGGGATTCGGTCATGGGGTGACAGCTTGCGTGAGGGAGAACGAAATGGCAACGCTTGGTGCGCGGATAACGGCGCCCAGCTTCGCCGTCGCGGTTGCTGGGTTCCGGCTCTCCGCCTTCGGCTACGGCCGGAATGACGGGAGGAAGAGGTGAGGGAGGACGGGGAGCGCTATCCGTTTGTTGCGACCTACATCGTGGCGAGTGCGCGGAACGGCACGCTCTACCTCGGTGTCACCAGCAACCTCGCCGCGCGGGTGATGCAGCACAAGAAGGGTCTGCTCGACAGTTTTTCCAAGCGCTATGGCTGCACCCGGCTGGTCTGGTTCGAGCGTCACGCCAGCATGAAGGAAGCCATCCTGCGCGAGACCCGGGTGAAAGGGTGGCGCCACCAATGGAAACTGGACCTAATCGAGCGCGACAACCCCGATTGGCGTGACCTGTCTGATGGCTGGTACGACGAGACCACCAGCCTCTGGCTCCTGAACCCGAACTCCCCCTAACTCCCGTCATTCCGGAAAGCGCGCAGCGCTTATCCGGAACCCAGCAAGCGCCACCTCGACGCTGCAGCCGGCGCCGTTGCATCGCGGCAGCGGCATGGGGAGCTACCCGTCCCGCTCCACGAACCACCCCGGCCGCTCCACCCGCGCCGGCCTGCCGTCCACCGTCAGCTCCCCTTCGATCCGGTCCAGCCGCAGCAGCGCCATGGCCCGCCCGTCGCGGCCGGTCAGCACCTCGCCGGCGCGCAGGTCGCCGTTCAGCACCTCGGCCCCGAACGGCAGCGCCTCGCCCTCGAAGGCGATGGGCAGCATGCGGTTCTTGATGATCCCGCGGCGCTTCATCCGCGAGGTGGTCTCCTGGCCGACGAAGCAGCCCTTCCTGAAGTCGATGCCGTTCAGCAGGTCCCAGTTGGCCTCGATGGGATAGGTCTTGTCGGGGATCGCATCGCGGGCCGGGTCGGGCACGCCGAGCGCCAGCCGGTGAAGGTCGTAGCCGTCCTCCGTCGCCTCCTGCACCACGGCCTCGCCGTAGATGCGGCGGCCGAGCTCGGGCAGGCGGGGGTCGGGCGCGCCCTCGGCCAGGTCGCCCCAGCTCGCGAACACGCCTCGCTCGTCCCTGGCGATCTCGACCTTCGAGCGCAGGCGGTAGAGCGTCAGCCGCGAGAGCAGGGCGTCGCGCCGATCCGCCGCCACGTCGAGCAGGGCTCCGTCTTCCTCGCCGACCACGAACAGGTCGAACATCACCCGGCCCTGCGGCGCCAGCAGGGCGGCGAAGCGGACCTCGCCGGCTGCGAGCGTCTCCACGTCCTGCGTCACCAGTCCCTGGAGGAAGGCGCGCCAGTCGGGCCCGGCGACACGGAGGAGGGCGCGGCTGTCGAGGCGAGCGGTCGGCATGGCTTGGCATGTAGGCCATGGACCTGCGGCGACAAAGCCCGCCCACGGATCGTTAACGCGCTATAATCGGCGTCAATGGCTGCCAGCTTCCCGATTCTCTGCATCCTGGAATCCCGGCCCGAGGACGCGATCATGTCCTCCGGGCTGCTGCGCAAGCTGCGCGAGGAGATCCCCCAGGCGAGCTTCACCCTGGTCGGCTCCGACGCCTCCGCGCCGCTGTTCCGGGACATGCCCGGGCTGGACGAGCTGCTGGTCATCGAAGGCGACGGGCGGGGCGAACGGTTCAAGCTCTGGAACCGCGTGCGGGCCCAGAAGTGGGGCCTGGTCGTGGACCTGCGCGGCACCGACCTGTCCGGATGGCTGAGCCGGCGCAAGCGGGCGGTGCGCAAGCCCTGGCCCAAGGACGAGCCCGTTCCGCACAAGGTGATCCAGGCCGCGCGCGTGCTGCAGGTCGAGGACGACCCGCCCGCGCCCTGGCTCTACACCGACGAGGAGACCGACGCCCAGGTCGACGAGTTCCTGGCCACCTACGCCAAGCCCGGCGACGGACCGATCCTGGCCATCGGACCGGGCTCCGACTGGATCGGCAAGGTCTGGCAGGCCGAGCGCTTCGCCAAGGTCGCGGGCACCCTCCTGGGCCCCGACGGGCCGATGTCGGACGGGCGCCTTCTGATCGTGGGCGAAGAGGCCGACCGCGAGGCGGCGCACACCATCCGGATGACCGTCGCGCGCGAGCGGGTGATCGAGGCTCAGGGCCGTCTCGACCGGCTGCAGACCTGCGCCCTGCTCAAGCGCTGCCGCATGTACGTCGGCAACGACTCCATCTGGACCCAGCTGGCTGTCGCCGCCGGCATCCCCGTGCTGGGCGTGTTCGGGCCCTCCGACGAGAGCCTGGAAGGGCCCTTCGGTCCCTATTGCCGATCGGTGCGCGGGCCGAAGTCCATGGACGACTTCCGCAAGCACGACCCCAAGCTGAACCAGACCATCAATCACATGTACGACGTACCGGTGGACAAGGTGGTCGAAGCGGCGTTGAAGCTGCACGCCGACAGCGAGGCTCAGCGCGAGGCGGCCTGATATGGCTCAGACCTTCGACTTCATCGTCCGCGGCGGCGAGGTGGCCAACCACGCCGGGCGCGGGCTCGCCGATGTCGGCGTGCGCGACGGGAAGATCGCGTTCGTCGGCGACCTGTCGCAGGCTTCGGCCGGGGAGGTGTTCGACGCCACGGGCCTGACGGTGCTGCCGGGCGTCATCGACACCCAGGTGCACTTCCGCGAGCCCGGGCTGGAGTGGAAGGAAGACCTCGAGACCGGCTCTCGCGCCGCCGTGCTGGGCGGAGTCACGGCGGTGTTCGAGATGCCGAACACCGAGCCCAACACCACCGACCCGACCACCCTGGCCGACAAGCTCGACCGCGCCTACGACCGCATGTGGTGCGACCACGCCTTCTACATCGGCGGGACTCACGAGAACGCCGCCTTCCTGGGCGAGCTGGAGCGCCTGCCGGGCTGCTGCGGGGTGAAGGTGTTCATGGGCGCCTCCACCGGGACCCTGCTGGTGCCGGACGATCCCGGCGTGGCCGACATCCTGCGCCACACCAACCGTCGCGCCACCTTCCATTCCGAGGACGAGTACCGCCTGGCCGAGCGCCGCCCGCTGGCGCGCACCGGAGACTGGACCAGCCATCCGGAGGTGCGCGACGCCGAGAGCGCGATGCGCTCGACCGAGCGCCTGGTGCGCATCGCCCGCGAGCTCGGCAAGCGCATCCACGTCCTGCACGTCACCACCGCCGAGGAGATCGCCTTCCTCGCCGCGAACAAGGACGTGGCGACGGTCGAGGTCACGCCCCAGCACCTCACGCTGGAGGGGCCCGAGGCCTACGAGCGGCTCAAGGGCCTGGCCCAGATGAACCCGCCGATCCGCGACCACCACCATCGCATGGGCCTGTGGGCCGGCGTGCAGCAGGGCGTCGCCGACGTCATCGGCTCCGACCACGCGCCACATACGCTGGAGGAGAAGGCGCGGCCCTATCCGGCGTCTCCCTCGGGCATGCCGGGCGTCCAGACGCTGGTTCCGATCATGCTCAACCACGTGGCCGAGGGCCGGATGACGCTGGAGCGCTTCATCGACCTGACCAGCCACGGCGCCCAGCGCGTGTTCCAGATCGCCGGCAAGGGCCGGATGGCCGAGGGCTGGGACGCCGACCTGACCATCGTCGACCTGAACGCCGTGCGCACCCTGAAGCACGAGGACATGGCGAGCCGCTGCGGCTGGACCCCCTTCGACGGTATGACCGTGAAGGGCTGGCCCGTGGCCACCATCGTCCGCGGCCGGGTGGTCATGCGCGAGGACGAACTGATCGGCGCCGCCGGCGGCCGGCCGGTGCGCTTCCAGGAGACGCTCTCCGCGTGACGAAGAACGTACTCTTCGTCTGCAGCCAGAACGCCTTGCGCAGCCCCACCGCGGAGCAGGTCTTCAGCGACTCGCCCGGCATAGAGGTCAGCTCCGCCGGTCTCAACAACGACGCGCACAACCCCCTGACCGACGAACAGGTCGGCTGGGCGGACATCATCTTCGTGATGGAGCGGTCTCAGCGGAACCGACTGTCGAAGAAGTTCCGGCGCTGCCTCAAGGCGCGGGTGGTCGTCCTTGGGATTCCCGACGACTACGACTTCATGGATCCCGACCTGGTCCGCCTCCTGGAGGCCAGGGTGCCACCCTTTCTCCCTCGGACCTGATCAGCCCGCCATCGTCGCGTTGTCGATGACGAAGCGGTACTTCACGTCGCTCCTCAGCATCCGCTCGTAGGCCTCGTTGATCTGTTCGGCGCGGATCATCTCGATGTCGGCCGTGATCCCGTGCTCGGCGCAGAAGTCGAGCATCTCCTGGGTCTCGGGGATGCCGCCGATCATCGAGCCGGCGATCGCGCGGCGCTTGAACACCAGCGGACCTACGCTGGGCGCCGGGTGCGGGTGCTCCGGCACGCCGACCAGGCACAGGGTCCCGTCGCGCTTCAGGAGGCTCGTGAACATGTCGAGGTTGTGACTCGCGGCGACCGTGTCGAGGATGAAGTCGAAGCTCATCATGTGGCCGGCGAGCTGCTCCCGGTCGCCGGTGACCACCACCTCGTCGGCGCCCAGGTCCAGCGCGTCCTGCCGCTTCCCCGGCGAGGTGGTGAAGGCCACGACGTGCGCGCCCAGCGCATGCGCCAGCTTCAGCCCCATGTGGCCCAGTCCACCGATACCCACGACGCCCACCTTCTGGCCTGGCCCGACCTTCCAGTGGCGCAGCGGCGACCAGGTGGTGATGCCCGCGCAGAGCAACGGCGCCACGGCCGCGAGCTGCTCCTTTGGATGTCGGATGCTGAGCACGAAGTCCTGGTCCACGACGATGCGCTGCGAATAGCCGCCCAGTGTGTGCCCCGGCGAATCCTGGGTCGGGCCGTCGTAGGTGCCGACGATGCCGACCTCGCAGTACTGCTCCAGCCCCTCCTGGCAGGCCCGGCAGCTGCGGCATGAGCCGACCAGGCAGCCTACGCCGACCGCATCGCCTTCGCGGAAACGGGTCACCTCCACGCCCACGGCGCTCACGTGGCCCACAATCTCGTGGCCGGGGACGCAGGGCCACTGCGGCTGGCCCCATTCCGCGCGCACCGTGTGCAGGTCCGAGTGGCACACCCCGCAGAAGGCGATCTCGATCTGCACGTCGCGCGGTCCGGGCGTGCGGCGGTGGATGTCGATCGGCTCGAGGGGGCGGTCGGCGGCGTAGGCGCCGTAGGCTCTGGTGGCCATGGGGATCTCCGGCTGGACCGGCCCTCAACTGGCGAGAGGCCGATCGGGACGCCTCGGCCCGACGAAAAAGGCCCCGGGGAGAACCCCGGGGCCTGATCCGTGGAGCCTTTGAACGAAGCTTACTTCTTGTTCTCGGGCAGGGTGCACTTGTCACCGCCGCGGCTCTCCGACTGCTGGCAGCTCAGCACCTTGGACGGCGCGCCGCGGGCGGTCGGGAGGTCGACGATGTAGCCGGTCTTGTCGCCGGCGCAGGCCACTTCCAGCACCTCGCCGTCGGTCGCCGAGGCGCCGAGCACGGCGTAGTTCACGACCGTGCAGCCCTTCGCGGCCATCGAGGTGTTGAGGGCGGCGATGATCTGCTGGCGGGTGGTCAGCGAGCACTTGATGGCGCGGCCTTCGGCTTCGATGCAGTCGAAGCTGGTGACGTTGCCGCCGGCGGCGGTCGGGACGAAGGCGACCAGGCCGGTGGCCTTGTTGGCGCACTTGAACTCGACCACGTCGCGGGCGTTGCGCTGGTCCTTGCCGATCAGGCGGAACTCTTCGCCCTGGCAGGTGACGCCCGAGGCGCGCAGGCGGGCCAAGTAGGCCTGCTCGCGGACTTCCAGGGCCGCGGCGGTCGACGACAGCTTGCAGCCTTCGCCGATCTGCTGGGCTTCCACGCACGGGATGGTGCGGGTCACCGCGGCGCCCTTGGCCTCGATCACCAGGCCCTCGGCGCCGGCGCACGCGACTTCATAGAAGTCCGAGCCGCGCGACGAGCCCATCAGGCGGGCGTCGGAGACGTTGCAGGGCTTGCCCGACGCGCGGGCCAGGTTGGCGACGAACGCCACGCGGTTGGCCTTGGGCGTGAACTTGCAGTCGTAGGCGCCTTCCACGGCCAGGCAGCTGATGGTCTTCGGCGCCGGGCCACGGACGTTCGAGCGGTCGAACAGGTAGCCCATGCCTTCGGCGCAGCCGATCTCGTAGCGGGTCACGTTGTCTTTCGGGACGACGCCGACGTAGGCGACGTTGTTGATGG
>Ga0196964_10001539_pt1 | contig 11687 bp, 14 predicted proteins | sample S1_10metaG_FD_148615 | JGI IMG/M metagenome (GOLD analysis project Ga0196964, IMG submission 148615) | Soil microbial communities from Anza Borrego desert, Southern California, United States - S1_10 | ecosystem: Environmental > Terrestrial > Soil > Desert | place: USA: California | collected... | reverse complement strand
CACCATCCGGCGCAGGACGTTTATGCTCGGCCGTGAACGTGCTGCGGTAGCCCGGCGCAGGCGCCCACTTCCAGCAGACGACGCTGAGCATCAGGCCACGCGTTCCCACGGGAAGCTGCCGCGCAGCGGCGGCCCGCCCTCGGCGGCGATGCGGGCCCGGGCGGCCGTCACGCCGGCCCGGTCCTGCTCTTCCTTGCGCCCGTAGCGCGTCGTCGAGGCGTCGGCGACCACCTCCCGCGGAACGCGGACCAGCACCTCGGGCAGCATCACCGGCTCGCCGGTCGCGGCCTTCACCCGGTCGCGGAACTCGCCGTCCGACCCGTAGAAGCCGCTGAACCGCTCGTCGTAGCCGCCGACCCGGTCGAAGGTCCTGCGCGTCATGAACCAGCTGTTCGGATGCGGCTTGTAGGGCGTCAGGTCCGGCGCGTCCACGCGGCTGAAGCGGTAGACCTTCGCGTAGTCCAGCGGACCGTCCAGCAGCCGGCGCGCCGTGTCTTCCGGCAGCATGTGATCGATGTCGGTCATGAGCAGCCACGCCGTCGCCGCCTTCTCGGCCGCCAGGTTGCGACAGGCGATCCAGTTCCAGCGGACGTCGACCTGGATCCGGTAGAGGGCGAAGCCGCCGAGGCCCAGATCCGACTCCGGCTTCCGCGCCGGATGGTCGGGGCTGCCGTCGTCCACGACGATGTAGCGGATCCGCTTGCGGACGTCGGGCGCGAGCGCGGCCAGGTGCGCATACTGCCGGGCCAGCATGCCCGGGTTCTCATAGTAGGGGTTGATCAGGGTCAGTTCGCGGGGGCTCACAAGGATCTCCAGGTGGCGGCGAATTCCTTGAACCCCTTGACCTCGCGGACCGGGCCCTCGCGGACCAGGGCGAACCGCCGGCCGAGCTGCTCGGCCCACCAGGCCTTGGGTTGCAGGAGGATGTGGGCGTTGCGCCCGTCCGGCAGGGTCTTGCCCGCCGGCACGAGGCTCACGACGATGAAGGCCCGCTTCAGCGTAACCCGGCGCAAGTCGTCGAGGACCGCGTCGATGCAGTCGGGCTCGACGTGCTCCAGGACGTCCGTGCAGACGACGAGGTCGGCAGGATCCGGGGCGGCGCTCTTGCCCTTGATGGCCGGGTCGTACTCCGCCACGTCCCACCCCTTCAGCGCCCGCTTCAGCGAGCCCTGGCCGCAGCCATAGTCGAGGATGGTCGCCGCGAAAGCCTCGTTGGCGAGGCCGGCCACGTGGGCCGCCCACTTGTCGCCCTTGCCGCCGTAGCCCCGCGGGTCGGCGTGCATCGCCTCCTGCTGGCGGCGGTAGGCCTTGGTGATCAGCGTCATGCGACCCTCTTGGCCGGCCGGCCGGCGAACGACTTCTTGCGGTAGGGGCTCGACTGCTCGGCCCAATCGTAGGCGGCGGGGTGGAACCCGGCGGCCTCGGCCTGGATCAGTTCGCGGTCGAACAGGTCCTGCAGCTCCGGCCGCCAGTGGGCCGCCGTCTCGCCGTCGTACCAGTGCCGGCGGCCCTGCGCCTTCAGCCGCCGCGCGGCGTACTTCAGGTGCGGCTGGTGGGCCATGGACGAGTAGTGGATGATCTTCACGGACGGATCGTCGATCCCGTCGCACCGCTTCAGGTCGATGCAGTTCCACTGCCCCTCGAAGCGGGCCAGCAGTTCGCGGTGCGCCTTCAGGTGGGCCGTGGCATGCCCGTGCTGGCCGCCCATCGCCTTCAGCTTCGCGAGGTCGGGCAGCCAGTGGCCCTGCGCGCAGTCCATCAGCATCACGCAGGTGCGCAGCTTCCCCTCGGTCTCGCGGACCAGCGCGAAGACCCCGGGCGGGATCGGCTGGTCCCACAGCTCGGCGACGTCGGCGCGGACGATCATGTCGCTGTCCATGTAGATCGCCCGGCCCGCGTAGCTGCAGACCGCCGGAATGCTCCAGCGCAGGCCGGTGAACGGCGTCGCCCAGCCATCCGTGTTCCAACCGCCCCACGGCTCGTTCGGAAAGCGCGAGAGCCGCATCCAGACGAGGTCGACCGGGCGGCTGGCGTGCCGACGCAGTGTATATTCCAGCACCGCGCAGCTCTCGGCGTCCTCGCCGCCCGACGCACACCCCACGAACACGCGGATCGGCTCGCTCACGCGATGACCTTACGCACTTCGCCAATCACGCCGACCAACTCGCGAAACGCGTTCGGGCGATGCGCCCTGAGCCAGTTCACCTGCGCCACAGCCGTCTCTTGCAGCACGCGGCGCTCCGCCTTAGTCAGCGGCTCGTCGCGCTCGAGCTTGTCGCCAAGCGCATCGAATTCGGGCGGTACGGGCGGCGGCTTGCGGCTCACAGGAACGCCTCCAGCGGCATGAACGGGAAGAACTTCGCCGCGCTGATCGGGCTGGCGTTCCAGACCTTCACCCCCTCGTCGGCGAGGTCGCGGGCGACGCCGACGGCGGCGGCGAGATGGCGGCGGTGATGCTCGTCCGGCGGCTTCGGCAGGTGGTGGGCGATCTCGTTCGGCTTGAACCAGCGCGCGCCGCTCATGTCGTAGCCGAGGAGCACGATCTCGGTCGCGCCCAGCTGGTAGGCCAGGTTGAGCGCCGAGGTCCCCGCGTCGAGGCCGGCCAGCCAGCCGGGTTCCTTGCACAGCCGGTCCGCCACGTGGGTCCGCTTCATGAACCGCACGTTCGCCGGGAAGCCGGGATAGGCCTTGCGGCAGACGATCAGACCGCCACGAAACCTCGGGAAGAAGTCGGCGCAGACCTGCGCGTCGTCACGCCCCGAGACGAACATGACGTCGGCGTCCGGACGCAGGATCACCGCCTGCTTGATCACGATCACCCGCCCGCGCAGCTGCGCGATCGCCTCGCGCTGCGTTCGCACGCTCGGGCCACCGCCGACGATGAAGCACCGCTCGCCGGCCCACTCGCGCGCCGGCACGAAGCGCGGCGCGGCGAGAGCGGCGTCCTCGACCTCAGCCCTTCTCGTAGTCGAGGCCGGTCCGCCCATCCGCGCCCCGCTTCTTCAGGAACATGCCGATGTGGCCGAGGTCGATCGCGTGAACGCCTTCATGCGCCAGTTCCCACGCCAGCGCGGTCGCCGTCGCCCCCAGGCACAGCAACACGCGCCGGCCGGCGACGTCGCGGCTGATCTCGCGGAAGATCTCGCGCGCCTCGCTCCACGCGTGCTGCCGGGGTCCCACGATCTCGCGCACGGCGTGCGCGCCGGCCAGACGCTCCGCCGTCAGGCTCTTTTCCGACCCCCGCACCAGCACGACGTCCCGCCCGCGCCAGAGGTCGATCACCCGCTCCCAATAGTCAGGCTGGTCGATGTGCGGTGCGCTGTCGGGCCGCGTCACGAACGCCGAACCGTAGACCCCGCCCCGGGCGTAGAGGCCGACGTAGCGCCGGTCGCGGTAGTTGCGCCAGAAGCCTTCCTTGGGGCTCCGGTAGTCGGCGATCCGCGGGATGCACGGCAGGCACGGCCCCGACGTGTCCGCCAGGACCCGCGTCAGCATATTCCGCAGGTGCTGGTCCTGGCGCTGCGACTTCGCCGAGGCGCCCAGCGCCAGCTTCAGTTCGCCGTCGCCGAACCGCGCCAGGCTGCGGCCCGCGTGCGCCGCCTCCAGGGTCGCGCTCTCGGTCAGCACCACGGGATAGCTCACGCGAGGTCGCCCACCCGGTACTTCGCCGACATGGCGTCGATGGTCTTCTGCAGGAGGTCGGCCATCTCCGGCTTGCGCCCGTAGAAGATCTCCACCTGGAACTTCAGGCAGGTGATCAGCTCGGCGGCCACGGCGCTCGGCAGCATCTCGTTCGGACTGTCGTCGCTGACCCGCCAGAAGCCGGCGGTGAAGAACACCCGCACCGCGCCGGCCACGGGCCGCGTGGAAGGCCAGACGTTGTTGTAGGACGGGGCCACCATGGCTCTGCCCCAGCCGCCCGCCTCCACCTGGTAGCGGTCCGCCGCCAGGGTCTGCTCCGTCCCTTGTTCGTCCAGGTAGCGGATTTCGTTCAGCGAGATCAGCGGCGGCAGCGGGACCTCGATGCAGGACGGGAACCGGTCCAGGCGCAGCTCCCAGGTCTGCTCGACCAGCGCCCGGCCCAGGATCCCGTCACGCCCGTCGAAGTGGGCCACGGCCGCATCGATCAGCTGGTCGATCAAGAGGTCGTCGTCGTCGGTCTCGACCTTCAGGTAGGCCTTCGCCGCGTCGAGCGTGAGCGGCCGCGCGGTCGGGCCGTAGACCAGGATCAGGGCCATGCCAGCACCTCTTCGAGCGGGGCCCGCGGAAAGCAGGTGATGGCCGTGCGCCGGCTGCAGTTCACCACTTCCACGCCGAGCTGGGCGAGGCCGGGGGCCATGCGGGTGAAGGCATGCGCCCAGGCGGCGAGGTTGTCAGGGTCGGGGTTGTTGAGGCCGGCCGGGTGCGCGCCGAACCAGTGCAGGGCCCCGTCCTCGCCGGGCATCATGTCGAAGCCGAGCAGGACGATCCGCCGAGCGCCGAGGTGGACCGCGAGGTTGACCGCCTGATAGCCGCTGTTGCCGCCGCGGACGTAGCCCTTGGCGTCAGGTCCCCGGCCGGTGGCGATCCAGTGCGGATCCGTCTCCAGGGCGTGGCCCGGCCGATGCCTCAGCGTTTTGACGCCGGGGACTTCCGAGGCTTGGCAGGAGACTTTGAGCGCGGCGGTTTCGACGCGTGCGCCGACTTTGGACCACCACGCGGTGTCGGCCGCATAGACGGCGTCGGCGAAGGGGCAGGCGCGGATGGCGTCGTTGACGGCGATGATCCGGAGGCCGCCTCGGCCGAGGCCGGCGGCTCGCTCGGCGAGGGCTGCGATGTCGCGCTCGCAGAGGCTTGGGCCTCCGCCGAGGACGGCGACGACGCTTCCGGGCCAGGATCGGGGGCAGCGCCAGACGCCACCGATCCCTTCGAAGGGTTTTCCGCCTCATCGGCGGGGGCGGCCGTCTTCTTGGCGAGAACCCAGATCCGGGCGGAGACTTCCGGCAGGTCGTAGGTCTGGCCGGCCTCGTAGGTGGCGACGATCTTGCCGCCGCGCGTCTTGTGGCTGGTCGTATGGAAGGTGATCCGCATCGGGACGCCTCCGGAGGGGAGCGAACGGCGCGCGCACGGCGTGCGCGCTGCCGAGAGAACTGGAAGCCGGCCCCGGCGCGGCTCAGGCGACCCTTCGGGGAGCGAAGGGCCTACCCGCGCCGGGGCCTACACGCCGGCTAGGCGCGATCCTCCAGGGCGACATACGGGCTGCGGGTCAGCTGGCTGTTCCGCGGCGTGATGGGGGTCTCCCACCACGGCTTGCCGCCGAGCCGCATCACCCACCGGAAGGCCGTCATGTCGTAGTCGAACCACAGGTGCATCGACACGTCCTGGCGGATGCCGCCGACCTTCTGCAGGGTCAGGTACTCCTTCAGGTCGACCAGCGAGATGTCGCCGGTCACGCCCAGCTCCTTCGCGCTTTCGCTGGCGATCACCGGCCGGTTCAGCAGCCGCGCGTAGGGCGCGTCGCTGAGGCCGCCCGGCGGCAGGTAGACGGGAACCGAGGTGTTCCCCGACGAAACCGGGAACGCCAGCTTCATCAGCTGCGGCTCCACGTCCTGGTTGATGATCCAGACCGCGCGGCGGCGGTTCCGGTCGGGCATCCGGGACCACATGTCGACGATGTTGTTGAAGGTGACGGTGCCCGCCGCCTGGCCGCTTTCGGCGGCCACTTCGATCAGGGCGCCCGACTGCAGGAAGCCCTTCATCTCGCCGACGCCCGTGCCGTCCACGATCTCGTCGTTGATCTTCGCGGCGAAGGCCTCGGGGGTCTTGCTGCGCAGCCAGTTCGAGAGGCCGGGGGCGTCGTCGAGCAGCTCGTCGGTCACCGGCACGAGGGCGGTGATCTTGGCCAACGTCACCGTCACCTGGCCCAGCGCCGGCTTGGAGGGCGTCTTCTGGGCGCCCTCGGCCGTGCGATAGACCCGGATGCCGCTCGCCGAGCCCGGGTTGGTCTCGTCGGTCGGGTAGGTGATGTTGTTGCTGTCCGTGGTCTGCTGGTCGGTGAGGCCCAGCATCGACTCCTCGCCCTGGATCTTCTTGATGATCTCGGTGCGGAAGTCGGGCGGCACGGCGTAGCCGCCGTCGGCGGGAACGCTTTCCGAGGCGTGCTCGGAAGGCGAGGCCGCGTTCTTCGTGAGGCGCGGGTCGAGGTTGCGGGCGCCCGGGGTCTGGGCCTCCCGGACCTTCATCGCGAACTCGCCGAAGCTGTTGAAGCCCCACTTGCCGGCGTCCTTGGGGTCGATGGGCTGCGGCAGGACGCGCCGCGAGCGGCGCTCGGTATCGCCGCTGTTCAACGTGTCGTCCGGGTCGGTGCGGCGGCCGTTGGGCGTGGCAAGCCGCTGCGACGCCGCCTCCATGCGTTCGCGGCGATCGATCTCGTTCTCGACCTGATCGAACGTCGCGAGGATGGTCTCGATCTCGCGCTCTTCATCCGCGGTCAGCCGGCGCTTTTCGGCGTCGGCCTTGGCCTGGATGTTGTTCATCTGCGTGTTGAGCGTGAGCAGCTCGTTGCGCAGGTCCTCGAGCGTGCCGGGGACGTCGTTGAACACCGCGAGACGGCCGCCGTGCTTGGCCAGTTCGGCCAGGGCGACGTCCATCGGGTGGGCCGCCGCGGGCGCGACGGACAGAGCCGCGGCCATCGCCGCAGCCGAAAGGAGCGCGAAGCGCTTGGTCATGGCTCGTTCCTAGTTGGAGGGAAAGGTCCGCCGGTACTCAGGCGGGTACGCTGATGCCGCGCCTGCGAAGCGCGGCGGCAGCCTTGGCGATCGCCAGGTGGGGCTTGCCCACCTCGTCGGCCGCTTCGGGCTGTTGGGGAGAGGCCGGGGCCTCGGGTTCGGCCGGCGCGGCCGGCTCGGCCGCAGCAGCGGCCTTCAGCGTCTCCGGCGCATGGCGGAAGGCCGAGACGTCGACATCGGCGAACGCCGCCTGCTCGACGGCGTCGGTGATCGCGTCCACGAAACCGGCCGCCAGGGCCTCCTCGGCGTTCATCCAGGTTTCGTCGTCCATCATCGCCGAGAGGTCCTCGGCGGTCTGGCCGGTGCGCAACTCGTAGGTGTCGACGATGGCGCCCCGGATCTTGTCCAGGCTGTCGGCCATCTTGCGGAAGTCCTTGGCCTCGCCGACCGCCACGCCCCACGGGTTGTGGATCATCACCAGCCCGTTCACGGCGATGCGGATCTCGTCGCCGGCCATGGCGATCACCGAGGCGATCGAGGCGGCCAGGCCGTCGATGTGGACGATCTTGCGGGCCCGGTGGCGGCGCAGGGTGTTGTAGATCGCCACGCCCTCGAAGACCGAGCCTCCGCCCGAGTTGATGTAGACGTTCAGCGTCTTCACGTCGCCCAGCGCCTTCAGCTGGTCGGCCATTCCCTTGGCAGTGACGCCTTCCTCCCACCAGCTGTCGCCCACGTTGCCGTAGACCCAGACCTCGCCTTCGTCCTTGGTCTTGGCCTTCACCTCGACCCGCCCGGGCTTGTAGCGGGCGCGGAACGGCACGACGGGGCCGTTGAAGCACGCGAAGGCAGCCGGCGAGACGCCAGCGAGAAGGGCGGTGTTCATCGGACGCTAGTCCTCTTCGGGAGTGTCGTCGGGCGCGGCGGGCTCCGCCGGCGGCGGCAGCTGCGCGGGCGGGGGCTTCGGCGGCTCCAGGGCCCGCTTCAGGGCGCCCACGCCGGGGTTCACCGTGGGGACATCGCCGTCGGGCCCGATGCTGTTCCAGCCGCGCTTACGGCGCGCCTCGTTGCGGGTCATGATCCCGCCGGTCACCAGGATGTTGTCCGTCTCGGCGCGGGTCTTGGCGTCGCCCTCGGCCAGCCACTCGGTGGCCACGCGGGTGCGCAGGTTGCGGCCGGATCCCGGGATCAGCTTCCAGTCGGCTTCCTGCCGCAGGCGCTCGCACCACGGCACGACGGCGTCGCGTTCGAACTCGATGCCTTGGTGTTCGATGTTGTTGTTCGTGGCCCGCAGCAGGTGGGCGATCTTGTGCGGCGGCACCCCGAACCAGCGGCAGACCTCTTCGATCTGGTGCTGGCGGCTCTCGACCATCTGCGCCTTCTCGGGCTCGACCGTCGTGGTCTGCACCTTCAGGCCGCTATCGATGACCATCCACGTCCAGGCGCGATCGCGCGCGTGGTTGTTCTTCAGGGTGTCCTTCAGTTCCTTGATCTTCTCCGGCCCGAGTTTCTGCTCGGACGACAGCACCCCGCCCACCGTGGCGTTGTTGCCGAAGAAGTTCGCCCCGAACCGTTCGGCCGCCGCCGCCAGCGCCAGCGAACGGGCCGCCACTCGCACCGTGTCGAAGCCGCAGATGCCGTCGATCGACGGCCCGTGCAGGTGGAAGACGTCGGGATACGGCAGTTCGACCGTGCCGCCGTCCGCCTGGTAGACCTCGAGGACCAGCGCGCCCGCCCTGCGCTTCAGCTCGCCGCGGTCCGGCGCGATCGGCCACAGGGCGTAGGGCCGGCCGGCGAGGTCGCGCTCGATCTCCGAATAGGCGTCGCCGTAGACCAGGGCCATGATCACCATGGCTTCGCGCCAGGCGAACGGGATCATCTCGTCGTTGGGCCGCAGGTTCAGCAGCCGCCAGGCGATGGTCTCGGGCCGCAGCGTGCGGTCGCCGTTCGGTGCGACCGAGAAGACGTCCCAATTGCTGGACGCGATGGCCTTGGCGATGACGGTCACGCAGGCCCACACCGCCGACAGCCGGAACGCCTCGTCGTGCGTGAGCCAGATGCCCGCCGTCTGATTGCGGCCGAGCTGGGCGAAGTAGTCGCGCTTGGCGTGGCGCGGGCGCTCGGTGACGCGCTGGGCGTTCACCCGCACCAGGCGGTTGACGATCGCGGCCATCAGTCGTCGTCCGCGTCGTCGTCGAAGTCGTCATCGGCCGCCGCCGGCGGGGCGGGGTCGCGGTTCTCCGCATAGAGCCAGCACCCGCGCAGGATCAGGCCGCCCGCCGTGATCCAGCCCGCCGGGCCATAGATCTGCGCGGCCCCGATCACCATGCACGCGCCGCCGCCGATGAAGAGCGCATCCAGCCCGTGGTCCGCGCACGCCGTGCGCGCCGCGGCAAGCAGCTGCGCCACGCGGCGCGGCTTCGGGGCCGGGATGGCGGGGCTCTTGGGCATCGCGGCTCCTACATGAAGTGGACGCTGGGCCCATCGTCCGGCTCGACCCCGGCCAGCGCGACGCCGACCGCCATCACGCCCGTCACGATCCCGTCGACCTTCTCCGCCGAGCGCTTCTTGGCCGGCATGAAGTTCAGGTTGTCGTCGAACCGCACCGCCACGTTCTGCGCCATCCACCGCAGGACCGGGTGGCCGCCGTGGTCCAGCAGGCCCTTGGTCACCAGCAGTTCGAAGTGCCGCGACGGCTCGGCGAAACTCGGGATCCCCTGGCGGAACTTGTGGAAGAACTCGGCGTCGACGCCGTGCTGGCTTTGTAGGTCGGTCACCAGCTTGTGGGCGCACCACGGGTCGTAGGCGAGGCCCTGCAGGTCGTAGTCCTGGCGGGCCTCGAGGATCGCCTTCAGCACCACCTCCTGGTCGACCGCGTCGCCCTCGGTCGTTTCCAGCGCCGGGCCGCCGTTGTGGCCGATGGCGGCGTGGAACTTGTCGTAGGGCACGCCGTCGCCGCCGACCCGGTCCTGCAGCGTCAGCTCCGGCACCCAGAAGCGGCAGAGCACCCGCCACTTCGGGTCCTCGTCGTTCGGCGGGAACACCAGCACGAACGCGGTGATGTCCTTGGTCGACGAGAGGTCGACGGCGCCGTAACACAGCCGACCCTTCAGTGTCTCCGGATAGGCCTTCCACCCGTCCGCCTTCGCCGCGCAGGCGTCCCACTTGCGGATGTTCAGCCAGCGGGTGACCGCGTCGATCCAGATGCCGAGGTGGTAGCACTTGAAGTGCGCCAGGGCCCGCGGGTTGCCGACCGCCTTGTTGGCCTCGATCCGCAGCGCGTGCTTGGTCGGCGACAAGCCCAGGCTGGGGTTCGCCTTCGCCCAGGTCTCCTCGTCGAAGGGATCGTCCGTCTCGTCGGCCGCGAAGATGACCGCAAGGGTCATCGGGTCGATCCGCCGGCCCTCGGCGATCTGCTTGCTCTCCTCGTAGAGCGCCTCGCCCACTCCCGAGCCCTTCAGGCCCGACGTCGAGGCGTAGAGCTCGATCGGCTGAAGCCGCCCGCCAGTCCCTTGCCGCAGGGTGTCGACGATCGCCGTCGACTTCCACTCGTGCATCTCGTCGCCGACGATGACGGTGGGCGCCTTGCCGTGCAGGCCCTCGAGCGAGCCAGGCAGCAGTTCGAACCGGGCCGCCAGCGCCTTGACGTAGAAGCTCTTGCGGTAGGCGATGACCTCCGACTTGAACTCCGGATTGCGGGCGATCATCGCCGCCATCCGGTCGAAGACGATCCGCGCCTGGCTTTCCTTGCGCGCGAAAACGTAGCCCTCGCCCTGCGGGACCCCGTCGATCACGAAGAACAGCAGCGCCAGCGCCGCGAGGAACTCCGACTTGCCGTTCTTGCGCGGGATCCACAGCAGCATCCGGCGGAACAGCCGGACCTGGACGTCCACCGGCTCGTGCGTCTCGGGGTCCAGCACCTCGATGGGGATCTGCCAGCCGACCAGCAGCCGGACCACGATCGCCTGCCAGGTCGAGAGCCGGAACGCCACGCCGGCGAACCGGTCCAGCGTCAGCGTGGCCCAATGGGGCCAGTCCTCGACGATCAGCTCCGCCAGTTCGTCGTCGAACCAAGCCCCCGGCTGCGCCGCCGCCGAGCGCCAGGCGGTGAGCGCCCAGCCGTAAATCGGCAGGTGCGCGACTTCGGCCAGCCACTCCGGCAGGTCCTCGGTCCCGGCTCGCTCGGTGGGCGCGCCCGTCGGCCGCTCGGCCGTCAGGGCGGCGGCTTCGCTCATGCGTCAGTTCGGCTTGGGCAGAGCCCTCGCCGCCTTCAGCCGGTCGAACCCGCCGATGCGGCGCATCGGCTCCGGCGCGACATCGGCCGCGTCCTCTTCCTCGTCCGCGTCAGGCTTGGCCGCAGGCGCCTGCGACCCGCCCCGGCGGTCCTGATCGAACAGCCCCGGGTTCGACGCCGCCGCCAGAGCCTGGTCCTTGAACAGCGAGTAGAGGTCGTGCGGCGTCAGTCCGAACCGCGACGACAGCTCCATCAGGTTCGAATAGGCCTGTTGACGGTCGAACGAGCGCGGACGACGGCGCTCCATCTTCCCGCCGGCGACCGTCTGGATCGTCTGCGTGAAACCCTTCGAATGCAGGTCCTCGGTCGCCGAAGCCCACTCCTGCGCGTAGATGCAGAGCTGGACGAAGAAGAACTCCGCCTCCACCGGCAGCCGGTGCGTCCGGCGCAGCTCGGGGGCGAGCCTCCGCCACACGACCGCCGCCGGCGCATACTTCGGATCCTGCAGCATCGCCGGCAGCTCGGCCACCGGACCGACCAGCGGCGCCAGCAGCTTCGCGAGCCGCATCGCCTCTTCGGCGTCCCGATCAGCCTTCCCCTTGCGCCGGGCCGGATAGCCCTTGGCCGCCTGCTCAGGATCCGGGCGCGGTCCTCGTCTTCCCATCGGGGCGCTCCCATGGCTGGCAGCGGCCCAACCCGGCCCGAAAAAAAATCGCTGGAAAAATAACCTGCGACGATTTCTCGGATGT